>Ga0179593_1458862_pt1 | contig 10403 bp, 17 predicted proteins | sample CZODoug2_1_08_16_FD_185931 | JGI IMG/M metagenome (GOLD analysis project Ga0179593, IMG submission 185931) | Vadose zone soil fungal communities from Angelo Coast Range Reserve, California, USA - CZODoug2_1_08_16fungal (PacBio error correction) | ecosystem: Environmental > Terrestrial > Soil >... | reverse complement strand
GGCCCTTTTCTATCACCAATGTCAGTTTTTTCCCGCCCCCCCTTTTCCCCCTTGTTTCTATTTTTTGTGGGCCGGAAATTGCCCTCTTTTTTTCCCTATTGAATTGACTTCTTCCCTCCTCTTTAAGAAGTCAATCCTTCATACCCAAATGGACGTACCCCCTCTGGGGTATCTCCACTCCTCGCTGCCCCCCCTTCTTTACCATCAGGTATTGTTGTCTGCACGGTAAACTAAATAGGAGCTTTTCTCTTCGGCCATGAAGCCGTTTGCCTCTCCCATTCCAGGGCGCAAGAGTGTTTTTCAAAAAAGTGTTTTTCACCACTGCAGACCCCCAAACACTTTTCCCGGCTTTTTTGTTTTTGACCACAATCGGGTCTCTTTCTTGCTTAACTGAGTTCACTTACAGCTGTTCTTCAGTTGACCTCAACCTTACCAGACCCCTTTTCTCCTTGATCGTTGTCTTAGACCGTCTCCTTTCTTTCTTCCGAGAAATAGGGGTGTGTTTGTGCGTCTTGACCACCCGGCCGCCGTTCTTCCTCATTCAATAATGTCGCTTTTTTTCCTCTTGACTCTTCCCCTTTCTGCTCTTTTTTCTCCCCTTGGCACCAGCTTTTCTATTCATTCCTTTCTTGCTGTCCTTTGAACCGGTAATAAAAAGTCAGCTTTTCGTTCTGTAACGGAGCAGTCAACCCCTTGCGGATCTTCTTTCTCTCCGTTTTTTTTTTCTTGACCCCGTTTTAAGTGCCTTCTTTTTGTTTTTTTTTTTTTCAACCACCTTCCCTATCAAATGCTCTTTCCCTTTTTTTTCAAGAGAGTGGTCATTTTGCCCACCGGCATGCCATCGCGATATCCCGTTCTTAGGAACGTCTTGGTTTTCCGCTCTCGCCACAAGAACCGCCCCCACTAGGGGAGCGCTCTCCCGTTTTTCCGACTCCCTTACCCACTACTCTTCCCTGTTGTCGGTGGGGAAACTGGTGAGTTTTTCCCAAACGTGATGAAGCCAGGCTTTAGACGGCGGAACCATCTCTCACGAACGCGGAAAGCGAATTCTTTTTTTTGCCCCCTCCCCACAGCAAGTCTATCCCCTGAATGACCAAATTCATCTTCCTATTGTGGTTTTTTTTTTGGTCTGCCCCCCCCACCCATGGTGTTAAAAGAACTTCTTTGTTTCCGCCCCCCCCCTTGGCAGGGCGCTTGCAAACGCCCCCCTTCCCATGGCCGAATACCTAAACTGCTCACTCTTTCCCTTTTTTTTTTTTTTTCAACCCCTGATTGAGTGCTCACTTTTTAGCCTCTTCTTATTTTTCCCCCTTCCAGCATTTTTTTCCTTTACTGATGCCTTTTGGAGTTTGGCTATGAGCTTGCCTTAGTAAGAGGTCATTGCTTCTGTAGGAATTGACCCCTACTCCCTCTCCCCCCCTCGACCTCTTTTCTATTTTTTTTTCATTTTTTTTTTGGGCATAAGGTGCGACGCCCACCAAGTCAGCTCCCCGACTCTTTCTTGGACCGGGTGTTATTTTCGCTTTTCTGCACTGACTTTTATCCCTCTGATTTCCCCAGTAAGATGCTCCGGAACGACCCTTTTTTTCTTTTCCTACATGAACCCCTTTCTTGTTGTACAGATTCCGTTTCCAAGGCCGCCGATGGTTTGCCGTAGGTAGATTAAGCGTTTTCTCGCACGCGGCTTGTCGGTGTTCTTCCTGTTTTTCTGTTGCTTCTTCTCATCCCTCTTTGCCCTCTAAGTATTTTCTTAGGAGTAAATTTCTGCCATTAACACCCATTTTTCCCATCCTACGAACCACCTCTTCCTGTCTAAGGGCAATCCCCTTACCAAGTCGGAATCCGTTCCACGGGAAGCCACCCGTTGGCGACTTCTGCCTGGCTGACTTTTTGCCTTTTCCCCCGGCTTTTTCCCCCCGCCCCAATCCCTCAGGCTCCCACGGAAGTCTTCTCTTTTGTCGGTCAAAGTACCTTTCTTCCTTGCTCCCTTTTTCTCAATGACCCCACCTTGCTTGCATGTGTACGCGAGGAAGGGACGCTGGTTTGCCGGATCAGCAAATGCAGTATCACCCTGACGTTTTTGTTGCAAACCCCCGTTTCCCAAAAACAAGTTTTTCCATCTCAGGTCGTTTTCGGACTCCCTCTTTCCGTTGCGTCCCCCGGTTTACCCTCTTATTTTTCCTTCAAAGGAAAGTAAACTGGCGAGACGTCGCTTCGTTTTCCATTTTCAGGTATGATCCTGTGCAAGTCTCCCAGCTTTTTTTTTGACTTTACTCTTTTTTTCCCTCTGTTTTGCTTTTACGTTGCCCCACTCTTTCCCCGTCGTTTCCCGATTTTCCTGATCTTCCGTTCCCCTCAATAAAAAAATTTCCTTGTCTGGTCCGGCTTGATCGCCCTTTTATCACCGCCACTTTTCTCCATAAATATATCATTTGTCCCCCCCTCCTTGTATGGTTTCTTTCTAACGTTTTTTCCCGTCAGCTTGTTCCTACTGATGTCCGCTTCTCCCTTCTCACCTTTTGGATGCCCTGCGCTTTTCCAAAACCCAACCTTTTTCCCTTCAGCGCCGGCGTCGAGGTCTCCAGGCATGTACATGTCATACGTTTTCCAATTTTGCTTCCACCAGGTTTTTGTTTTTCTCTTCCCCTTTTCACTTCCTTCTTCGATTTCCCTTCAGTTTCTGCCTGTCCGGGAAATTTTTTTTGTTTTTCCCAGGTAATTCCACACCACAGCCATCAAACCATCCGCACAGAAACCCGCTCTTATGCGGATTAACTTCCCCTTTCCCCTCCCATACGTTAGTAGTTCCCCATGCCAGGCTGACCCGTTGTTTGACCCTTCCCCCTTTCTTCCTTTCTTAAAAATCCAAACCCTCTTGTAGGTATCGGTGGCGCGGTTTTTGCGTTTTTGTCCCCCGGTAGGTTTCCTTTCCTGAAGTCGGTTAGCTCCCACGTATCCTACTCCCAAAGCGAATGTAGCGCCTGATAATTACTCCGTTGGATTCATAACCAAATTTCTCCCTCTTCCCTCCGTGTTTTTTCTGATTATTCGCTCTGTTTTTCTTGACCCCCCAAACGTTGACTTCATTTTAATTATCGCAGCCCTTCTCGTTTCCCCTCTTTCCGTTATGGCACTACTTTTGATTTAGACCTTTCTCCTCTTCCCAAATGGGACCGTCAACAATCCAACCCCGGTGACCAACCGATACATCTACCCCCCTTTATTGGCTTTGCAAGAACTTCTTCTTCCATGGAAGGGTTCGGCTTTCCTGGTCATTCCTCAGGTACCTTCTTTCTTCTTCGAAGATGGTGAATGAAGGCCTGCGCTGAAGGTTTTCTGGCCCATTGTCTCCACAAAACAAATGGTTTTCTATTTATTGGGCTCCTGTTTCCCCCCACTTTCCCCTAGGCAGACACATGCCGTACGATATGAGCGGAGGGACTATCCCCCCCGACGACCCTTTTGGTCAAGCCTTTGACGCCCATTTTACATTGTCCCTGCAAGATGGTCTCCTCTTTTTGTTTTCCCCTTATTTCTCTTTTACTGACCCCCCCTTTTTTTTTTTGGTTCATGGCAGGGAGCATACTTATGACGCCTTCTGGGTCGACCACGTCCTTCCCCCCCTCCCTGAGTTCAGCCGCGTTCCCTCCCCCTTTCTTTTCCCTTGTTTAACCTTCCACTTATATTTTCATTTCTCTCTTTTATGACAGCGACAGGACAAGACAAGGACCCGGTTTTTCTGGCCGTGTGCTTTGTTTTCTTGACATCGAGCCTTTGAGCAAGTTTGTTCCTCACTTTAAATTTCCCGCTCCCAAGGGTGGAATTCCGTTCCACACTCTGCCCGCCCCCCCACTCACCCCCCGCCCCCCTCCATCCCCCCCCCCCCCCCCCCCGCACCCCGCTGCCCCCCCCGCCCCCCACCTCCCACTACACCCTTCCCCCCCCAACACAAACACCCCACCCCCCTCACGGACAATCAGCCCCCACCCCCCCCCCTCGCACCCCCCCCCCCCCCCCCCCCCCCCCACCCCCCCCCCCCCCCACCCCCTCCCCCCCCCCCCCCCCCCCACCCCCCCCCCCCCCCCCCCCCCCCCCCCCCCCCCCCCCCACCCCCCCCCCCCCCCCTCCCCCCCCCCCCCCCCCACCCCCCCCCCCCCCCCCCACCCCCCCCCCCCCCCCCCCCCCCACCCCCCCCCCCCACCCCCCGAAAGCCCTCGTCCTCGCAAGTTATGCTTTTCCAACTTGTCCCCAATACTTTTCTTCTCCCGACTTCCTTCAGTTATACCGAACGGGCTGTGTAATCCGGCAAACTGCCTCTCTTTCCCCTGGGTTTAAAGATTTTTTCCCTTTCGGCCTACCAGTTGGATACGCCCCTTTTTTGCCCTTACCCTTCTTGACCCCTGCCCCCTCCCCTTTTACAGTTCAGTTCTGCCCTGTTGGGATGGATTACTCCCGGGCCCGATGGATGAGGACGCCCAGCGCGCAGCTTCTTCCCTCCCTTCTGTATTTCTTTTTGTCTCCTTCTGTATACATGCCCCCCCGGTTTAAATCTTCGCGGGCTTTCCCTTTCCCCCTCTCCTGGTTTTCCCCTCACTTTGGAAACGGATTCCGACTGTTTTAATTTTCCCCGCTTTCCGGTTTATCCCGACGCAGGGGTTTCTTTCCCCTTGGGGTATTACTTTTCTGTTTACTCTCCGTATATTCTCGTGGCTCCCTCTTTTCTTCCCTTCCTAACAACAGCCAACCCGTGCATCCGACAAGCCTTGCCTATATGCTTACCTACGGCAAACCATTTTTTTCTTCCTTGGCCCCCTTTGTTGTAAATAAATTTGCAAGTTGGTTCCTTCTTCTTAAACCAGACCCAGTTTTGTTCCTCTTTTTTTTCTGTTTTCCCCCCGCCGGGGCTATCGAACCGCATTTTTCCGCACATCTACACCCCCCCTTTCACTTCCCCTGATTAATGACTATTGCCATTGTTTGAGTCCCCTCATGATGCCGTTTTTTTAAATAACACCATTTCAAAGCCCAATATCTTCCCCCCTTTTTTCTCATAGTTATATCGTGGGATAGGCCCTCGAAGAGCAGATGCCATCCTCCTCACCATCGAATAGCACCCCCCCCCCTTCCCCTTTAAAGCTTACCCTTACCCCCACCCTGCTTAACCGTCCATCTCCTCCCTCCTGTCTGCCCCCAAATTCTTCCCATCTTGTTGATCTGAGTACAAGTCCTATGAGCTTTTATACGGCCAGAAGTCTTTTTGCCCCTTTTCCCTCCCTTGATGAAAGAAGTCTCCCCCTTTCTTTTTTCCACTCCCCCCCCCACCTACAAAAATTTTCTGTGTGGCTGTGGATTTTGGACCTTTCCTGTTCTTGCTTTTATTTTTTTTCTTCCCCTCCCACCTTTTTTACCCTTTGACACCTTCCCCCTTACACGTTGAACTCCAAGTTTCTCTTTGACTTCCCTTCTCCGTTCCTAGGAAAAGCGAACCTATGTTTGCTTTGTTGGCGATTTCTGCCCCGGCAGACGTTGTGACCTCTTCTTTTTACATACTTTGCTTTTATTTTGGCCAGTCCCCCCCCCCCCCGTATGAGACCTTGTTCGCTTTTTTCCCCTATTTTCTATCCTTGATTTTTTTTTTTTCTTTTTTTTCTAACCACGTCGCTGTCGCTTTCCTTGAGTTTCACCGGCGGATCTCTCTCTGTTTTTTTTGTTGTTGAGAGAGCCTCCCCGTGCTTTCCTGTTCACGTCCCCCTCCCTTCTGAGTATGGTCCGGGTTTGCAAATTCCAATCCGGCAGTATCAAGTTTTTTTCTCATTTGAGCTGGCGCCCTCCTTTTTTCAATTTGTTTCCCTTGCTGCATCCGCGTAACATGATTGACCAGGAAACGTCTGCGGGGTTAGTCCCTCTCCAACATCAAAAGCCCGCTTCTTTCTCCTTGTCCTATCACAGTGGATTCCCCTTCTTCCCCAGTCCCCCCCTTGTATACTTTTTGGCATTGTCCCCTAGTTCCCCTGTCCCTAGAAGACCAAGGCTGCTCGCCGGAAACCAGTGAGAAGACACGATTTTCCCTCGTTTTTTTCCACCTCCCACACCTTGCTAGCCCCCTCCTGTTCCACTGTGTTTTGGATGTTTTTTCAGTGGGGGCCCCCCGTTACTTGTTTCCCCTTCCCTTTTTCTCTGGAATGGGCTGCTTACGGCTTCCTGGCCGAATAAAAGCTTAGGCTTTTACCTTCGCCCTAACTGAGGGTGCTCCGTTTTTTCATGCTTAGTTAGATCCTTATGGACCCTGTCTTTTGGTGTCTTAATGCTTTTTCTTGTACTTAGTTCTTGGCTATGGCGATTGTCAGTGACTTATCATTGCTCTTCTGGTCTCAGTCCCTCCCCAAGAAGACCCCCCTCCTTCCCAATTTAGTGAAGATATTTGAGGTATTTCCCCTTTTCTTTTTCCCTTGTTCGGCAACCCCCCTTTTCTTTTCCCTCTCTCTTTTTGAAAGTGGTTTATGTATATGTTTGTGACTTCTTTGCGATTAGTCCTCCGGCTTTTGCCCACTGCTCGGCCCTGTCCCTTTTGTGTATTGTTCCCTCCTTTCTACCCAACCTTCTGATTTGCACCCCCTTTATCGTTTGCCTTTTGAAACAGTGGGGTGCATATAGATTTAAAGCGTTCGCCTGTCGGATATCGGTTTCTTTTTTTTTTTCATTCTCTCTTATAGCCCGCGTTCCCCTCCCTTTTTTGGTAATCCCCTTCCATTCCCCCCTTCTTTTTGCGTCCCCCTCCTTCCCGCTTTTCCCACTTAAATACCTTATTTCCAGTCGGAATGTTCTTAAGGCAACCAGATTTCTCCCCTTCTTTCCTGCATCTTTACCGGTTTCTAGAACCTCGGTCTCCCCCTCCTTAAATTCCGGTCCCCGGCCTTTTTTCTTTTTCTACACCAGAAATCGTTCCCATGAGTAACCTGCTCCAACCCAACCGGTTCTTCCATTGGTACGCGCCGGACTGGGTTCTTCTGCCTTCCCCCTCCGTGTACCATCCCCTCCCCCTGTTCCCTCACAACTTAGTCCCTCCTCCAAAACAATTTCCCCACTTTTTTCCCCTTCTCGAGCCTTGGCGGACAACTTTTTCTGGCCCCCTTCCTTTAATTAGAGAGCAGGCCGCCAATTTCAAGTTTCAAAGGCAGTTCAATTCTGCTTTAGGTCCTTTTTTCAGTTATGATCCAGTCCAGTCTGTCAGCCTTTTCTTTTTTCATTAAGTCCTCCCATTGTCGTTTGAATTCAGGGCCCCCCCCCCTGGTCCCCTTCTAGATTTTTCCTGCCCATTTGCAAACGTTTCAATAACCAGAAACCCATTGTCTGTGTCATTCGGCTTATCTCCTTTTTAATTCAATGTTCGAATAATACCTTTCCACCCCCCTTGGTACCCTCATTCCCATGTTTTTCTTCCAACTTTTTCTCCTTTCGCTTGTCTTCCTTTCTTTGTCTCTACCCCTAACTTGACGAATAGGTGGTTCAAGCAGCTTTCGCCCCAACAACCACTGTTCGCGTACCTCTCCCCTTTCTTCCTCTTTATCTTTCCCGTTCATCCTTTACAGTTCTTCAACTTTTTCCCCTGTGCTTGTTTTTCCCCTCTTTTCCTTTCTCCTACTCCTTTCTGGGATTGCTGACGGAAAGCGCCAGTTCCCCATTCATAACCATACCCCTCCCCCTTTTATACTTTCAGGTCCCCTTTCACTTCGCTAGGTATCCTCCGCCATGCAGGACACCATCCGTGTAGGAAATGCCCTCTCCCCCGGCCTTGCTATACCGTCCCTGTTTCCCCCTGACCAATAACTTTTTTTTTTTTTTTTTTTTCTTCTCTTTTTATTGTTCTTTTTTTCATTTCGGCCAGTCTTTTTTTTTGCTTCCTGAATAGGCGACCTCTGAAAGTAACACGGCACTACTGTCACCACGGCAATGTAGCCGCCTTAGACATTCCTTTCCGTTTTGCTTGTCCATAACCCCACCCCCCCCTCACTTTTTTTGGTTTATCGAGTCTTTCTTCCCCCCCTGCACTTCGTAATCCTCTGGGAAATTCGCTTTTTCCCAGGAAGTGTTTTTTCCCCTTTTAGAGGCTCCTATTCCTTGCACTCCCTCCCCCTTTTTTCCTCAATACCCCAACCCTTTTTTTTTTACTACCTCTTTACCTAAACCCCCCCCAAGTTTGGATTTTTGTTGTGTTTATTGGATGGTGAAGTCACCTTTTCGGTTATAGTCATGGCCGGGTCTCCATTCCTGGTTTTTTTACTCAAGATTTTCTTTTTCCTCTATTTCTTGGTGACTTTTCCCTTCTATTTCTTTTAGGTTTTTTTCCCTTCCCCCTTTATGTATGGATGTGTTTTATTCTTGGTTCAACATCGCTTTTCCGTCCGCCATTCCCTCTTCTTTATGATAAATGTCTTGGACTCGTTTTCCCCACCCCAAACTGTTCCCCCCCCCCCCCTTGGTCCACGCCAACTTTTTGTTATGACATGTACATGCAAGTCTCACTTAAGGCGACGGGCTTCCTCTCTCCCAACTTGGTTGTGGAGACCTTTTTTCTTGTCTCCCTTCCCCACTTTGCCAAGCCCCTACGTGGATCAGCCTATTAGACAAGAAGAGGTGCAACTGCCTTTGAAAGTCCTGTCATTCTGGTCATATCTTGTTGGACAGGTGAAGCCCTTTTAATTTCTCTTCTTTTTGTATACCCCCCAGGAGATCAAGCCCTCCCCTTCCACCTCCCACATTTGTCACCTTTGCGTTTATTTTTTCCTCAGTGGCATATTTTCCCTTCCTCGTTCTTCTGGCCCCAATATGGGTGCTGTAAATTCAACAGCGACCCCTTTCTGTGACTTCCTTCCCCCATTCTGCGTACTTTCCGGTACCCCACCTTTCCAACTGGCCCCTTTTAAGTCTCTTGCCCGTTAGGACTTGTGTCCGAACAAATACTTGGCGTCGCTCCTCTGGCCGGAGGACACTCACTCTTTCATTCCTCTTCCCCAAGCGCTCTATTTAACGGTTTGGTCCTCTTTTTCCTCTTCATCAGGTTCCCTTCTTTGTTTCCCCCGTCGGATCAGGAAAAGACCCATTCCCTTCCGCGCGCGTCCCATTCAGCTGTTGGTATTGATCCTTAAATGTGAAATCTTTGTGTTTTTTCTCCAGCTTCGTCCGCCTCCCCTTTTCCATTTGGGTGTGCTTTTTTTTCTCCCCCTCCTTTCCCCTTTCCACCAGGGAAACCAGAGGGCAGCCGATCGCCCATTCTTTGGGTTTTCTTCCCACCCCTTTTTGTAAAGTCTTACCTTTCATCCCCCAGGTGCTTTTACTCCCTAACTCAGGCGGATATGCCTCAATGGGTGGTATCTTCCTTTTTCCTCCCCTATTTTTCCGCTCCGTCCTCTCGGTCCCAACCCCTTCCCTCGCACGACCCGCTTCTTTCCCTCTTCCCTTTACTTCTACATCCGGCAAAAACACGTGTTTTCGTCGGGGGCCCCGGATCTGGGCCCCCATTCCCAGGGCGTTTTTTTGTATCCTCCCCCATAAACCCGAATCTGCGCCTTTTCTGTTTTTTCCCCCTTCTTTTTCCAAAGAAGTGCCCTCCCATCTACACCTGGTCAAGCAAGTTATAGGCTGCCTGTTGTTGCGGGCGCCCGACCTCGCCATCAAAGTCCAAGGCCCCTCCTTCCTCAGTTTCCTCTGGCCATCTGTGTTTTCCGTAATTTTTACTCCGCCTCCTGCTTTTCAACGCCTAAAAAGGCCGGAAGTATAAGCTCACGCGTCATTTTCCCCCCAAAACTGGGCCCGTCCCGCCCTTCATCTTCAACCTTTTTTTTCTTCCCCCCCCGTTCTCCCCCCCCTTTCCTGATTTTTTCTCGGTACCCCCTGACTAGGCAGCTTGTATATTAGTGCATGAAGCCGTTTGCACGCTCATTGCCAGGAGCTAAACCGGTTCTTGTACCCACCTTCTGTTTTTCCCCCAGCCATTCCCCCCCCTTTTTCCCCCCCCAACCCAGTTAAGTGCTTCTTTCTTGTTTTGTTTTGTTTGGCCCCCCCCCTTTATATTGGATAGAAATGGTTCCGCCCCATCTAAAGCCTGGGCTTCCGCCCTCCAGTTCCACAGTGCCTCCACATTCCTTTGCTCGTTGTCCTGGACGCCCTCCTTCCCTTTAATTCCATGAGACCTCTTTTGTTTTCGGGTTCTGTTGGCTTCATGCAACCGCTGAAGTTCCCTTCCCCCCCCTTTTTTAAGTCAAATCCTTTCGAGCAGATTGGCCGTGCCAAATTCCCCCCGTCTTTTCCGTCTCCGCATCTGTAAACCCATCCTTCTTACTTGCTTCTTCCGCCAACTTTCCTTTTGTTTTTCCCTTCTCCCTTCCCCAAACCCTTCTTTTTTG
>Ga0179593_1414020_pt1 | contig 10403 bp, 15 predicted proteins | sample CZODoug2_1_08_16_FD_185931 | JGI IMG/M metagenome (GOLD analysis project Ga0179593, IMG submission 185931) | Vadose zone soil fungal communities from Angelo Coast Range Reserve, California, USA - CZODoug2_1_08_16fungal (PacBio error correction) | ecosystem: Environmental > Terrestrial > Soil >... | reverse complement strand
CTCAATTTTTTCCCAGTTGTCCGGACACCACCCCTCTTTTCTCTCTCCCCATTTTTTCCCCCTTGTGTCTTGACCTGTCTAATTTCACCCCGACGGTCGCATAACTGCCTTTTTTTTTCCTGATCTTAACTGAATTCCCTGCGTGTAAAAACATTTACGCTGTTTATTTTTGGCCCTTCGAGCCTTTTTCACTCTTTGGGCGTCTGACCTCGGCAAACCACCACCGCGGTCTTTTTTTTTTTTTTTTTTTTTTCTTGATTGCTTGCCCTCAAGCCCCTTTTTTTCCAGGTAAGGGTTTTCCTGATCCCCTTTTTTCCCCACCGGATTTTCAACCCGGCTTTGCCAGCGGAATCTTCCTTTTTCTTGGCCGATGCTCCCTTTGAGGCGAGGCCCTGTTGGTAAGAGCTATCGTTCCCGTCTTTAGTTTATTTTTCCACCTTTGGCGTTCAGCGTTCTTCCTTTGCTTCGGAGCCGCCCCCCCTCTTATCCCCAGTTTTCGTTACGTGATTGGGCGGTTGATTTGCGGCGATCTGATGTACCTCGGTGGCCTGGTACTTCCCCCGTGGTCACACCCCCCCCCCCGTTTTTTTTGCCGGATTGACCCACAACCAAATTTTTCTACTACGTTCAATGGTACAACCTCCACCATCTTCAACTGACACGGTTTGCATTGGGTTTTGTTCTTTTGATGTTTGGTCTCATCACTTTAGATTGCGGTTCATCCGTGTTCCTCATGTTTTTTTGCTGTTTTTTCCCTTATGTTTAGATATCATTTTGTCCTTCGGCCACTTGTGCGTCTTGGCCCCCAGGTTCAGCACTTTCCCCCTCTTTCAAGTTTCTTGCCCGCTGTCTCGGGTATTTTTTCTGGGACCCCCTTCGTCGATTGTTGTTTTGCGTGACAGTTTAACCCTTTTTTGCATTGGCGCGCCTCTGTGAAGGTGTTTTCTGTATGCTTGGCTTGGCCCGCTTTTTGCCTGTTTTTTCCGTAACGCGTTTTACGAGGCTTCCGGGAAAACCTTTAGGATGTTCCTTTTTTTCCTTTCCCCTTCTCCCTTCCCTTTTGTTTGATGTCCATGTGCTTTCTTTGTCACCACCGGCATTTTCTGCCGTTTCCCATTCGTCCGCCTCGCTATCCAGTTCCCCTCCCGTATTGGCCCTTCGTCCGCGTTTGACTTTGCTGGTAGAGCGGTATCTGGCCGCGCACCGTGGTTACTTCTGTTTTTTTTCCCGTTTTTTCCACTCCAGGCTTTTGCGTCAGGTCTGACACAACCCGCAGGGCGTTTGCCCTTGTTCCGTTCTTGACCCCAACCAGGGCGTCGGGTTCCTCCGCTCGACGCGATACCGTCTTTGGCCCCCGGTCTTCCCCTGGCGTCTTTTTCTCCTATTTTGCTCAATTTGCCCGTTGGTGTTCCCTTCTAAAATTGCCACCTTTTCCCTCCTCTTTACCCTTCCCCCTTTGAAAGCGTTTGATGTTTTTTTTGTTTTTTTCCCGCTTTTTTTGACTTTTCCTTTGTGTCTGTCTTTTCCTTTTGTTTGCTGGCACATGGCGCGTCGTCGGCGCGTTTTCACGCCGTTTTTGTTCATGGATCCTTCTTTCGTTTTATGCTCCCCGCGCGGGGTGCGTGTCCGGTTTGCCGTGCTTCACCCCCCGCTTCCTTTTTTATGCCCAAAGTCCCCTTTTTTCCCTCCGTACCCTACAGACCTGCCCGGATGAGGCCGGTTATTTTTTTTTCGTTTTTTGTGATCGTTGTCCCTTTCGGAGTTTCCTTTGCCAACCTTGCCTTTTATTGCCTTCTTTTCACCCGTGATTCCAATGTCGGACCTTCGTTTTTCGTCCATTTTCGAAACATGGTGTTGCTGGCATTGTTTTGGTTTTTCTTGGGTTTCTTTCTTGTCCCGTGGTTTCCCCCCCCACACCCACCCCCCTTCCCAATCGATTTTTGATCCGTGTCCCTCAGCTTCGTGTTGTATATTTCCTTTCCATTGGTATTTCGGTTCCTCGCCAAGCTTTGGTGGTTTTGCCCGCGTGTTGATTTTTTTTTTGAAGGTGTTCTGACCCCTTTGCTTCGTTGTGTACGTTTTTTTTATCCCCTTGCCTTCTCGTTGTATCTCGGGAACTTCCTGCTCAGGTTTTTATTTTGCATTCAAGTTCGTCATCGTGGTTTGATGTTTTTAGTCTTCCCGCAGCTTTTTCTTTGTATCCCCTCCCTTTTCCAGTGGTTGGTTGGTTTTGGAGTGTTTCCCAGCTTGTCCCCTGTTTTAACGGCCCCGCCCCCCGCCGTTTCCGTGAGACCGTGGGACTCTGCTGTTTGTGGGACCCTTCATGGTTTGTTGCTGTGGCGGTAATTTCGACGTTTCACCTTCCGACTGTTCTATTTCGTGAGTTTTTAGAGGGCTTGGGGTTATTTTTGACCGTCTTTTTTCTTTCCTCCTCCGTGTTTGTTGTTTTTTAGATCTGTCTTTCCGTATACCCTCGCGTCGTTTGAACTCGACTTCGTTGGTCTCTGGGTGCCTCCTGAATTCCTGGCTGCCCCCCACCCTACCAGTGCGTTGTCACCTCAAGCTTTTGCGTTCCGGTTCTCTTTTTGCCACTGCGTTTTTTTTTTTCTGGTTCTCGGCCATCTTTCCTGGTCCGCTGAGGTTTCCTTCCTTTGCCCCACATTTGCAGTTTCTCCCTCCTCCACCAGTCTTTCTTTTGCAATGCCTAACTTTTGCCGGGCGTCGGTTCCGATCCCGATGTCAATCGAGGCGTCTCACTTCCGTTTCCGATTTTCGGGCCCCCCCCCCTCTCCCCGCGCTATATTGACGCTTTTTCGCGGGCGTTCATACCCCATGTTTCTTTCCATGATTGTTACATGTCCGTTCTGCGTTTCAGTTTTATCGACATGCTTTCATTGTTTTCTTGCTTGTGGGGACCCCCCCACCTTTCCCAGCACGCCAGCACGCCCACCCGCATTTGACACCAGTCTTCCCATGTTCGTTATTTAGTGCTTGCCACAAACCAAAAGTCCTGTCATTGGGTCCCCCTTCCTTTTTCAAAGACGGGCATACCCGTTCTCGGGACGGTGTTTTGCAATCACTTTCAACCGACTGCTGCCTTTTTCGTTATGTCTGTTAATACGGGAGAGGCATTTACCCAATAACCAACCTGGGGCAGCCTTTTGTAGCCGGCAAACATTGCGCCCGGCCGCGGTTGCTCCTTTTCCGTGTCGGGCACGTTTTTTCCCTTCGAATTTTCATGACTTTTAATGCCGTTTCATGGCAGGCAGTGTATTTTCGGTGACCATTCGAACCCCGCCACCCATTTCCCCCACTTTTGTCCAACCCCCCACCTCCCCTCCCCTTTTGAACCTCGATTTTCACGTTCCGGTTTGTTTGTTCAATTAATCGTACTGCGCGTCCGGTGGCCACTCATCCCCCTTCCACACCTAATCGAGACTCCCCCAAGAGTTCGTTTTTGGGGATCGCGGTCGGGTGTTGTTGCCCTGCTTGGAATGTTCCGCGTCCCGACGGCACCCACCTGGTCTTGGCTGCGGTTTGTGGTTGTGCCCAGAGCCTCTTTGCGATTTTTTCTGGATATCCCTTTTTGAGTTCGGGCGCTGATCGCTGTCTTCATGTGCCCTTGCGTTCGCGTTTCGTCAATGCCCCTGTGGTGCGTTTTCGTGTGAGTGGTAGGGCGGCTTTTGGGTGGGGCGTGGGGGGTGGTGTGTGTTTGGGGGCACGTTGTGGGGTGGGGGTTTGGGGGGTGGGGCGGGGGTGGGGGCAGGGGGGGGTGCGGGGTCCTTGCGCGGGTGGTGGGGGTGTTTGGTGCGGGTGGCTTTGTTTTGGGGGGGGGTGGTGGGTGCGGCGGCGCTGGGGGGGGGTTTGGGGGCGGGTGCGTGTGGGTGTTTTTTTTGTGGGGTTGTGGTGGGGGGGTTTGTTTGGGGGTGTGGTGTTTTGTGGGGGGGGGGGGTTGGGGGTTGTGGGGGCCTTGGGGGTGTGGTTTGCGGGGGGTTTTTTTGTTTGGTTGTTGGGGTGCGTTGGTTTGGGTTGTTGTTTTGGGCTTTTCATTGTTGTTGTGTGCGTTTTGGGTTGTGGGTTTTTGGGTGGGTTTTTGACGAGAGGGGGGGGAGTGGTCACGTGCATCCTCGGCGCGTTTGTTTTCCTTGATGCTTGACTGGACCAATCCCATTAAAGCTTTGATTCCCTTCCTGACAAAAACAATCCGTTTGCGGTCCTTGCTCCGTCCCGCTCGTCCAGCTTTTCCTCGCCGACCCCCGGTCCCACACCTTCAATTTCTTTCTGCCCCGGGTTGTTTGTTTTTTAGTGGTTACAACCCACCCTTACTCTTGCCCATCAACATTTTTGGGTCAAGACCTTTCCCCGAAGCCAAACGTTTTCCCGTGTGTTCACTTCTTCCCTTGTTTCGGGGCCGTCTTTGGCTTCCGCCGTTGCCCAAGTGCCTTTTTACGTATGTCCCGATCCGACTTTGCCTCCCGGATTGAAGTGGTATCTCCTCGCTCCCAACCGTCGTTTTTCCCCCTTTTTGTTTTGGATTTGGGATTCCCTTTTGCCCTAGTTGAGTTGGAAAAAACTTTTGTATTCGTTTTCACCGTTTCTTTGTGAGCCATTGCCCGTCCCCCCCGCCCTCTTCCATCAGGACATGCGGCATGTGTCGGCCTCCTCTTCTTTCGCCCTGGTCTGTATCTTTGGCTTGCGTTTGCAGTCCCCCCCCGCCTTGCACTGGGGTTTGTTTTCCCTTAAGAAGGGGACGCTTCTCATCTCTTTACCGGCCCTCGCTGATCAACCGTCTTCCAACAACTCTTCTCTGTCCTTTTTTTGGTTTCAAACCAATAACTCGGTTTCTGTTTCTTTCCGTTCCCTTTTCTTAAGCTTAGCCCTGTTCAGACAAAAACGCTCTGTGGTTTTGCCCGCTTCGTTCTTCTCTTCAAAAAAACCCCCCCACGTCCAGCCAGGCGTTCCCTGGGGTTCCTTCTCCCCTCCTTCTCCCCTTTCTTCCGTTTTCCTCCCCCTTTTTCCCTGCCGTTGTGTCCTCTTCCTTCACGCTAATCTCCTTCTTTCCTTATTACTTCCCCTCCGGTTTTTGCAATCCCTACTTTTTTGACCATTTCTTTCAGTCCAGATATTCTGCAGATAACGCATGTTGACTTGTCGTTGTGGCAGGGTCGACTTGTTCGCAAGCGTGTTTTTTGTTTTGCACCTTTGTCGCCCATTCCCTACTTTCCTCCTCCTCTTTTTTTTTTTTTTTCTTTAGGATTTATTTTTACATTTCGACCGTGGTCCCCTACCCACCCCCCACGCATGTCTCCAAGTTCTTTTTCCCCCTTGCCCTTGCGGTTAAGGATACCCCCCCTTTTTTTTTTGCCTTCGTTCCTCACCCTGGGCCTTTCCCTTGATGGCCTTTCCCCCACCGGGAATTCTCCCCTGTTGTTTTGTACAACAAGTTCTTGCGGTATCTCTTTCGCGGGCGTTGCGTCTTTTTTTTTCCCTTTTTTGGTTTTCCCCTTGCGACCGACTTTTTTTTTTTAAAACCCCCCCCCCCCCTATTTTGATTTTGATTTTTTTTTTTCGGTTGTTCGCTTTTTGAAATTTCCCTGTACTGATCCCGGAGGCCCACCGGTATTCAGTTTTTTTTTCCCGGCGTGGTTCCCCACTGCTTGTAGTAACAAACCCATGCTATGTTTATTTTTTTTGAATGGGGATACCTTGAGATGGTGCGTTCCGATTAAAGATATGGATAGCCCCCCTTTCTTACCCGTTCTACTTCCCCTTTCAAAAACCGTTTTCGTTCAAGGCGGTTTTGTTCCCCGGCAGCAAGCAAACCCAGGTCGGTTTGACATCCTTTTTTTAGTGTTCTTAACCATGCCGACCTTTAGACGGAATTCTTTGGCACTGGATTTTTTTCAACACCACGCCCCCCACCCGACCGGATTTCCTTGAACCCCCCGTTCAAACAATCGGGCAAATGAAACACCACACTTTTGATGCCAACGTCCCCTTTGCCAGGTGGGAAGGCCCTACCGGGTTTTTTCCATGATAAGGCGGCTAGTACCGTTCTGTTCTTCCCGTCGACCCCCTTTTTCGTCTCGTTCCTTGCGTTTTTGACCCAGTGCCTTTCCAATGACTTCCCCCTTTTCTGCAAGCGGTGTGTGATTGCTTATTTTTGGTAAGGTCTTTCCCCCGTCTTTCTTTTTTTTTTTCTTTGTTCTTCTCTAAATTTACCCTTTTTGGGCCAAGTGCAGGTGTTTTATCCTGTTTCCCCCCCCCCCTTCGGGGCGTGTCGACGTTTGGTTACCCGTCTCGCTTAACGTTCAGACGGGCGATTTGTTTTCGGTCTTTCCCCTCCCCCAAGCCTTTATTGAACTAGGTCGTTCCAGTTTTGTGGCATCAGTCCACCCGCGCTGATTTTTTTGCGTTTTCCCACCTTTCCGCCTCGCTTTCGGTCACGCGGTTTTCCCCCAACGGACAACTGCTTTTCGGGGTTTCTCCGCGCCGACCTTTTTTTCTTTTGTTTGCACTAATCAGGCGTTTTGTTGCGGTGCTCCGTTGCCTCTGTTTTCCCGCTCCTGAAAATTTTTACTTTGATTGGTGCTGCTTCTGGTCCCAGCCCAACACCCCCACCGTTGGAGTTCGGATTCCCCATTTGTTTTTCTTGAGTGCCCCCCAATTCCAAGGAGATCCCTCAACCAGTTCCGCACGACCCCAAGTCCTGAAGCGCAACGGTGCCCTGGGGCCCTTCCGCCTAGTGTGGTTGGACTGCCTACTTTTTGCTCGAGTCGCGGTTTTTTTCGTTATTTCATTCGTTGCCACAAGGTCCGAGCCCCCCAAGTCTACACTTCGATTCGACAGCTTTGTGATGGATTTGTTTTTTTGCGGCATTTTTATGGGTCTTGTTTGTTCGATTCTTTGTCTCCTGCAATTGGCCTGGTGCTTCGGTCGTTTCGCGTTTTGCTCGGTGATTTCGCGGTGAGTCGTCATTGCTCCACCCCCCCTCGTTCTTTTTTTGAATGTTGTACCGGCTACAATGCGTTCGGGTTGCAACCTTTTTTTTTCTTTTTTCCCCGTCTTTCCCTTACCCTTTAATTGGGGACGGCTTTGTAGTTGAACTTGGGGTGTATGCCCACTTCGGCCTTCGATGCTTCTTTTCCCCCAGGAGGTCTACCCTTTCCGTACTTTTTCCTTATGCCATATCCCCTTTCCTTTGAAGTATGGGGGAGGGCCCCATGTTGTTTGGTCCGTTGCTGGGATTCGTCCGCCGTGGTTTACCCCACCATCAGCCCTTCTCTTGTTCGAATTCGTTGGAACTCTGCTGTCGTGCTCTCCCCACACGTTATACAAACGCCTTGTCCCTTTTTCTTTTTTTATTTCCTTCCAGGGTCATATGTGGAGGTCCTTTTTGCCCCAGGCGATTGTTTAGGGAGGTGGTGCCCCGACACATTCCCCTTTGCTTTGGTACCTTGGCTGACTCGGCCTCGTTCCATCCTTCTGGTTCCCTTTTGGGGACGGCTTCCCTAAGTTTCTTGTCAATTACTCCGTTCGGGCCTTTTTTGTGTGTTGTGTTTCTTTTTTGTCCTTCCTGGCTTTGGAGTCCCTGGTTTCCCTCAGCGCCGGAGATGGCAACAGCCGGCAGTAACCTCAAACGTCAATCCGGCACCCCCCTTTTTTTTGCCAGCGGCATGCGGGACTGCGTGCTTTGTCCGCACTGGGGGTTTTCAGAATGTAAATTCGATTTTTTTCCCCTTTACTCGACTATCTCGTTTTCCTTGGGATCGGTTTGGGTTGTTCTCGTGGCTCAGGCATTCTTTTCTTTATTTTTTTTCCTTTCTCGTCGTTTTAGTTTTTGTTTCGCGATCTGTCGTCCGCGATAACCCCCGCTTTCTTGCCCCTTTTTCGACACTCGGCCCCTTGTCTCTCCCTCCCTTTTTGCGAATTCGGTCACGCCTTTCGGTTCCCTTTTTCCAACTCCCGCCGTTCCCCTGTTCCAATTGGGGTTTTACCATTTGCGTTTTTGCCCCTTGCTGGGCCAATCTCCTTGTCCAGCTGAGTTCCCAGTCTGCCCTTTGCTTCCTTTTCCGCCCCCCCTCAGTCACACGCTGTTTTTGCGTGCCGAGACTTGCCTTGCCCGAACGTCGTGGCATGCCCCGTCTCCTTTTTCACCGAATATTTAATTTCCTTGCTCTCAGACCGTTTTTCCGGAGCCTCTTCGGTTCCAACCTTCCCCCCAGCCGTGTGCAGTTCCTCATTGCGCTGTTTTAGGTTAACTCCCCCATCTTCCTGCACCTTTTTATCTTACTTCATTCTCCCCTTTCTGCGTTCCTGTCTTCTCACCCCCACGCTCATTTTGGCTTGTTGTGGGGGCACACCATTTTCGACAGCACGATTTTTTTCCCAGGTTTCCACTATGCCACCGCCCCCGTATTCCATTTTTTTTTAGAGTGCTTGAAAAAACGAACTTACCCGGACCTTGGAGCCAACCCCCCCTGCACAATCGGCATCACGTCGGTTTTTCCGGTGGGTTTCTTACCTCTGCCTGTCCCACGACACCAGGTCCCGACTCCGGGGGTGCGTCTTTTCTGTCCCGGTCTTAGCCATGCCCTTTCCCTTCAACCCAAAAATGAGCAATTTTGTAAGTTTTCTTTTTCCCCAACTTCCGCCCTGCCGTCCTTTTTGTGAGCCGAAACCCGTGTCGGTCCCGGGCTCCAATTTCCTACCTGTTTCCTTACACCTCTACGTCCCAGAAGCATGCCGGTTGTTTTTTTTTGATGACGAGCGGTCTCGGCACCCCCATGCCCCCCCCCCCCCTTACCGCCGACAAAACTTCCCCTTCCCACCGCTTCTTTTAACTCCCTGGCGTTTCAGTTGCGGCCGTTGTTTTTCCTTTTTGCGAATATCGTGCCCTATTTCGCGGGCACCTTCATTTTCCCCTCACCCCATATTTTTTCCGTCGTGCTGCCGTTTCTGTTTTCCCGAGGCGTCCCCCGTTTTTTCCCTTTTGTTTCCTTTTTCCCGTTTTTTTGCAGTGGGCGCGTGTCTTGGAATTGTTCCGGTCTTCCCCGGCCCCCAGGTGAGTTCCTCCTTTTCGTTTGTTTGTTTGTGTTGACTACCCTGCTCCAGGCCCTACGGGCGTTTCGGCTTCTTTAAATTTTTGTCCCCCCTTTTCGTTTTCTCTTTCCGATAAGCTTGAGCCTCCGAAGCCTTTTCGTCCCTTTGACTTCCCCTGCCCTCATCCGGGAGCGAGTTTAACGACGCGTCTGCGGAGTGGTTACCACTGTTCATTCCCTTTTTCAGCGCGTTGTCGGTGTTTACGGATGTCGCCCTGTCCTCCCCACACTCTATCAAGGGTTTCGTGCAACCGCACTGAAAACACACATCCCCCCGTCTGCGGTTTTCCGTCTCCTTTTTTTTTTTTTTTCTTGCGTCCCCCTCTCCCAGTCTTTCCATCCCCTTTTTCCCCCACCCCCCACCCCTTAAATTTTTCGTCCCCTTGGGTAAACTTGGATTGCACATTCACCCTTGACGGCCGTTTCCCCCCCTGGCACCCCCCCCTTTTTTCCCGTCCCCCTAAACCGATGCCTCCATTTTGTCACGTCATTGTCTTTCACTGCGGGAGTCTCTTCCGGGCCTTCTGACGGAGTGAACAAGTGCATTACGATTTTTTATACCTGACCCCGACTCCGAACTTCCTCAACTTTCTCCACGGATTTCCCCTAGTCTGTTACCTCCTCCCCCCCCACGCTTTTCCCACCAGGTGTCCATTCCTTTTTTTTTTTGTTCCCATGTTGGCCCGATTTTATCAACTTTTGTATTGGCCCACCTCCTGTTCCTCGTTTTGTAATCCCACTTTGAGTTCCTTGCCCCCCCTTCTTTCCCCTCTCATGAAGTGGGTCATGTTTTCTGCCCCCGATCTTCCTCCCCGACGGCTTATATTTTTGCTTGGCTGCGGAAGGAGGCCGCTTACTCAGTTTTTTAATAACCCTTTACCATAAACACGGGTTGACGCTTTACTCATCTCTTACGAAGGCCTTCTCTCCGGATCCCCCCCAAGTTCGGGTCCCTGAACAAACCGATTCCGATGTCTGTCGGTTTGAAAATCCGTTCTCGGGTTTGCTTTTGTTTCCTTAATCTTTTTTTTCCTCCCCCTGCTCTTCGAAAAAGTCGACTCGGTGGTTTGTCCCGATTTTTTGGCGGACGGAAGTACCCTGTGCTGACGCAGGCGCTTCGCAATATCCGTCCCGTTCTTTTTGTGACCCCTTTTTCCTCCTTCTCTTTCAGCTCTGGGCTTCAGTCAATGACACCTCTTTCCTTCGGGTCCTTTCCATTTGTTAGTTTCAAGCCAAGTGGGTCCCCGACTTGGTATCCCATCGTGTTGTTTTTGTCGAACCACTGTCGCCCCTTTTTTTTCC
>Ga0179593_1303636_pt1 | contig 10403 bp, 11 predicted proteins | sample CZODoug2_1_08_16_FD_185931 | JGI IMG/M metagenome (GOLD analysis project Ga0179593, IMG submission 185931) | Vadose zone soil fungal communities from Angelo Coast Range Reserve, California, USA - CZODoug2_1_08_16fungal (PacBio error correction) | ecosystem: Environmental > Terrestrial > Soil >... | reverse complement strand
CTCCCACTATTGACTTCCCAGGCTTAGGTCACACTTCGTTTGTTTGTCCCGCCCCCCAAGTCTCCTCGTGTTACGCGTACCAATCCCGAGAACCGGTGACTCCTTTTCCCCCCTCCATTTGCTCATGGAGCCTTATCTATGATCTACCTGTTCTCAAGTCAAAAGCGGAAAGCCCGGCGTCTTCCCTGGCGAGAGACTTTCGACCCCTCTCGATCAGAAGTTTCTCATAGTTTCTTTTGTGACCCGTTCTCCAAATCCTCTTCCACACCTCCGGGACCTCTTGCAGTAGAAAGGCTGCTGCGTCCATTGACTCCTAATACCAACACATGCGGAACTTTCACCTCCGGTATTAAGGGCTCTTTCTTCAATGCCCAACAGAATAACTTGGTCGTTTGTCCCCGCTGGCGCTTAGTTTCTATCCACCGAAGCTGTCCTTCGACACCCGTTAACGCCGAATGCCGACATCTGACCGCCCTCTCCATTGCGAGTCCAAGGTCGGATCTTCCCGTTCCCCTTCTTTCTCGCTGTGTCTATCCAGGCGCAGCAATCTCGTCTTACTAATTTTTATTTTTCATCGCCTTGTGTCACGGCTATTCAAGTTCGCTTGGCCTAGGACCCAACATTCCTAAGTTCCGCACGGCGCCTGACAGCACATAGTAATTTTTCTGAGATGTTACCCTAACTTGCAGTCCCCATTCAATTTTATTAATGCTCGTAGCAGCCAAACCGGAAAAGGGTTCGCTCGCAAGAATATCCATTAGCTATCTCCCTTCATCCTTTTTCTCCCCACCAGATCCCACCATTCCGTTTCGTTTCAATCTTTCCATTAGGAGTTTCTGCCGGTCCTCGTGTTGAGCAATCTTAACTATTTCCGCCTTTACAATCCAAACTTCGTATGCATTTCCTACGGATCCGAAGGAGCTTTAGAGGAATACCATAGTTTTCCTTGCATTACCCGGTTCTTCCTTCTCCTTTCCTTTCTACCTTTTTTTTTAGTCCCCCCCGATTCTCAAGTCAACTCCCGTCTCCCGATTGCGCTTACTTGTTCTGCGGCAGATTCCCGGACAATTTCTTTTCAGTCCCTCTTGAGATTTGTCTTTTCATGGATTTTTCCAACCTTTCGCTTAATCGCTTGAGCCGGTATTAAATTCTGAGTCACGCTCGCCCCACAATCTTCGTTCCAAGTCCCGTTGACAACTCCTTTTGAGCCCGGTCCCGAAGCATTTGACCATCCGTTCCCCCCGTCTGGCTTCCCGAAGAGAGCGGTGACCCAGTGCAGTCTTTTTCCTCTTCACAGTTCTCCCCCCCCCGATCAAATCTCCTTGAGGCCCTCGTTAAAGTTTCCCCCTTCTAAGACCTTGTATTTGGTTCCGCCTCTTCGTCAACCTCGGGTTGTCTCCTAATAGCTTGCATTTAGTGTTTGTATCACTTCTCCCTACAAGCGTCGAATGGTCCAGCCATGATATTTTGTACGCCATCCCCTGGCCTTTGACTTTTGCCTCCGTACCTGCTGCTGATGATGAGCGGGAGCAACTCTGTGAGCAAAAGAAGGAACCATAATTTTCCTCAGCATTTTTGTTGAGAGGAGATTTCATTCTTTTTTTCTCTTTGAGGCCCGATCATCATCAGCGAGAATCTCATTACTTCAGTTTGCATTTTTGAGCATTTACCACCCTGGGGAGGGACTACATCTTTCCGGCGTACGTGTCCTCCCTCTTCACAGATGCCTATTTACTTTATCCCCTTTGGCTGACTCGTCTTTTACTACCACAAATTATTCGATTTTGGCCTGATTATGGAGCCAGGCCCCACCACTCTGGGTACTCGGATTTGTCGGGGTTACAAAACGCGTTCTTAACCTTTTCCCCCCTGCGCGCTTCGGTTACCTCAAGACGTTTTTTCCATTTCTTTCTTTTTCCGACACAGCGGCGTGCCCTCCCTCCCTTCCAATGGTTGAAGTGTTCACTTCTTGAAAGACTTGATCGTCAAGTCCCGGTGGGGCTGCCAACATTTGCAAGATTTTCCCCCCGCGCTTCCTCGAAATTTTTGCCTTAAAGGAATGGATCTACAAGCCCAGTCAATTAGAATTGACTTTTTTTTCCGGACCTTTCTCTTGCGGCTTAGACATCCTCTCCTTCGTGAGAAAGCTTTTCTTGACGTTTATGCATCCTCCAACTGGGGCCTCATCCCGTCTGAGCTCCCATCCTTCATGAGCTAAGGTTCTGTTTCCTCTGATCGCGTGATAGACTTTCAATGAAATTATTTAGGTTTCTCCTTGTCGGTTTTTTAATGTTTCTTTTTTCTCCCTCGCGTCTGCTCCCCCCGATTGCCTCCCCCGGGACGCCGTTTGTCCGTTCATATTACCACGGACTCCTCAATGAAGGATGTCTTTTCTGTCCCCCTCTTTTTCTGAAAAGGGATCCCATTGGGTCTTTTGACCTCTCTCCCCGTTTCCTGGGGGTGCGAGCCCGAGTCGCATTTTTAAAAAATTTTCACGGCCAATTCACTTGAGGGGCCGATAATTTTTTTTTTTTTAAAGGAATATTTTCTTCCTCTCGTCATTACTTTTTGCTACCTTTCCTCCAGCTTCCCTGACTTGCTTCGCGTTCCCGATGTACCAGGACTCGATTCTTGCTTCCGGAGAGTAAACCTATCACGGGCGGAGCTATTCAACTGGATTTTGCCGCTGAATTAGGACCTCTTCTTCTTCTCGTGAATAGAAAGTCGTGCTCTCTTAAGCTGTCTTTTTCGTTCACCTGCCTCCAAAAAGATTCTTTTTATTTAACAAACAGTTACATGCTTTTTTTCCGTTTTTTCTCCCTCTTCCCTATCCGCGTTCAATTTATACATGTGTTTCTTAGTTTTGCTTTCCCTTTGACAGAAGCGAGGCCCCCAGTTAATCCCTCGTGGATTTTCTGGATTGAAACTGGGCCCTTTCCCCACACCGTGACTTCAAAGACTGCTTCCGGCTTCGGTAGTCCCAGTCGCTTTATTCGTGTGTCATTTAGAAAGCCAGAGTTTTTTTTGAAAGACGGATTCCTCCAACTTGATACCTTTCCCTCTATAAATTAGCCATTTTCAGTCACATGATATCTTTCTCTTTCTTTGTCCCTCGTCACCCTGACAGTATTTTTTTTCAGTCCCTTCCGTCCGCCCTAATGTTAAAGGCTGTCACTAATTTTCAGTTCTCTTTCTTCTCGGTCTTCTCGGTCGAGACCTGTCCCCGCTCCACCTACTGGCTTCACGTTATACGCCTTGTCCTTGTAATTAGAGCACCTCCTTCTTCCGCGGGCCTTGTCAACAGATCGCTGGACAGTCTTTCTGACAACCGCTCTTCTCGCAGAATGTCTTTGATTTGACAACGAGCCACCCCCCCATCTATCATTTTAAGTGAGGAAGTTCCGTCGTTTCTTTTTTCCTTCCTCGAGCCCCTGAGTTTATCCCAACGCCGGCTTTCCCCCCGTTTCTTCTTCCACTTCCTTTTTAACATTTCTTTGTGAAGATCAAAATCCCCCCCTCCGTAACTCGCTCTTAGCGTCCCGTCTTGAAGAAGCACCCGTGGGTCTGCCTGTTACTGCCGCGACACCCCAAAACTTGACCCACCCTTTCCTCCCCCTGCTTCTGAATGGTCAAAGGTATGCAAGTAGATCTACGCCATTAACCGACTTTGGGTTCGTTTCTTTGCCTTTATCCCCTTTGCAAATTTCCTGTCTCCTCGCTTCCTCTTTCTTCTTTCTCTTTGCGCAACTTTTCTGGCTGAAGCTATTCTTTCTTTTCCTTTGTTGTGTTGAGAGAGCTATCTTTAATCCATTCCAATTTGCCGCCCCGGTGCCAACCTCCCCTCTCCTTGCTTCTGAACCCGTACTTCCCCCCCCGGTTGATCGCCCCTCGGTCTCCCGACCCCCCCCCGAGCTTGGCTGCGGTGAAGGTATTCAGTTCCACTACTGGTGGCCAGGATTAGTGTGCCTAATTTTTGAATGCAATGCTCCCCCCTTGTTAGCTTTTCCCCCCTCATGCTGTCCATTCCTTTCCCCGTCGTGCCAACGTGTAAGTTCGCTGCCTCCATAAGTGATTGCATCGTCAGGTACGGTGTTCCAGTGGGAAACCCAGGACTTCCCAGCTTCCTTTGGATGCCGCGGCTCCCCCTTCCCCTCTCTCCGTGAACACAGTCCACGGACGGATTCTTCCACTTCAATGATCGACGGTCTTTCCTCGGTTCTCCCTTTCTCCGTAGCGCTTTTTTTTTTCCTCACCCGGTTGCCTTACGATCTCTTCCGTCTTTCACAGTCCTCTGGAAGAAGCAGGTTGAGCTGATCTGATCGGGAGTTTTTTCAACCCCAAACCTCTTTGCCGTGCTTAGTCGCTCCCCTTAGCCAATACGATACCCTCCCACGTAAAAGACTTTCTCCCAACTATGACTTTTTCCCTGAAAGGTCCCTCTTACCATCTTGCGCGTTACAAGCACCAACACTTTCGTTTTACGCGGACCCAAAGATTACGCTCCATAGGTTCATCAGGTGACCTGCTTTACTAAGTTATTGTCGTTTTGAAAAATTTTGGCAAGCCGCCGTCTGAAATTGGATTTGCTTTCCTTCCCGACTCCAAACTATCTTGTCCGAAGCCGAAGACTCTCCTTTTTGAGTAAATGCGTGTGAATTCCGAGCCCCAATCCGACACACCAGTTCCCTCTTCCGATGCAATTTTCCCTCTGAGTCCCCCTTTCTTGAATTTCCTAAATTTTTAAAAAACACATTAGTGTTCCCATTGAAAGAGGAGGATTAGTGTTTTTGTACGTCAAACCCTTCCCCCACGAGGACCCTTTGGTAGTTTTGAAGCTGGCTCCCTCCTTTTCTTCTCAAACTCAGCCGAAGGGCCAGGAGCCAGAGCCCTTTCTTCCCCAACCCCTCCCCCTCCTAAGTTCGAATTCCTTAGAGGAAGTCCTTGTCTCCCTTCATCCCTCAGGAATATCGAGTTGTAATCCGGCTCAGATCTTATTTCCCCTCATTCATAGCCGTCGCGGCCCTCCTTCAGTTTTTCTTGCCTCTGCTTGACACGTTACAATCACCCTTTCCGTGTGTCATTTCTAAGACACTCGTCCTATCTTCGGTCTCCCCTTAAAGGTGAATGAAGTGAAACCATTTTAAAAGTGAAGCACTCAGTTCCGTCATTGACCACACGGTTTTTAGACCTCCTAGCCTTCGTTTCGATCCCCTTTTTCCCTCCTTTCCGCTGCGGTCCCACCTCACTCAACCCTTGCATTCTGTCGTCTCCTCCTATTTTCTTCTGACGGCGTCATGTTGGGAGAAACCCCCCCCTTCGCTCCTTTGTTCCAATTTTGAGGAGTATCAAAGTCCCCTCTGGACTCAGTTGTCTAAAGCTCCGCATTTAATCCTTTTAGGAATCGCCCAAACTAGCTCAGTTGGAGTTTCTGGGACTTCCCTTATGGATGGCGCCCCCCCGCTCCTGCGGAGCCCCGATTACTTAAAAGCATAAAGGGCTTTCCCTCTGCGCTCCCTTTTTTTTGCTATCTGAAAGACAATTAGTCGACGTCCTTGACCCTTCACTTGTCGGTTCCTTCCCCTCGGAGAAAACTTTCTTCTACTGATTATTCCCCTTCCCCCTCCCTCCCATCTTTCGTTCACAGTACCTTCAAAACTTCCCTTCCCCGGTCGCGGACGCGAATTTTCTTGTACTCACCTTCCAGTTCAGGTATGGAAGTCCGCTGGGAAGGTTGAAAGTTGACAGATCACGACCTCACCCGATCCCCCCCATTTGTCATGCGTCTTCACCTATTCCTTCCCCGAATCTTCCCGAATACTGTGTGTTCTTTTTTAAGACTCTCCGCCTTCAGGGGGATACGTAAGATTGCGTTTTTCTTCGGTCGCCGCAGACCTTTTTCGTCCATGGCATTTCCCCCCTTTCTGATAGGGTCCAGCCACAATGGCCTCTTGAAGGATAATCAATTGCCTCTGATGCGCTCGGGACCTCCCCAGGTGAGCCCCCATATGTACTTCTCTCTACCCTCCCCTTTTGTTTTTTGTTGCTAGAGTATCCCATCTGTGCTTCCAGAGCGGCGACAGCCATTTCCTCCTGCGTCCACCTTCTCACCCTGCTTGTGATGGTACCAAACTCGAAATGCCTGCGCAGGCCCCTTTTGCTCCCTTCTTCCCCGTCTCCTTAATCCATTTTACTACGTCAAGCTGGTGCCCGAATCTCTACAATCCCGCCCAAATTATTCTCTGGTTTATGATTAGGTAGAGACCGGAAACTCTTACGCCCCCGCTTCCGTAATTTATGGTTTCGCTACACGAGTCTTTTTTCTTCTATAGCCTGATGCCACGTTGCCCTTCACTACTTTTGGTTCAGCCAGCCGTGTGAACGGTGTTCTGTTATTGCCCATTCGAGTTCCTGCTTCGGTAAAAGGGGAATTTTCAATGTAACTTTTCACTAACCTTTTCGGCGTGTCGACTCCTTTTTCCTCCTCTCCCCCCCCCCCCAGCGATTCGCGTCCTTCCTCCATTGCCCTGGTGACTGAAAAGACCATTCTATTGTGAATTTGCTGTCCCGACGACCGCTTTCACAGTGCGCAGACCGCCCAGCGTAGTGAGCCTTGTATATGTACGTTTCAGCATCTGGAATAAAGTCCCCCGTCTTGTTTTGGAGAACCACTCCTCTCTCATGAGATAGTTTTCCCTTGGATTCCTCGCACTTCTCGTGCTTGAGTTCTTCTTCGTCAGCACGGCTTCCGCTTTTAGGGGGAGGGTGAAAGGTGTCCATCCCAAGGTCGCGAGGCGGGCTCAATTGCCTCAGAGACCCATCGAATACCCACTAAGCTTCAAATGACCGGATGTGGATTCTTTGTCTTCCCAAGATTTTTCTTTCACACGCAATCTCCCAAGGCGAGTCTTTTTTCTTCTGCATTGGGGTTTTCCCTGCGTCCCCCATATTCCTTTTCATGCTAAAATTTTCAACCGAAATTAAATGGAGGTTTCACTAAGACTTCCCACCTTGCATTTTTTTATTCTAGTCTTTTTTCACGATGATTAAGGACCTCCCCAGGTTGATTTCACCTGGCAGATCGCCCTTACTTTTCTGTGAGTCTATGCATTAAACTCCCTCTGATTGATTCGAAGAAACCAGATCAAATTGAGGTCTCCTTGTTACTCCAATCGCCTTCCTGCGCGATGAATCGACCTCTTATCCTTCTTCGTTGAGAGAAAGAGTTGCTCACTTCCTCTTGGACCTCTCACTTTTTATGAATCTTTTTAAATCATTTCAGGCTTTTGAGCTCCTGTTTTTCTTTATTCTGCAAGCACTGAATTCACTAGTCCCTCCCCCTTTTCTTTTCTCCCTAGGATTATCCGTGATCAATCGTCGGTACCTTCTTTCCCGCGTATCTTTCCGCCTTTGAATTTGCCCCCTTTTCCTTCCCACATTCCCTTAGCTCGCTTCGGACAGTCATCTCTCGGTTGACTTTCCTACCGCGCGCGCGCCATGTTCAATCCCCCCGATTCCCCTCAACCTTTCAAATCCCTTTTCATTCTCCCTTCTTAAACTCATTTCGTCTTTATCGGTCGTCCCACGCCTTACTCTCTTAACCCCCGCTCACTATGTGCCTCCCTCCTGTTCCGGCCCTCACGTTCAATAGTGATTTTTCACGGAGCGCTTCGGACTCTCGAGAGGACCCCCCATCCTTTCTTATAACCATCACTTTTCGTTCTTCCCCCTCATCCCTTCCCCTCACCGGCAGTGTTTTGGCCGGATACCCCTGAACGTCTTCAGAGAACACCTCCCAAGTTAATTTTAGATCTAGTTTTCCTTCACATGAGGGGCAACCCCCGCGCGCGTTTCCCAGTAATCGAGGGACTCCCAAAGAGAACCCTTTCCCCCGAATCTTCACAAGCCCTTAGGAAGTCCCTTCCGGTTCTTTAACTCAGTTACAATCTCCGCTGTCACTTTTTCCCCCCACCTGATCTTTGCCGTCCCGGTTTCCCCTCCGTACCAGTTTTTTATCCATGACCCTTTCCTTATACGCCTCCGAGCTCCCTTTTCTAACAAGTTCCTTTCTATCTCTTCCGAGCAACGTGGACTTGTCCCTCTAAATGCATTTCAGGTATTTCTCTTACTGCTCCTGCTTTTTCTTTTCCTTTTGGATCCCTTTTTCCGTACGCTTTTTCCGACTTTTTTACGCTCTTTTTTATAATGTCCGTTCAGTGAATTTTTCTTCATTTCGTTTACTCCTCCTTTTTCTGATATCCAAAGCAATTATTGCAGACTCCCACCCCGAAGCCGAAGAGCCCTGCAACAGTTTTTGACTCGTACGGGCAAACGTGATCCCCGCCAGAGGAAATACGAAAAAACGGCTTGGAGGCGAAGTATTAATTCTCCACGCCCTCCCCAGTGACCTCGTCATCTCATTGGATCTTTTTTCTTATAATTCTCTTTTGACTCAAGTATGATACATTACGTTTGTCCCCCTTTCCTCCCCTGGATTATCCTTCAGTAATGTACCCCCTCCAACGGTCCTTCTTTTCCAACGGTTATTCAGCGCCCCGTTGGGATCACGCGATTTCCGATTTTTCCTCCTTCCGTGAAAAGACCCGTACGGCACTCAATCCCATCAATTTTTCTGGCTTTTTAATACCCTGCATTCTTCTTACGAGCTTTTTTTTTTTTCCTCCAGCTTTGCCTCCGCTAATATTTTTTCCCCAAAGCCCTCGGTCCGAATGTCGAGGGTGCGTCATTCCTGAAGGTTTTATTTCCACCCCTGAGTGGACTTGATGTCTCTCCCTTTTTCAAGAGCTCATCCAATTAACGAGCTCTTCCCTTTATTATTGAATGCTTTCTTTGAACCGATTCTTCAACATCTGCGCGTTTACAGCCCCCCCAACCTTGTGGTACGAGGAAACCCAGACAATGAGAAATAAGGTTCTTTGTGAGACGTCAATGGCGCAGCGTGATCGCCCCCGGTTTTCCTCCCAATTGTTGTCCTGGACGTCTCCATTTCGCGCGTTCTTTCGAACCTTCCCCCTCCTCTTCTCGAAGACGTCCTAGCGATATGGGCCTGTCCCTTGGTGTGAAACCTCAGTAAGCTTCCCATCCGGTCCACCTACCCGCGCTCCCTTTCTCCTCTTCTTTTCCCTCCTTTTCCTCACCGAACAACACCATTGAGGTCAATTTCAGTTGCTTTTTCTTGCAGGCCCCCTGAAAAACCACGATCATCCGTATGAAAACTTTTTTGTAGAAACCCCGGCGCCACGGTGCTTGTCCCCTCCCGCGTAAGGCTGCAACTCGCCTTCCCCTCGCCGCGATCTCTTTTTCTCATTATCTGGAGACGGTCATCGGGTACTGCCATTCTTCGAGTTTCTCCTTCTTCTCCGCAATCTTTTAGTTTCTTGAACTAATATTCGAGGCTCAATCAATGTCGCTGCGGCCACGGTATTGCTTCCCCCGCCGGATTTGCCTCATTCTTCCATACCTAAACAGTCCTTTTCCCGGAGTTGGGAGACCCTAAATGGACTTTCCTTTGAAAATTTTTTACCTGTGAAAGTCTTTGCAGTACCCCATTACACGGTCCGCGCAACTCCTCGCCTGCCTCCCTTCTCTCCCATTTTTCACGAAATCTTCGGCCCCAACCGCCTCCAACCGAGTTGAATTCTTTCGGTGTAATCTCGAAGAGGACGGCAGGTTTGTGGGGAGCCCCCTTTCTCTCAATGAACCACTCTACACTTTCCCCCCTCAACACTTTTGAATCCCTCTTACAGCGCTTCCCTTCTCCTTTTCTCTTGACTAATAACCTTCTGCTCAGGAAGCCTGGCTCCTCCATCTGTACTTTTAGTCTCCATCACTTTCCCGAACTTGTTCTTTATTCATCTCTCACTACCACCCTTCTCCCAGGATCTACTATGGCTTTTTTGCTACGTTTGTCCCTCAAGTCGTCGGACTGTCACCTTCGACGTTCGACTGTGTTATAGACAAAGGTTTTTAGTCCCACATCGGCGACTCCCCTTTTGCCGACCGCTTTCAAGCTCTTTCGTCCGTCACCCGTTCGTTCCCTTACCGTGAAAACCAGGACCGGCGATTGACCGCGTTTGACTTCCCATAAAAGTGTGCCCGAAGCTTTTCCCCTTTTCCAATGCCTCTCTGAATCCTATCAAACTTTCTTTTAGATCAACCCTATCCAAATTAGAACCCTTCTAACCGATTTAATTCCAACATCTCATAATTTACTAGCTCTTCGTCCCTCTTTTATACGTAATAGGCATCTTGTCAGATCTTCTTTCCCCTTAATAAACCCCTGAATTAGCAATGAGGCTTCCCCCTCACCGGTGTTTTACACCCTTTCTTTGCTGTCCCTGCCCCATGACGACTTATGATGACTTTTCGTCCCCCTTGTTTCCAGT
>Ga0179593_1266521_pt1 | contig 10403 bp, 11 predicted proteins | sample CZODoug2_1_08_16_FD_185931 | JGI IMG/M metagenome (GOLD analysis project Ga0179593, IMG submission 185931) | Vadose zone soil fungal communities from Angelo Coast Range Reserve, California, USA - CZODoug2_1_08_16fungal (PacBio error correction) | ecosystem: Environmental > Terrestrial > Soil >... | reverse complement strand
TCTTTCCAGCGACGTTAATAGAATGTTCCAAAGGTGATGGTTCGGTTTTGTGTGGGTGGTTGTAACGATGAGGATGAAGAACGAGAAGCTCTGTCCTTTTCACCGCCCGTTCCTGCTTCGAGCCGTGGCTTTAATCACGGGGGTGCTGACCGAACCCGACAACGAGTTCTTTCCTTGACCCTGACTAACTCATTGTGACCCCCAACAAGACGATCCACTTGCGGATCATTTCGCCGGCCGTTCCCTTCCCGTCGAGACTCGGCGCTGCCCTCTTGCTGACATTGGGATTTCCCTTCTTCATGTGTCCTCAGGTAACTTCAGATGCATAGGATAGGTTCATAGTATTCTCTGCCACTCCTTCCAGCTTCCCTCTCTTTATCCAACTCTAGTTGATGAATATTTGAATGGAGTCCGCTCACGCCGGGTATTCTTTTTCTGACGTTTTTGTCTCATCGTCTCCCTCTCCTTTCTCTGCCCTTCACAATGGCACGCGATCACCAGTAACTATTACGATGTTTTGTGAGGTTTACTTGATCTCGGTTTTTCCGCGATAGTCTACAAGTGCCGCCTACTCCGGACCTTCTCTCTTCGCTCTCGTCCGAGTCACAACAAACTATTTTCCCTTTGCCGTCGGTAGTTCCCCGACTGGTGACTTTTATCCCCTCTCACAACTGTTTTTTTTCCCACATGACCTCCAGCCCCAAGCCACCGATTTAGATGTATTTGTGTGTCTTTTAAGCTCTTTCTTTTTTCGAAGGCCCCCCAGAGATCTCTTCACTCTCATTTCAGACTCCATGCATTATGTGTTTTGGATGGTATCTTTTCCTTTCGTATGACCTTCCTTTTATCTCCTTCTTTTTCCCTTCGGAAAGTCAAGTCACCCACTTCTCTTGCCTCGGTATTGGCCTCTTTTGTTCTTCATTAGCTAGAATTAGTGGGCTCTTCTTTTAGGCGCTCCCTTGATAGTGGCCTTGCTTTTTTCCGAGAAGGACAACGCCAGCCAGGTAGCAATTAGGCGATACGTTCAGCTTCCCTCGATACTTTCCATTCCTGAGTTTAAAAATTTTCTGAAAAGCCCCATCATTTTTGAATCGATATTGCACCTTTTTTCCCTCTGCCTCTTCTATGATTTTCCCTCTCATCTCCTTATGGTCGTCCCTTGACTAAACGCGCGGCCTATCTTTTTTAGATCTCCTTCTGTTGCGAGTTGAGAGAATATCTCCTTTTTCCAGTTTCTCAGGATGGGGCTTCCTCTTCATTAAATACCACTAGCGTGGCCCCCCACCTCTCTCGTCATCCATTCTCTCTGAGCAGGTGGCTATGGAATATGGATATGCAGAAAGGGCTTCTGTTTGACGGTCTGGCTTGGCCGGGTCGGCTTCGATTTCTGACGATCTTTTTCTTAAAGGAAACAATTTGTCGGCCCCTGCAAATACGTCCTTCCAGTTCGTTGATTCCCCCAGGGCTGCATCTCTGCCGCTGCATCCTCCAGGTTTCGGTATTATCATTCTGCGTTTCGTCTTTTTTGTGACGATCGCCCCCAATTTCGAGAAGAAGAAGTCCCCCTTTGGACTCTCTCCTGTCCGTGCTCGGTCGAGGCCCCCCTTTCCCTCCCAACTGGCCTTCAAGAGTTCCCCTCCTCTCGGGTTTTGATTCTACAAACTTTCACCGTCCCGTTTGGATGGCACATTTGTTTAACCCATTCGCTTTTCGGACACCATATCCGTCCGACTTTTTAGAAACAATTGAGCTGGATCAAGCGTTTGGTCTCCTGCTTACGGGACACGTGACCCACTCATTTAGCCCTATTTTCCACCTTCGAAGATCAGAAGACAACCTTTCGCCCAGGTAGTTGGCTTGTGTACCACACTCTTTTCCTTTTCCTTCCCTCACATCGAGCTCAGGAGACCTTGTCGAAGACCATTGCCCTTTCAAGACTGCAACCCACAGCTTTCCCTCTGTTGCTTCCACAACCCTTGAGTCCTCTCTCTGTTCTTTTCCCCTCCCAGCCTCTCCACTTATGCTCCTTTTGCGTGAGCTTTTCTTCCACCCTGACCCAACGTCCCCTCCCCCACGTGTCCTTAGATCAAGACTACTTTCAACGTTTATCTTTCGTTGGCCATTGGCTCAGCCACTCCCGACCTTCCCAAGATGACTTTCCATCCTCCGAGGCTCGTTTCCTCAATTTTTTCCCCCCCCCAGTTCTAGACTATTTTCCCCCTAGCACCACCTCCATCTATTGCTTTAAAAAGGAGAGGGATTTTTCTTCCACCTCCCTGTGAGCACCACCGCAACCCCATTCCTCCTCCATTCCCCTATTTTTTTTTCTGTGTTTTCTTAACCCCGCCTCATCCGCTCCGAATCGTTTGGTATTCTGCCATCCTCGGGTTCTCCTCACACTAGTGCCATAATTTTAAAACCAGGATCCGGCCCATCGCATTTCCTTGTATAACCCCTAATCGCATTAATATCATAAATCCGTGGAGCTTCCCTGGAATCCCTATCTTTTTCTTTTTTTCTCCACCTCCCAACTCCCTTTTTTCCCCCGATGCTTCAACCCGTCAGATTAAGCTGCCTGACCTGACCTTTCCTCCGGCTACCTTGTAAGGATGTTTTCCCTTCGAGAACTCCAGTCTCTGCCGCTGCAGATAAGAGCCCTTTTTATCAGACCCCTAAATCTGTCCTAGAACGTTGAGTTTTTCTTCACTGCCAGAAAAATTAAGTTTTAAGGCTTCGCCCAACAAGACCCGCTCGGCGATGATTCCCCCTTTTTCCCAGTCCAAGTGCCAAGATAAGGCTTTTCAGTTCAAAGATGTCTCCAACTTCCTGTTCCAAATCACATCTAGGACCCCTTGATCCGGAGATAGATCCTCCTCTTGTTTGTTGTAGTATCGATCCCGTGCATGAGTTTGGCCCCGATCATTTCTTTTCTTTTTTTTAGTAGTTATAATCTCTCCTCTGTCCCCACTAAGGGGGAAATTTGTTATCTCTCATCTTTTATCGTTTTTTGTTCTTCTTCCCTTCCCCCTTGACATTGCCTTCTTCCGGGTAGGCGCATTCCACCTTTCCTGTTCTGACAGAGCGTTTTTCCCTTTACCCGTATTATCTTTCTCCTAGGTCGGCTGCTTGCTCCTTGTTTTTCCTCGCTGCTTAAAAGGGTCGACGGATTTCCCAGTTTCTCCAGTCTCTTCCTTGTCTTTTTAGGGAGGATTCACGGGCGGTTTATGCAAACCGAAGCGTATTTGATTCACGTCCACTCGTCCCACGTACCCTTCATCTCTTTTCTCTTGCTATGGCTCTGGGTTTTATTCGTCCTTTTTTCTTTTTTTTTGCTTTTTTTGGGGCGTTGATTCGCTTTTGTTTCCCCTGCTTTTGGTCTGTGCGAGTAGTTAGAGATACGGATTTGGCGTCTGCTTGGGATGGTCCAACACCGCCATTTCTTTTCCTTCCCTAGTCTTCGGTGGGATGTCAGACCCCGCCCGAATCCGCTTTGCCGATTATTCCTCTGTTTATCTTAGTTTGTTTTTTCTGCTTGCTTCGCCTTGTTTCCAAAATTTCTAACCGCGACGCTTTTTTTCCGTTATGAATCCTCTTGAATTTGTGGCTATAAACCTGCACTCGCGTTGCCCTTTTCAACTTCTCATAGGGAGCTTCCCTTTCCCGTTCACTTTTTTTTCCAGCGTCTTCAGGAAGGAGGAATCGGTCCGTCGTGCTGTTTCTGAACTGTTTTTTGTCAGTTACGTTGGGCTGCAGCCGGTACCCCTTTCTTGTTGGACTCTCTTCTGAATGAAGTGCGATCCTATTTTTCACTGGCCGCTGCCTTATGCTGTCCTGAAAGAAGGGCGCCACGTCACCTACCTTCCCGATTTTTCGCTGCTTCCTCACCCCTCTGACCTGGGTCCTATGAGCTTGCGGGATTCGGCGTGTGACATATGTCATCTTCTGACACATTTCCCCACCCCTCTTCCCTTCTTTTCCCCCCCACACCACTTTTTCTGGTCCCTAATTTACCCAGCTTGAGAAAGGATTGCCCTACGCTTCTCTTGGTTGAACAGTCCCATTCCCTTTTTTTCCTGTTCGTGCGGCGTTTTTCTAACACGGTTGCTTGGAACGAGGTTCGGCTGCTTTTCCCTTTTGATCCCTGAAAGGGGGCTTTCGTTTTGTCACCGGACCATTCTTCCCCTCTCAGAGACCCGTAGCGGTCGCCCCAGACCAGCTTTTGACCCCACACCGGGCGACCACTTGATTATACCTGTCCCACTGATACTCCAGTTACCGCACGGCTTGCCCTCCCATCTCCCACCGACCCCCGCTCACTTTGAAGGGTTAGACGTCCTTGTTTTTCCTTGCCTTGAGACTTCCCCCTTCGCCATTTTGTTTACTCCCTTTAGCAAGCCTCTTCATACCTTTACACCTCTCCCCCTTGACCTATCCAACTTATGTTGCGCTCTTCGTCTGACTGTGATTCGGTGCCGGTCTTTCTTTCCGACCTCTCCGAATAAACCACACATCCGAACATCCAATTCCTGCGCCCTCCTCCGGCCCCAAAACTCGAACAGACACACAGAGCACTGCCGCTGCGTGGCCTTGTCCCCGCACCATGTCATCTCTGGCTCTACTTAACCTTGGCCTGCTCATCTTTCCCTGAACACTCTTTTTCTCTTGAGTAGCTCCTCGAGGGTTTATCTTAAATATTTCCCCGCCCTTTCTTGGTCCCCGGGATAGGCGGCATCTTTGAATGAGCGAGAGCGAACTGTCCTCCTTCCCTCTCTGATACCCTTCATGTCCTTCTTCTTACACCCACTCCCCCTGATCACCTCGTACGCTTCAGAATCTCGGCCCACGTGTACCCTCGCGCAAGGCTTCCCACCTTCCCCCTCTTCGAGCACTTTTCCTCTTCCGCCTCCATTTGAAGATAAACCTTTGTTTAGTTCTAGCCGCGCACAAGTCTTCAACCCGGTTTCCACGCGCGATGTGTTTTCCCCGGAGTCTGAGCTCGTCTTTACCTAACGGAATCTCGGTTGCACTTTCCCCCGCCCCCGCCCTGGCCACGCTCCACCCCCCTTTCTTCCCCCTTTGTCTTTTTGTTTTTTCCCGTTTGTCATCTTTCCCCCCCGTTCTGTGATCGCGTAACAATTTTCGGCCCCCTGATTCCTACCCGAATGCTCGCCACAGCGTCAGATATTTTGTTGTTGTTGAATTTACGGATCGTATTCCTCCTTTCCTTTCTTCGCTGCGTTTTTATTGGTGGTGCAATTCTTTGATCGCTGTGAGCACATCTCTACTCCCTACCCACCCCTCCTAAAAGATCATTCCCTTCGCTGATATTATTTTAGTTCAGTGAATTCGTTATTTCCCCTTTTACCGGCGCAGTCCTGTATCTTGTATCGCTGATTGCCCCCAGTGCAGGCATATGCGATAAGTTCGAAATACCGATTGGAATGTTCGAGTCAAGCCGATCTTGGGGTTCCTCCCTCCTCTTTTACTATGGAATTGTGCAGCCATTCCGTTTAGCGATGGCGTATAGCGGCATGTTCCTGCTACCACTTCTTTTGATAGCACAGTCCACTCCCCCACTGCTTCCTTGCAATTTCTCCGATCTTCTGTCAGAGATGTACTGAACGTGCTTGCAGTTTCCCTTCTCCCCCTCCTGCTGCCTCGTCCCAATTTCGGTGTGGTCCATCCCCCCTTTGACAGTCTTAGGACTTTCCAAGGGTCGATGTTCCCCTCCTCCATACCACCCTTCTCTCACTCATACGCGCAACCTATCTCCGAAGCGGCCGCGCCTGGGACCCCGATTGCTCTCTAGGTAAGACGCCCACCGCCCCCAGCACCTTTGAACAGTTTTCCCTCCCCTCTCCACAGATCTCTCTTTTCCATTTTGTTTGCAGAGGATGATGGATTCCCTCCTAGCTTGCCGTCCATGCCTTCGTCCTTTTATGGTTGCCTCAGGCTTTGTCCCATTCCTCGTCGGATTTGATCCCCTCTTCAAACCTTGGAAATTTTCCATTCCGAGCTTGTCACGCTTCCGTAGTTTGTCAGGTAATCTCGTCTTTGTCCTGATGAAATTAATCCCCTCACACTCTCGGTCGATTCTATTTCGACACTTTTGTCAAAGTCCTGTTTGCCCCCCCCCCTGCCCCCACTCTCCGATTCTCCCTGTTATAAGTTCTTTCCGTTTTCGACAAGTATCTACTCCATGGCTCTACGTTCTGTGGGTTCTCCGTTTTTGGCCCGGGTTTGCCGCGCCGTTCGTCACCTTGTTTTTTTCTTCTTGGCGCGCTTGTCATCTTTTTCCCTTCCCTCGCCCTTTTTCGGTTCCCCCCTTCTTCGTAATGTACCCCAGGATTTTCCCATTGACCATCCCTTCTAGGTTTCATGCCCCGGTCCTTCGCCTGACATATCCCCTACACGCTTCCATCGCGCGAGGTGTCCCCCCCCTTCTATTATTTCTTTTTATAGTTCTTTTCGGGACGTCTTTCACGTCGGTGTCTACTTTTGATTTATCCCTTCCCCATTTTTTTCTCAAGCCCCGAGCCGCTCCTCGCGCCTCCCTCGGATTTTAACCTTGCACTCGATTCCCCGGCAAATGACTGAAGTATCTTAATTTCGTGGTAGTGATTGTTTTTTTTTTCTGTATGCATAGATTTTTTCTTCCTTGGTTTTGTATCAATCGTACCCCTCCAACCTCTTTGACATTACCCCCCCGGGACGCCTTAGCATCCCTTTGCAAGCTTTTCCCCCCCCGATACGCTCTTCGTTTAGCCTTTTAAATCCAAAACCTTCAACCTATTCTTCCTCTGTCCTGGGCCAGAGCCGCGCCCCGTGTTTAGTCTTTGCCCCCTTTCCCCTTTTTCCTTTTTCGATCATTCCCTTTCCGATCACACCTTTTTTCCCGTTCGGTTTCTTTCACATGCGTTCGCCATAAAACTGATTTTTAGGTTAGCGTCCTCTCTATTTTTGGTGTTCGTTTTTTGTCAGTTTTCTTTTTCGTACCCTTGCCACCTACCCGCCCCTTCCCTCTTCCGTATTTTCACTTCCCCCCCCTCTCCCCTCCTTCCGCTATGTATCTTCAGCCTCTCTGTCTCCCTTCCCTCCTCCAGTCTTTTTTTTCTTCCTCGAGTTGCGATTTCTTTATTCCCATGTTTACTCATCTCCTCTTTTTTTTTTTTGCCTGCGTCAGTGATGACCTCCGGTTTCTCTTCCCCTCCCTCAAGGTGAAGAACATCAACCTTGTGCGCCCGTCGGCTATTGACTCCTTGTGGACTTACCCCACAAGACCGTGTCCGACCTCTCTTCTTGGTTGCTCCTTTCTTGACTTCTTTTGTTTTACCGTATAAGCCGTGCCAATCTTTCCGAGTCGTCAGGGAGTCCATCCCCGTCTTGCCCTTCCCTCTTTCAAGCCCATCAGTGACCAAAATGAATTCGTTTTTCTTGTAAAAGAGTGCAACTCCCCCCATCCCTGCTCTAGCCTTACTTCACATCGTTTCTATCTTCAGATGGTTCACGCGATCTCGCTCTGCGTCCTTAGGTGGGCCAGTCCCCCTTCCGGTCTGTCGATATTTTTTCGATACCGGGTCGTGGAGAGATGAGGCAGATTGCCCTGTCTTTTTTTTCGTTGTGTTCCCGCTTTCCTTCCCCTTCACCTGCCGACCCGGTTCCTAGTCCCCTATAGAGTTGAAGCAATAGTGGCTTCCGTGGCTCCTGCCGACCTGTGGATACCTATCATCGGTGAATTGTTCTGCTTTTTCTTTATTCTCTCGGTTTCTTGTCTTCTCTTCCCGGCACACGTGTACGGCAACAAGCGTTCTGGCGTTCGTGAGGCTATTGTTTTTCCAATCCTCGCTTTTCTTTCGCGTCCTCGTAATCCAGTGCGTACGGCATTATACTCTCTCTTTCTCGTTCTTGTCTTGGCACTATCGACCAGTTTAGGGCGAGCCGAGAGGGTCCAATGATTCTCTCTATGTCCTTTGCTCTTCCCCCTCGAATTTTGTCACACTTTTATTTTTTCTTTTGAAAGAAAATCCCCCCCCTAGATTCTCGGGTTTGATGAGTCCCCCTCCCCCCTTCCTCCGCATTAAACCCCGGGCAACCTGCCCTTCTCATGATTGACTTTCCCCTTTTCCCCCATTCTGCGTGCTTTTCAATTTTACTATTACCCCGGTTCTCCAAAATTTACGAGAAGTTTAACTTTTTGTTTGTTTTTCCTCCTGGCTACAGCCGTTGTTTACTCTTCACACTGGCCCTTTTTCGCCCCAGAAGAATGCGCCCCTCTCGCCCTACCTCCGACTGCCCCAATTTCGACCCGGCAGACTTACATTGCATGTCTTTGTTTTGATGCCTAACCGTAGTGAGTTAGGTTTTTTCCTCCCCCTCTCTTTTCCTTTTGCCGACTCTCTACCATCTGTTTCTGTGCGCATCGTGTTGACGAAGCCCTCCCCCCTCCTTCATTCATGTTAACTTTTCATTGTGGACAGCGGCATTCCGCCTTATGTCCCTGCCTTCCGGCACAGCTTAGTTGGTGGATTCACCATTCTGACTCTTTTTCCTACAAGCCACACTCTACTTTCCCTTGTCCCGTAGTATTTTTCTCACCCAATTTAGAGAACCCATTGGACGTTTCAAAAACCGTCCCTCCACTCGTGCGCGCCTTCTCTCTTTCCAATGCTGTTCGTGAAATTCTTGCCGGGACCTTTTCGCAGTTCCAGACCCCTTCCGAACGATTATTTTACCCTCACCCGTTCATTCCATCCTTAGAGGGGAAAATGTTCCCAGTTAGCACTACCCGTCGCCCAGCAGTCATCCGTCTCCCTCCCTTCTGATTACGCCCTAGCGTATATCCGTAGGTCTCTTCGTCGGACACCATGTCGAACCCCCTCCCCCAACTGACCTGCCGCCTGCCCCAAGACCATGGTGGTGTTAAATTTAGCCATCACTCTCCCCCCCCTGAATTAGAATCTCCCTTTGTTTTTGCTTGATCTTTTACTAAGTCCTTTGCCGCCGCATTTCCCCCCTCACTCCTCCCTCTCCTCCCTTTCCCCTCTGTCTAACCCCACTTCAATTTTTTGCATCTTTCACGCTTTTCCAATCCCCGCCCCCCGTAAACCCTTTTAACTCCCCACTCAACTCCCAATGATTTCAACTCTGTTTTGCTTTCCCCTTCTCTAGTTTTAACCTAGCCTCGGCCTTTCTCACGTATCTCACCTCTCACCAGCCCGTTCAGCACCTGCATTCTTTCCTACCCCGGCCCCTAGACTCCCAGCAACTGGAATCCGTTCCCTGGGATCCTGGTGTATCTATCCCACTCCCTCAGTCTCTCCTGCTATCCGATCAGCGAGATACTATCGCTTTGTCATGCAACCTCTCCCCCCCCCTCCCTTAGCTACCTCGCCCTTTCCTTCCCCTTTTCGCCATCGTTTTTTTTTCTCTATTTGTTTTTTGCTTGATTGATACATTTATTAATTACGCTCCTTCCCCCTTCTTCGTGCTTTTCTCACCCCCTTTTTTTCCCCTGATTGCACAGCCTGTCCTTCTGCAGTCCTAGAGAAATAAGAACCTCAGAGGCCCTGCTTCCTTCTTCTCTCTTTTCCCCTCACCTTTGAGGTACGAGCACATTGAGAGATTGATTTTCAGTGCATCTGAGCGCAGCCTGATTTTGGCACTCCCAGGTTCCCTTTTTCCGTTTCGCCCCAAGCAGGTTTTGTCGATACAGCGACCTCCTCCTTCGTCCTCCCTTCGGTTTCTTTCCGTTCGTCTGTCTTACTTTTTGACTTTGCCTAATTTGAGCAGTGCTCACTGACCACACGGCTCCTCTTTATATGCCAATTTTCTCTTGTCCCCATATTGCCTTCCCTATTGGGTTTCTCTCCAGCCACTTTCTTGCGTCCCCAGGTCCCCTGACTTTCAGGTTGTCCGTTCTGTCTCTTACGTTTGAGTTTTTTCGGCTCGTTACGGCGTGTTTCCCCGGTTTTTAGATGCAACAATGTCCAGCCTGGAGCATGTCTTGACGTCTGGCCCTGACCTTTACACACTTGACCATGAACGGATTTATTTTCTTACTGGCTTTCTTGACTTCCCTTGTCCCCCTGTCCAACGTCACCTGGAATTTTCTTTTAACCTTTCACTTGCGAGGGTCAATGGCAAGCTGACCTGTACACGGGCCTGGAAGGAAAGACAGATTGGACTTCTTTTTCGCGTTTTTCTTTTTCTGGGATGCCTTCGACTCCTTTTGTCCCCAGTATTTTAGTTTGGGTTTGCTTTTCTTCTAAGAGTATTTTAGCATCTTTTTTGCCTCTTTAGGTCATATGCTGACAGTTTTACGATGGAATGCCATGCCATTTTTAGATATGCCCTTTTCTGGTTGCCCCTTCTCTCATCCTCCTCATGTCTTTTGTTTCTCCCTC
>Ga0179593_1700413_pt1 | contig 10404 bp, 11 predicted proteins | sample CZODoug2_1_08_16_FD_185931 | JGI IMG/M metagenome (GOLD analysis project Ga0179593, IMG submission 185931) | Vadose zone soil fungal communities from Angelo Coast Range Reserve, California, USA - CZODoug2_1_08_16fungal (PacBio error correction) | ecosystem: Environmental > Terrestrial > Soil >... | reverse complement strand
TAGTTGAATCTACTTGTACCCCAGCACTGTCGCCTTATCTCCGCCGTCGACTTCATTTCGGTCATCTTTTTTTTGCCCTTCTTGCGATCGGATCGTTCTCCGTATTTCTTACAAGACTCTCGAAATCTTGTTGGTGCTGACTGGAACGGGTCTTTTTTTTCTGTGACTCGGACGTCGTGAGGAGCCATGCCGGCAGATAGCCTTGAGCTTAAGCGCTCGACGATCCAGTGGTCGTTCCCCTTATTTTTATCGGGATTGCTATCAAAATCCCCTGCACTATTCAGCCGATTCCCGTCCCCGGCACCGGCTGTGTCGAATCCGACTATTATCGAAACCCCTCCTTCTGGCCGCGCTCCTTCTCCATGGTCACCTGGCCTTCTTTTCGGTCCCAGATCCCCGCTGGAAGTCGGTTTCCAAGAACCCGGCATCTATTCAGTTTTTTTCCCCTTTTCCCCTCCCCTTCACCGCCCTTTCCCTGACACCGCCGACGGCGACCTTGGAGAGAGAACATGGCTCCTCTTCTTGCTCTACTCTCTGGGTTTTTTCTCCCGTCTATTACCAGATGTTCTTTCAACGCCCACGACCCCCCCTTTGGCGTTTTTAGACTTTGCCAATTCCCCGGTAGGGACCCTCTTATCGAGTCGAAGAAAGCCCTTCCCAATAGTTGCCTTCACTGCTTTTTGCTACTTTAAGATATGTTTCTGTTCTTTCAGTCCTCTGGATGTCAAGGGATTTAAGGTGATATTTATATTTCTTTTTTCCCTACCTTTTCAGATCCCTCTCTTCCCCTATGAATTTATAGCGAGACTCTTGTTATTCTTGAGGTGTAATTGGTGACTGTGCCCCCAGCTGTTTCCCTACGCTCCCCCTATGAGGCCCTCCTTCCCATGATGATCTTTTCCGGAACACCTGATGCACTTGAATATCGCGATGACGAAGGGGTCTTCACTCGGAAGCTGACGGTTGCCGAACTACGTCAGCGTCCTATAAGGCCCCTTCTCTAACTCTGTATGAGCCTCTCTTTTTTTAGATAGGCTTTTGAGCAGATTGAAGGAGTTCGGCCATTTTGCGCAGCGCAGTCTCTTTATTTCCCTCAACCTCTCCCTTCCCTATACCTTTTCCCTGATTGGGCCTCCTTTCCTCGGAGGAATGTGTTGAGGATACTCCCCATAAGTGTTCGCGGAGCGGTTTCTGCTGCGAGAGTCACCACGCGTTGTAGGCTCAACGTTTTTGGCCCTCCACGATTGGAGAGAGCATCTGAAACTACGCGGTACAATTAGCCTTTGCCGATTACGGTGGCCGTAGGGGCAACTTTATGAAGCTTCCGAGTTTCAGATGCCTTTCCTTTCTCACCCACCTGTTTTTCAAAGATTGTTCTTGAGCGGAAAAAGCGGATTGACAACCGAGCCGACAAGTCTCAATGGCGGGAAGTTTCCTCTAACTTCCTCTGCTCCCTGTTTTATTTATTTTCTTTATGGGCAATCCCCTCGTCCTAATTCGCTAACAGTAATTACTCTTCTTCACTTTTCTCCTAGAAGAAACCAATTGCAGCATGGCTTTACTAAGTTGCTTTCTACCGTCTGTAGACTTTCTTCAGTAGGTGCCCCTTGTATCCTCCTGCCAGGGGTCAGTTTCGAGCAAGCTGAGCTGTTAGGCTCTCTTAACTCTACAGAGGACCACCCAATTATCCCAAAGCTTCTCACCTCTACCAAGGATCCTATTTTTTCGCCTCTTTTGGGCAAGAAATAAGGCTGTTTCTTGCCCCAGGATACCATACCCGATGGACATCCTACCTTTCTCCAGATCTGAGGTTCTCTTTTTCTTCTTTAGGCAATCTTTGCTGCACGTCCAAGACCTGTCCCTTTTGAACATGACCAAGCTGTGCGATTTTCCTGACAGCGCTTCCTTTCGCACCGCCATTTTCTCCGTGGTCGGTTCGCTTACCTCAACTGAATCACCTCAGTTTTTTCCACATCTATCTTTCAATATACTTGTTTTTTTGTTATACGATGGGGGACAACATTCTTATTGAGCCTGGTCGTGACGCGGCGCCCTTCCTGTCGGAGGCGCCGTTCCTGCGCGATCTGATAAGTCAAGCACCTCGCATTTTGAGAGAGTTGTCTTTCCGGTGACTTGAAAGCTTTGCGTCCTCGACGAGCAGGATATCTTTTGCGCTTTTTCCTTTGATGAAGGTTTTCCCGGCTGCAATAGTTCTAATTTTGAGTCCCCGCCTTTTGTCGGATGTAATAGCAGACATGACCAACCGAAATAGGCGCCTTTCGCCGTGTTTCTGTGGTTGAGTACTCCAGTAGAGTCTTTCCCCCCTCTTTTCTCTCTTTGCTTGCCTCTACCTGCTGATGAAACATCTCAGTCGAGAAAGGCCCTAGCTGATCGGAGCACCTTTTTCTGATGTGGTGTACAGAGCTTTCAACTGGTTTCTCCCCCTGAGAAAAGATGATCAAGTAAGACGTTTCTCTTGATTCCTTTTGAAACTGAAACCCCTCCCCCCGTAACCTTTCGCTTATATTCAGTGAAAGCTTCTTTTCTCCTCACTTCCCAACGACCCTCTGTGTCGGCGCGCGTTCCATCCTCTTTCGGCTCAAGTTTTTTAAAAACCTTTCTATGAATAACCTTTCCCTTTGCATCTCGCCAGAACTTTGCCCACCTTCGTACTCAAAGACTATCGCGCCGAATGGACTCCTTCGTTCGGCGCTGATTCCTCTCGACCCCTAGCGTGGCTTGTCCTATTTTTCCGTTTGCCGGCTCCCACCCACGACGGTGTCACCTCCCTTAAGGCGCACCGGCGCGAGAAACCTCTCATCGCTCAATGTCTTGCGTTTTTTCCCCTGGGACTACCTCTTGTTGCATACCGAAACCTTTCAAGAACACATTGAATGAGCTTTCTATGATCATGACTCCTTCGTTGCGGCTCCGTCGATACAACACCTTCCTCATCCCCCTCCTTGATTTGATACGCTTTGCCTTACCCTAGGTGCCCCTAGTCGTCGACCCCCAGACCGCCGGATTCTAGTGAAGACCCCATTTTCATCGCCTATCCCGACGCGTGCAAGATTTTCCCCTTGAAGTAATAGTTCTCGCCGTCCCATGTCTTTTGACCAGAGTGGACGCTGGGAGGTGACGCTCTTCAAACCCCACCCCTTCGTCCGATCCTACTCCAACCCCCGTGCTGAGTAGTTTCCAATCTCATTTCGAGTGTTTCGGGCACCGTTCCCCTCGCTCGATCATGTAACCCTTTGTTTACCCAGGCTTTACCTCCCCCTCAGTGGAATTCCCCCCCGTACAGAGCTACAGTTCCCTTTCTTACCAGCCGCGCTGAACTTAGGCAACTATGCCCTGGCTCTCCCGAAGGTCTTTCCACGGCTTCCTTTCCTTGAACACATTTTCCCCCACTACCACGGCCACCGATTTCGTTGAAGACCTTCCTGCAGTAATGTCTTGAAAAACCTCCTCGCCCAAATTTCTTAACCCGAGGGCTTCTTCTCTTCGAGACCCCTCTTCGCTCTTCATTTGACGGGCTTTTTCTTGCCCTCGTTCTTTTTTTCCATCCCCCCAAACCTCTCTTTCAGGACTTCTCGCCTTGCCTGTCCATCTTGCTCTTTTCCCGGAAAGGCAGAGGTTTCTGGTCCTACAACAACGACCGTCCCCCTTGCCTTCCTTTCACTGATTTCCGCACCCGAGTTTTCTGACATCCTTGTCACGCAATTTGACCTTTCTGCGACGGATGATTCTCCCTGAATCGCAAGTTTGCCGGCCTTAGTTTGCGCCGCTGTAGAATACGCAGTATCTTTAAACGAAAAAACTCCGGATTTGGACATGGCTCCTTTCAAACCTCAGCTTTTCCCCCCATTGCGTCCTGTAAATGACGCATCAGTTCTCAGCAAGCAAACCAAATAAGACCACCTTTCGCCTATCTTGTCCCTTTCCTGGAGCTCTGGACCTCTCCCCGAAGGGTCTTGCCTTATACCTGGCGGCTTGTGCTCTTGAGACGAATGATGTTGGTATCCGCCACTCCAACCACCCTTTCTTCCTTATGAGTGGATCCCTCACAACAGCACGCGCCTACCAAGAGCTTCCCAGAAATGGCCCCCATCTCGGGTTTCTTACGCCTTTCCCGTCAATTTAGTTCTTTTCCGAATAGGACTTTGACTGTTGTTCTTTGGTGTTCTTAAAGTCGGGCACATCTCCCCCTTTTCCCTCTAGTTCTGGCCCCTTTCTATCCCAGAGTGGTACCTACTCCATTTTTCGCAAAAGATTCGGTTAATATAAAAATCGCACTACGCCTTCCTCATCTCCCCCTTTCCCTTGGAAGCCTATCTCGACTGGACTCTTGGGAAAAGTGCCCCTACTCGTAAGGGACCTCCTGCGGAATTTTTCTCTCTTGCAGGTTTTTCCCTCCTTGTTGGCTTGCATGATACGCTGAGTTACTTTCGCCCCCCCTTGGAAGGACGGATTTCTTCTGACCTGATCTGTGATGGTGGATCCACATGACCCCGAATCCGTCCGACATCATTTCGTTACAGGAAGCATTTAAGGAGCATCCTCTAGCATGTGAGATCTTCTTCATCATTCTTCGTGTAGAACTATTCAGTATATTTTCTTTTTCCTGTCTTAAACCCCCCTCCCTCGGTGTGTTTTGTACTTGGGTCGAAATTTTTGGGTCCCTCCGTCCCACTTATTCCCGAAGGCCTCTGGTGCAATAGTTTTCAATTCATCGCGTCTTCGTTGTAGGCCCTTGTCTCTTTAGTGTGACTTCCTGTCTTGGACGGTCCTTTTTCTGGTCCATTGGGATGGGCTTATTAGACCTCCTCCGTGGAAAGGTTAGCTCCCCTCGATTGACTGATGAAGTTTCTCTCAGCCTTTTAGTCGGTCTCTGGTAAGTTTCTGTAACGTTTTTACAACCACTCCTTCCGTCTCTCTCTTACGGGGTAGCTTAAAATGGGCGCACAAGACAATTGCTGCCCTCAATTCTCTTATTTTTTGAGTCTTGAAAGATCTTCCACTCTCGCACGTAGCCCGGGTTGCACGAATAGGCGGATCCGGTTTGCTTCGTCAGGCAGCCCTCCTCAGACCCTTTCTTTCCTTTCAATCGCGGTGTTTTTCTCTTGAGGCTTCTCCTTCTCCCTGGCGCTGCTAAGGGGCTGCCCTATTTGCCCCTACCGGCTCAGGAGAACGTACTTGTGGTGTCGGTCGACTAACAGGTTTTACGTCGCTAGATTCTCGTCATCGTCCCCCTTTGCCTTTTGGCGAGATTTGAAAGATTTGTGCAGAGACGGTTGCTTCTGCATTTCACGTTTTTAACCCTGACCCTTTCTCTGATCGTAACCCTCTCCCTCTCTCCCACAAGCCTTCCGAACATGATAGCGGTTTCCAACCTGCCCGAGCCGATTCCGTTTGAAGTACTATTTGTCTTCGCGTTGGCCACGATGCTTCCGTTCGGAGGTTAGTAGGTCCAGATGCCTGCATGTCGCCCCAGGTTCAACTTTTTTCTTTGATTTTTCTCACGACGCTTAGGTGATCGCTCAAGAGTCCTTGGTAACGCATTATTAGACCTCTTTCTTATGTTCCTGCTGAGATCAGCCTCTTTTCCGCAGGACTTCATCTTTTACCTCCCTGGACTCCCTCGGATTTTCATGTACTGTCCCCCCCCAACAAATGCCAGCACGTTATTCCCGATTCAGGCTCAGGTATCAGCCGTGTATTTCCATACCACACAACCCCTCCCGGCTGTCCACTTTATCACCACCGTCTGAGCTTGTACAGCACCCACAATGTTTCCCGCGAATTCCGGTATACGACCGGTCTATTGCGCTATACTTTCTGGATGCTTTCTTCAAGCACCAGGTTTACCCTGATCCAAGCCAAATGATGGCAGCTTTCTCATACCCCCGAATCAGTCGATGTCCAAAGCTCGCTGATTCGTCGCTGAATCTGGACAGCCTGCATATTCCCAATGATTTCCCCTGTTTCGATTATTAATGCATTCTGGTATATCGGGCGGATCGAGCTAAAAGCAAGGCTTGGTCTTTTTGCTTCCGGCGTTTTTTCGTCACGACGCATCACATTTCTCAGCTCCCCTTTTTGTGTTTCTCTTCCCAATGATGATCTTTTCTTTCCTTCCCCGGCGAACCCCCCGCGAGCACAGTCGGAGGCGCTTTGTTATCTACTTGCATCCGTAGTATTTACCGAGATGATTCCTTCAATCGATAGCCACTACATTTGCTCGAGCTTGTTTTCAGTCCTTTTTGCTTTTCTTCAGGGTCCTCCCGGATGTTGGACACTCCTGCCGGATTCAGGAGGATTTTTCTTCTAACGCACCCTACACCCATTCCTCCCAGTATCGGGGGCTCCCCCCGCGTTGCTTCAGTCCTCCATTACAAGACCTTCTGCCGGTCTTTCTCCTTTGTTGCGTCCTCCCCATTCGACCCCCTGTTTCCCTTCTCTCTAGAAGCACGTATAATGTAGGTCCTCTGATGATCACTCCTCCTTTCCCCCTCCATTTCCTTTCGGGACACTTTCCCTTTTCTCAGGCGCTCACTTCCTTACGAGCCTTCTTCTTTTTCATCCGACTGTTGTGTTGACCAGTCCCTTGGTATGGTTCGTTCCTTTTTGAGCCCTATTCCTTGACGGCCCTTTCCTTGGCTCCACATGCCATTGTCCTCTTGAAAATCTCCCCCCAAGTACAGTGTGCTTCTCCTAATTCTTTAAGCGTTTATCAGTTGCGATCACCCTCCCCCTTGAGCCCCCTCGTTTGTGTGTACACCTTTTGCCCTTACCCCAACGTGCCTGGTTTGTGGACCCTATCTACTTGCGCAGTGGGCGACCCGACTTTCGATTGTACGCCTGATGCATCGCCCCCCCAGAATTTGCCAACCATTTTCCACATTCCTGATTCTTTTTCGTTTTCAGCTTTTTTGTTAGACCGATTCTTACTTCCCTCAGACTACAATTTTCCCCCTCGCAGAAGTTTTACTTCGATTAACCGTCTGTTTTGCCCCACCCCTAATCGATTCCGCCACTGTCTTCAATTCCGCGATGACGTTCTTTTCCTTTCAGCCTCCTATCGTATCCCCGCTTCGCCTGAACTTGGCAGCACTGATCCGGCCCTACCCCCGTTACCCCTCATGCCTGTTCTCCAATCCTCTCCAGAGCAGCCTCCCGTCGGCACCTTCTCATTCAATCCAGAGGAACTTCTCTCTTCCTTGATCCCCGTGTCCCTTTTTCTTATCTCCGAAGACCTCGAGCACTTACATCTTGCTATCTCCCTATCCCGGGCGTCGCTCTCTACTTTCAACTTAGGTTTGCATTCTTCCTGTGTGCTCAACGCAACAATAATCCTTTAACTTCCTCCTCTTGGAGTCTTTTTCTCCATACTTTTGATAGGAAACGGAATTCCATGGCCCACACCGCCATTACAGCTCACCGATCCAGGTTGGCGTTTTTTTTTCAACGATAATGGTTCGCTCGGCGGCCCCTCACCCCTCGTTTCCTGCTTCAGTAACACTGACTTCGTGCTGCCGCCGGGGGCATTACACACGTATGGCACGTTAACGTTCGACAGTAGCGCGACCCAGGCACAATTTGAACAGGCTATCGTTCGCGTGGATACCTTAATGTTAGTCCAACATGCCCCCGGCGTCCCCTTCCTAGCCTCACGATGATTTGAGGGCGCTTTGTCCCCCACGCCACCCTCGACCCCCACCCCAAAGTCCAAATTTCCGCTCACGTGTAGAGAATCCAGATCCGCTTCCAGTCATATCCTGGAGAACAACCAGCCCGTTTCCCGAAATCAAGCGTGTTCACCCCCTGTTCTGGCAGAGTCCCGCTTCTATTTTTTAAGCCCTTACGTCTGCCAGCTCCCAGGGGTAGGTAGTTGAAAATCGTCGTTCTGTTCATTTCGGTTCCCCCCCAGCCACTCCCGCCATGTTTTCCCGCATATCACCGATTCGGGCGGCTTGCCACCCTCAAGATTCTTCCTTGCCAAACCAAAGAGTACCCTGTTCCCTCATCGCCATTCGAGGTGACCGCTGTCCCCCGTTCTACCAGGGCATTTGTCCCCGCGTCCTTCCTGGTCTATTCCCGGCAAGGCCATTTGCACTTCGGACGACACAGCCACCGGCGTGTTAGTTTCCGTTTTAACCTTTTTGAATCTACCAAGCCCCAGACTTTTCCATCAACAAATAAGGAACCCACCGAGGACCACTTTTATTCCCATCTACCCTGATCTCCATCCGTCCCCAAGAGTTGGCTCTCATGAGATACGGTGAATTAGTTCCAGTGATCACCCTCCCCCTACCCCCAACTAACAAAGACCCTTTCGCTTATCGTTCCGACCCCTGCACCGATCCTTTTTCCCCCCTTGTCTGATACCGATGGTCCATTCTTGGCCGGGCTTTTGCGGAATGCGACATTTTTTTCGATTCACCACCATTCAACGACTCTCCTCTTCCCTCCTTGTTTTTGGAATCTTGATTTCTACGTTTGGCCCCCTCTACGACCGCCTTTCACATGCAAAGGGTATCTTTAAGGCGGAAAATTCGTACTGCATGGATAGTGAGCGCTATTTCTTTGAATAGTCGCATATGCCTCATTTTTTTTTTTCAGTCCTGCATCTCCATCCGCAACTCTCCTGCCCGGTCAGATAGCTTTCTCCCCTTGGGTTCCTGGTCGATCAATAGTGGAGTACGCCTGCTCTTTTTCTTCAACACGTGTAGGCCACCCAAATTCCTCATCAGGATTTCGAACTCATAGTTACACCTGGAGACCCCTGCGAAGCTAGCTGAGAAAACTCCCTTCCCTTCCCCCATGACGTTTTTGTCACCTACTTCGTTACAGCTAGACCCCTTCCTTGCGTGACTTTGGGGTGCCGTTCCTGAGGCGTTGGCTTTCAGATACCCTTCTCCTTCCTTCGACGTGACCTCCGATTTCGTTGAAAGAGTGTCTCTTCTGTATGTATGTTTTTCTTCTATTTGGGCCACGTCTTGACAAAACACGCACCTCATCGTGTACCGCTGCCCCGTACGCCTCTAGATTATCTCTCGAGAGGTATCTTCTCTTCTTCGTCTATCCTATATCAAGCATCCTTTGCTGCGCCCCGCTGGCTGTGTTTCCCTTTTCCTGCCATCTTATTTCTTCCTCCTAAGACCCTCCGTTTTTGGTGTCCCGATGTTTTGTGCCTTCCCTAAGAAATAGTTCCTCTCCAAATTTCGATCCCCCGCAAGCATCTTTTCCATAGTTGCCTTTTCTTGTGAGAGTTCCCCTATCATTTTACCTCTATGTTCTTATCATTATTCGCCTTTGCCTGGGTCAACCGTCCCGTAGTAGAATGCGTTCATATCTTCGCTAATTCCGGGCCGTTAACCAATACGACCCCTTACCCTCGTGTTGTCAGTTGCGTCCCCTCTAACCGGTAGTCGTGTCCCCCCCTGCAAGTCTCGTTGCATCGACGTGTCTTGACGGTCCTTGTCCACCCTCCTCAGCCCCCTCCCTTGATTTTTTCGACATTTGGAGCCCCTCCGCGTGACAGGATTGCTTCCCACAGACCAGTCCACTTTCTGATGTTTCTTTTGACATCCCTGTTACTCCTCCGTCCACTTGTCATAGTCCAACTATTCCCCTTCCGCCCCCCGCTTCTTTTGTCGTGCCAGCAAGCCCTTTACAACCCTCTTCGAGGGTATACTCTCAATCACTTGCGACGCCTCCGTTCCATCTTGATTGGCCTCCTTCATGTAACCTTTCTCTCGTTCGTTGGATGTCCGGCTCAGGCCCCCTCGCTTGTCAAGGTGTATGTTTACTGTCAAACAAGTTACGCGGATAGTCCGATCTGTCTGTCTCTGGGCATCACCTTTCGTCAACGTTTCTCTTAGGCCCTCTTATACGTTTGATTGCCGGAGTCGACTCTTGTGAAACCCCTTTGTAGGCCCTCGCGCCCCACTCGCTCTGTTCCTACTCCTTTTCTCTCTCGCCCTTCCCGGAGTGCCACCCCTGCGGCATGCTATCCGGTGAAGCCCTGGTTGGCAAACCATCTTACGGCAGCGTGCCGCGGCTTTTTCGTCTTGGGTAGAACAGCCACTTCATTATTCCGTGTCCCTACTCCACCCCCTAAGGTAGTGGACCCCTATTCTTCTTCCAAGGGTGGGCTTTAGCCTAATTTCCTGTGATTTACCCAACCGTTTTTCCTTGTCAGGATGCGGCAATTGCGCGTTGTTCCCTTCCATGAATCCCAAATGTCACCTGCCCCCGACCATGTACTCGCCGCTTCACCTTGCTGGACGCCAGCGAGGCCAGAATGACGTATTAATAGTAACCCGTCCCCTGTAACGGATCCTCTTTCTTCTTTCTTCGGACCCCCGTCCTGGCTGTCCCCCCCCCCCCCGAGCGATAGGA
>Ga0179593_1680367_pt1 | contig 10404 bp, 18 predicted proteins | sample CZODoug2_1_08_16_FD_185931 | JGI IMG/M metagenome (GOLD analysis project Ga0179593, IMG submission 185931) | Vadose zone soil fungal communities from Angelo Coast Range Reserve, California, USA - CZODoug2_1_08_16fungal (PacBio error correction) | ecosystem: Environmental > Terrestrial > Soil >... | reverse complement strand
CGTCATCAGTAAACGTGATTCGCCCTTGATTCGTTTGTCCCCCTTCTCTGCTCGATATATGAAAAGGATTTCGCGTCAGGTCGTAGAGACCGTCAGAGTTTTAGTCTTTCTCTGCCGCTTTCGGCGTGAGGTCAATTTCTTGATCTGGTACAGCGTGGCCTCCTTTTTTTTTCGCCACCTCCTCGGCGGAAGTTCTTGAGGAACAAGACATTGCGAGTCCCTTATTCCTGGGCCTGTCCTTCGCAGCGGCATGAACGGCAGTAATGACGCAGGTCTCCATTTCCTCCGCCGCCGAACACGCGGTAAAGCGCAGTCCCCCCCCTTCAGGCGCCTCACAGGACCAAGACCTTTTCTATTTCAAGTCCGGCAAACATCGAAACATTCAGTCCCCCGCCCCCCTATTATGCGATGAAGATCGGGAATTGATAGTGGACCCTCCCAGCTTTTAGACAAAAGATACCCTGTTCAATTTCCTCCCTTTCACACCCAGTCCCCCCCCGCACCGCCCAGCCCAGGAGGGAAAAACGCGCGAGATTTTTGATTGCCGCCGAAAGCCGAGCACCTCCCCCTTCTTTTTCCCCCCAGTTATTTTCCAGCGAGGAACTAACACCGCCGCCGTTCCCGCGGGGCCGCCGCTGCTCATTGGATTCGCCACAGTACCTCGTCCTTCCCCCCTCTTTTTGAGTTCTCCATCATCGCCACATCCCGGCCACTTTCGCCGCGAAATAGATACGGCGCTATTCCTTTCGATACTGGAGTTTGTCGCGAACCTGAATCCCCCCCCCCCCGACAAGGAATAGATGTTCCCTCCGGGAGAAAACAGCCCCTCCCACGGTAATGCCGAAGAAGATAGCCTTCTTTCGCCCAGGTTTCAGGAGTAGCGATCTTTCCCAATTGCCCGCGGGCTCTTAGATCTGCAGCTCCACCCTTTAACTGCCGGGGGATATTCGCATCGATGCGATTATCTCTTCCCGGCCGGTGAGTCGCCTCACGAAGACTTGGGATGAAGGTTTTCTCTCCCCCTGTGATGGCAGCTTCAAGGCATCGACAGTTGCTTCGAGTTCCCTGCATACCCCCCCCAAGCACGTGCTGCCGGAGATTGGCGAAGGAGTCTGAACTCCATTTTCTTTTCTCCGGGCCCTTCGGCGATAGGCGAATCGAATGAAGAGAGGTGGCCTTTTTTTTTTTTTTTTTTCTTTTTTATTCCCCATATTGCGTAGAGGGCTATCACGGCAATAGAAGAAACGACGCCGTCCTCGATTTTATTCTTTTTTTTCGCCGTCAATTCGAGAGAAAGCAAGGCAGTTTTTTACCCCCTCGGGGCAAGGAGGCGTTCCAGGCCCCCCTGAGGCCACCCTCGCGGCGATATAACCCAGGCCCCCCTTGTTGTTTCCTCCACGGCACACCGCGAGAACGACCCCTCCCGGCCGGCGCGGTTCGAGATCGCCCCCGTGTTGCCGTTGTCGGCGTCGATGATGCAGTCATGACGATCACACCTCCCCCTCTCTTCTAGCGATTTCCGGCGGAATGTACAGCCAGTTTTTTTCCCTTTCTATAGTGCATCTGCCCATCAGAAGCAAAGTACGAACGCGGACAGGTCCCTGTTCCTTTACCAAGATTGATGCGTCGCGCGTTCGATGTAGCTCTCTATCCCCCGTTCTCTCGCTGCGCGATCGACGAAGCGAGTAAAGTCAATCCCTTCAATCCCAACATGAGGACCAGGAGCATCTCCTCCCTTTCCCTCCGTCTACGTCGACCGAAGATAGTGGTAGTCGACGGCTTTTTTCTCCGTTGCCTAAGGTGCGATTGGCAACTTTTTGTTTTTTTCGATGAAGCCGAAATGTGCCTGGCTCTGTAGGTTGAGCGGAGAGGACCAGACAGCCTTTCCCTTTTTTACTATATGAGAGGATATCAAGACAACCGGTGAGCTGGTTCCCGACGCTCACCTACCTGCCCTCGGCGCGTTTTCCAGTATCCGTAACCAGTTGAAAATCGCAACCCTCCAACTTTCCCTCTGAGGCAAGACAACGAGCGTCGGCGGACTTTTTCTGTCCTTTCGGCGATGAGCCTTTTTTCCGTTTTCAACACATTGGAAGTGAAGAGCGGCGTCGATTTCCCTTTTTTTTCCCCCGGCAGACCCCCCTCTCGCTACATCGAAAGCAGCGACAAGCAATCTTTTTTTTTCCCCCTGATCATTTCTACATCATGGACCGCGGTTTCTGCTCTTTTCCGCGATCTCATGTCGTTGTCTGCGCTGAACTTCTTTTTAATCTTCTTCAGCATGAGGGTAGTCCGCTTTCTTCGTTTTAACTCCCTCCCCCTCACGACAATTGCGGAGGCATTCCCTTCCTATCCGACTAATGGTGGTCGTCAGTGCGATTTTTCTCTCAGCTTCCGTGTTGTCTGCCCCAGCCGCTCCGACGCGTTCTTTTGCGCCTCCCTATGCTGGCTGCGATGGCCCCACACTTGCTTCTCGCCCCAACCTCCTTCCTCTGCATAAACTGGCCGGGATTTGCGATGCGCCCTTTCTTATCGACTTGACTACTGCGATTGCGTGCTACGCGCTCTGGAGCCCCATCGAACGCACCCCCTATTTTCTTCGATGGCAGCCCGCCAGGCACCTTCCCTCTCCGCTACCCTGAGGCAGATCCTGGAGTGCAGCACCTCTCTCCTCTCCGTTGCTTTGCAATCCGGGCACTCCCTCTATCTAAGGCCAGACTACGACGCCACTTTCCCTCCCCGCTATCCGGGAATGAAAGCAAGTTTCCTCTGCGTGGCTTCCTTAAAGTGGGAGTTTATTCCCTCCAATTTCGGAGGAGATACGAGCATCCTTCTTCCTCTGGGTTAGTGCGATTGAGGTAAAGGTGGCTCTTCTCTGCTTGACTTCCCCCCTTTCCCCAACTCTTGCATTACCGTGGGTGAGCTTTGAGAGGACCCCCCTTTTGGTTGTATGGGGTTTTTTTTTCCCTGGATTTTCCTGTTCGCCTCGATCAGGTCCTTTTATCTCCGCGGCCAACCAGCATCATACGGCGCCCATTCCCCTCCGATTGTTTCTTGATGATGTAGAAAAGAGCCTCCCCCCTCTTCTCATTTTTAAAGTTAGAGACAAAAAGAGACAGGATTTTTCCCCCATGCTTGTCCCCATTCGGAGGAGGAGGTGTTTTTTTTCTTTCCTGGCTCAGGAGGTGATAAGAAGCTGGGTTCTTAACTTCTTCTGGCGGAAACGACCTTCGTTTCCCTCCTGGGTCTGGGAGAGGTGATGGCATTTCCTATTTGTCGGCCCCTCGTGCCCTGATTCCCTCTGGTGCAGGCGGGGACGTTATATTTTTTATCGAATCATCGTCACGTCTCCCTCCAGGTTTTCCTTACTGAACTCGCGCACCCGCTCGCTTTTCCCCTCCTCTCGGAAAAATTGATCGTGCTTACGGCCGCTTCCTTTTCCGACCTGTCGTCCTTGACTGCCGTGCTGCGACTTCGAAGGCCCCCCTTTCCCCCTCCCGCAACATGTGATGGTCGCCGTGTCTACGCGTGTTTTCTCCTCTCGGTGGAGAAAATCACGCCCGCGCTGATTTTCTCCTAAAAGCTTTTCTAGCGTCGGAATCCTGATCGACGAGAGTTTCTCCTTTCCTTCTTGCTCCTTCTCTACGACCTGACCGGAAAAGACTTTTTTGAGTCGTTTTACCTTCTGACGGAGCTCTCTTATTTTCATACTCCTCCGTTGTTGTTTTCCCTTTCTCTCCCCTTTCTCGTTCGATATCAAACGACGGAAAGAAGAGGTCAACGGATCTTCCTTCTTGCCAAGGCCCTCCTTCCCCTCTTCGCTCGGATGAGAGAAGAGACGACGCTTGTAGGCTTTTTTTTCCCTCCTTTTCCTCCGACTCGCGCGGACTTTCTTCCTTTTCCCACGTTCTTTTATACCCCTGCCTGACCATCAACATGTTGAGGCGGGCCCTTTTCCTCTTCCCTCCCGGCAGGTAATTGAAGCGGTATCCATTTCCTCCCCCCCCCGTCCCCCAACTTCTCTCCTTTTCCTAGCGTCGAGGTAAAGAAGACGACCCAGGACAAAGAACGCCCCTCCTCCTTTCCCGGCACAATCGCCCATGATCGTTTCTTTGACGATCTTTCCTTCTCGTGGAAGCGAGCCCCCCCTTCCCACCCTCGTTAAATTGCAGATAATGGAAATTCCTTGTTCCTCACCGCTCCAGACAAAGGAGGGAACAGAGCCCTTCTTTACTTTCGGTGTTGAGATTGCCGCCCTCTTCTACGGTTGATGACCAGATGTATCCCCCCTCCCATCAACAACGCCGGCCTCTCCGCTGGTTCCTTTTGTTTTGCCCAGTACCTCGGCGCTTGAACGGGAAGATATCTGCTTGAGCTCTTGTCAATTTCCACTTCGCCGGAATCGATCGTGATTATCCATGGCGACGGATGATGCTGGGGCCTTCTTATGCCTTTTCTTATCCTTCCTCTATATGATCATCAGATTCCTCCCCCCCCTTTCCTTTCTGGACCCCAGAAAACCCCTTTTCCCCACCTTCCTCTCGCGAGGTTGACAGGAGGATGTCGCCCTCTCCTCTCCGCGACAGATAGACATCCCCCTTTTCCCCGCCCTCTTTCTCTTCCCCGCTATCGATGCGCGGATCTCCTCGAATTTTTTTTTCCCCCTTCCCTCGCACGTAATGGAATCCGGATCACGAGTGGTCCTTTCCCCCCGGGTAATTCCCCGTCCTTCCTGTGATGTTCCCGCTTCCACGGCATCGAAAGTTGCATTCGTTCTTTCTTTAACCCATACTTGCCCGACATTAACGTCGTTTTTTCTCTTCCGCGATTGGCGAAGGCGTTCTGACACTAAAGGCTCTTCCCCTTCCCCCCCGGTCGATAGGGTAATCGACTGCAGCGAGTTTTTCCCCACTCTTCTTTCCCCCCTATTGCGTTCGAGGGGCTCCAGAGCGCGTAGCCCCCCCTTCTTCTCCTCCCGCGCGCTTTTCTTTCGGGCCGGCAATTCGATCGAAAAGCTCCCTCTTCCTCCCCCTCGGGGAAAGAGGAGTTTTCCCTTCTCCGGCGCAGGGGTAAAGATAAGCTCCCTTCCTTCCCCCGCGGAGATATAAGCCAAGGCCCTCTTTGCCCCCCTCAAGGGATCATCACGGAAGATAAGGAGGCGTTTCCCCTTTTGATTTTTTGCATTTCCGGATCGGCAAGTAAAGTGGTGCTCCTCAGAAAGGTTGTAGGAGTCGATTCACTCCCCTCCTGAATCCTCCCCCCATCATGATGAGATTTCCTTTCCTTTACCAGAAGTTTCTCACCCATTCTTTCCCCCTCTTCCCCCTCAGAACGCAAGTACGACCGCGCCCTTTCAATTCCATTTTTTGTTCGCGAGTTAGATGTGCTTTAGATGGTAGCCCCTTTCGGGCACATTTCCTTTCTCCTCGCTCGACTGAAGAGAGTAACGTCCCCTTGCCCGTCAACGTCTCAATCGCTTTTTCATCGCTGATTTTTCCCATTTATCTTCCCCTCAGAGATAGTTTCGTAGCCCTTCTTCACATTGATTCGATGGCAACCTTCTCCTCTTTTGTGCGGCGTTCGATGAAGGCCTCACCTGTAGGTGCCTCCCATCCCTCTGCGAGGACCAGACAGAAGAAACTGATCTTGACCTCCTCCCTTACGAAGGGGGGGGGGGACGTTCCTTCTTCCCCAAAAAAGGTGAGCTGGCCGCCCTCTTCTCACCCCCCCCTCCCCTCCCAGGCACAGGCGGCCCCGCCCGAACCAGCGGCTCCTTGCCATTTTTTTGCACTCGCCAAGGTGCCGCGGACCGTTCCGAAGAGTCGGCGATTTCTATTCCCCCCTTTTTCCCTTCGCTGCTCGGAAGACGCAATCGTTTTTCTGTTGGCGAGTGGAAGTTTCCCTTCCCCCCCGCGACGTGTTTTTTTCTCGAGAGAAGAGAATTCCTTCCCGGAAGAGAGATACAACCCCTACCCATCGAAAGAGCTACCAGAAAGATAGGGGAAGGAAATGTCACCCCCTCCCCTTTTTATTGGCAGATGAGAGGAAAGAGGTGATTTTCGTTTTCCCCCTTCTTTTAAAGGAAGAATCCCCCCTCACAAAAAAGGAGGGAGTACTTTTTCCCTGATTCTCTTGCATGGAAGGAATAATTTCTCTTTTCTCTTTATTTGCGCGAGACCCTTTCTCCAACACCCCCCTCTCCGTTAGATGATAGAAACCCTCTTTTACTCCTCGATGATAGTAGTGATAGAGGTGATCCCTCTCGACAGCTTCTCTTGCCTGGATTATATAGAAGAAGTGTACGCTCCTTTCTTTCTTGAAAAATGAGATGGACGATTTTTCTATTTCCCCCCTCCCGAGGGGAGATCCCTTCCTCTCCCCTTTGCCGGGATTTTTTTCCAGGTCCCCGCGAGAGAGAGATGGGCCTAGTTGCGGAGTGCGTGCTACCCTCTCCTGGGGCATATGGTCCAGCTTAAAGAGATTCCAGGTTCTTCTTTTCCCGTGCGAGGACCAGATCGAACTTCTTTTTCCCCTTAGCTTCCTGGAGTGCAGAACGCCTTCGCCCCCCTTTTCCTCCCTTCTTTCCTGCCGGGCAAGGAGGGGGAAAATCCTCTTCTTCTCTTTCCGATTTAGAGGAAGTGGAAGCTTTCCCCTTTCAGGGCAAGGAAAGGTTCCTTTTCCCTATTCTCTTTCTTCTTTTCCCACCGGTGATACGGATGAAATTAACGTGAGCGTTTTCCCCCTCCTCCGCCACAAGGAGGCTTCTTTTTTCCTCCCGCCTTTCCCCCCCGTCCCCCTCTCCCCTCGAGCCGCGCTTTTCTGTTCCTCGCGCGGCTCGCTCTTTTTTTCGCTCCCTTCTATCGTCGGAGAAGTACCTTTTTTCTTCCTCCTTGACTGGTTGTCTGGGGTCGCACGGAGTTTTTTTTTTCCTTAATTTTGCCCTTTTCTCCGTTTGCCTCGAATAAGGTTCGCCGTATCGAGCCGGCAACAAGCCCGAATTCTGGGCTCTTTGGTGATGTGGCGGGCTTTTCTCCCCTCCCTCGATAGCATTCAAGTTCGAGCACGCGACGATCTCGGTCTGCTTTACATGGCGGAGGTTTTCTTTGTTGATGTCTTTTTTTTTCCCTTTCTCTAAGCTTCCCCCCCGAGATGTAGATGATTGCGAGTCTCTTTCAATAGAAAGAACCGTCTTCCTTTTTCTGATACGTTTTTTTTTCCCTCCCTTCTCCTTTTCGGAAGGTTTCCCCCCCCCCTGTCCCATTTAAAGTATATGAAAATTGCCGGTTTTTTCTTTTCCCCGCCCCCCCCCCCCAAAAGAGGGGTCTATCTCTGGACCTCCCCCTTCCAGAGTATTCCCTTCCCCCCCCTCCCCTCTGCGAGAGAGGAGCCCCCCTTCTTCTGTTTCCCCTAGAGAAAAAGTAGCCTTTTCTTTCCCCTTCTTCGTTACCTCGAAGATGGCCCCCTTTCTTTACCTTTTTCCCCCTTTTCTTCGGACAGGATCGATCTGAAATGGATCCCCTCCTTCCTTTATTTTCCTCTTCGAAGGCCGTCCCCCCCTTTCGGCGTCCTACTCCCCATGTTGATGAGTAGAGTTTCCTTCTTCCTCGGTGAAGAAGAAAGGGCCCCCCCTCCCTCCCCGGATTTTTTCTTTTCCCCCCCCCTCCCTCCGCGAGGGAGGGACCCTCTTTTTCCCTCCCCACCCCCCACCCTAAGAAAATCTCTTCTCAGGAAGAAGGATTTTCTTTTCGAGAGGAGAAGGAGGGCGTGCTTCTCGTCTTTTCCCTCTCCGCCCTTACGGGGAAAAGAAAGGGAGGTCTTATATCCGGAAAGAGGGGAAAGTCTCGTCCCCTGACGTACGCACACTCCTTGCCCACATCTGCCCTGCACACCCCCCCCTCCCCGCTTGTTTTTTCCCAATATCAAGGGAGATCCCTCCCTTCTTCTCTCTATTTTCCTCCTCATAAGTGTTTTTTTTTTTTTCGCACCTCCTCTTCCCTGATAGTGTAGTACTCCCCTCCTCCCTCCCTTTTTCCTCTCGGAGATGATATAGAAACAGTTTTCCTTTTAGAGCCAGTTTCTCCTCCCCCCTCCTTTCCGTAAGGAAAGAATTCTTCCCCTTCTTTTCGAGAAGGAGAGAAGATTCCCTAGGTCCCTTATTTGATTGAGAGGCACTTTTTTTTTTTTTCCTTTCTAGATTAGCGTTTTGGCCTTTTTCCTCTGAGGAAAGGTAGGATTCCCCCCCTCTTTTTTCCACCGAGGTTAGAAAACTCCTTTTCCATGTTTCCCTACTTTCCCTTCCTTTTTTTTTGGGGGGAAGAAAGGGGACTTCATTAGAAGAGGACTATCTCCTCCCTCCTCTATGTAGGAAGTAAATCCTCCCCCCCATCTGCAGGAGGAAGATCCCCTCTTCTTTTTTCCTCCTACAGGAAAAAGTCCTCTCCTTTCGTGTTTTTCTTTTTTCCGGAAAAAATAGCATTTTCCTCCTCCCCCCCAGAGAGAGAATAGTGACCCCCCTCTCTCGCCTTCCCTTTCCTCCCCCAGAGACCCTTTTTCGACAAAAAGGCTCACCCCCCCTTTCCCCCCTTCCCTGGAACATTTTTTTTCGGAAGAAAAAATGCTAAAAGAAAGGAAAGCACCCCCTCCCCCCCTCCTTAAGATCCTTCCCCCCCTTCGGGGAGGGAAGAGGGAAGCCCCCTTAGAAAAAGAGACTGCTACAAAAGAAGCTTCCCCCCCCTCGTGAAAAGATGAGTTCTCATCCTCTAACCCCCCCATAAAAAACGAAGAAGACTCCCTTTTCCCCCTCCAAGAAGGGAAGCCCCCCTTCCCCCGTACATAGACCTTCCCCCCCCCCTCTTGATGCTATTGGAACATCCCTTCCCTCCCCGAGACCCCTTTTCCTTCTCTCTCCCTTGAGGATAAAGGGCGCCTGCTTTTCCTTCGATTTCTTTTTTTGAGATCTGAGGCTTTTCTCCATCTTTTCCTTTGATGCTAATATTACTTCCCCCTCTTTTTTTTCTCAACTCCGGGCGAAAAAAGCCCCCCCCCTTTTCTGGTCTCGAAAAGTCTCCCCGGTCTGCCCTCCTCCCCCTAGGGGGAAAGGAGGAGGTTGTCGCCCCTTTGCAGCGCTCTTCCCATCACACAGGAAATTCCCCCTCGCTTTTCCGCTCCACCAGAGGATTTGGAAATGCCTTTTTCTTACTATCCCCTGCTTCCCTTTTTTGGCGCGGAATGAGGTCGCTTCTTCGCCCTTCCCATACCGATCCCCTTTCGCTCAAGCACTGGTCCCCTCCCTTGCTTGCAGTCCAGGATAGCCGGTTCGTGGCGTTCCTTTTTTTTTCCTTCTTAGTAGGAGGACCTTTTAACCCAGAAGTGCCCTGCTTACTTTTTTGGTTGCGTTTCTTCTTTTTTTCTTCAGAGATTGGCGCCAGTTCTGCCCTCCATTTTTTTTCCTGCAGGTTGACTTACCTTCCCCCTTCCTCGCATGAAAGCGACGGGAAATGCCTTCTATCCCCTAGAGTTTTTACTCTTTTTTCAGCCCCTTTGAGTAGAGGGGGAGAAAGAGCCGTATCCCCCCCGACGCCGGACTTCGTTCCGCGCTTTCGTCCTCTTCTCCTCCCGGCAATTCGATCGAAAAGAAAGGACAGTCTCAAGCTTCCCTTGCAAGGGCGTTTCTTCGAATCATTCGTCCCATCTTCTTTTCAGCGAAAACCAGCATCGAGGCCTTTCTATAAGAAAGGCCATCGTGCCTCCAGAACGCTTCGGGCTTGAGGCGACATGAAACAGAACGGGCAGCCCCCCTCTTTTCCAGCGAGGAGGAAAGCATAGGAGTCCCTTCCTCTTCTAGAAATCCCTCCCCCCGGAAGTAGTAAAGTGGTGCAAGACGCCCTTCCTTTCGATGATGAAGTCAGCACGCTTTTCCCCCCCCCCCCCGCCCCGCCTTCCCCACGAAAATATGATGAGAGAGATTCCGGCGGCCCTGTTAACCCCTTTTTCCAACGACAATGAGATCGCGGCCAGGTCCCCCCCGCACGACACTGCCAATTCACCCTCCCCCTTTTTTTTTTTCTTGATCGACATGATCAGGGAAGTACCAAGATTGTTTTATCTGCGGTATGATAGATGGTCGATTGATCTTCGATTTGCTTTTGTCCCGGTTTTCATTTCTCTGTCTACTTCGAAGCCGAGAGAGAAAGTCAACATTTTAACTTACTCAATAGACAACATGGCCCCGGCGCACCCTTGTCTCCGCTCAGCGACTGATTCTTGATAGGCGAAGTAGCCCTTACGCGGTTTGGTCGTTGGCAACATTGGCGAATTTCTAATTTTCCAATGGGACGGATCCTATTTTGAAGACGCTGGGCATGGAGTAGTGAGTTCATCCCAGACAGCCTAAACGGTTTGTTT
>Ga0179593_1607522_pt1 | contig 10405 bp, 16 predicted proteins | sample CZODoug2_1_08_16_FD_185931 | JGI IMG/M metagenome (GOLD analysis project Ga0179593, IMG submission 185931) | Vadose zone soil fungal communities from Angelo Coast Range Reserve, California, USA - CZODoug2_1_08_16fungal (PacBio error correction) | ecosystem: Environmental > Terrestrial > Soil >... | reverse complement strand
GAACCCTCATTTTTAGCCCCCAGCACTCACGGGACCCCCGATCCTTTATTCGCTCCTTTCCCCAAGTAGGGATATTAGAGGGAGAAGGGTCAACCGTCAGCCACTTCTTACGATGGCTCCGCCGTGGTTCGTTTTTTTCCTCCAATTCTTTAGAGCGTGTCTGCAGCCCTTCTAAGAACGGCCTCGGCTAGACCTTGCCAGCCTTGGTATAATGGCTGCCGCTTTTGTCCAAGGCGACGTCAAGAAAGAGCTGGCCCCCAGTGAGATAGATGCGAAGCCGCGCGTCGATAAAGATGATCCTCTCAGGCTTTTTTTCGGGCCTTCCTCTAATTTCCCGGTTTTGGAGTCTTAGTCCCCCCCTTTTCTGCGACAAGGGGCGGTCGTTGAAGATGGCCGCCAGCCCCTTTTTTTCCTCCGAGTGGTGATCCACCCCCCCTTCTTCTTCCTTCCCCCTTTGGCACGGGTAAAAAGTCCACGGTCCGTTAAAAAGAGGGGGGACGCTTCTGAATGCCTCCTCCTTTCAAAATTTCTGGCGAACCTCCTTGCTCGGTTCCACCATGAATTGGAACGGCAAGTAGCTCCGGTAGGCAGTTTTGCCTCTTATTTCCGGCCCAGCGAGGTTTTCCGCTTTGCCTGGCTGTCCCCCTTCCGTCCTTCTAATGGCTTTTTGGTTAAACCCCCGTAGATAATGGAAACTTCCCCTTTTTGAAACCCTGAGGCTGTGTGCGGTTAAAGAACCTTCTCACAGGCCCCCTGTTTCTGTTCCCCCTAGTTTCGGATGACCACGCGACTTGCCCTCGAAGATAGGGACCCCACTTTTGAGAAAATGCGGCTTCTTTTTTTTTCCTACCAGCTCCCCTGGTTGGTTTTTTTTCGACCTTTCCCCCATTCTGCGCAATTTTCTTCCTCTTTGCGGGCACGTCGCGTCGTTGAGCGCGGTCCCCCTCTTTATACCCAGCGCGATTTCGTTTTTTAGTCTTCTGAACTGTAGTGTTCTTCATGCGCCTCATTTGAACTTCATTTCCCCATGATTTACCCCCCCAATCTGTTCTTCTCCCGCCGGACTTTTCGGGCAGCAGCAGAAGACAAAGGTATCTCGATATGCCGAAACTCCGCTGATCCCCTGCTGTAGCTCCGTTTTTCTGGTTGGTCCCTCGCCCTTCCTGTCGAAAAACCCCAATTGTGTTCCCCGGGCTCTTTTCCCCCCGGGCCCCAATTAGCTTCTTGGTTTTTTCCCCACGGATTGGCCTCCCTTCCCCCGTCGTCCTTGGATAGGCTCCCGCAGCTCCCGAAAAACTCTTTTTTTTCAAAGATTTCCTCGACCTCCCCTTTCCTCGGCAGGGCCTCCATTTTTTCTTTGCCCCAGCTTTTTCTTCCGCCCGAGACAGGGTCTGCAGTTCTTTCCCCGTACACCCTGCTTGGTCTCGAAGTTGAATGCATTGCGCCCCCTTTTCCTTTAGGCTGGGTCCTTTTTTGCGTTTCCGAAGCGAAAAGGTTTAATGCGGGAGAAGAAGCAGTGAGAAAGGCTAGCCTGCCTGCAGGTGTCGTTCTTTTCGGTAAATCTGGCCTTACCCGATCGGCTTGGGACCCACTTCATGTGGTTTCGTTTCCGATTGCTGTCCAGGAGCCCTTTCCGTCCCTCTTTTTCCCGAGATGCCGGTTTTTTTTGTGCCAACCTTTTTTCATGTTCCCTCTCCTTTGTTCCTCCCGGGCAGTATACGGCTCCCTTTCCTCCTTGACACGGGCCAAAAGGAGAGCGAGATGGCCCTTTTTTGAAGGGTTCTGTCTCTTTTGGTCGGTTCAGGGGATCCCTCTCTCCTCCCGGTAGAGAAAGAAGAGTTTTTTTCTTTCTTATCTTTGGGAGAATCCCGACAATTTTCCCTGTTTCAACGTTGCCTTTTCGATGACGGCCCGATTTCTGATGGTTGTTTCCAGCCACCCACTCCCGGCTCCTGTTTCGATTTCCCGTTTGGGACTCTTCCTAAGGGGGTTGGGGTGGTTTTTCTTCATTGGAACCTCCCAAGGTCAAATTTCATAGTGGTTCCCCTGGCACACCGTCCTCCCCTTCCTTTCCTGGCGGGGGAAGCGATTTTCCGCGGACTTTAGAGACTCTGCCAAACCCTTGGCCCCCCCCCCTCGGTGCGTCTCTATGTCCAATTTAAGCCCCCCCCCTCCCTTCTATGTAGAACTTTTACCCCGAACCCCTTCTGGTTCTAACTTCGGGGTGCTTTTTTCGGATCCTTTTTTGGGTCCTCTTCTCCTCTTATCATGCCCGAGCTCTCCTGCACCCCTCCCCCCACTGAGAGGAGCGTTCCCCCTGAGTGCGAGGTTTTTTTTCCAACACGCAGCGCTTTCTTTTATTATGTCGCCCTTTGCTTTTGATAAGCCGTGCCGTCTTTTTGTGTCTCTTCTAGGGACAAAGGGTCAGTCTTGGGGTCCTGTCGGGGCCATTACCCACAATTGGGCTCTTTCCGCCCTATCCCCATCAGGTCATGCCCCTGCCCTTTCCTTAGAAAAAAAGGTCTTCCTTCTTTCCATGCGTTCGCGATTTCTGGTGCCATTCGCTGACCAATGTAGTCTTTTTTTATTTTTTGTCCTGTTTTGGTCATGATACGGCCCCCCCGTCCTTCCTTGCAGAGAAGACTCCTTTTCAAGAAACGTGCAAGCAGACGCTTTTGTCTGGCCCCTTTTCAAAATGGGGTCCCTTCGCAAGATTTTTATCTTCCCCCCCCCCCCCCTTTTGTTTTTTTTCTGGAGAGAGATTGTTTCCCTCCCTCTTCAGCTGACTCAGTAATACACCCCCCCTTTTTTACCCTTTTCGCCGCCGGGAGTTTTCTCTTTTGCCGGTTCCTGTATAATGCCCCCACCCCCCCCCGAAAAACGAAACCACGTCGCACTGTATAGAAATTGTCCTGTGTCCTTCGCTGAACATTCCGCTGGAAATTTTTCTTTTCCTTGTCCTGTCCGGAACCCTTTCCTCTGTTTTTTTTTTTTGCTGAGGGCATAGTTGAGGTTCCTTCCCAAGAAATAGAAGAGTATAGATTTCTGGATGGAATAGAAAGACAGTCAGCAGGCAGGTTCTTTCCTCTGGCCGGAGACCTCCTTTTCCCACTTCAGGCTCTGGCTTAAGTGCCCCAGGCCTGCTCCTTTGATCCGAGGTGATAAGACGTGTTTTTTCCTCGAACTCTGTCAGCGCCTTTCTTTTCGCGGGCAATTTTCCCGTGTCTTTGCCGGTCAGCCGAACCTAAAATCGGTGGGGCTTTCGGACGTCTCTTTAACCACACTGGTTATCCCGACAGACCCCTTAGGTGTCCCGTAACTGCGTAGCCCCCTTCCCCCTCCCGGATAGAGACAACACAGCCTCGGTCCTTCAATCTTTTTTTTGCCGTGCGTTTTTATTCCCAAGGGTTGTTTCCGCTTTCAACTTCCCGACGATCCCTTGGTTGAACACAAAGGTACCCCAAAGGATGGGGTATTACCACCCCCCACAACCCCCGCAGGAACCCCCCCAACTTCGTGCATTTTGCGCACATACGGGTAGTTTCTCCGGTAAGGGGGGACTGACCGCTTGCCCTTCAGCTAGAGGCAAAGACCCGTAGTTCCCCCTGTCCCCGAGGTTGCGCACTGGACACTCTATCGAGAAAAACCTGCCTAGTCGGTTCCTTTTTTCTGACAGAATCCCCCAAAAGGTTGCCTGATCTACACGACTCGACAGATTTTTGGAAGGTGAATGCCCTTTTCCGTTTGATTCCACAAGACGTTCTCCCCCTTACTTTGAAAGCGGGCGGTGGGCCACTTTGCCTTTCTGATCTTCCGGCCCCCCCACGCGTATTTTCCTTCACCCTCCCCCCCCCCCAGCTTCCCCCCGAGTATTTTTTTTTTGAAAGCACTATCCCTTCCTTTCCTGAAGATGCCCCGGAAGGGATCTGGGAGGGAAGCATTTCTCCCCTGTGTTACTTCAATTTTTTTTTCACTTCTTAGTCTCCCGTAGCCCCCAACTGAACGTCCTCTTCTTTGAGAAATGAGGCTGATCATAAGGTCATTCTTTCGGTCACTGGATTATTTGAGCTCATTGCGCATCCGAAGCAGACCTTCAATCTTTCGATACAGTGACGTTTTTTACGGCGCCTTTCTTCCGCCGGTCCCAGACGTTTTTTTTAGATCCCCTTCTTTTGAAAATGAATTTTCCAATGGTCGTGAGATGCCTCTTGCGTCAGCCTTGGGCCTCCCTTGTTGCGGATGGGGATAAGACCGCCCCCCCCCCCCCAAACAACGCTTCTGAATGCGGCCTTCTTCTGGGTGTCACCCTTAACCCTCCCCGCAGGGTGGAGCTTCTTTCCTCATTCATTACGTTCCCAAATTTCTTTTTACTCCGATGAAGATATTTTTTTTCCACCATAAAGGGTGTTCCCCCCTCTCAAGCTCTTTTAGGTCCTTGTCTAACCATGATCGAGATCTCACGCCATGATAAAGAAGAATTCTTCCTGGACCCCAATCCAAAACCAACCAAACCCCAAGGTATTTCCCCTCTGCAAACTCCTTCTGGGGAACTTCCCCCCCCTCTGGCTTGGCTCCCCCTCCCCAATTGGTGTGCTCCCGTTTCCCAACTAGGAGCTTAGCCACGGTATAACCTTCCTGGAACTTTCTCAAACCCGGATTGCTCTAACATATATAAGCCTTCCCCCTTGTGTGTGTTGATTTAATAGTTTCTGAAGGAAGTCCTAGGTTGATTCCCCCCGACGGGCCCCCCACTCTCCGTATGGGAGAACTGCTTGAGGTTCCAAAAAGCCCAAGAGACTCTTCAGCCTGGTTTTTCACCGGTAGCATAAGGTTTCCCTTTTTGAAGTGGAAATTGACCGGTTTTGACCCCCCCTTCGAAGTTTTTTCCAATTCCTTTTCTTCCTTCTTCGCGCAGAACTTCGAGAGATGTATTGCGAACCCCAATGCCCCCCGAAGGGCTTTCGGCGCTGGCAGTCCCCAGTCTTTTTGATTCGCACAGCATGCCATAGGGTTGTGGGCAGACGAGCGTCTGCACTTGACGGGAAACCCCCCTTGGGGACTAAGGACGTGTTGGCTTTCCCCGGCTTGAAGAAAGGCGGGGACTTTTTCCCCCCTGAATTTTTGGAGTAGAAGATTTTTTGGGGCTCTGCTTCCTGCCCCGATCCGAAAAGTCAGGTTTTTCGGCTTGAAACTTGTCTTTTTCAGGTTCATTTTATATATAGAGCCCCCTCCTTTTCTGAATTCCTGAAGGGTCCGTCCCCTACGGCCCCGTATTTCCCCTCATGCCTGTCCTTCGCTCCTCTTGCGTCCACTGCCCTTCTGAAGTTCCTTTCGCCCCGAAAAGGACCCGCGGAAGCAGCATTCCTTTCGTGTGGCACCTTGGTCAGAGAGTCTTTTCCCGTTCCCAATATTTTGCTTTCTCCTTTTCCTTTCTTCGCCGACCCGTTTGTCGGGCACGGCAATTTTCGTCGTCGGCTATGATGGCGCCCGCTCTCGATTCGCTCACGGTTATACGAGCGCCGGTGCCCCCCCCTGTCGGCATTTTTTCCCCCTCCCTGACTCCGTTTTCCCCCCCCTCCTTCATAGATGCGAATCTCGGCGATGCGACCCCTCCGGCACCTGGACGTCTTTTTGGATGGAGAAGTCTTTTTGGGCCCTTGTCTTTTAGGATCGCGCGTTTCCCATGGAGCAGAAAACTCCCCCCTTTTTTTTTAAGTGCAAGAACTACGCCCTCTGAGTGAGATCACTCTATGATTTCCACACGGACCTTCCTTTTTATTCAGACAGCTTTGATTTTTCCCCCTTCATTCTCCATTCTCTTTTGCTGCCTTAATGGTTTGCGTTCGTGTGTTTCCAACCCTTTCCCTGTGTGGCCCCTCTTTCGCGGTTTTTTCCCCTTTTGAAGTTTTCCCGGCAGCAGCCCCTTTCTTCCTTTGAGGGGCAGCGATCGCCCCCTTCTTCCCCGCCGGCTTTTGCTGTTTTCTATTTTTGACGCCCCATTGAATGGCCCTTTTTTTCCCCCAACAGCCCCTTCCGCAAAACCTCGTGTTTTTTTAAACCTACCTTTGCAATCGGTAAGTGTGCATCCGGTTTGTGAGAGCTTCCTTCTTCCTGGAATTACTTTGGTCCATCGGCAGACACTCCCGTCCCCGCCCCTCGAGGTTCTTGCCGAGTAGCTATTCTTGGATAAAACCTGATACCCCCCCCTTCCACGAGATTTTTCTTACCTTAGGTCTTCAGGTCTTGCAGGCCGATCTTTGTTCTTGCGACCCCGATGTCCCCAAAGTCTCTGCTGGCTGATGTAGTGTCTTCCCAAGAAATAAAAAGTCTATACTCTTTCGTGTCTGGTGACGACTCCACTTCAAAGAGTCTGTTTCGGTATCAATCTTTTTTTTTATTGCGGGTAGGGTGTTCTAGATGACTAACCATGTTCTTGCCCCGTTCTATCAAGGCGACTCCCCCTTGGGGTTGGCGGTTTTTGTGTCATGATCCCCCTCCGACTTCCCTCCCTCCGGCTCCCCCTGCCCCGCTTTCTACCCGATGGGGCACCCTTTTTTACACAATTTTTTTCCGTCCCATAACAGAGAACGCGATGCTTTCCTCCCAATTCTCTCTTTTCCCCTCAGTTGAGAGGACTCTTTGTTGTCCCCTCGGAGTGTCCCCTTCACTTTTTTTTTCATTAGTCCCACGTGGCGCCCCCACCGCGCTTTTTTTCACGGAGCCGGAGTTCTCTCCAGATCGGGAGGGAGTTTCTCTCCTGCCAACTCAGCCCGGCTCCTTGATACTTTCCTCTTTGGTCGTAGCTCACATTCACTCTTCAGATGGGCAAATAAAAGGATGCCTCCTTTTTTCGTAAGAACCTCCTGTCAAGTGAACCTGTCTCTTAAACTCCTCGACGTTGTAGGCTGTTTTAAACGCACTGGTGGGAAATTTGGACATTTTTGGCCCTCGAAATAACAGATAGGAATTTTTTTTATGTCTAACAATCCTTTTTTTGTCTACACCCCAGTTAGCTTTCTCTCCTTTTGGATAAGAGTGTACCTTTCGCCCTTTTTTTTAATAAAGTTTGTAGAGGAGCTCAAAGACTTTCCTGTTGATACGGGCTGCCGGCTTTACGAACTTTTGAGCAGAGTGAAAACTCTCCGCAAAACCACCCATCGTGCATTTCAGTGAACCTTGATTCCCCAAGAGACCACGTCTTCTGGGTTGAAGGACCTGTTTAGGACCAATCTCCCCCTCGCCGCAGTCGCACATTGTAAGGATGCTTCCTGCCAAGGACGCCATCGGGGCCCCCTAACAGGTCTACCAGGGCCCCACCCAACCCTTTTTCAATTTCCCCCAGAGGGGCCCAAGGTAATCACATTTTTTTCAAATACCAACACCCCCCCCAGCATTCTTTGGCACCCAATGAGAATCCCTCGAAGTAGATCCGGCGTCCTTTTTCTGGAATTCCTTTTTGTCGAACCCTCGTAGCGCACTCCGTCTGTCCCCCCCATCCCCCCTGTAAAGTAGTTTCTGAAAGGTATGAGTCCAGTCCAAGACCGCCGACGTTATAACCCCTGTAAGGACCTCGGGTCATGTCATCTTCTTTCTCCCCTGCTCGACCCAATTTTTAAGATTTGCATTTTGTCGTCCTAGCATCTATTGGTGTTTTTCCCCCTGGTCAGTGCTTCTTTTCGGGCCGTGACTTTTGCCCTGTGCAAATCTGTGACGGCCACCCTTTTTTGCGATTAGCACCCAGTAGCGTTCGTCGTAGAGGGCCACTAAGATCCCGACCTCTCGATTGACTCTTGCTGTATTGGAGAAACAGTACTCTCTTTTTCATCTTTCCCCCTATTAGACCCCCCTTCTCGTACATAACTTGCAGCCGAGCCCCCCAAAGGAGAGGATTTTCATCCTTTCTTTTTTTCTGCGCAATTTTGCGTATACCGGCATTCTTTAGAGGGCCTCCGAATTTCTCCTCCCTCATTTTTACAGATTCTTTTCGAAGGCGCCTTGAGACTGATAGGGCGTCTCCCCTTTTCGAAACGGCCCTCATATTTTAGAGACACCTGCCCCTTTAACCATGGATTTTTGGCGGCAGCTCAGTTTGGTTTTAAGGGATCCTTCGTTTTTTCAGATCAACCGATTTCCTCCTGCAGGGCCTTCCCTCTTTTCCCCAGGACCCCCTCACCCCACCCCCGCCCGTTCCCCCAGCCAGACGCCTTCCCGGCCGGCATCCGGTGAAACCTTTTTTCGAGAACCTGCCAGCGAAGTTCAAGTCCACTCTTAACTTCCTGGTGGCAGGCCCGCCTCCTTTTTTCCGAAAGCGTCCTTGGTTCTCCCCCTCCCGGACAATTGGCTAGGCTTGGACGCCCCCTCTTCCCCCCCCCATTCCATGAAGTTTCAACCTGAGTTGCGCATCTTTAAGAAAACTGTTCCCCCCCCATTTTTTTTCCGGGCGAATCCCTATATCTGGGGTACTCGCTCTTTGCGATCCACGCGAACGTCCGCGAAAGAGTTTTCCCCAAACCCTTCTGCGCCATTCCTTCTGCTTGACTCCTCCTCCCTCCTTTTTTTTTTTGCTTTTCAACGAGCATTTTTTGGCCCCCCCGCCTGCGCACAAGTCTCCCTCTCTGCGCCGGGCTTACGCTCCTCCGAAAGCGCGAGTTTATCAACCCTGGAGCCCCCTAGCTTGGGTCCAGCGTGTTTTCACTATTCCACAGATGCGACTCGTTGCCCCCGTGGCCATGATATAAGGTTTAATAGACGCACAAGGATTGTCTGGGGGTCTGTTTTTATTATGCTCCCACACTTTTTTTTTGCTCTCTTCACCAAGGCACATTTGTCGGGACCAAATTCTTGGCCCCTGGCCCCCGCTCCCTTCGGCGCCTTGATGTTTTTAGCGGGCAGTGCTGTCTCCCCCTAAACCCTAAAGGGTTTTCCCCCCTAATGACGTGTTGTCCCCTCTCCGGAGTTGGGTGGTGAAGCACCGTTTTTTGAATTTGTTACTTCTTGTCCTTGCCTTTTCGCGTTTGTTTTGGTCGTATCGCCCGACACTTCCTTGCTTTGCCCCCCAGACTGTGGATTCCTATTAATTACCGAAAATTGTTTCTTCCTCAGTTTTTCATATGTCTCCCCTTTTTCGGCGACGCCTTTTTGAAGAAGCCCCTTCCCGAAGACGCACTCCTGCTGGGCCTATGGCGCACCCCCGGCTTTTTCCCTCGACGTTAGACGAATCTTTTTCCGACTGCAAATCCCTTTTTGTTTTTTTATAACAGGCTCCCTCCTGGGCGAGCGCCCCCGCGACCTTGCGTTTGACACTCTCTCCCTTTTTTTCCCTTCTTCCCGGAGAAGGCTTCCCTTCTGGACATGGTTTTCTTGGGAATTCCCGTGCCCCCTTTCGCGACTTGTTCTCACTTGACCCTTATTCCCCTTGCCGCAAGTGAGCATTTGCGAAAGGTCAGTGGTTCTTAAGGATCCCCCCACGACTCCTGATTTTCGCTTTGGCTTTACATAGGCGGCCCCGGGGTCTGATTCGGTTGTTTGGCGGGACCTTTTTTGTACTCCCCCCCATGACCCCGTGGTGGTTATAGACTGCTCTCGCTTGTAAATGTCTTCCCCTCGACCCCCTCCTCAAAGATCTTGAGTGCCTTTTGCCCTCTACGTCCGGCCTGGCCTCTCAAAACACTGGACTTCCACTAAGATAGCCCCCGAGGCGTGATCTCCGGGGTGTTTGGTTTGCTTTGGACCCTCCTTTGAGTACTTTTTTGTGGTACCTCGTGGCCTTTGCGGGACCCGAATTTCCCCCTGGGATGTGATCTTGCCTTCTTTTCCCCCCTCTTTCCGCAAAAAGCAGCACTTCTGGCCCCCTTGTTGCTTTTTTGGAAGTTCGTCTTTTTCTTCCGCAACCCCTCCTTCTTCCCACCCTGATGGTAACTTTTCTTGCCAGCTATGTTTTTTGAGCGGTGGGAAATTTGCCAGTCCCCGCACCCCGACGGTGCTCTTTCGACGAGAAAACTTCTTTCTGTGATTTCTCATTTCCTTTCCCCCTCGACAACACCACGCCTCCCTTATGGGTTACCCTTATGTCGACCCCCCCTTTGGGAGTGGGAGTCCCGGCCAGACTATGGTTTCTATGTAAAAGTTGTCGGGGGTGCATTCGTTCCCCCTCCACACTCCCTATAACGGGAGGCGTGATCGTCCCCTTTTGTTTTGGGTCCAGCTCCCAAGAGGTTTTTCTTTACAAGGTCTTCAATCCCTTCTCCCGTATCTCGGTAGGTGCCCCTCCCCTTCCCTAAAAACGGGTTATTTGGAGGTTTTTTTTCTATACAGCCCAAAGAACCCGTCTAGATTCCCTGAATACGTCCTCCCTTTTTTTTTCCTCCTTGTCTGAGGGCCAAATGTCTCCCCTCAGATTCGCCAA
>Ga0179593_1435426_pt1 | contig 10405 bp, 17 predicted proteins | sample CZODoug2_1_08_16_FD_185931 | JGI IMG/M metagenome (GOLD analysis project Ga0179593, IMG submission 185931) | Vadose zone soil fungal communities from Angelo Coast Range Reserve, California, USA - CZODoug2_1_08_16fungal (PacBio error correction) | ecosystem: Environmental > Terrestrial > Soil >... | reverse complement strand
TTTGTTTTTTTGTTTCTCTCTGTTCCCCCTCTGCTCAACCCCTTGCGAACATGTCACCATGTCTAATGTGTCTCTGGTCGCGGCCCCCTCTTTTTTCCTTCAGGGCGGACGTGGACCTGTCCCCCCTTACCTGTTGTCCTCCCCTTTCCATTCCCCCCCCCGAGCTCCCCCTGGTGTCGTTGCCCAGTGAACCAAACAGGCAATTTACGTTGCGGCTTTTCCCCCCGCCCGGGGTCGGGTTGTTCATTTTTTCCGCCCCTTTTTTTTCCTTCCCCTCACCATCAGTCGTTGAAGGTTGACCCCGGTAATTAAGGTCTGCGTTCGCGTAACATTTGCTTCTTCAAACCCCAGGTTCCGGTTCCCCCCCCCCCCCTTCCCCCCCCTCGCGTATCCCCCCCCCCCCCCCACATTTTTCCCTTTTTTGAAAACAGGTTGTTTTTTTGGGTCCCCTTGGCCGTTTCTTTTTCTTTACCTTTTATTCGACTCCAACCTCCCTCCCGGTTTGCCCGTTCTTTTGAAGTTTCCCCTGAACTGGCGTTTACCCTGCTGGGGACGGGCGAAATCATCTCTCTTTTCCTCGTTTGTTTGTTTTTTTTTCTCTCTTTTTTGGATTTCTTTTTCCCTGCCCTTTCCCTCGTTACGCCGTAGCGACTTGTGCTTGACACTCCAAGTTTCTGGCCCGCCGCGTTGTCGTTCCACCTTACTTTCCTTGCGCGTAGACGACTTGTTCTTCTTGCCTCTCTTTTCCCTTTTTTTTTTTTGCTCCCGTTTTGTTTTTTTCAGATTCTTTTTTAGAAGAACTTGTAAGACCCCCGCCGCCCCCCCCCCCCGCCCTGTTAAAGTTCAACGGACTGTCTGTCGTAGGTTTCCCCCCCCTGGGGTTCCTTCTGCCCGCGTCTGTGAAACTTACCCCCTTTTCCTTGGGTCCCCCTCTAAGTGAAAGTTTTTGCCTGTACCCGCCACCTTTGTTTTCTTGTCCCGTAAAGAGGGTCCAGGTCAAGTTGCACTTTTTCGTTTTCCCTTCCGTCTTTTCCTTGCCGCTTTTCCTTTTTCTATTCGTCCTTCTGGTTCTTTCCCTTGTGTTCTCCCTTCTTCTGTCGATTTATGAAGCCCGCCGCCAAGACGCTCTTTTTCCCTTTCCGTTGAGTGGTGATTCCGTTTTCTTGCGTTTTCTTTTTTTTTTCCTCTGATTGCTTTCTTGATCCCCCCCACCTCTGGACGTCAAGTTTTTCCCTATTTCCTTTTTAGTCCAGACCTCGACGGACAGTTGTTTTGAAAAACGTCCCTGTGTTTTCAGCACAGAGGGCCCCAACCTTTTTTTCAGCTCTTCTGCTTCCCCCTCTTGTCTTTCCCGGCTTTCCCGTTTTCTGAGCCGTGTGTCCAAGAAGTAGCGTTGGCTCTTCTCAAACCCTGTTCTTTTTCTTTTACTGTCCTTTTTTTTTTTGAGCCCGTCATTTTTTTTTTTTTTTTTCTTGTCTGCTTGAGGAACAAGGCCGCTCACCTTCTTTCCCTGACCCTTCATGGGCTTCCGGCTTGGTGTTTGGGGGTTACGTTGTTGTTGTTCCCTCCCCTGCGTTGTCACAATTTTTACCCCCTTTTCCTTGTACCCGTTCTGGAAGTTACACCCCCCCAGCCCCCCCCAATCCCCCAGAACCCCACCGCCGTGCCCCGAGGACGTTAGTTTTCCGATTTTCTAGTTCACAGCTTCGTGCGTTCACCCCCCCCGCTCCGTCCCCCCTGCCCACCTTGCGCTTTGTTTTGTGATTCGGGGTTCCTTCCCCGTTTACTGACGTCGTTAGCTTCCCTCCCCAAACGGAGCTCGGCCATGTGCCGGGCCTTTTTTCCCTTGTCCGTTCCCTCTCCGCCTCGGACCCTTCCTTCCCCCCATGCAACACCCTTTCCTTGACTTCCCCCCCCGACTTCCCCTTTTACTCCAGTACTGCGTTAAACGCCTTTTTTTTTTTTTTTTTCATAAACTTTTGTGACCGCTGTTTTTCCCCTCCCCTCCCGTTTTGCAAGGCACGAACACGGCCCGCGTTCTCCTGTCCAGGTACTCAAAACTCTGGAAACTCTATCAGAAATGCGGGACTTGTGGGGCCCCCTTTTCGGTCCACGTTTACACCCCCCCCTTTTCATGGATTGCCCGACCGTCTTAGTTTTCTATTGTATCTCAGTTGTTTTTGTTTTTTTTCGCTGACGTGCTCGCTTTTCCATCTGTGATCGTTCGCAGGGTCCTTTCCCACATTGGTGCCGGAGGGTGACACTTCCCTGCGCCCCCGTCCGTCCCTTTCCTTCGTGAGTAGTTAGAACTTTTTCCTTAGCTTCTTTTTTTCTTTTTTTTTTTTCCCCCCCGTCGGCGCCTTTTTCTTTTTCCCCCGCTCGTCTTTCTTTTCGTTTCCCCTGAGGATGCCCTCCGTAATTTTTTACCGCCTTTTTCGGTTTGCCCCCTGTTATTTGCGTCCTTTTGGGCGCCCTATCCGGGCTCTTGTCCCCTTTTTTCCCCCCCCCCTCCTCTTTGAGGGGGGTGGTTTTGCACCCCATGGAGCGGAACTCTCACCCATTTCGAAGAAACCGTGATGATTCGGGTTTTCTGTCCTCTCCCCCTTTTTTTCACCGCCGCCCCGGTTGTTTTTTTACTGTTTGTGGAGTATTCTGCTTGTGCCTTTCTTTTTACGCGGTTTCCCAGTTGCGTGCAGCGGTATATAACAGGCAGTGACGTGCTCCTCCTTCATCCCCGCGCCCCCCTTGCCGTTGTGTGTGAAAAAGTGAATGAAACGGGCATTTTTGTTGCGCTCCTCCAATTTCGGCCCAGTGGCCCCCCCAACTCCTGCCATTACCCCCCCCCCGTTCTTTTCCTTGTTGTTCTTTTCCCCCTGTGCGGTTTCCCTTTTCTCCTTCGTTTTTGTTCTCTCCCCCTTTCAACAACATATCCCCGTTTGTCTTGTTTTGTATTTTTCGCAATTGCGCGTGTTTTTCCGTTTTGAGTTCTTCCGGACCTTTTTGTTTTTTTTACCCCCCTGCTTTGTTATTTGTTGACTCAACAGGGGGCTATCTCTGCCCGTAGTGCAAGCTCCGTCTGTCAATAATTGATTCTAACCCCTGATGGTTTTCTCATTCTTGTTCCCCTCTGTGTCCCATTCCCCTTTTCTACATCCATCCCCCTTGACCCCCCGGCTCCTCCTATCATCCCCCGTTGTGACAACCGTTGCCCCCCTTGTTTCCCCTTTTTTCTGCCCTGTTGAACCAGTTTCCCCCATCTTTTCTTCTCTGCCCACCCTTCCTTTTTTTCGTCCTCCTGAAATTTTTTTTCCACCATTCCTGCGTTGTTCGAGGCGTCAGGTCGTCCCCCCCGTTGATTTCCCCTGCCAAAATTCAGTTTTTTTTGGTCGTTTGTCTTTCGATTCGTTTCCTTTCGGGATCCCCCCCCTTTCCATGCCCACTGACTCCCCCTCCTCACAGAGGGTTTAACTCTTTTTACGAGCCTTTCGTTTTTGTCGCCCTTCCTTTTTTTTTTTTCTCCCTCCTTCCTTCTTGCAGTCAGCTCTCAGTCTACGGCTTGGGACTCCCCCCTTACTTTTCTGTTCCCCCGATAGTGTGGAGGATAATCGTTTCCTCCTAATGGTGTCACTTCATTCCCCCCCTTTTTTGCCCCCATTCCGCCGACTCCCCCACACTGATGTGGTCGTCTCAGCTTGTTTGTCTCCCGCCCATGTTCTTTGTGCTAGTCTCCACCAAAATGGGCCCCCTAGCTCTCCCTACCCTTGTCTGTTCCCTCGTCCCCTCTCTCTCCCTCCTTTTTTCCTTTGTAGTTGTTTTTCTCTGTCTGAAAGATAGCATGGGACGAGTTTTTTTTTGGAAAACCGGGCCTTTATCTGTGAGACTTTCTATTGTGCTTTAATGTTTTTAGCATTACCTCCGGGGTCCCCTGGTCCTTGTGTTGGACTTTCCCCGCTTTTGGAACCCCCGTGGATGTCTTTTTTGTCTCTAGTTTTTGCGTTTTTTCCCGGTCTTTTTTTTGTGCTCGCCTTTGACTTTGTCCACGGAGCGGTAAACGATTTCCTCCCTCCCCCCTTAATATCTTGTGCCCTTAGTCCGGCGTCGGAACCCGCTCTTGCTCGTTCTGCCTGCATCTGAGGCGTTCCCCCCTCTTCGCCAAACTTTTTTCCTGGGTTTTTACACCGTTTCGCCGTGTAAAACCCTCTTTGTTTTTTTTTTCCGGTCGTTTTTCTTCTTGGGCCCTTACACTGCTTTCTTGAGCCCCCACGGCCGACCTCAACCTTGCCACGGCATTTCACGGCTGTTGTGTCCAACGTGGCGGTTCTTTCCCTTTCTCCCTGTTCCACACGGCTTTTGAATGGGGTGAACAAATTCGGTCCCCTTTACCCCTTCTTCCAACGCGGTGCTCTTCCAAAAGTGGACTGTTTGGAAATCTTTCGCTCTTCCTTCTACCCTTCCCTCTTTGTCTCCACTGGGTTTCCTTGATTCCTTCTGTTCTGCGTTTTTTTTCATTCCCCTGTTTTTTCTACAATTGCCCGTCCACCAGAACCTCGGTCAGGGGACTTAACTCCCCCTCCCTTGTAACATTTGCTTAGCTGTCACTTACTTTGGCGCTCTATTCCCCCCTTTTTTGTTTTTTCCCCCGCTTTTTTCGGTAGCGGTTTTCAAACTTTTTCCTTAACTTTCTTTTTCCCCACCCTTTTTTTCCAACGCTTTTTCCTCCGTTCCCCCCCCCAGGGTAGACCGGTGTACCTTTGATCCCTGACTACCACCGTCCTTTCCGGAGTCGCCACGTCACATGCAGGGTGCCGCCAGCGCAAGGCCAACTTGGTCTTTCCGTTTTTTTTTTTTTCCCCCCGGCCCCTATTACTTGTCTGATTTCCTTCCCCAAGAAACTTCCTTTTCCCCCCCTCCCCCGCTCAAAAAGCCTTTTGCGTTTGCGTGCTTCATGCGATTCTCCCTTTTTTTTTTGTTCTCGTCCCTTTCGTGGGGCCTTGCGGGCTGAAGACCCATCCGTTCGAGAGGATTCTCTTTTAAGAAAGTTGCTATTGTTTGGTTTCCCTCTCTTTTCTCACCCCCCCTCATCGTCTTTTTTCTTCTCACTCGTTTGGGATTTTTGCATTCTCCGGGTCTCCCCCTCTTGGGTGGATTTACCTTCCTCTAATGTCTTCCACTCTGGCCTTGCAGTCGTTCTTTTCACTATCTTTTTTTTTTTTTATAGGGGTTTCCCTGACTTGGCTGCGGCGCACCAACTTTTCGCACAGGGTTGGCCCCTGAGCGGCTCTTCGCCTTTGCACCCCCCGTTTTTCACACGTCCTTCGGCCTTTGGAGGCAAGTGGAACACTTACAGCCCGCTTACGGACGGGTGGACGCCTTTTTTGGTCTCTTTGGGACAGTGTTCTTACTCCCCTTCTTTCCTCTTTTGGAACCCCCTATCGCAACAGCAATTTTCCTGCCTCCCTGTAGGGGAGGAACTATCTTCACGTTTTTCCACGATTACTTTCTCCCCCTACTACTGCTCTTAGTTCCCCCCCTTTAAGTTCTTTGTTGCCAATTTGTTCTGACCGGTTTTCCTGGTTTTTCACGACCAGTCATTGATAATGTCCCCAGTTTTTTTTTTTTCTTCCCTTTTCTCCCCAGTCCTTCTTTTGGCCCTTTTTCTTTTGCTGGCTTTTCCCCCGAGCGTGAAACAGCGGGTGGCCGCCTGTGTCAGTTTTCACTCGTTTTTAGGGCACGGGGAGATGTTACCTTCTTTTACTTTCTTTCCCTCCCTCCCCTTTACGGTCACTTACATGTTCATGTCTTCTTTCGGTAGATGTGGGCCGTCCCAGTTCATTTTTTGTTCCCCGTTCGCAAACTGAGTGTTCCTTTTGTACGTTTTTTCTTTCCTTCCTTTTCTTTTATCTGTATTCCCTTCCCAAACCGCTGTTGCACCTTTGTCTTTTGACGATCGGTGTGTTGTGTGTCTTCCACCGACCCTTTTGTGTCCAGGTTTCAGTGTGCACTGAGGCTACCCATCTGACTCCCCCGTAACTTCTTATTTGGTGCTGTTGCTTGTGTTTTTTGGTTTTTTGGGGGCCTGGTTGCTTTTGTTACCTTCCGTTTTCCGTACACGGTACCCCCCCTTTTGTTCCGGCAGTTCGCCCACCTACCCAATCGGCCCCTCCCGGATTCGTAACTTTCCGCCTTGTTTCTCGTCGCTATTTTTTCTCGCCGTTTTCAAGCGTCCGCCATTTTCCACCAAACACCCCAAATTGCCTTTTCTATTCCAAAGCGTGAAAGTTTCTTTGTGTACTGCATGAGGTCTCCCCCTTTGTACTTTCCGGGCGTTCAGGATCTTATAAAGGTAAAGACCTTTCCTCACATTCTTTTCCGGAAGACCGGATGGCGGTCAAATTTTTCACATACCTTTTTCAGTTGTTTTTTGGTGGCGTTCGAGAACGCCCACTTTTTTCTTGTTCTTTTCACCCCTCCTTTCCTTCCCACCACCCACCTTTTTTTTTGTGCGGTTCCGTTGCTCCACGCACTTCCTTTTTTTATTCGTCCCCGTAGTTTTCCGCAATCTTATTCTTTTTTTCACGCTTGGCGTGAACTCAAACCAAAGCCCCACTACGGAACCGGTGACGGCTCCTTTTTTTTTTGCTTTTTTTCTAGCCCAAAGCTGCTCACCTGCGCCCAGAAACCAGTTCTTTTTTTTTTTTTACTTTGCGCACCTGATTTTTCCTTTTTACCCTTCTCCCTCCCTCCACCTTCGCTGTTTCCCTTTCCCCCTGTTGAACCCCCCCCCTTACGGGGCCCTCCCATCCCCGAAAGACTGTCCCTGGTGTTTTTTTTTTTTGTTTTATCATTTTTTTACTTAAGGCGTCCCGGACCTGGTCCTACGGTTTCCCCCCCCCCCTTCTCCTTTTTCGTGCCGTCCTTTTTTTTGTTTCACCCCGCCCACCTTGCCTCCTAATTTTGACAAAAGTCTCCCGTTTTTTCGGTCCCTTAGTTCCCTTCCGTTCCCCCCCCAGGCTCCCACCCCCCCACGGTCGGCCCCCTTTTCAAAACCCTTCGGTTCTCAAGGCACCCCTCGTTTCGTGTGGAACGTCCTCCTTTTGCCTTCTCCCGGCTTTTTACTTTTGTTTCCCCGACGAGCAACCTGCTGTGTGTTTTCCTTGAGGTGACGGGCCCGATGGGACTGTTTGCCTCTTTTTAAACGGCGGTACGGAGACCATTTCTTTATTTTTCCCCCTCCTTTTTTTTTTGTTTTTCTTTGATCTCTTCTTTTCCCCTCCTTCCCTCCCCTGACGCCCGTTTCCGCGTCTTCCCTTTGTTCCCCACGCGGACACGGTGCCCGCGTTGCTTCCCGTCCCGTTCAACGGTCTTGGTTTTCAGCGCGTCCGACAAATTCTTGGTTTCTCTCCTCGTTTTTCCCTTTTGTTGCGCGTGGTTGGGTTGTCCAGCTAGGTTTTGTTAAATGACGTACGGCCGACGGGCCCTTGTTCAACCGTCCCCCTTTCTTTGCCCAGGAAGGCCCCGGTTTGGGCACCCCTTCCCCGTTTTTCCCTTTCCTTCCTTATCTTTTGACCGTTTTCTTTCCGCCTGCTCTCGTTCGTTTGATTCTTCCGTTCCTGGGTCCCCGTTCACGGGCACGTGTTTTTTCGGGAGATTGTCTCCTCAGTCAGTGAGTTGATCGTTGAATCCTGGTCTTTTAAGGTTTGATTTTCCCGTCTTTTTTCTCTCTCCCAAGTCGCCGCGTGACCCCCCGACGCTTTTTTTCTGCCCGGTGTTTCCCCCGGATTTTTATTGCTTTTCACCCCGCGGCGATCGCGAGGGTTGCCTGTTACCGCCCCGTTTTCCAGTGCGTTCCTCGTTTACTTTGTACCCTGCCAGTGTCCCGCCCTTTTGTTTTAACCGTCATTCTTTTTTTTTCTGCTCCCTCCAACAGGTACGGTCCACCCCCACCTGTTCTCGTCTGATTGTCTGAGATTGTGACCGGTTTTTTTTGTTCTGACTGAGGCGTGTGCCCCCGGGGACGTAGTCATTAATCATTTTTCTTTTGTTCTTTTTTCGAGATTGCTTAGCGATCAGGGTCAGCCTCGTGACCCATCGCTCTTCCCACTTCGCTCTCCCCCTCCTCTTCATGGCCTTTTTTTTTTTCGACGGTTTTTTTTTCCTTTCTGGGGTAGTTCGGAATGAGGGACACATTAGTTCCCCAGTTTTTCCTTTTAACAAGGTGCACGGCCAAGGACCACCACAGACCCCACAGCCCCTCCCCCCTCTCGTTTTTCTTTTCGTCCCAGTACTGAGCTTTGGCCGTTTGATGTCCCCTATTATTTTTGACCGTTTCCCCCCCCCCCCCCCTCCGCCCTTGTCCCTCCCACCTGCGGGTCTTTTTGTTCTGCGGTGTCTTACCTCTACCCAAACGGGTGTGTTTTTGGGTTACACGTTTTCGTATGACAGCTAATCAAAGGTTAGGCGTTGCTTTCCCCATTTGCGCCGTTGCCGTCTCGTTTCCCATCTCCCTCCTTCCCGATTTGCTTTTAAGTAACCGGTTTTGGCCGGACCAACATCCCTGTCCCACCCCCTCCCCCCCCCTTTCCCTCCACCTCCCTTTTTCCCACTTTTTTTTTTTTTTTTTTTTTTGTTTTTCTCCCAGGTTGCCGCCCCTTGCATCCCCAGCCAGACCAGGGCCGTCTTCTCTTTTTTTTTTGGGTTTTTATTCCTCGGTCACACGTCCTTATCGTTCTCCTTGGTGTTGTCGTTCCCCCTTTAAACCCCTCCATCCCTCCCCCCTTTGCCAAAAATGGTGGGGGGCAGGGGGCCTCTTTTTCTTATCCCCTTTAGTGTTTTACACTGATGTTGGGCTTTTTTAACTGTCCGCTTTTTCTCTTTTTTTTTCTCTTTTCCCCCCCTTCCGTTCTTCTTATCCGCTTTTTAACAGTCGTAATTTTCCGGTTCTCTTTCTTCTTTTTCGGTTAAATTGCCCCCTTGCTTCTTAAGTCACGTTCACCAGTCGAGCAGGCTCGGGCCCTCTCGTTAGTCTTCTTTTCTCCCTCTCCCTTTTGGCCCCCCCCCGTCCCCGTATCCCCTCCTGGCTTTTACTTGGGGCTATTGTCTCCCCTTGAGTTGGCGTGCCATTGTATCCTTTATCTTTTTTTCACCTTTCCCCAGTTCAGCCAAGTTTTTCCTTCCTCATGCATGCTCTTTCCACTCTTTCCGCGTGTATGCGTTCGTTGAGCGATCATTTTTTTTTTTACCACCCCCCCCCGCCCCCCCCTGCTTTGTGATCTTAATACGCGGCTCTTTTCCGCCCGTGTCCCTCTCCTTTCCCTTATCACAGACTTTGGCGTCGCTGCCCTCCCGCGACCTTTGTTTCCCACAGCTTGACGTGTCAGGTTGACTTTGGCTACTCGTGCCTTGGCCACCCCCCCCCAATCTCTTTCCCCCCCCCGTGATTGTTCTTCGCTGGATTCCCCGGTCTATACGTTTTTTCCCCCCCCTTGCGTCGTCGTTTCCCGTTAATATGTCCCCCCGTTTCTTTCGACGTTTTCTGTGTTTGAGCAGCTGGTCATTTTGTTTTGGAAAACTTGGTTTTTTTTTCCCCCCCCCCTTCTCCTTCCGCCGTGGCCCTGTTAGCCCCCCTTTTCATATCGCCCGTCCCTCTTGAAAGATTATCATGTCCAGCCATTTATTTTAAGTGCCTGACCTCTTTTTTTTGACGCATTTTATTGTTTACATCCCCTGTGTATTGGTCCCTTTCAATTTCCCCCCCAAGTAACCCCCTCCCCCGGTCCTCCGACTCTACTCCCCCCAGTTGATTCCCCCTCAATTTTCGAAATTCTGTTTCTCCTACTTGGAGGGTCTTCCGGGTTAAAACCTTAGCGGAACCCCTTTGTCTTTGTTTCCCTTACCTTTCGTCCTTTTCCAACCCAAGTTTGACTGTCGATAGTAAGCGCCCGGTGATCCATCCCCCCCTCCTACCCCCCCCCCCGTTTTCCCGTGGGTCACGTGCTTTCCTGGTTCAATCTTTTCGCCTTTAAGACCCCCCCCCCCCCCCCTTTACCCACTGGTCCCCCCCCGACGACCCCCCCCTCAAGAGACCCGAGGGTGTTCAGTTCGACTCTGTCCGATGCCCTAGTTTGGCTGAATATTTTGTTTCTCCTTCGCCATCCCCTCCCCCCGTTGAGCCCCCCCCTCCTGTTTCCCGTCCCCCTCCCCCTTCTCGATTTCCCAAATTTAATAGGTGCCGGGTCTCCCTTTTTCCTCCCCCTCTGGTGTTTTTTCCTCACGGCCTCGCCCAAAAAGCTGATGCCCCCCCGCTGTCTCGCGCCTTCTTTTCCTTTTTCGTCTTCCTCCGACCTGCCCTAGGATGTAGACCATGTATCCAACCGATTCTCCCCCTGTTACACGGCGGTTCCCTTTC
>Ga0179593_1414955_pt1 | contig 10405 bp, 6 predicted proteins | sample CZODoug2_1_08_16_FD_185931 | JGI IMG/M metagenome (GOLD analysis project Ga0179593, IMG submission 185931) | Vadose zone soil fungal communities from Angelo Coast Range Reserve, California, USA - CZODoug2_1_08_16fungal (PacBio error correction) | ecosystem: Environmental > Terrestrial > Soil >... | reverse complement strand
CGTCATCAGTTCAACCCCAAATGATCGTGGCCAACTTTCCGGACGATTCTTTTCTACGAGAACCTCTCCTGGAGAAGGGAATAGGTTCTTGATTGTCGACCCTTTTCTTGCTAGGTCAGCATTTCCCGTCTTTACTCGTCCTCTCCGAGATGTTAGTGATTTTCCCGTAGGAGTTGGATTCTTGACCTAGCCCCCTATACAGTATGGCGACTGCTGTTTTTGCTTATTCTCCCCCCTCCTTTTAGCTTCGCAACTGCCTTTTCACGTCCTGGCCAGATCTTTTGTAACCGCACACCCAACTCTAACGTGCTTTTTTTCGTTTTCTCCCCCAGTGGTCCCAAACTCTCCTTGTTTTCTGGGGCTCATGGGTCGCGTGACCTTTACGGGTTAACTACTTCCTTTTTTTGGTTCCTCTCCACAACCCCCGGCGCCATTCCCCCACCTTTTTCCTACGTGAGGATATGATGCTTCCAGACAACGCACTGGAATTTTCGGTATCGCCTTTAAACCCCTAACCATTCGGATGCTTCCCCCCCAAGCCCTTTGAGAGTGCTTCTACCCCACCCTCCTTAGGAAAGACGAGATTTCGGATTTTCACATGTGCATCCGGTGGCGTCACCTCCTTCAGCGAGTTTCGCCTGCTGGTTTTCTTTTCCGCTCTCGTCACTCGAGCCACCCTGATAACGACCCCCGACAACTTCGTCGCTGCTTTTGATTCGACACGGTTTTCTTCACGTCCCCTGGTTTTTCACCCGTCCGAAGAGCTGAGTCCCCGCTAAGAGAAGTCATTTTCGCCCTTAGTTGTTTTCTCTTATGCAGACGTTCCCGGGCGTCTTTCAAACGTGCCCACCCTTCTTGGTTCCTCGCAGGGGTCTCCCGAATCTCGCCACGGGGTAGACGGCGCTTCTCTTTATGACTTCATTTTTCGGGCCGAGCGACTTTGTCGGCGTTCCGCGGGCGTTCTTGCCGTTGACTATACGATGGTGTCAGTACCGAACCTTTCAGTTAGTTTTCCCTCAACGGCCTTCACTGTGCCTGACTACGGTTTGGATTTGCTTGTGGTCACCCTCCTTCTTTTTCTCATCCTGTCAACCGGTTTTTCCGCTGCACCCTTCTCAAAGGCCTCCGCTCCGAACTTGCAAGCAGACCCCACCCCCCTAGTTTTTGTATGGGATTCGACCCCCTTTTTCTCAGCCCTTCTGCTTTTCTACCGAGCCGGTAAGATCCCCTGTGGTCGAAGGGTGAGGGTATCGTCCCCGGTATCTTTTTCCATAGTTTTCGTCTTCCTCGTGTTATCTTCTTTTGACTTTGTTGAGCCCCACGAAATGAGGTTTCCGAAAACTGCCCCACGTCGTCGTGGCGCATTCCCATGCCCTCGAAAAGCACATCCTCTCCGTCTCCTTTCTGGCAATGAATCACTACGAAAAGGAAACAGCTAATCTGACAATACCCCTCCACCCGCAATCACCCTTTTAACTCCGCTCCGAAAACCTCAAGAACAAAACACACCGCCGGCACCTGCTCTTGTACTGCCTTTCCCCTCATGCACGGACTTCCCCCGATTCTCCTCCCTACGTCCTGGTGTCTTGTAACTTATCTTAGTGCAGGGCCCGAAGAATTTCGGCCATTTTTGTCCCGCTATAAATGCTTTTTCCTCTTGGCCGCTTTACTATCAGAGTTTATAGGAGGTACGCTGACTCTTGGACGATATTCTTTATGCCCATGGCCGTTTCGGCACTGGCTCGTCCATTTTTTCGTCTCTTGGTTACTTCCTCACTCGCAGGCCTGTCAAGGTACGCTGCAGTGAGTTAAATATTTCATCCATCGTTTTGCTGACCAATGTTTGCTACGACTCCTGTGGTTTCTTCTGCGCAGGCCGGCCGACTCGATTGTTAATCTGCCCCTCCTACTCCCAAAATGGACTGCCGCTCATCGAGTTCGTGCGCATACGGGTGGGTCCGCGGCTGTGCCCTTTTTTGCCCTTTGTTTGCGCACTGGTTCTCTTTCATTTTTCCCCCCGTTCAGCCACCATTAACCGGCTCAGACCCTGTTCAGTTATGCCCACCTTCATAACAATGGGCAGGTGGCGCCCCGGCTTTCTTTCTGTCTACGACCGCCAGTTACGCGATATAGGCTGCACGCACTAGCACTTTAATTTACATTTTTCAGTTCCCGAAGTCTTCTCTCTATGATTTTCAAGCCTGCACCATTTTCTCCTTTTTCATATCTTATCAGCTCCTCTTCGAGGTCGATGGGCGGCCTTTGTTGCCCACGAAGTTTTTCCCACATGATTGTCGGCTACCTCCCGCCTTTTTTTCCGCGAATCGGCGGAGACAACGACTCCCGTTCCTTACGACTTCCTGTTTTTTGTTTTTTTTTGACCGCAAACAAGATCTTCTATCTTTTCCGAAGACCGGTTTTTGTTTAGCGCAAGTGTTTCCCCCCGGCAGCGGCGGAAACCTTTTTTTATCACCGCGCTTCCCGAGCGACTTGTTCCTGATGCATATGCTCACTATCGGGTTTTCTTTGAAGCCCCTCTAATAGATAGCTGACTTTTCTCCTGGAACAGTATCCCCTTGTTTGCTGACTTTTTCTTAGTGACTTAATACCTTCTGCCTGAATCGGTCGTCCCTGTTTGTTTCATTGATAGCACTAAATTTCTTCTACAGCTTATCCCTCTGGCACACCTTCAGGAATTTCCCCCCTTAAAACTTTCTTTCTGTTGAAATTCCTTCCGTGCCCCCCCCCCCTGACCTTCCCCTTTCCCTTTCCACACCCCCTTCTTGACCCCCTGTAAAATACGGTCCCCCCCTAGTAAAGGAACGACGGAGGTCCTCCCAAGGTTGTCGTCGTTGGCGATCCCCCCCCTGGTACCCTTTTGTGTTCCTTCTTTCCATGACCCCCACGTCCAGTAGTCCTCAATCCACGATTCTTGCTCTTCCTGAGTTGACACTTCCATGCTCTTTTCTTTTTGATGAGTCCGCGCCTTGCCTATTGGCCTGCGCCCCCCTGTGAGAAAAGATAAACTTTGTGGATACCAGATTATTCTCCATCGTTTCAGTTGAAGCCTCGTTTTCTAAGAAAAAGCTGATCTTTTCCCTTCCCACACTCTTTGAAGGTCTTTTAAAATGCCTCCTGTCAAAGAAGACGAGCCATGTACCACCCACCCTTAGATAGTTCTGTCCCTTTTTTTTCTGATCCTTTTTCAGAATTTGTTCCCGGCATACCTCATTTCTTTTTTCCCTTACTTGTTTTTCGTTGTCGCTTTTCCCGGAAATAGTTTAAGGTGATCCTGGCCGATCTTGTTTATTAGGTCTGGTCTTTAGTCGGATACCCCCCCCCCGGCAGACTTGACGGCGTCTCTCTTGCCCCTCCTTCCTCCCCACCAAACTCCTTTTCCTCTTTTTTCCCTCCCCGACAGTCCCCCCTAAGTTGACTTCTGCGTTTTTTCTCAACACACGTCCTCTTCTACCTACACACGAGCTCGCGCGTCTTTATTATCCTCCACTACCTTTTTGGTAAACTGACCCCTTCTCCAACCCCTAGTCTTTTTCTGTGATGTAGGCCGTTCAGTAGGTAATACGTTGTTGGTAGCTCCATCCCCATGACCCTGCGATCGCCCCTTCTGCTTCCCCCCGGCGTGACTTGTTAGTCAGCCCTGTATTCGCTGCCCTTTCCCCTGTTGTTGTCGGCTTCACTAGAGCTTCCACAGAGAAATAACCGTAGATAACGCTCCCTTGCGCTGAGTTATTTCCCCTTCCCCACCTCGGCCCTTTCCTTCAGCGGTAAGTTCAGTTTTCCCACTCCGCTGCTAACTGCCCCCCGTATTTCCCAGACCGAAAATGCCCCTTTCCCTTTCATCTGCCTTTTCTCCACTTGTCTTCCTTTGATGTCACACCACTGTCCTCTCCTGGTTTTCAGGTTTGCTTAAGAGTTTTCTTCTCCATATCCAATCAACCAACACTTCCGGAACGCTTTTTCTTTCTGCTGGGCTCAGATCGGCGCCTGCGTCTTCCATTCCTCCCCGTTCCCCGTATAGAATACAGACGAGAGATGAACAGCTTACTTCGTTGTGTCCTTATCTTTTTCTGCCTCGTCTTCCCTCCCCCCACGTCTCCTTGAGCAGCCTCTCGTCATTCGGGCACGTCCATCTCATACTCTTCGAAGAAGGCCGGTTTCCAGAGATGTCCACTCTTTTTTTTCCCGCCGCCCTCCCCTTCTCCTTGATTTTTGAGTCCCTGTCCCCTCTTTTTCGGGTTTTCCAGGCGATAAAGTACCCATTCTAGTGCGGGAGTCTTGCACTCCCTGATACTTTTGATCTGCCGGTGTTTTTATTCGTCTCCTTTTTATTTCGGATGAATCCCCTTTTTGCCCTCCCCTCCTGTTTCCCCCCTCTCCAAAACCGGAAGGGCAACCCTGCAACAATAACGTCCACATTTTCCTTTTTTTTCGTGCACAGCATCTCTATGGTTCTTGGTCAATCTGGAGCTGCACTCGTCCCGACGGAACGTGCCTCCCTGGCGATTCTCGTTTGGCAAGCACCTCAGTCTATACTTAGGTTGTCTTTTTTTCACTATTACTCCATACCTAGGTGATACGCCTCCCCTTTTTCAGATAGCCTCCGGTCTTCCACAGACCGGTTCGAGACCTCAATCCCTCTCTTTTCCTGCACGTTCTAGTCGACGTCCTTCCTCGAGTCTATTTCCTATCCTTTTTTTAGTTCTTCGTTTACTCCGTATGTGCGTTTATTCTTGCCTTCCGCAGCTGGTCACCTCCTTTCGATCGTAGTGTTCTGCAATGCTGTCCCCGATAGTGTTTCTTTTTCCTTGCGCCACCCTAGCAAGGCCCAAGACATTGCTTTTTTGTTCCTGATGCGACTGGAGAGGGTCGGTCCTGTCCTCTAGCAACGTTTGACTCCCCCCCCCCCTTCACTCCCCTGAAGCCGCTCATTTCTTTACTTGATTTCATATTTTTCCACCTCCTTCGATGCCTGCTCTTACTCGCCAGTCCGTAAAACTGAGTCAATGCAACAGCCCCCTGCTTGTCCACACTTTGTTTTATTGTATTTTTTCGGCACACTTGCCATGCTTCCTTTCCCTCATTCCTTTTCCCTTCTCGTTCTTAGTTCTCCTTGTCGTACTCCCTGAAAATTTGCCTGGTCCCTTTCGATCTTCGAATCGTGGCTCCCGCTTTTGACACTTCGACCCTTGCTTCCTTTTCTTGACTTACCTAGAGAATAATTCCATTCTTCTTTGCTCTTTAATGGAGATCTTTACCGACGTCTTTTCTCTTTTCTTGGTAGTTCCGGACCGTTCGTTTCTGAATTTCGGTCATTTCGCTCGAGCTATTCCGAGTGAAAGATAACTCCTACCCTCGACAAGGATTCTAGCACTTGACCCGTCATCGAGCCCCGCGCGCAACTTAACCGCCCAGTTCGCATTCGGCTATACCCCATTCGAAGATTACTCCAGCCAGAACGATCCCGACGCCTTCGCCACTTGGAACGGCCCTCACCGTTGCTGGCTGCTGGGTAGTCGGCGTTCACAACCATGACTCAAAGTGTTAGTTTCGACGTTTTCGTTACCCCAACCCGCCCACGGCCAGCTCCCAAAGTGAGTAGCCCCCCCTATGTTGTTTCCCCCCCTTAAGGGAGTACCAAGCGCCAGGCCATCGCAGATCGTGGATACGTCTCAACCTTGGGTTCCCGCTCCGACTCCGCTCTGAGGTTGTTCCCCCCTGTCGAGGATAAGACTCCTGTTCGAACGGAACTTTTTCTGTACGAAGTTGCATACATCTTTTCTTCCCCCAACAAGAACTCGTGTGATTCTTTTTCCCCTTCCCCTTGTAGCGTTTCATTTCTTTTTCCGAGCAGGAGCCTCCTCGTCCCCGTCACTTTACCCCCGCCCGACTTTGATTCGTTGTGCTGGAAGTGTGTCCCACCAACACTGATGACTCTCTTGTACTATAAACTGAAGTGCCGCCTGGGTCGCCCGTGACCTTTAGTTCATGTTTGTGTTTCCCATTATCGCGCATCGATACTGTTCCCTCTTCTCTCCGTGCCGACAGTGACAATATGTTCTTGTTTGTCCTTCTGCCCCCTTATTTGTTAGGGAATAATGCAAGGCACTTGGTTGCCATAACAGTGAGATATATTCCTTATTTTTGCTCCTTCCGTTTGTCTATCCGCTCCCTTCTGTGTTGTTCATGGTGCTTTCTTTTATTCCCGAGTCCCTGTTCGCGCTAAAAGAACTGTTCCCCTTTCGGCAACCGCTCGATCACTCTTGCCACCCTGTGGGAAACCCCCGCCAACTGTGAGCGCCTCTGCTCTTTTAGCCCCCGCCTTGGCCCACTTCCCGTGTCTCTCCCCAGATCGGCAGCGACTAGGTGATTTTGGCTCAATCCTCCCCTCAATTTTTCAAGAAACTAGCGATCTTCTTCGTGAAGTCGTTCATTTTTTCGGCTCAAACTCTCCTTCATATGTCAGGGGCAGCAATTGTTCAAAGCACTCGTCCGATCCCCCCCCCCACTCCCCTTTTCTTGTGGTTTTTGTAGGCCTCTTTCTGACTTCGCCCCTTCCTGTTACTGAAGCCATTCGTCTTGTCTTCCTGTGTCATTTGGAACCCCCTTTGCCCTCGACTTCTTTGCGTTCTCGGAGACGTTTCTCCCGCACTTCTTCGCTGTCCTATCTCGTTTTCTGTGTTGTCGGTTCCGACGCCCTGCTCCTGTTGGGCCCACACCCTCGTTGTACTTCCCTTTTTTAGCGTGAGCTATCCCGTTTCCCGATGACCTGATTTTCTACGGAGAATACCCAAACAGTTCGTCAGTCAGTGTGATCTGCCGCCTCCCCCCCCTACCAACCCACGACTCTGGATGGAAGGTAATTAGAGGGCGACGATTCGAACCGGGCTTGTGGTGTATAGAACTGAGACCTTTTACTTCCATCCTGCACACCGATTCCGTTCATATCTCAGAATTCGACGAGGTTCTCTTCTTCGCCGCTCTCTTTGAGCCCCGAAGAGGAACCTGTTCTGGCCCCAAGTGCTCTGTACTGGTACCCCCCCCTCGAGAGCTACTTGCTTCTCTTGTCTTCGCGTTATAGGACGAATCTTGTGTTCTTCCCTGCGTTCCCCCCCCACTCACGCCCCTGCGTAGCTCACACCCCCCCTGTTTTCCCCGCGTCCTGATTTTTCCTCTGACCGCCTAAATGTAGATTGGCCTGTTATGGCCTATATGTCGCGTGCCGGATCACATTCCCTGCCAAACTGTCGACGTGCGAAGGATAGACTTTTGCTTCCTCCTTGTTCAATGATTCTCTCCCGAAACTTCCCTTTTCCCCGTTCATGCGTCTGCGCTTCCGACCACTCCTTCTTGGCCAGTCACTGATGGCGCCCTTATCTGAAGTTGATGCGAATACACAAGGCCGTAAGGAGGTCGACACCTGCCCGTTTTGTCTTTTCTTATTGGCCGCTGTTACGACCTTGGTTCATTTTTGCTCGAACCGTCTCTTCTCGACGTCCCGCCTTTGCAATTTGGCCCGACTTTCTTTTCCGAATTTCAATGATCAGTTCTACTTTCCTTTTTCTTTCTTCCCGTTCTTTTTCTTTGTACCAGTGGACCCTTAACCAGAACGCAGGCCCTTTTGTTAGTACACTCCCAACTTGTCGTTCAATAATGGACCCCGTATCCGTGTCCTCGATTTTTTCCGCATTGTCCCACCTTAACGTATCTCGACGCTTGCCCCTACATCCCTCCCTCCCTTAGGACTTCGATTCCAAGCAGAACTCTCCCCTCAGTGCCCTTCTGCACCTCAACTTCGCCCCCTGGCACCCGGCATGGTTTTACGACGCCTCCGCAACCCCCCCATGATCGTCCCCGCTTCGGATAGCTTCCTCCGAGAAAACATCTGGGAGCGGGGGGATCTTGTTTTGATTTGTTTTCTCGTTCTACACCGTATCGTTTTTTTACTGACAGGTCCGGCGGGCTCCCGTTTAAGAGAAGCTATTTGTCGTTATCCGAGTCCGTTGAGGATTCCGTTTGACCCACACACCCCTATAACCCTTTTTTTTCGTTTGGTTCTTGGCGAATTGGACCGCGCCTTTTCTCACCTTGGCGTTTGGATATTGCGCCCCTATGGCACAGAGGTCCCCCCCACTCTTTCCAAAGCTTCACCAGTGCCTTGGTTTTGGATCCCCTCAGTACAGCTTTCCGTGTACTGTGCTCGGGATGTTTTTCCTCAGTTGTGGGTTCTCCCGTTAACCACTTCTTTCGAGGGGACCCCGAGGATGGTGCTTAAGTCCCCCCAGACCCTGAGACAATAAACTGCTTCCTCAAGGGTTGAGGGAGTGACCCTACCGACATCATGCAAGAGAATTTTTTTTTTCTTTTGTACGGTTCCTCTCGAACCTTTCACCCATTCGTCTTGACCCATCCATCTCAGAGCTTCTGCCTCATAATACTTTTGGACCCCCCCTCCGCCATTTTTCACGGGCTTTGCACTCTGCATTTTCTTGGGTTCCCGAATTTAGATCTCCGGATGACGTCTCTCTGGCGCTTTTTCGGCGACACTTATAACTGGTACACCGCTTATGTCTTCTAGATGACGACCGTGTGGAGACTTTTTCTTCCTGGCCTCCCTCTCCGAGCTTCTGGTACCCTTGATCAGCGACCAGGACCATTTCTTAGGTCTTCTTGGACGATATTTTCAGTCAGGCAGTTCTAGTCAAGCCACACCTTTTACACAAATGAGCGGCCGGGGTGACTACGTCCTCCGAGAACCCCTGGCCAAGGGCTAGGTGATTACGTCCATTTTTGGCCTGCGGGATATTTTTGTTTCTTACCTTCTGTAATATGATTCGTACCGGTATAACACTTTTGAAGTATGCCGGCCCCTACCCCTCCGGTTCGGCGTCACCTCTTAGCCTTTCTTGCTTTTCCCCAGGTTGGGCGAGGTTGGGTCAAAGTATCCCCTCATTGTCCCCCCCCTTTGTGCCCGTCCATATGCCCTCCTGACTGGCCTTCTTACAGCCGTACTTATCGCAATGACTGAATATGCGTTGTCTTTCGAGCGCTTGGCTGGTTCCCTTTTTATTCGCACCCCCGTTACGCTTTAGATTTACCAGTTTTTTCCCTCAGACTAGTACTCAGTTTTGTTTGAAGGGGATGTTTCTATCCTCTCCAAAGGATGGTTTACTGGCAATTTCTGTCTTTCTTACTCCATGTTTTTCCCTCGCTAGTTTCCTGTTGCTCAACCCCCTACCCCTCTTTCCGCGGTTTTTTTTCAGTAGTCCAGGCCAACCTTACCAGGTCGTGAGGTCCTTCCCTTCGAGCGCACTCCGGTCCCAGTTTTAGCGGTCTTATAAATCCTCTCGTAACATGACCAAGAATTTTACCAATCCCCTCCCCCTAACCTAACTCTTCCACTCCTCCCCAAACCCTCGTGCCAAAAACCCCCACTCCGTGAAAGTTTTCGTTCTCCGAAAGTTTGCTCGACCACGGATACAATGTTCCCCCCCGTAAATAACCGACGATCACTGTGTTGGTCGGAACAAGGAGATGTTAACAGTCGATTAGGGGTATCTTGCTAATCCAGTGGATCTACCCTCTGTCTCCGACTTAATGTCTGAGGACTCCGTTCCCCTTTTTTCTGATAGCAGAGACCCTTCAATATCCCTCTTCTATATTCTTTCTCCCTCGCAACCCCCCATTGGTTGTAGTTTAAAGTCTCGAACATCGCGTAGTACATAACTCGCAGTCCTTCCACCCTTTTCGCTATGTGACTTTTGAAATCTATAATCCCTCGTTGCTTTTTTTCCCACCTTCGGCCCCTAATGATCCTCCGCGTGAGGTTGCTATACGGTTCGTCCGACGCCAGCCTGGGACTGTCCTCCGACACCCTTTGGACCCCATATCGTTCCCCTCTACGTTTTTGTTGCCCCCCTAGGCCTTCCCATGGGTCCTCCCATGGGTTCGCGGAAAGGCTGTTTAATTTTAGTGACCCAGTTTATAAAAGGGTGCACTTTCACCTTGACTAGATTTAGTTCCCCCTTCCCGGTAAAAAAAACTGTTGGGGGTTTCTCCCCTCTCTCCTTCCTCTTTTTTTTGTCCTGACTTTCTCATTAGTTTTTGACTCACCTCCGGCCCTACAATACCCAGACGACCCGAATCATGCAGACTTCTTCTCTACCCGTCTTTGGATCCCATTTTTGAACAAAGTGTATGAGTCCATTTCCGCCATGGCTCAGCGCGGCTCTTAGCGTTTTTTCTGGGTGTTTTGTACGTACCCGACTGGTGTATGTCCATGTGTTTTTTTCCAATTTTCGCGAGGCGGTTGAATCGAAATATGGTGTATATATCAACCGCCAGACCAAAGTTTCCGCCCCGACTTCCGTCTTTTTTTTTTCATCTC
>Ga0179593_1291924_pt1 | contig 10405 bp, 16 predicted proteins | sample CZODoug2_1_08_16_FD_185931 | JGI IMG/M metagenome (GOLD analysis project Ga0179593, IMG submission 185931) | Vadose zone soil fungal communities from Angelo Coast Range Reserve, California, USA - CZODoug2_1_08_16fungal (PacBio error correction) | ecosystem: Environmental > Terrestrial > Soil >... | reverse complement strand
GCCGATCGCCTTTTCCCTCTGTTGATAATTATCCCCCCTGAAACAGGTTTGGCCCTCTACACCGCCTACCGTTCAAACGCCCTTTCCTCTTCGGCTCTTTCACCCTCTCTGCTGCTTTCCCCCCCGACGCGTTGCAAGTTCGTTCGAAATGCCTCTCTGCTGTGCCCCTTTACTCGGCCCCCGGGAACCCTAACCCCCAAACTTTAGAACTTCTCACTAAACCTCGACTCCCTTCATGCGAACATTTTCCCCCGGATGAGACAAAAGTTTTTTGAGTTTCTCGATGCAGAAATCGGCTTGTAAATTTTATTCGGACTCGTTCCCCTCGATCTTCCAACCTTTCCCGCCGATAATTCCCTGACTTGCCCACTTTCCCCTTTTGCCTTGAGTCTCTGTAAGTCCTTTTGACCCTTCCACCGCGGCTCCTCTCATCCCTTTATTTCCACAGCTTCCTTCACTTGCTGTCTTGCGGCTCCCTACCTTTTTTTATGATTGAATTCTTCTTGGTTCTGCTTTTTTCGTTTCCGCGAAGTCCCCCCCCCCTTTTTCCTGGTGTTTTTTCTTGCCTTCGAAGCGTTTCTAACTATCTAATGCTCAGTGTGGGCACTTGAACATGTCGCTTTCTTCGCCCCGATCCCCCCCAACAAGTCCCTCAGCCCCCATCCCCATTGGTGGTTGCCGCTGAGTTTCCCCGGTCTTGCAAGCAGTAAGAACTACTTTTCCCCTGCGTCCGTGATTTCTTGATCAGGGTCCCCTTTCGTTTGTTTCCCCAACTAATGCTCTTCCGTTTCACTTCTATTTGCGCTGCACCACGATGTTCCAGGTGTGGTTTAAGATCCTGGTGAGTTTCCTTTTTTGTTTCAAACACTTTTGCTTCAGGTTTTTCACCCGCTCCCCTTTGCAGACCCCAACGGCGAGCCTTTTTTTACCCCCCCAGTAATTTTCTAAAGCCACCCTTTGCGGAGGGCACCGATGGGGGCCTCTTCCCTCCTCCCTTTGACGCCGACCGGTTTTACTTTTCCGGGGGGTCTTTATTGGCAAGCTTTTGTCCACTTAAACCCAAGCCCCCCTGAACCGGCCCCAGTATTATTTTGTGGCCCAGGGGTTTGGTGCGTGCGAACCGCCTCTTCCCCCTTCTCGCCTTTTTTGGGCACCCTCCTCTTTTACCACAATCCCCGTGCCTAGAACATTCCTTTTTCCTCCCCCCCGCCTGGTCTGCCACTTTCTCATGACCGCCTGTAAACCCGGCATGATGAGAATCCCGGTCCTTAGTTCCTTTTTGCCCTTATCCCGCTCACCCCCTTCTCGCGGTTCCAGCGCCTGCCCGCCTCCTGTCCTCCCTTGTCTTTCCGTTTTTGACTAAGTTTTAGCTTTCAACTTCTTTTGTACGCCTCTCCCTTCCGTCTTTTTTCTGTCGGCACATAATAAGCATTGATTTTTCCCCTTTCTTTTTATCACTTGCCACTTTCTCCGGTCTCGGCCCCGTCTTGAGTCTTTTACCGTCCCGCCCGGTCTACCCACGCACAATTTGCTGTCCCCCCGGTCTTCCCCCACCCGAGCATTAACGCTTTATCAGGGCCGTTTGATTTCTGGGAGCCATTCCCCAATTTACTCGTTTTGTTTATTTTTGCCGCCGCTACCTAACCCTTCCTTCTTGCCTCCCTCGCCTTCCAGCCCCCAAAGGCCATTTGGAATTAGTCTTCCGCTCCACTTTATGCCTCCGCCTGCTGCTTTTTTTCCTGCTGTTTCCTATCGACCATTCTCTTTGGGACATTACCTTTCCCCCTGCCGCCGTTATATTTCTGAATTTATTGTGTTGCGCCGACAGCTATGGCACCTGACCCCCTTTCCGCCTTCCCCGACCCATCTATCACCCCCGACACGCGACAGGTCCCGGTTCCTTCAAACCCGAGCATGTGTTTCTCATTCCCTTCTGGCTTTCGCCATTCAGCTCCTCTAAAACCGTGTTCCAACCTTTTTTGAACTTACCCTTGCTGACCCCCACATCCCTTTTTGGCGAACCTTTTTGTATTCCTCCCCCCTGATCGGTTCCCGACTGTGCAGTAGTGCCGTTGTCTTTTCAAGATTGGTATTGATTACCTCCGTTTCTGCAAATGAAGTTTTGGCAAAGTATCTTCTGCCGGCGCCCCTTTTTTTTGCGACTTTTCCCGCCTCCGCATTTTGTCCCTTCCGTTGTTCTCTACAAAACGGGTCTTTTTCCTTTTTCCACCCTTACGCTCCGAGAGCCATTGACCCCTCCTTTTCCCGAGTCGGGAGAGGTACTCTGTGTAAGCTTTCCCTCAACAATCAGGTCTACCGTTTTCTCCCCGGTCCTTTCTGCTCCTTCTTCCAGTCCCCTCTCCCTTTCCCCTTGGCCCCCATCCTTTGGCAGACAGGGTCGTCAGAAAGAAAGAAATTCCATTTTCCCCTTCTGGTTTCTTCTCGTAGGCATCCCCTGATTATTCGAGTTTACTTTGCACTCTCCTCACAACCCTCGTCTTTTTTCGCGGTAATTGTCGATTCTTTTCATGCTATTTGTTTTGCATTTGACCCCCTGTTTTGCTTTTATTTTCACCAAGCCCCCAAGCTCTTTTCTTCCTCCCCCATTGTTTTTTTTTTTGTTGTAGTTCTTATTTTCCATCACCTTTTTTATGACCTTTCCCAAAACGTATTCTCTTGAAACATACCTTTTCCTCTCTTTAGCTGCCGCCCCTCGACGTTGCTATAAAAGTCCAAGTCCTCTACCATATTTACTTAGAAGCTACCCTCCACTCCCCCGTTCGCCTTTTTTTTTTCCTGCGTCCTGGCCTCGTAGCGGGCCGCCTTTTTCCTTCACTTTTTCGTGGATGCATGAAATGGTCCTCTTTGCCTCCGCCTTTTGCTGCTGGTCCATCCCAAAGCTGACCCTTTCCTTCTCCGTCCTCTTCTTCCAATGGCTTCTGTAGCCTTCCTTTTCCCCCCACCAATTTTTTGTCGACCTTTGACGGGTTGGCACATGGACGGGTCCCCTTGCACGTATCCTGGACGAGCTAAAGTGCTCCGGTTTTTTTCCGCACCCCTCCTCACTAACCCTTTTCACTGACTTGAAAATTCCTTCTCCTCGATAGCAGCTCCCCTTTTCTCCCAACTTTTCGGTGTTCCCTTTCCTTCCTCCAGACCGTTCCCCGAGTTTATCTCTTTATTCCCTGTCAAGCCCATCTGGGAACCATTAATCCCTTTTGCTTGAAAATGCCTGCATGTTCGTTTCGTAGTTTTTTCAATATCCTGGCTTTTTTCAATTTTTTCTTGTGAACCTTGGCCTCCACCTGGTCCTTCCTAGCCTATCCTCTGCGGATTAAACTGGCCCATATCTGTTCGATCTAACACATCAGAACCGGACAGATGATATCTTTCCCGTGGCGCTGTGCGCTCCCGTGACCAAACTGTTTCCCTGTGGGTTCTTGAATTATTTCCCTTTTCTGTCTCGTTCTTTTTTAGGTAGCGGCGGTCCCGGACCTGGCTCTGCTTTTAATTTTCCCCTTTCTCAACACCCTGACCCTCAACGCCCCCGGCTTGATCCCCTTCTGCATGCTGTCCCTTGGCTTTCCGTTTTTGGCTCTGAACTTTCCCTAGTAGCTCATTCCTCCCCTCAGACCGCATCTGGAACATGCAATTTCTCCGCTCCAGCGGATTGTTCTTTTTTTGCCCTAAAATCCCCTCAACCCCTTCCTGTAGGGACTGGCGGTCCCCTTGTCTTGTTACCCGCATGGTGCACAATTTCTACACCCCTGAATTCAAATTGGTTTCCCCTGGCAGGCGCTTGACTCATTCTCCTTCTTGTGTCGCTTTGATTTGTTCGCAAATTCCTTGAGCGGCAGATGTCTTTCCTTCTCCCGTTTACCCCCCCATATTTGATTTAAATGGGGGCTTGCAAGGATGCAGGCCCCCTTTTTCGGCACTTTCTTTTTCTTTCCCCCATTTGCAGGTGCCTCCGGCACCTTAGTTCTGACTTCTTCGCCCCCTCGATGCCGACGGCAACTACTTCCGTTACGGTCATTTGGGGGTATCATTGGCCCCCACTCTCCCTAGTAGACCCATAACTGGTCCCCCCTTCCCATGACGTTCTTCAGTCACCTTTCTTCTCTATCCTTTCAAAAACTCCGTCCCCAATTTTGCTTTGTGGACTTTCCGCGAAAAAAATTTCTTTCCTTTTCTCCTTTGGTTCTGCCTTTTCGTCTGGTATGAACCCAATGAGCCGGCTCCTTTTTTTTTTTTTGAAACTCTTACAATTCTTGAACTCCATAAGTCCCTATATGTTTTGTACCCTTTGAGTTCAAGCGCCTGAGGCCTTCTCGGGACGCTTTCCAAATCGTTTCCCCCCTCCCAGCCCTGTCTTCTTGAGGAATTCTGTGCAAGCTCGACAAAGTCCCTTCTTTTTTTTTTCTCATTTTCGCCCTCCTTTCCCCATTGGGTTTTCCTTTTTTGCATTGTTGGATTTTCAGTTAAACTCCTCGACTTGTTCCCGACCCAGGTCCTCCGGAGGCCGCCACTCCCATTCCCTTCCCTGTCAATTTGAAGGCTTGCTGGACCGAGACTCCCCCCCATCCAAGCCCCACTTTCTAGACTATGATTCCTGATCCGTTCGATCTTGACTCGTTCGACTCCTTTTTGTCGACTAGCGATAATCGCGCTTTTCAAATTCTTTTTTTCAAAGACTTGGGATTTTCCCTACCTTCACCCCTTCCCCGACTTTCACGTCTCACTCCCTTCCTCGTATTTTTTTACTCTTTCCTCGACGATGTCCTCTTTCTCCCTTAACCGGACTATTTCGGAACATGCTCTTGAGCTCCCATTTTTTTTCCCCTTTTTCCTCTCTCAATTTTGTTTTAGACATCTTGTGCTCTCCTCCCCATGGGGGGGGGTGGGTCTGTTCCTTTCTCAAATGTCCCCTCACGCGTGCTTCCTCCCTCATACTACTTGTTCGTCCGCCTTCCCCCCGTTTGTTCCCTGCTCTATCGTTGAGAATGAAGTAGGAGAAGGCTTTTTTGTGACCCCTCTAGCTTTTTTTGTTCGATGGCCCGCTTTCTGTCTTCGCTCCCGGTGTGTATAATTCCCGCACAATTCTCGGCATGAGTCTCTTTTCCCTCCTCCCTAAGTTTTTTTTTTGTGAAGTCATTCTCCTTCCCGAGATTTGCGTCTTGTTCTCCCTCCCCCCCTTTGCTACCATGCTCCGGCATTCCCCCGTTTATCTGTTTCCCTAACATAGTCCCCTTCGGAATCCCCCCGCTCGTCTGGCCCTTTTTTCACATTGGCGCCAGCCAACCTTTTCGCCGCAGAATCGTTCGTGACCCACTTTTTGAGTCAATGCCCGGTTGGGCACCCCTTCCCCCCCCCCTCAGAATCGGAAACAACATCCCCCTTTCCCAATTTCTCGCAACCTTTTTCCCCCTTGGTATCTTTCCATTCAATGATTTCGTCTTTTTTGTTAGGCCCTCTTCAGCCCATTTTTCGTTGGGTCACAGGGATTAGACTAGTCAGTCTCCCCCCTCGTGAACAAGTCAGCGACTTTACTTAGTCCATCCCCATTAAGGTGCTACCTTGTCACTTTTTTCGTCTTTTTTCTTGTCCCCCAATCTGCAACGGGGCCCGGTATGGGTTGCGAGATTCCCTCCTCCCCTTTTTTCCCCGCGTCAATGTTCTTATCGCTAGGCTTTCATCCGCTTACTGCTTGGAGTCTTCTCGTCGCAGAATTTTCCTTCCGTTTCGCTTTCGGCAAGTCCCCTTTTCTCCTCCGACTCCGGCGTTCCCTGTGGACGCGAGCTCCTTAGTTTTCTGAAAGTATTCAACCCCCCTTACCCAGCCCCTCCCCCAATTCCCCGTGGGATTGCGTTTGCCCTGATTGATCTGCCCCCCCTCTTGACTGCCTACAGACCGGCCCACTGATGCTGTCATTCAGCTACAGCTGTTGTTGTCCAGCCATGTCCACCCTCTGGATAATCCCCCTCCCCAGTTTTGCATCCGCCTCTTTCTTTGCCTGCCCCACCTTCTGTACTGTGCTGGCCTTGACCTTTTTCTTTCCTATTTTAACCTTTTTTTCTCCGCGTCATTGGTTAATACAGCTGCCCTGCCTGAACCCAAGGAGAGTTCCCCTTCCTTTGTTTCGCTCTTCCCCCCCAAGCCCCACCCTCTAGGGAATTCCAGATGTTTGTTTCCCGCTATCTCATAAAGTGGACTGCAGCACCTTCCGGGTGGAGGTCTTATTTCAGTACTTCCGTTGATATTTCCATCACCTTTATACCCCTCTTTACGGAACCCTTCCCCCGTATTATTTTTTGCCGTCGTTGATGGGCCGTGTTCGACCGCATTCCTACATTCTTCCCCCTCCCTGGTTCACCGAACCCCCCAGTAATTTTCGCCCTTCATCCCCTGTTCCTCCAGGGCTCTCCCAACTTCATATAGACCTTTGGGTCCACCTTCCTGACTGAGCATGATCGGCCGAGGGATATTTGACCCTCGAGATCCGCCTCTTCCCCCGACGTCTTCCTTGAAGTCCTATGTCCATTGCCTTGTTGGGCCTTTTAAGTATTTTCCCCCCCTCCATGTTGACGCATTTGTACCTGACTGATGCCGCACTCACTCGCCTTGTGATTTTTCCCCCTCTCGGCTCACCGTGCCACCCTTTTTTTTTCCCGGTTTTCTTTGGCCGTGAGCTTAAATTTGGCAGGACTCCCCACTGCACTTATCGGGTTCTACCTAGACCCCTCCGGTGACTTCCCCTCCAGGGCTGGGTTTCCTTTTTCCGTTTTCCTCTCCTGCCATTCCCGCTGGCTTTCCCTCTGTAGGTGGCCTCTGATACTTTACCCGACGTCGCCTCGAAAGCCAGGAAGAACTTCCCCCCAGGGTTTGGATTTTATTATTCGTCCTTCCACCTCCCCTTTGCCCCCTGCACTGGCTCCTTTCCGCTTTCCCCCCCGTTCTTCTTTTTTCTTCGGTCCCCTCCTGGGGGGACCTTTACCCTGCCTCGCCCCTCTACTCTTCCTCCTCCTGATTTTTGCGCCCTCGATATTTTTCCTTCCCCCCGTTTGATCCGGCCATGATTGGAACAACCTCTCAGCGCATTGTCCCTCGGCTTTTTTTGCCACCTCTTCTGTTTTATGTCCATTTCCTGGCTTCGCATACAAGAGATAATTTGGGAACGGTCGTTTTTTTTATGGACTTATTGACCCCCCATGACATTTTTTCTTTTTCTCGTGTTCTCTCATTCTCTTTTTCGAATAAGTTCTAATTCCCTTTATAGCTGGCTTCTTCTTTGGATCTTTCTCCCCATGCCAGTTTTTCTCCTCATGTCCTTTGTACCGGCGCCCCCTGTGCGCTTGCACCCGTTTTTCCGATGTTTTCCAGACGGCCTGACGTACGTGTTCTCGACAACCCTCCTTCATCTGTTGCCCCAGCCCGTCATTGCGAGCCATCCACGTATCTCTCGTCTTTATTCACTTGTGTGCCAGTCGCCCCACAGCCCCCCATCAGTCCAGCCCTTTGACTTCCATTTTTCTCCGTTTCGCCCCTCCCTGGCCTTCTGCCCTTTCCTAGCCTGGTAGCCAAGCGCCCTTCCCTTTTACGGTTTCCGGTTTTCCCTTCCCCCTCTTTCGTCAATTCGAGGACGTTGTTTCTCAGCACCACTCCCTGGAATCGTCCTCCTTTTTTCGTTTTCTTTTCATGCTTTATTTTTTTATAAGGATCCTTTGCATGTTTCTCTACACAGCTTTGATTTCTTTTCTTTCCCATTGGCTCATTTTCTCTTTCTCCCATCGTGTTTTTCTTAGAAGGTGCTTTTTGTTCCCCCCCCCCCCCTACCCATCCCCCCCATGCAAATTAAGATCAATTACCACATTGACCTTCTCTACTTCCCCGTGCCTCCTCCTGGTTTTTCTGTTCTGACCGTGCACAACTGCATGCATTCTTTCTGGATTTTCTCCTCCCACTCACATCTCACCTCTCCGATTTTTTCTTGCCAGCATTTGAACCCCTGCCGGTTACGACTGCATCAGAAACTTCTTTCCTACCTTCCTGATTTTGGCTTTGGCGCTGGCAGAAATCTTCCCCCTCTCGCCCGCTGGTGCTCTTCCACTCGTTTCTTTCTGTTTGTGGCCAGGACCCTTTTTTCGGAGCAACCGGATCCTTTAGACGTGAGTTGAAAATCGTACCGAGGCAGTCCGGCCACCCTTCGCGCCTTTCTTATTTCTCGGGTTGTTTTTCCCCTCTCCAAGCAACTCTCTACGACACCTCTTTCGCTTCCAATTTTCTTTTTCGATCATCGCTCCGTTTCGATGCTTTAGGCCGTCTCCACTTTTCATGGTGGTCCTTGTCTTCTTCCCTCCCACCGACCTTTCATTGTTTATAGTCCTTTCTTTTCCGAACATCTTTTTCCGATAAATTGTCCTCTGTTGTTTCAGCACGTGCCTCCCCTTTTTCTTTTGTAGTTTTCCAAAATCATTTCGGCGTCCCCGTTCTTTGACACTTCTCCTTTTCGCCTTTTTAGTATTATCTGTCGGCCAGGTCCCTAACACTTCCCTCTATGTTTTACTCTCAGCCCCCCTTGACCTTTCCCCAGCGGCTCCGCTTGCCTGGGCCGTTGTTAATTCTGGCCATACTTCCAATGTCGCCCCTTGTGGGAATTCTTGCTTTTTCATTCTCTTCGTATTTTTTTAGGTACTTTGCCGTTACAGGCAGCCCCTTCTTTTGGGTCACTTTTTTTTTCATAAAAAAGTCCCTCAACCACCTGCCAAGGTTCTGTCCCCCTGGAATGTCCCCTTTTATTTAACGACTTTGTTGATTGTTTCTCTACTGCCTTCATTTGTAAAATCTCCCTCACTACGGACGCCCCGGATCAATGGTGTGACCTGTTGTTCTCAACGCCGCTTCCCCCCATACCCAGCGGCTTTTATTGGAATAAATCCCTTACTTTTTCGGATACTTGCTGTCCCCCCGGCGTCCCACGCCATTTTTTTTTTTTTCCAACCTTCTCCACCGTAATGAACCATTTCTGAATCTTTCGGAGTAGATGCGCAATCGCCTTGCTTTCGGATCCTCTCTTTCAACCAACACGTCCCGTACGAGGTCTTCGGCTCCAGTTCGTGCGTTTTATGTTTGTACGAACATTCATGGTCACATTCTTCCGGCCTTGTTTCCCCTGGAGTTGTGTTCTTCCCCGGTTGAGGGCCTCGTCATTCTGTGGGCGTTCTGGTCGCCCACCTCGCCCTCCCTCTTCCAAACCCTTCACTGGCCGTTTCCCCCCCTTTTCCCATTGGGTTTATTAAGGTGTGTCAATCGACGACTTGACCACCCCCCCCTTGCCTCCGCCCCCATTACCGTTTCGGTAATTCCCCTTTTTCTTCCCATAGCCCTTTCCACGGTGCCCGTCCGCCCCCCCTTTCTCTTGTGGATCTTTTCTTCCTTTCCGCCGAACCCAAGTCCTTGAGGACTTTTATTGGTTCGGTTCGGCGGTCTTCACAACCTTCTCTGCGAACTTTTTTTCAAAAACTGCTTAAGCAACACCTACATCAGCACCTTCCACTTCTGTTGGTGCAGGTCCCGTGTGACTTCCTCGTCTTTGCCCTCCGCTTAGGGTTTCTCGCACCTTTTTTCCTGCCCCCGGCACGTTTCCGCTGATCCTTTTTCTTCGCCTTTTTGTCCCCCCTTGCGCTTTTTTTCTGGCTGTCTGCCTTTCGCTGGTTTTCTTGTCGCAGACGTCCCCCTGATTGCGTTTGCTTTTTTTTTTTCCTACATCGGTCCCCCTTTTGAGTCCCCCACGGGAACCGTTCCCCTCCTCGTGATCACTCCTTTTTCCGGAATCGACTCCAGGCACTTTTCGCGACATCTCCCTCAGCAATCTAGCCTATGTCTCCTCGCTACGTCTCCTCTCTCAATACTCTGTTGTGAGCTAAAGGGTCTCTGTGATATCTTTGGCTGCCCCGTTGTTCCAGCGTCTGACCACCCTCTCCTCTTGAAAAATTCCTTCATGTCCAATTTTTCTCCAGCAATGTTTCGTTTCTTGGTAACGTTTTTTTCGACGAGTCCGTCTTCAGTTAAACCGAACCTCTGGTGCATTATTGACCCGCTTTTGCCTCCTCCTGGCTGAGATCAATTTCTTGAAGTTTTTTTTTTCTACCCATGTTGAGCGCTTTTTTTTTGGATCCGTAATTTCTTTTCAAAGGTTTTTTTCGGGGACAGTTTTCTTGTCTAGTTAGAAAGCATCTTCTGGCTGTCCGAAGTACTTCCCCCGTGCGAGCCATTTAACCAGAATAGGTGTGAGAGTTGTCGATCCTGGGATAGGTCGTTTTAAACTCTGGTTTCGTATGTCCGGATCCCTTTTGTCGAGCAGAGTCCCCATGTTGGGATTTCCTTATCCCAAAAGAACCCTCGGCTT
>Ga0179593_1266159_pt1 | contig 10405 bp, 9 predicted proteins | sample CZODoug2_1_08_16_FD_185931 | JGI IMG/M metagenome (GOLD analysis project Ga0179593, IMG submission 185931) | Vadose zone soil fungal communities from Angelo Coast Range Reserve, California, USA - CZODoug2_1_08_16fungal (PacBio error correction) | ecosystem: Environmental > Terrestrial > Soil >... | reverse complement strand
CGTCTCATGATAGACAAGGACGCTATTGCCGTTTTGTTTCGCGCGCCCGTCCCCCCCATCTTGACAAGTCCTTTATTCCCCCTTCCCCTTACCTTGGATGTTTTTTTTCGTTTTCCCACCTTAATTCCCTCTACCTAGTAGGCTCTTGGTATTACGGGCCGGTCTTACGCTCCATGACTGCCCCCGGTTCTTTGCCCTTTAGCAAGACACTCCGACCGAGCCAAGCTTTCCCGCTTCTCTGGGTTCCTTTTCAACCCGCCTTCCATCGCAGATGCTTATGCTACCCCCCCTGAAGAGTCCCGTTTGCCCATCGGCTTCCTTATTCGCGGGGCGCCAAAAGGCCCCCAGGCCTCACTCTACCCGGTTTTCGACCATGTCCTCCAGATTGGCGCGGGTTCTACGGACCGCACTGTGTGTTCTGGATTTTCGATCTTTGCTCACCCCCCCCCCACGTCCAATTTTTTCTTCCCCGACCCCTCTTTCGTCGTTTGAGCCTTCCGCTTTGTTTTTTTTTTCCCTTCTGGATCCTCGTTCTAGTTTAGTAACGTTGCGACTATATCCCTGTGTCCCCTGGCATTCGGTTTAGTTCGATTTTTACATACACCCGTTATTTTTTACCTTCGCTAATTTGGTTATTAAACCCCCCTCTCCTTAGCGCTCCCCTGGCCCTTCCTTTCTTTCTTCCAGGTGGCCTGCCCTTCCCATGGACCCTATGCCGGCGCTCGATTCTGTACTAAACTATACAAACGAACCCAACCTTTTTGCGCAATCAGGATCTCAGAGCTACACGCTCCCTCCGCGGCTGTTTATTCAATTTTACCAGAAGCGCCTGACCCGTCCTATCTTTAATTTGCTGTTGGGCCAACGTGCGTTGTCTCTTATCCCCCCCCTCTTTGCGGCGAATCCCTATTTCTTCTACTAGACGCTTTTGCCATGTGAGTAGCCAGTTTTTTTACTCGTTGCCGATCATTGGGCCCTCTTCGCAGATGTACCCGAGACCCTCCTGGGAAAGTTTGACCTCTAGGACTGACGCCGGGAGAGAGTACTTTGTCCGCCCATCATCTCCCTCCCCCTTAAAATCCCAGCTGCGTGACGTGTCCTCTTTTTCTTCCTTACTAAACATGTGATGGAGCTGTTCAGTCATCTCCATATTACCCTGAAAATCCGATCCGTCTTTTTTATGTGGGCTTCCGACCCAAGCTCCGTTTTTCTTCGACCTCCCTCGAGCCGGTCCTTTTTTTTTCGACTCAGGATGCACTTTTTGTTCCGTATATGTTCCGTTACCCCTCGCCAATAGGTTTTTAAATACCTTTTACTGGAGATGCCGTGTGTTGCGGCGGTTTTCTCTCTATTCTGCCTTTATACCCCCCTATCGTGAGGCACCCCCTCCCTCCGACTACTATCTTTCTTTCTCTGTGTCGTGAAGCGCGGCAGCTGGTGAATGCTATGCGATTACATCCCCTCGCGTTCCCTTTCCCCTCCCCTTTTGACCCCACCTGTGGGAAATCCCCGCCCTTCGTACGGTAGACTCCCCCTCACAGCCGTTTTTCTTCATTTACTCCACTCTCTTGTATCTGGCGAAGTCTGTTATTTACCCTGGTCATTTACCCAAACCAGGTCCTTTTTCCTTTAATCTGTTGAAGCTTCTTTTTTGAGGTGATTGGCTATTTCTCCCCAACCACCGGCGACGACGCTGCGTGCTACTCTTAGAGCTTTTTACGGTCGCGCTTCTTGATAGGGTGTGGCCCTTTTATTCCCAGGGGATTTCTCTTTTCTTTCTCGCTTTCGCCACCCGACATTGGTTCGCGCCCACCGGTTTGCGTCTAACCCCCCGACGCACTACTTTTTATTTCGTTGACGTTCTTTTAATTCCGGAAGGACAGGTGAGCTGGCCCTCGGGAAGGGCATTTCTACCACAGCCCTCCTCGTTCCTTCAGTACCGGTCGCGCCCAGCTCCGTTCATTCCAAGCCTACTATCCGGTTTCACCGTTCGGTCTTACTTGCTCTCCCCTTTCTCCCTCCAATCATCGCGCAGTTGCGCTATCTCTCCCTTTGTATATGGCTTCCGCGTTGGCTCCTAAGCTAGTGTTCGCCCTCCCACGTATCAATTTGCCCCCCATTTGTATGAAACACCCTGCGCTTACCACCCACGTAACTCCTTTTTCCCTTCTCTTCGCACGGGCTTCGCCACTCAAGAGCCCCTCGATTCGCTATCTGCCCCCGTTGTGTTTCGAGAGAACCATTTTTTGTTTATGTGTACGCCGCGTTTTGACAGTCCGATTCACTCATGTGTTTCCTTTGTTTGTTTCCTGTTCCCCTTTTTGTTTTCACCCCCTGTTTCCACGGGGCGAGCCCTAGTTCTTCCCGCCCTTAGTCAAGAGCTCCCCTCTCGAAAATTTGTGGTCCGCCGCGCTGTCCCCTCCCTTCGGGTCGGTCTCCTCTTTAGAGTGCCTGTTTTTCCTCTTCCCGACCTCTTTGTGCCCCGCCCCCTTGGCGCCATTCTCGCCGTTGGAGCGTGCTCCTTTTAAAGGTTCCTTCTTACGACTTTATTCTTTCTTTGTGGACTCCCTTCATCCGATCTCCCCTCCTCCCTACGTGACCCTGCGCGAATGCCCCTGACCCTTTGGGATTGTTTTTTCTGAGCAGTTGCTTCTCCCCCTACTGAGAGCGTGCTCCTTCCCACCACCCCTAAAATGGTTGATCCCCCGGTGATTCGTTTCACCCCCCCTTTCAACTGGTTGCGTTTTTTCGTTCTAGGCTCTCCTAACCGCTGTAGCTTCGTCCTTTTTTCTTCGTGCGACTGAACTCATGGTCTCATCAATCCCGCCTTTTACCTTACAAGGGTTGTTTTGGGATGTGCACATGTTTCACCCCCCGTTCACAGGCTTCCATCGTTTTCTTTCCCCTTCAGGACAGTTTGTTTTCCTTTTTTTTGCTTTTTTTGGAGCGAACACCGGGTACCTAGTAGTTGTCTTGTTGACCAGCGCCCTCCTGCGAGGTTTCCGGTTTGTCAATGTCGATAGTTTTGCATTGCAGTCTTGACATTCCCACCTTGCCGCGCCTTCCAGGCATGACCCAAGAGAATTCAGACTTGTTACTTTAGGTTTTTTTTCGCTTTTTCCCCACTCCTCCTTTACGTCGTTGTTTTGTCATATCTCCCACCACAAATGAGTATTCGAAGCGAACACCATATTGGCCTTTCTCTCTCTTGATCACCGTGTTTTCGCGACTTTTCTCTCCGTCCAGCCAGTCGGCAGGTCGCTTCTTGCGGTCTGCGTGAGCCTCCCCTCCCTTCTTGAGTTCGATTGAAGCATCCACGCTTCGTTATTCAAATTCCCTGCCGCATCCCTTTCAGTACACGCCCCCTTTTTGCTGGTCGTAGCATTCTTTTTGTTTCGTTTGGATCTTTGGATTTATATTTGTACCCAAGTTTTCCACCTTTCTGTCCCTCGGGGGTTTTCCCCCCCAATTTAGTCTCCGCTCTGGTTTGCCTCTGTGAAGATTTCTCTATGTCACAGTCCGGACGAGGCTTTGATCCTATGTATCATCTCTCTGCTATTTCTCTCCTCGTTCCCCGGGAGCTATTTTGGTTCACCCCAGTACCGTTCTACGTTCCCATAGCCTTTCATTTTGCTCCCCCGAGTTTCATGAACCTGGGCAGTACTTTTAGAGTTCTTAGTTGCCCTGTGTCTCTCTTTTCTCGATTGTGGGGATTGCGCGACGGTGTTTGAGCACATCCCGTGCCTGCGCTTCTATGCCTCTACACGGCGACCGTAAGAGTCCAGCGGTCGACTGCCTCAGAGTGTCACGTTGCGCGGTGGAAGATCTTTCCTCCCACTTTTTCGTCCTGAGGTTAAGAACCGATTCATCTTTTGATTTCGCTAAACTCTTCCCAGACTCTTTCCAGTGGCACTCCATGGGTTCAAGCGTCCCTCGGTTATATGTCATCTCGCTGCGAGATGAACCGCCCCTCGTATATTCATCCCCGTCTTGGCACTCATTTTTCTTACGTCTTGTGAAGAGGTCTTTTTCGACCCACTAGAATTCGCTGCGAATATTATTCAACTTTTCTTGTCCTGTCACTTAATAATGTCGTTATTTCGGAAATTTGTTCTATTACGATAGTTCGGAATGACCTTTTCTTGCTCCAAGCTTTTTCTTTTGTAGAGGAATCACTTTGTCTGATGCTCAGGATTTGTTGCCACAGTCAGTCTGCCCACTCACTCTTTCCAGATTGTCCTTCGTCGAGTTACCCTTCGGCAGTGAACACGTCGACCCTTTTGTTCTATCTCCGTTGATCCTTCTTTGACTTGTCTTCTTTCCTGATGCTTTTTGCGTCGTTATTTATAATTGCCCGGATGAGCGTAATGGGTTGGTGTTTTACGAATGGTTTGCTTTTGCTTGTACCGTCTTCTCCCCCCCCCGGACTGATTGTTTGGACCGTTATTTAAGTCTTTCTTCCTCCTCAGGGATTGTGTTGCTACTATTGATCGAGATCCCCGACCGCGTCCTTCGTCTTCCTCCCGTCACCCTTTTTGAATGACCCCCCCCCCCCCCCCCCCCCATTCTCTTTCTCCTAGACAATTACCGGTGAGTTGCCGGGTACCACCTTCTTGATCCCTCGGGCGCGAGGACTGGCTAGAAGCCACGGACCACGAGTGGTTTTCTCCCGACAAGCGATTTCCCCCGGATCTCTTTTTCGAACTGCTCCCCTTACCTTCAGGTTTCCAGTAGGTTCTACCCAGAAGCTCCCCCCTTTTGCAACGGCGTGTGAACTTGCTGGAGCATGAACAAAAGACCCCCCTTCCCGTGATTTACAACTGTTCGCGTTTTAAAATGGAGAGAACCTCCGCGCGGGTATCGGCCATTGCCCTTTTTTACGAATGATCTGCTTTCTCGAAGGCGTTTTGCACACTCCAGCATTGCATCACCCTTGTTTCTGTGAGTATTTCCTTTCCCGGTTGAGGGGGGTCTCACACGGGTGAACCCCCGCCATCGTTTTACACACAAATTTGGGTGGGTTGTTTTCCGCTTCCTCCTTATGATGGCGTACGGAGTCTTTCCCCTGGCTGTTGTTTTGGGGTTATTTAGACCTTTGGGTTACCCCGCTCACGGTCACTTCCTGCTTCCATTCCACAGTTTCCCCCCCCTGGTTTGGCCCTCGGGTCTTCCCCCACCCCCTTTTAGTTTTTTCCGTCATCTCAAGTTTTTTCCCGAGGTGCCCTCCCTTTTGCTTTACCTTTGCGTCTCAGTATTTTTCCCGGTGGATGCGCTTTTCGCCCGTCTCGGCTGCTTTTTTGCCTTCACCGGCTCCACAGCCCCAACCTCTGTGCGCAGTTTCTGGCCAGGAGCCCGTTCAGCTCAGAGTACGGACTTTTTAGTCCCACTCGTATTGGGCCCCCGACGAAGTATTATTTTCCTCTCCTTGAAGGATTCCTTCTTCCTCGGCACGATTTCCTTCTAGAGATTTTTTCCGCTCTATCCTGACTCGTCGGATCGCCAGCTAGAAGTAGGGTGACATCAGACACACTTTGATTGATGAGAGCAGACATGAGTAAGCTCTTCCAGATCTGCCCTTCCTTTCACACGGAAGTGTTTTTCTATTTTACAGATTAGTTTCAAGGTCCTTGTCATTGAAGCACGTGGGACCCATCTTCCTGCTCCCGTACATACATTTTTACTTATGGCTACGCGGTGGGTTTTGCCGTACCGTAGTATATACGTTTTGTGACCTGCTCAGTTGGACAACTGGATTCTGTTATTTGACACCCAGATCATCGAGCTTTTCGGTGGAGTCCCCCCCCCGATCCTCACCCCTTTTTTTTTTGACGCCATTTTCTCTCTCAGCGAGTGTCTCGTGGCATGCCCCTCTAGGCGCCTTTTTTTACTCCTTCTTTTCCTTCTTGTACATTTAGTATCACCATCTCCACTAGTGTTGTTTCATTTTCAATGCTGGAGCTGACCCAGCATTGATGGGGGTATCGTTGTGTTATTGCGACACCTTCTTTTTTCCCTACCCTTCACCATAACTTCGATTAAAAGATTTTTAACACGCGCGAGACCACCTCTTATCTGTGCGCTTTGTCGCCTGCTGTTTTGCACCTTGCCTGCTCCGAGGCAGACGGCCCCCACGCTAGTTCCTCCTCCCGATCTGGTTTGTTGCTTTTTTCGGTTTAGCTCTCCGCCGAACTTTCCTCCCCTTCCTGGAACCTTTGTCATGCGACCGAGTTTGTATTTTTTTTATTGAGTTTTCCTCTTTTTCAACCCACGCAGTCGTTTTGATTCAGGAAGTGATGAAGAGGGTATGACGCAATTCTGCTATCTGGACGGACGGCTACCCTCTCGACTCTCGTGCTTTGGTTAGCCCCGGCCCGGTTCTTGCCCGTTTGCGTTACGGTAGGTATGGTTGGCCAGTTGTGTGGGGTTCTCCCCCATCCGTCCACTTTTTCCCAATGGTTTTCGTTTCCGGAGACGGAACGGTGTTGTATCTTCCTTTACCCGTCTACAAAGGCGGCGGGTTTTAGCGATACTGACCGATGTCATCTTCAATTGTGCCGTTTTCCAGTCCACCTTTTAGGCGGTGGATGGGACTTATTGAGTTATGTGTGACAGTTCTTGGGTGTAAACAGCACGAATTATCCGGGATACTTATTCTATCTTTCACGCAGCGCTAACGATCAATCTTTTTTCCTGCGCATTAAATTTTGTGTTCTTTTTTTCTTCGAGACAGTCTTAGGGCTCCCCTCCCTGATGTTTTCGTATACCCTTTTGTTGTTCCAAGTTTTTTTCACCAGATTTTGATTTGTCTGCTGTTCCCGCTTTTGGTTTTATGTGCAGGCAGTTCGATTCCGTTTCCCTGGTTTCCCTTGTTTCGTTTTGTCGTGTTTTTGATTGAGGAACACTCACCGACTTTCTAACCTCAACCCCCTTTTTCCTTTTTGACCGTGCATTGTATTCCTGATGACAGTTGTCTCCCCCATTATATTTCCCACTCGACCCTCCGTTTGTCCAAGCCTCAATCTCTACTCTGTAAATTACCATAATTTGTTGTGGAGATCTTTAGATAGAGTTTTGATATTGTTTTGGGCCCCCTCCCCGTACTTGGTTTTTTTTAGATCGAAGTTGGCCCCGGTTTTCTGTCGGTTTCGTTGCTTTTTTGCACGTTTTGCATTCCCTCCACCCCCTTGACACATATCATCCGCCGTTTATCTTTTTTCTCTGTCGCTGCGCGACCTGCCCCTTCCACCTACCCTTTCCTCTTCCAGTTCAAGCGCAGCCCGCACGTATAGTTATCTTGTAGTATCAATTTCGATATTCGTCCCCTGGCGCTCCCCCTTCTCTCCCCGTAGTTATTTTATAGATTCCGTATGTTTTCACTGTCAGCCATTTTTTTGACATCCCGACGGCTTTTTGGTTTTTTTGCATTATCCGATTTGTTTTTTGGTTTGCGTGGCCTGCCCTGGACCTGACGGACATCGACCCTTCTGCTTTTGTGACGGTGGGGTGTTGACTGATCCTTTTTACGCCCCCGTTGCTATCCCGGGAACGATTACCTACACTGCCACTTTGACATTCTTTCTGCTTGCCCTTTTTATTTTTTTCTTCCGGTAACCCTACTTATAACCGTTTACCTTTTCGTCCCGCATGATTTCTTGTGCGACCCCCGCCACCCCTCTCCTACGCTGTTGAGTTGACTTGGTCCCGGCACCGTTTTTTTTTATTACCTGGCCGTTCTGTTTTTCTCTGTCAGCAACCTCTCACGCTTCTTCTCGCCTTTTGGTTGCGTCGCCTCTTTTTTTCTTTCACCCCCCCCTTCTTTCTCCTTTTCGGCCGGGGGTTGTGCGGCAGTTTGTTTTTAACCTTCCTTTGCGCCAGTACGCTTACTATTCCCATGTTTTTTAGTCCGTCAGGATCTGACTTGTTCTCGGACTTTTGGGTGGCTGCTTTTTTTGCGACGTTTTTCGACTCCGTTTCTTCCTCCCCAACACAGGGTGTTTTTTTTCGTGGCTCTTCCATTGCGTCGGGGGGTTTTCTGTTTCCTGGTCAGCTCATAGATTCCTTCCCACTCTGTTTTTTGCGTTTTCAACTTTTACATGTCCTCCCAGTCTTATTTGTTTCCTCCTTATGCCACTATCTTACTGTCGTAGACGTTTTGCTCCATTTTCCTAGCCGGCTCCCTCCCGCCCCCGGCGGTTTACGCTCATTCTCCGATTGAAGTTGACTTTTTATTTCTGCACTACATAGTCCGTTGTGACCCGTCCGAGGGCATCTGTTTCGAGCTTTCTGCCCATGTGCTTATTCTCTTTCGATTTTATGCGTATCCACACCTACACGCCACGGCTTTTCTGTTAGACTCCCGGCAAGATGCATTAAATGCTATTTATGCCTCAATGTTTTGCTTTTCTTTCAGCCTGTGATGTCGTCATGTCCAACTATTGGACTGTTTTTGATCTGTGACCTAATCACCCGTTTTTCCGCTTACGCGGGCTGTTCCATGTCATCTTTTGCCACTTCTCCCGTCCAGGTGTCCTGCTGGTTCCCCTTGGAACGACTTTCCGGATTCTGTCCCACTTAGGAGCTGCGGATTCCGATCGGTGGGCTTCAGGCTTGCTTCTTCTTTTTCCTAGCTTGCGATTGGTGAGTTTTAAGTTGCGTGGGGGTTTTTGAATCGTAGCCGACGGGCGTCTTGCCATAGACCTTTCTAGGGATTATGGTAGTTTCCCCGGCGCGGTGGCTCTTCCAATGAAACCTTCCGCAGTTTCCTCCTTGAGCTGATGTATGCTTTTTACGATTTTTCTACAAGACTAGATGGTTTTTTTCTGTCTTTGCAATTCCCACCGCCCCAGCCGGCGCCCACCGTCTTGTCTTTTTTTACATTGCTTCAAACTGCTCATCAAGGTATCCTCCCTGTCAGAATCCCCCTGTCGTCCTATGAACCCGGTTTCGCGCGTTTTTCAACTTGGAGATATTCGACATTTTTTTCTTTCCTCTAAGCCCCATCACTTTGGCTGGCTTCTTCTTGTCTCTCAGCCGACAGTTGTGTACGATGCGAATTGAAAATGTAACCCGATCAATGGCTCACGGGAAGTCCACTTGTTCTATTTCCTCCCCTACTGCACTCTCCTCCAGAGCCGTACGGAAAAATAAAGTCGTCTGATACGCCGCGAAGATGCTTGTTTTCGGTTCCTCCTTTCCTTTTCGAGCTGGTCGATTCCCGATATTTTCCCCATCTGAGCACTTTCACACTACAACTTGTGCACCGTATAGAACCGGTGCAAGAGTGCCTGTGTATTCGTGTACCCTTTTGAAGTATTGTCCATTCCCGTGAAGCTAGCTCTCAATAGTGTATATTCCTCTTGATCCGTACCTATGAGACGATTTTTGTTTTAGCATTGCTTTTTCACCTTGTTTTCTCCCTCGGCCTTGAGGGCACGATTTTCCAGAAGCCATGTCGATGTTGCCATTCTTTTTGTTTTCTTGCTTATAGGCAACTCTCACGGTTTTTTTTGACGCAGAATTGCGATTTGTCCTCCCGATTTGCCTTATACTAGTCAGCCTCCGACTCTTGATGTTCCGCCCCCGATACTGTAATGGGATTCGGTATCCAGCAGGTTGGTTTTTGCTTTGGTGCCCAGGTATTCCTCTTTGCCACCTTCCCGGCTTTTGCTGCTTGGATCTATCCAAGTCCATCCCCTTTTTTTTTTTGTGTAGAGAGATATGCTCCTTCTCCCCCCCGCCGCGTTTTGACACGTGATTATGGTTTTGGTACGCAACTCCTCCTTTTTTCTTCTTTTCTTGTGATTACCCCTGCTCCCTTTTTACTTTTTCTTTTTTCCCCGGGCCCACGGATTAACGATTCTTTTCGCCTGAACTGTCTGAGTCTGGACGCTCGATCTTCCCTCCCCGGTGTTTCGTTCTCACTGCGTCCCAAAGACCCTCCTTATCCCTGCTGCCCGCTTGTGTGTCCTTTTGCGGCCATTCTTCCTGCTTGGCCAATCGCTGTTGTTTTGACTCTGCTCTCCCCAGCAGTCCTGTCTGTTTCCATCGGCGGCCGACTTCTGCCTGCTACCTCTACACCCCTTCAATTCCAGATTTGAAATGCTTCTGTTCCGAAATGTGAAGATCCCTCTGTGTCTCTTTGCACCGGGATTCGCTGGGGCGCGCTGCTCCCTCGGGCTCAACGAAGCGGCGGGTACCTTTCCTCTCTCCTTCTGTATTCTAGCCTTTAAGCTTTTCTTGCTCCCTCCTCTTTCTAGATCGTTCTTTCTTAGGTAAGGGCGTGCGCAGTTTTTGAGACAATCGTTTGCCCCCGGTTTCCTTCCGCTTTCCCAGTTTACCTACCGACCATTCCCAACTTGATTTTGTCTTTTGTCCCCTTAACGGGCCTCCTTCCTCGGAATTTTCA
>Ga0179593_1735703_pt1 | contig 10406 bp, 14 predicted proteins | sample CZODoug2_1_08_16_FD_185931 | JGI IMG/M metagenome (GOLD analysis project Ga0179593, IMG submission 185931) | Vadose zone soil fungal communities from Angelo Coast Range Reserve, California, USA - CZODoug2_1_08_16fungal (PacBio error correction) | ecosystem: Environmental > Terrestrial > Soil >... | reverse complement strand
TCCTTTTTTGCTTTCCTTTCGCTCGCCACGAGTACGACGCACCTAGATTTCATTTACGTCTCCAACCCGTCGTTCGCTGAAGGGCCTCCCCTTTTTCTCCCTTTCAGTCCTTTTCGGTAGCGGTCCCTAACCTCCTATATCATTTTAGGGTAAAAACATACACTTTATGGTCCAAGTGCGGTAACCGGTTGGCAGTAAGTTGGTCGCCGTTGTACCCGCGAGCTCTTGACGCTGTCCGAGCTTTTCTCCCTGTCTTCGTGTCCGCGTGAAAACGCCCTCCTCCGCGCGCGGCGTCTTGAGTTTTGTTCCCCTTTCAAGGAGGGATTTTTCTCGACCCCTTGTGATTTTTGATCCCCTTTTTTTGGGCGTTCATCCCCTTTGCTTTTTGGTCCGACCCCCGTTGAAGATTTTTGCCCCCCCGGTTCCAAATCGACTGCCCTTTGAGAACCGATTAGGTTTTTTTGTCGAAGTTCCCCCCATCGAGCAAGTGGGGACCTCCCTCCAAATACCCCCCCCCCCGAGATAATGATAGCCTAGGAGATGACGCGGTTTTTGTTTGCTACAGCTCCGTTGACTCCCGGGCGGCGGCCGCCCCCGGATCACGTCTTCCTCTTTGCAAGCCCGCAAAGGCTCGGTTCCCCCGTGGACGGACTGCCTTTCAACATGTCGAGTGATGACTGGTTCATGGACACCCGATGTGTCATTTTGGGTCAGGAATCGGACTTTTTCCCGACGAAGGGGACTCTTCTTTGTTTCAAGCCCCGAGATTTTCTCGCGCCTCGTCATTTCTTTTCTTCCCCTCTTTTGTTTTTGCCACCCTTAGCCTCGAGTCACCCTGGGCGCCCGTCTCCCGAACAGCTTTTTTTTCAGCTGTGGTTCAACCGTTTTTTTTCTCCGCCACAATAGTTTTTCGGGTTGGCGGAACTTTTTCCCCACCGAGGACATGCCGTACGTCTTTTGTGTCCTACGAGCGGGCTTTTTTTTTATTACCCTTGGTCCCAGTTCCGAGAGCAGCTTTTTTTCTTTTTTTTTTTTCCCTCGGTGTAGGTCCCCCCCCATCTCTTTCGGGCACCTTCCGGTCGTTTCCCACCCGGAGCTGGAAGTTATTTTTTTTAAAACAAACGAGGTCTCCCTTTTTTTTTTTTTGGGGGAGCTTTTTTCCCCCAGTTTTTCCCCCTGAAGACGGGGGGACCGGTTTTTTTTCTTTTGACATCCTCAAGTGCGACCACTTTCATGGTTGGCTCTTTTCCCCAAACTCGGATGGCCGGCTTCCCCTAGCCCAGTCGCCGTTCACTTTGGCGCTGTGAAAGGCCCCTTTCCGTCATTCCAAGATCCCCGGCTATTCGGAGCGGCCTGTGACACGAAGGAGGCGCTTTTACGGATCCAGCGACAATCTCTTTTTTCCTTCCTTTCCCTCCCGCTCCATGAACGGCAGGGATGTTTTTTTTTTTCCGAAAACGGTCGGAGATTCTTTCCCCGCCGGCCGAAAGATGACCGATTTTTTTCCCCTTGTCGTTAACCTTTTTTCGGGGCAAGTGCAGCGAAACTCGTCTTTTTCCTCCCGCATGCGAGTTGTGCAGTAGTGGTGCAACCCGAGTCCATGTTTTTCCACCGAATAGTTTTACTTTTTTTTTTGTGTGAGAAGAGTGACGACTTCTCTTGTCGAGGCTCACCGTGGCGCTTTTTTTTCTGTGTTTTTCATTTCCCCTTTGCCCGAGTCGAGTCGAGGCCCTCTTGTTTTCCCCTTTCCGCGGCTCTCCGCGCGCGTTTTTTTATGCCGTCCCAGGCCGATCAGGTCGTTTTTTTATTTCCCTCTTCTTTTTTTGGTAGTCTACGTACGGGGCAGTGTCCTTTTGTGTAGTTCCGATCTTGGTCGAGCTCGAGCTCGTGGGCCCCCTTTTTCTTTTTTCAGCTGTTGCATCCCGTGCCCTTTTCGGCGAGAACGGGCGCCTTGGTGAACTCGAGGCGAAGTTGGTAGAGGGCCCCCTTTTTTCTGATTCCCATCTGCGAAGCAAACGCGACACGCTTGAGGGCGGAATTCCCCCCTGCCGAGCAAGCAGTTTCCCTTTTTTCCCTGGACTCCCTTTGAGACATACGACAATTTTTTTTTCTACGATTGTCCACTTGCACACCGGCCGGCCGAGTCCCCTTTCCCTGACCGACGGAGGATGGGTTTTCCTTTCACCTTCGTTTTTCCAGTAAAAGCCTCGCCCAAGTTCGCACTCTCACATCCTTTCCCACCCGCACTGGTTTGTTAGTAGTTCCACTTTTTACCGAGGGTTGAAATCTTCCTTTTTTCCTTTTTTGAGTTCAGATGAACTTCCCAACACCCCCCTGTCGGCCTTAGGCTAGATCGCCCCCCCCCTCGGTTCTTCTCCGTCGGGTCGGACACACATCTCCCTTTTCCGACCCGGGCGGTCGGATCTTGCCGCTCGGACGCGTCGTGGTTTTCTTCTCGTACACTTTTTCCCAAGTAACCAGACCTTGCCGGACCCTTTTTCCCACTTGATGTTGGCCACGGGCCTTTATCTGTAAGAACCTTCCCTTTTTTACGCTTATCCCCCCGTATAGTACCGTAGAGCCTTCCTTCCGTCGAATCGGAACGTGGATTTTTCCGAGCGCAACGAAGTGGCTCTTTTTCAAAGGACCCATCTTTTTTGCAGCCGGATATTCCATTGTTTCCCCCCACGCGGGGTTTTTTGCGAATCGACTTCTCCTCTTTTTTTGGGCCTCCACTAGGAGGGGCTTCCGTTTTTTCAAGATGTTTGCCCCTTCCCCCTCAGATTTTTTTTCCCTCTTTCCTCTGATTCGGGTCGAGGTTTGGAGACGCATTTTTTTTTTTGCCTTCCCGGGCGTGCAGGTACCCTCCTCCTTTTTTTCCTTAGTGGATTTCCTCAGAAGTTTCTTCCCTTCCCCCGTATCGATACGAAAGTCCTCTGAAGCAATCATGCAGCTTTTTCCCCTCCACAGAGCCCTCCCTTTGGACACGTGTTTAGGCACCATATGGCCTGACGGTCATTTTCTTGGATCAGCGCTGGTCTTTCTTTGTTCCTTTGATCGTGGACGGAGATCTGAGGAGAAGGTTCTACTGATGCATCACTTTCCCCTTCAAGATCCCCGCGATTTTTTGCCTTTTCGGGCGAGGTGCACCCTCATTGAAGGTTCCTTTTGAGGCCGATTCGGCCGCGGACGGGCCTGCGAAAAAAAAACTCTTTTTTTTTTCCTCCTTATGTTCCCCTGCAGAAGATAGCTCCCGGCCCGTTCTCCTCCCCCAGCGACGTTTTTTTGGCTCCCTCACCCCGTGACAGCAGAGGGTTTGTCACCCGGCGAACCCGTTCCTGCTTTTTCCCCGACACGGAAGATTTTTCCAGTTTTTTTCCCGGCGGCAGTCCTTTTCCTTCTTGAAGAAGTCGTCAGGTTTTTTGCGTCTCCCCCCATCGGGGCCACTCCCTCCCTGCCTCCCCGGGCGGGAGATGGTTGGTTTCAGGATGTTGCCGCGTCCTGTTTCGCACCTGAACTTTTCCTGCAGCACAGGATAGGACGGGTTCGGAAGCTCGCCTGTAGGTTTGTTAATTTCTCCGGTGGTCTTTCTTGCCATTCAGTCCTCCCCAGGTTTCGGGAATTGCACGCGGGCCCCCCTTTCCCTTTCATCCCCCGTGCGATTTTCTTCCAGTGTAGGTTCCCCGTTTTCCGACGGTCCCCCTAAATAATTTTTTTTTTTCCTTCCCGCAGCAGCATTCCAATGTTGTGAGGGGCTTTCCCCCCCTCTTATGTTTTGTTGACCCACATCCAAGTTTCCTGTTCAGCAGGCCGACAATTCCTTCTTGAGGACGGTATTCTAGGCCCCTTTCCAGCGAGACGTTTTCCTCCTCCGTGTTGTTTTTCCCTTCCGTCTCCGAGACCGCTTGGCTGACACCGGGCCTTTTTCCCGACTTCCCCGGCGGATGACCTGCGTCCTTTTTTCTCCCTTCACGGCTTCGAGCCCATACACAAAACCCTCCCCCCACGATGCTTGCTGCCCTTTGAGGACCGCGGTTCGCTCTGTTTTCTGACCCCGTGAGACCCAATACTTGGGAAAATCCTCCCCTCTAAACCCAGTCTTTTTCTTCTCTCACAGGGGTATGAATAGTCTCTTTTTTTGGAGGAAAGCTGAGCGGTTGGCTTCTGGTTACGCTTGCACAGTTTGCGATTTCCCGCCCACCGAGGGCTTAACTTGCCGCGGCACCCCCTGGCGATCAATGGAGCTTTTCTGCGGTGGCAGCCCCTTCTGGTGGCGAAAAAAACCTTTTTTCTTTATGGTCAAACATGCTGTTCGCCAAACAAATCTCCTAGTAGGGTTGGACTTTTTTTGCCCCCTAATTCTTGTGAACGATCGTTCTGTTTTCTGAACTTGTTTTCCGGGGACGAATTCTTACCTCTTTTTTTCTTTCCTGAATCCCTTTCTACTGGACTGTCGCCCGGCACCTGTCGAGGCTTTTTTTCTTGTTTTTTTTCCATTTTTGTTCATGCGGTCAAACGTTTTTGCAAGCCTGGCTTTGTTTCCTCGCATTCCGCCGAGTGGAGCTCTATCCTTCCTACCTTTGGTTCTTTCCAGGACAAGAGTCTTCCTTTTTTTTTTTGCGGTCCGCGCAGCAACGTTTTTGGTGGAGTCCAAGTGGATAAGTTTCCTCCCCTTTCCATGCCTCGAAGTTTTTACCGGGGTGCCTCCCCCCTCTCTTAAAAGTTTTTTGGCGCCGTGGGAAGGGCTGACAGCTTCCTTGGCTTATCTTTATTCAAGTTGCTCGTTTTTTTTCCGGATCTCCGGGACAACTGTTTTCCGTCGCTGTGGGGAAAGAAAGCTTTTGACCTGGACGACCCTCAGACGCTTTCCCTATCGGTTTTGCGACACTTTTTTTTTTTTCCCCCTGTTGTATGGTTTTAAGGCACAGCTCTTTCTTTTTTAAAGATGCCGCCCGTCCAGTTTCTCGGAACAGTTTTGAAGGTGTTTTTTTCGATTAATTTTTTCTTGTGAAGCTCATCAGGGCTCAAAGGCATTGCTGCGCTGCAAATGCGGGTACTGAGGTTACTGCACGGCCCGGGATGTTTCCTTCCTTTTTTTTTGGCCAAATTCCCGAGAAGCGGACTTCTATTTCTCAGCGATGTCTGGGCAGGGCAACATATGCCTCGCTTTTTCGGGAACGCCAGTGCCACGCCGCGTTTCTTTTCCCATGAACGACTTTCGTTTTTCCCGTCGAATCCCCTTTCAGCCGGGGCCCCGTGGGTTTCAGGGCCCCCCACCGTTTGTTTTTCCATGGCAATGGGAATCTTTTCTTTTTTTTTTTTTACAAGCCCCTTCGGTAGATTTGAATTAGGCCCTTCCTTGCTAACACCCACTTCGTGCGCTCGCTTTCACCGCCCACATCCCTTCCTCCCTTTTCCCCCTTTGCAGCGCTGTTTTTGACGATGGACGGGGCTTTCTCTGTCCCTAACCGATTACCTTTTTTGGTTTCCCTTTTTTCATCAAGGAATTCTGTGTTCTGGTTTCCCCGTGGGCGAGGCAGTTTTTTTTTCTTTCGTCGCGTCGACCCAGGGCTTTCCCCCTTTCTAGTTGTCCCGGTCGAATACGAAAACCTTTTGGGTTTTCCTTTGTTCCCGAGGGTGACACCCCTTTTTTTTTTTTTTGGCCGGCTCGAAAATTTAGCTTTTCTTCGCGACTTCGAGTTCTCCCCCCCCTCTACCCCCTTTTGATTTCCTTGTTTAAACGAGAAGCCCCTCGAGAACTTTTCGAGTTTCAACTCCTTTCCCTTTTTTTCGTTGGGACGATCCACCACCTTCCCTTGGTTTTCCGCCCTTTAGGGGGCCGGCGCATTTCTCCTTTTCCCGCATCTTAGTTCCCCTCGGCGGCGCTTTTCCCTCGGCAACCCCAATGAACCCCTTCCTTTTCAGTCTTTGTTTCTTCGCCACAGATGTGCAGTGGGACGGACCTCCCCCCCCCTTTCGATGTTTCTGAAGACGCATGGTTGCCCTTTCTTTTTCCCCCCAGAACCGACCGGGACCCCCTAAGGCGATTCGACGTCCTTTTCTCTTCTTTTCCGTATCGCGGCCGTTTGGGTCGCGCCTTTTTTGCGGCAACCTTCGCCTCTTTTTCCCCCCAACGTCCCCTCTGCTTACTCGCGGATGCCCCCTTTTTTTGAGCGAGTCCCTCCCTAGAGCTTCCCTCATGTGGCGGGGAGGGCAGGACCCCCCTCCCCGAGGACATGACCTTCCCTTTTTCCGGCGAACATGATCCGGGACATCGGAATCGACCCTCCCTTTTTTCTCCCGAGCGGCAGCCTTTTTTTTTCCCTCCGCGGCAGGGATTTCCCCTGTCGCTCGTTCTTTTGGGCAACACGAAACCCCTTGATGATCAACCCGGAGGATTTCCCCACGAGGTAGACCCCCTTTTTTTCCCATCATTTGTGGGATAGTTAGTAAACCCTTTTTCCACACCCCAGGGCCATGGGGGCCTTCTTATTTTTTTCCTTTTTAAATTTTCCTTTGCAGGTAAGCTTTCCCCGCTACTGAACTCTTTCACGACGCGAGAAAGTTTTTTCTTTTCCGCAGCTTGTCACTTCCCTGCTACGCGGCGGAGGCTCTTTCCTTCTTCGGCGGGCGTTGCACTTTTCTTTTTTTTCCCGCCCGGACCTGGTTTCGTCCTTACTTGTTTTTTCGTTCATATCCCTCTTTTTTTGTTTTGGAGGAGAGTACTTTGTCAGGGCTTTGCGTCGGGATTGTTCCCTCGGGCGGAGGCTCGAGAGCGCTTTTCCCCCCCGAGGTAGTTTTTGTATGCATGTCCGTAGCGCCCTTTTTTTTTGACGAGCGAAACTGGCTTTTTTTCCATGCGAGTTCCAGTAGCTTGCCTTTTTCCTTTTTTTCCCCCCTAGTTTCATTTTTTTGATGTAGGCGGACGAATGGGCCCTTTTTTTCCCCCTGGGCCCTGGGGTGTGGTTTTTTTTCCCGGGACCGATTACCCCCCCCCCTTTTTTCCATGTGGCTCACTTTTGTGAAAACTGTCCTTTGTTGATCACGCGACTGGGCGTCCTTTTTTTCTGAGCCGATGCCGACAACGATTCCCCCCCTTTCTCGTCTAGGTGTCCTGCGATCAGGTCGAGGCCCTCTTTTCTCCCCCCGGGGGGGGCGTACCCCCAGCCGTTCGGTCGTATTCTTCCTTTTTTTTTTTTTTCCCGCCCCGTCTCGAGCTCGTGGGCGACGTCTTTTTTTTCCCGGGTGAACCACAGCTGATGCCTTTTCCCGCGGTCGGGCGAGACTTTTTTCCTTCATGAACTCGAGGCGAAGTTTTTTTTTTAGCGGCCGGGCGAGATTTTTTTTCTTGACCGCCGTCCGAGGGTCTTTTCCTCCTTTTTTCCCACAGTGGAAGCTCCCCTTCTTTCAGGAAGAGCCTTTTCCCCCGCTCCCTCGGTGTCCCGTTTCCCCCCCCCCCCTTTTCTGCGACCCGCCTGCCTTTTTGGCACTCCGTCCACTTTCCTGGCCGAGGATGCGGCAGCAGACGAACCCTTTTTTTTTTTTCTTTTTTTGAATTGCCCCTTTCACGAAGCGGAGATTTTTTTTTCTGCATCGCCGCCCCCTTTTCTCTCGTTGCGAAAAAAACCCCTTTTTCTTTTGTGTTTTATTTTTTTTTCCTACCGCGGTTGAACCTCCCTGCGCCGTCGGTTTGATCGATTTTTCAAACCGGTGGTCCTTTTTTTTTTTCCAGACCCGGCGGAACGAGGTCTTCCGCCCCCCATTTTTTTTTTTTCAGGACTTTTGATTTTTCCGGCACCCTCGGACGGCGCTTTTTCTCCCGACCGGCGTCGGATAGGGGCCGTCCTTCCTTTTTCCCCCTTTCCTCGGGACGAGTTAGTTCCCCCCTTCAGACCCACGCCTTTTCCCCCCTCGGCAAACTGTAATCCCCGTCCAGCGCGTTAATTTTTTGACCACCGGACGCTCCTCTCTTAGGTTTTTACTCGGCCCGTCATCGGTCCCGTAGCTCCTGTCCCTTGGAGACGTCGGATCGACGTTTTTCCTTTTTTTGCGAGGCGCACGAAGGTTTTTTCCCCTCTTTTTTTCATCTTCGTCAAGTCCTGAACCGAAAGCCTCTTCCGCTATGGCCTGACCCACATTTTTTTTTTCGCCTTCGAACTTACTTCCCCCTTTTTTTTTTCCCGTCCTGATCTTGGAGCGGAGTGCAATTGTTTCTCCTTGTAGGCCGGTGAAGCGGGCAGTCCTTTTTTTCTCTCGTTCCCGATTTTAGGTCGTCCTTCCTTTCTTTTTCCTTCGAGCCTTCCCCTCCTTCCTTGCAGCGCGTGGTCCCCATGTGGAGGCCGGAGGAGTCCCTTTCTTTTTTCTTCCACCGTCCGATCGTGCTTTTCTTCCTTTTTTTTTTTCACGTCCCGAGCAAGGCGCCGCCTTTTTCAACCGATATTGATTGTCGTTCCCGGATGAAGGTTTCCCTTCTTTCTTACCTACTCTTTTTTGATAGTGACCGGAGATCTTTTTTTGGTCGAGACTTTGGTCAAACAAAAGCTGTTTTCTTTTTTTTTTGGCGTGACCTTTTTTTCTTTCAACCGGTAACTCAACTTTTCCTTTTTTCGGATCGAAGGTCGTTGCGGAGAAACGTCTTTTTCTTTTTTCGGGTTTAGGTCCTCAAGCAAAAGGTACGGTTCCCGCCGATCGACGCTTTTTTTTTCCCCCCGTCTGGAGGCCCTTTTTTGACGATGCCCAAAGTTTCCCGAAGGCGTGACTTCCCCTCTTTTTTTTTTTTTTGAAGGTGTTTTCAAGTAGGATCCCTTTTTTTTTTTCTGGGCGGCAAGTCCCCTTCCCTGACTGAGTAGTTACGTTTTCCCTTCCCGAGTCCTTCCCGACGATTTCCTTGACGACACCAAATCAGCGGAGGATTTTTCGGTGTTTCTTTTCTGTTGCCCCTTTTCTTTTTCTTTTTTTTTCGACACCTTTTCCTTCTCTGCCCGCAGAACCTCTTTCTTTTTTTTGGGTTTTTCTGGATTCGCAATCCCAGTTTTTCTTTCTTCATCGCCGCCCTCTATTCGGGGCGGAGCTTCTCCTTCTCCCTACCCTTTGACCCCCCACCCCAGATCGAAGTCTCTTTCGGGACGGCGACCCTTTCTCACGGTGATCAGGAGTTTTTGTTTCCCCCCCCTCGGTTTACGTCCCCTTTTTTTCCTCGTCGAGAGGATTTTTTCCCTTTTTCGCGGCCTTCAACGTCTCCTCCTTTTGGCCCCCCAGAAAAAGAGGTTTTTTCCCGTTTCGCGGCAGGGTTTTTTTTTCCCAGGACGGGGCCCCCCTTTTTCCTTTTTTAACCTCTTTTCCCACAGCGAGGATCTTCTCTTCTTTTCCTCCTACCTTTTTTTTTTTTTTGAAGTCTCTTCGCCGACCTCTGCTACGACTCCTTTTTTTTTTCTGGTGCTCGGAAAGGCAAGGCGTTTTCCCCCTTTTTGGAGAACGGATTCCCTTCCTTATCTTGGTCGGTTTTCCCCCAAACATTGATAAACCCCCCCCCCCTCTTTTCGTTTTCAAGAGTTCAGGGATAGAACTTCCTTTTGCTTCGTCGTGGGGAAATTCCCCCTTCCCCCTAGAAGGTGGTTTGAGGTTCCCCAGTTTCCTCTTCCTTTTTGTTCGTTTTTTGCGCCTCGGTCGATTCCTCCCCTTTTTTTCCTTTAACTGGAATCTTTTTCGAGACCGAAGTTTTTTTTTTTCTCGGCGCGATCCTTTTTTCTCTGATGATGGACTTCTATACCCCCTTCGATACGGAGATCTGCGGGCCCCCCTCTCTCCGTACGGTTCAGGTTTTCTCTGGTTTTGAAAAATATGATCCTCCTCTACAACCATTTACTAAGACTCTCTTTTTGGACACTTTGATGACCTTCCTTTTCCGATTGGGGGATTTTCTTTGTTTTTTCGGGAATTCCCCCTCGAGTTTCTTTTGGGCCGACGGACCCCGTCCTTTCTAGGAAGTTTTTTTTTTTTTTTGCCAAAAGACAATTTCCTTCGTGCGTTGGGTTTACGCGGGTTTTGGTTTTAACGATCTTTTTTTCCTCTTTGAAACACTTCAAAAAGTCGCGGACCCCCCATCCGCGGTGCTTTTTTTCTGCGTCCGATGGTCTCCCTTTTTTTGCGTTGCTTTTTGGGGGGCAGAACCCTTTCCTCCGCCGTCTTTGGCCGACGAACGTCCTGTTTTCTTTTCGTCAACCCTAGTCCAGGGCATGGATTCCCTAAATCCCACCCGACTAGGCCGAGGTGTTTGGGCCTCGCCGTGAGCGCTAAGGTGTTTTTCTCCCCCTGTGGATGGAAAAACTAAAAGTTTTCACCCGTAGACTGACGGGTTCTTCCCACTGGATCACTACCCTTTCGGCGACGACCCCCTTCTCAGGGGT
>Ga0179593_1434973_pt1 | contig 10406 bp, 16 predicted proteins | sample CZODoug2_1_08_16_FD_185931 | JGI IMG/M metagenome (GOLD analysis project Ga0179593, IMG submission 185931) | Vadose zone soil fungal communities from Angelo Coast Range Reserve, California, USA - CZODoug2_1_08_16fungal (PacBio error correction) | ecosystem: Environmental > Terrestrial > Soil >... | reverse complement strand
ATGTCAACGTCGGGAGCGATTATTCCCCCTTTCCAAAAAAACCCCCCATTTTTCACTTTCTTTTGTTCCCTTTCCTCTTTCCCACATGACTTATTGGGGTCCTCCGCCCCCGGTTCTTCATCGCTCTTGGTTTTGACCACATAAACTTGTTCGTGGCCCAAACTTCAGGCCTTTTTTTTCCTAGTTTTTTCCCCCCCCCCTACTTTGGCTTTTTTTGTCACTAGTAATTGATTTTGTCTTTGCTATCCCCCCGTCGTGTCTTTTGTTCGGGAGCCTCTCAACCTCCTAGCCGTTTTATTAGAAACTAGTCAACCTTTCGGTCCCTTTTTCGGCGCCACTTTGTTTTGCACCGGTCAAATTTTTGTTTTGGTTGTATTCCCTGCAGTCCTTGGTTGCGTTCCACCCTTGTGGGTCCTCGAATTTTTCTTGTCCTACAATGGTTTTTGGTCTTATTTCCACTGGTCAGAACCTATCTTTGCCCCCCCAGCGGTTTTCAAAAGCGTCTGTCCTTGCGACAATCCTTTCTTTCCCGGATTAGGTGGCAGTTTTTTCGGTGTATATGGTTTTCTTATTAATTCAGTGTAGAACTTTTTTGGTCTTTTTTACTTCCATTTTTTTTTCGGCCCTTCTGTCTGGTTGGACGTCACCGCCAGGATTAGAGCACCTTTCTTTGATTAGGTTTTTTTTTTCCTTGGTTATCGTCATTTTTTTTTCCCCCCTCCTGTGATTCCCGGGCCCCCTTCCTGATTTTGGCTGCCTTTTTTCCGCCCCCAGGACCTTTCAAGGTCCAATGAATTGCCCCCCTCCGTTTTTCTTATTCTGCTCATTTCCTCTCCCTTTCCTTTTTTCAACAGTCCGGTGTATCATCTGTGGGGCATTACATCGTTTCTCAGACCTGTTGCCAACCTGACTTTTTCCCTGCTTCTGGGCCCCCCCCTTTTTCGTCCAGGGGTTTTTACCTTGCTCAATGTCCCTTTTCTCAGTTTTCTGCCCTTCCGAAGCTTTTACCCCACCCCTCAAAGCGTTTGGACGAGGGGAGCACCACTTGGTTCTTTGTTCTCCCTGACTCTCCCTTTTCTTTTACAGTTCTCCCCCCCCGCGCCGTAATTCCCCCACGCACGGGTACACCTCAATGTGCCGCCAAGGAGTCCTACTTGTAAACCGTGATTTTTTCCCTTTTCCCCTTCCTGACCAGTTGGAAGTGGTAATAATCCGAATACTCTCGCGTCTTGTCCTTGGTTCTCTAGCTAACTGGGTTTCTTTTGTCTTGCAGGGCGCCCCTTTTCTCAATAGATTTTTTCCCCCGCTACCTGCTCCAATGTGTGTTTTTGTTCTCTTTCTTTCCGATTTGGTTGGCATTTTTGAACAGCTTCCCGAGGCGGACATGCTTGGTTTGTTCCCACACTCAACTTTGCTGCATGGGGCCTTTGTGCTGGGCGGGCACATTTTACACCCCCCGCCTGGTTATCTCGAGCGCATCTGGTCCTCCAAACAACCCGGGATAGGGGTCCTTTTTTTTCCGCTGGTCTTTACTCGTTTCCATGCTCCGTATGTGTCTGTGGGGGTTCCTTTAATGGTTCCCTTTCTGACAGAGTTTCCATTCTCCTCGTTTACCCCCACTTTTTGTCAGATGATTGAATTTCCCCACCGCCTTCTTTTCGTTGTTGGTCGTGGCTTGCCTGGCAGTGTGCTCAAACCTGCGCCAGCCCCATCCGATTCTGTCCCGCTCCCCCCTAATTACCAATAAAGGGATTCCTGTTCCTCTTTGTTTTCATGAGCCGGGATGTTTTCCAACCCCCCCCCCCCATTCCGTCCCCAGAGATCTACGCACTATTCGTCATATTTATTGGCTAAACTGCTTCTCGATATTGCTAAGGCTTGGTCTTCTTTCCCCCCCCCCCCCCCCCCCACCGCTTCACGTTAGTTCAAGTACTTCAGGAAGACCCCCCCCCCCTCTTCGGGTCGTTATCGAGTGTTCTGGATCGGCTCCAGAGTTTTACTTCACCCTGACCGCCCTAGTGCCGTTCGTTTGAAGACAGTCCGTTTCTGATGTTTCACACTACTTTCGCCCCCCCCTCTTGTACACCCGGCTTTGTGCCTTTTGCGGACTTTGTGCCACGATGACTGTTTGGATTTCTCGTGAACTTTAGATTTTCGTGCCGGGTGACTCAGTCTTCTCCCCTCCTTCTCCTCCATAACCTTTAGTTGCCAGATGGAACACCTGCTTCAGAACTCTCTCCCCCCGTACATCGATTCGGCCAAACACGTTCAGGATTTTCTTTTTTTCCCTCCCTCACCTTTCCATCTGTGCCCAGTGCTCACGGAATGATTTCCCTGTTTTTCTGTTACGTATTCCACGCTGTATGTTTATTTTCATATACTTCTGTGTTGTTTGTGAGAGCGGCTCTGACACCAGGCGGAGCCCTTTTACGTCGGTTGGCATTCCGCACCTTCCCAAGGCTAGTGTTTCTAAAAACCAAACTTCTGGGCTCCTGCTCCCTGTTGTTGGTGTTTCGAATTTCCTTAGTAGTTTGGCAATCTGACCCCGCTATCTTGTGCTCTCTATTCGCTGAAGTACTGACTAGAGGAGGTTTCCGATAACATTTGATTGCCGAGGTACGTCCCCCAAGGTGTTCCCCGTTACAAAATGTAAACAAAAAGGTACCAAAAAAAACTGCGCGTATTGGTTGGTGTCCCCCCCCCCCGTGAATCCCCACGTGCGTAAATCGTGCTAAGACCCATTTTGACAAGGTTTTTTGTGACACCCCCGGTGCTTCATGCAAGGGGTGACCCTTCTTCTTGTGTACAAAGGCCCGCGTGTCATAAACCCCGCCCTCGCTTGGCTTTCCCTTTTTAGATGCTCGAGCCTGACTCCATTCCCTCGATTTACCCTCCCCCTAACCCATAGCGGGGTTTTTCCCTGCCTTCCTTCCTCCCGGAACTATTTCCGGCTGCGCCTGTTACCCCCCCGCCTTGCGCAAAACCTCGCCCTGAGGGTCGTTCGCCCGCCTATGCACGCGGCTTCCGTCGGCGCTATTTTCCCTTGTGGTCTTGCTTTTTTTGGTTGCGAAAACCTTCCCTGCTCCTGGCCCCCACCACAAAATTTCCTTTCTTCTGTCGTGGCCGCCCTTTTTTTTTGGCGAGGGCCAGTTGACACTGTATTGTTTCCCCTGCGTCACCTGGCTTCTCACTGGCCTCCGCTTCCCAACAAGCACAAGCGTTGCCCCCGTCATTTCCAGCGTTCCCCCCTTGGTTTTTCCACCCCCCTTTAGTAGGGTGACCCTCCCCTGGGACAAACCAAGATGGGCAACAACAGGCGGAGACCAAACCACCACCCTTCCCCCTCTTCATTGGCCCGTGTAGTTTTTCCCCCTTTTGGCTTCCATGTGTCCCACATTTTTCATACCCATTTTTGTTGTTACTTTCCTGATATTTTTCTCCCAATAACTGATTTCCTAAACCTTTCTTCTGTTCGTGCGCAATAATCCCCTCCCCTCTTCAAAAGGCTGTCCCCTGACCGGTCATTTGTGCCCCGACAAATGTCCATCTCCCCGCGGCGATATATCTCCCTCCCCCCTTTGACTTACCAACTTTTTTTCTTTTCCTGGAAAATTTCCCCTGGCGCCTGGACCCTTAGCACTTGAAGTCTCTAGGTTTTTTTCCCCTTTCAAAATGAAACAAAGAAACCCCAGTCTTCCTGCGGAAAATGCCCCGGCACCTTCGAACCGACTAAAAGACGCGTTCTAGTCTTCGGTATTCATCTTCAATCGGTCGGAGTTTCTATTACTCACTCGGTTTCAATATTCCCCCCTCCCCATGGGCTCGTCTTTCTGGCGGTTCAGTTCCTCCACTCTTCTTTTGTCTATGTAGGCCAGGTCATAGTCCCCCTGCCTCTGTGACTGCATACTGGTTTCAGGTTCCTTCTTGTACCCAAGTGCATGTATACCTGCTTTCCCCCAGTGGCTTTCTTTGTTACTCAGATCTCCTTCCATCCCCCCCCTGTTTGAATGACATGTATCCCCTTCCACCCGTACCCTTTTTACTTTCCCTTAATGCGTTCGTATTACGTTTTTTTCGATTTACCCCGTCCTTCCTGCGCTTATCCCCCCCTACTTTTGTCCCCCCCAGGAGCTATTGGCCCGAGAGCATAAGTTCAACCCCCCCACTGCGTGCCCCTTCTTTAGATGTAACACAGGCCCTTTTCTTGGCGTCGGGTGCGAAAGAAATCTTCCTTTGTTTTGACAGGTCTCTGGTTGCGAACACAAGTTATTTCCGGCGCACAAAGCCCTAGTCAAGGTATCTTCGTTGACCCCTGTTACACCATTCCGGTCGAGTGTTTCTTTGACAATCCACTGTCTAGTCTTGTTCCCCCACACCATTTCACCTTGTTTCCCAGAAATGACAAGACAGTTCTGGCCCAGTCAGGCATTTTTCTTGCGAGGATGAAAGCTTTTGTTTTTTGCATTCTGATGTTTGTGGACCCAGTTTGTCGCGTGACCTCCTGTTCTTTTCCCCCAATTGCGTCCCGGGACCCACCCTTTCTCCTCCTCTGCCCCCTTTTTCTTCTCCCGATAGCGACTGGCACACTTCTTGTTCTCCCTGAGGTGTTTCCATTTTCTAAACATGTTACTCTTTTTTCAACCTCCCCCCGTACCCCTGCGAGTCTTTCCTTTTTTTTTGATTAGATGTCCTTTCCCGACCGAATTTTACGACTAAATCCCCCTTTTTTTTTTTCAAAACGAATTCGTTTTTAAAGATACCCCTCAGACCCTCTGTCCTTTTGTGTTTCCCGTTTGTCTTTTTCTTTTTTTTTCTTACCCCCGATCGGGGGTCTCGCTCTGCCCATCGTGTCTTTCTTCATGATGTCAAACAAGGCTAAATTTGATATAGCTAAGTCCAAGATATATTTCTTCATAGACTCTTTTTTTTTATGTGATTACGTATGATTTTGTTCCCCCCCCAAGTCGTGGCGGTGATCATCCCTTGACTGGACACCCAACCCCTTTTTTTTGACCTTCTTGGTTTTAAAGCTCAATTTTTCCAACCCCCCCCCGGCCGATTGTGCAGACAATCGATTCACCCCCCCTCCAGTTGGGACAACCCTAAAAGAACTTGCTTCTTGCCCCCCCCCCTTCCCTCCATCGTCTGGATATGGTCACCATCCCTTTTTCTTTGTCAAACCTGAGCAAATTTTTGTATGTGTTCCTATTCCCTGTAGTTTCCTCGGGCTGGCTCGATTTCCCCCTTACTCTCGGGCAGTTCCTGTATGTCCCAGACCGTGTTCCCAATTTTTTGGAAAGTTTCTCCCTTTTGTTTAGAAAAAAATTTGCTCCATTTAACCTTCTCTTGTGTCTATCCCCTTTCTGTACCGGAGAACCGTTTTAGGTTCTTCATCCCTCCTTTTGTGTACTTAACCGTGATTGTTTGTCTCTTCAAGTTCGACTCATTTCTCTTTTCCACCAACCTCCTGGGAAAGAAAAGCTTTCCCTGAGGACAACTACTTCGCATTGCATATTTTTAATTGGCAAGTCTTTTTGGGGAAGTGGATTTCTTGGGTTTTCATCGCGAACCTTTTGAGTTGTCTTCCGGGTCAAATAGAACGGATCTTTTTGACGTTTTAACCCACGCTTGTTCCGAAGAGATTGGGTCCCTCACTTTCTTAGATTTCTAAGGATCGCCCCCCCATTCTTCTTTTCCTCCCCAATCCCCCTGTTGCGCCCAGATTTGTTTGGTTTGCTGGACTGATCCCCTTCCCCCCCCCCTCCTTTTTCTTCAGTTGATTTTTGCCGCTTTTATTACGCTTCAGACTCTTTTTCCCTTTTTTTTTTTTTTTACCCGTCGGGTCTTTCCCCCCTTTTTGCGTTTGTTTTTCATTTTCCTTTCTCTGGGTCTGGTCTCAGGTACCCCCTGAAACAACACATCCTTTTCCTTTATTTCCCCCCTTCCCTGGAAGTGTCTGTTTTTGGTGTCCCTTTTGCTTCAATGTCATCCCCCGTTTGCTTTCACGCGAAGCCTATTCCCCAAAGTACGCGGTGGCCCCCCCCGTTTGCGGTCTGAAAATTTGTTCCCTCCCTTTTTGGTTTATATACGCTACCTCTCTTGTCGCTAGCAGCCCTCCTTCGCTTTAATATCCACCCCTCTCAAGGTGCTTTGCTTCCCCTCCCCCCCTGGAGCAGCCACTTGATTCCCCGGTATTTTTACTTGTCCAAACCCACCCCCTCTTTTTTTCTATAGACAATACTGTCCCCCCTACTTTGTCCCCAGAATGCCCCCCCTCCCAAAGGACTTGTATCCGGTCTTTTTTTCTTTTTCGGTGGTTCCCCTTGCCCGTCCCTTTTCGCATAGTCACCTGTTGTTTTCTTGTTCTTTTTTGCGCAAATACCATTAGGCTTTCCACCCTTCACTGCTTCGTTTCTGATCCACTGTTCTCCTTTCTCTCCTCTTTTTGTCTTTTTTTTTCAGAATGTTGGCTCAAGTGATCCTCCCTGCTGGCGGTTCCATTTGCGTTTATGTAAAACCTTCCTTCACACCGTGCCGGGAATACCTCGTTGGTTGTTGGCTTCCTTTCTATCCTTGTGCTCACCAAACCGGCCGTTTTCCGGGTTACTTATGGGCGACCCCCAATCTTCCCCCATTCCCGACCCCCCCCCAACCTTTTTTTCTAGGTCTTTTGGTCGCGGAAGGGGCCCTAACTCGTTTTGCCCTGCTGGGATCTTGCTTTTCTCCCCTCCTGTTCCCCCCCTTTTTTTTCTTTTTTTTTCCCCTGGGCGTTTCCCCCTCCTACGTTTTCCCCCCCCCCAGTTTGTTTTAAAGATGTCTTTTCCCGTCCACAAGACCTTTCTTGGTCCTTGTTGCACTCTTCCTTTCCCACGTTGAGAGCACTGCTTTTTCCAGCCCCCACTTCCGTGTTCGCACCCCCATTGTTCCGTCACATAAGTAACCCTCATTTACCTTTTGGCCCTCTTTTTTTTTTTTCAGTTTCCCCTCCGGATGCCACCCCACCGTCACTCCGTCCCCCCCCCTTTCGACCTGGGTCCTTTTTTCTCGTTTTCTTCTTCCTTTTTTCGGCTCAAACGTTACAGTGATTGCGGAACTTTTTCTTTTTAATAATCGTCCTTCCCGATTTCTTTTGATCCCCTGATGGTCCAATCAGGGAACACCCCCCATATGTAGGGTTGTTCCCGAGGTGGCTTGCGTTCGTTTGCGGTGCCCCACAGACGTTTTACTCAACCCTAAATCCGTTTTTTTTCCCCATTTGTGTTGACGCCCCCATACCAAGCTGTTCACCCCCCTATGAGCCCCCCCGGGTCACCCCTTTTGCTGCATTTTTTTTTGCAACTTTTTGTACTCCCCCGATGACATTTTTGGTTTTCTTCTAGAGTTCCAAATCCGCCTTTTCCCCGTTTTGGTACGTTGAAGGCCCTTTCCTCTTTTTTTCTCGTCCCCTCGCTCTCTTAACTTTCCCCCCTCCTAGACTTTTTCAACAGCCGAGATTTTTGTCTCTAGTGTTTTTACCCCACACTGACAGTCGATGTTAGTTAAACACAGGTGTTTTCCCAGGCATCTCCTCGACTCTCTCTTTGCTTTTCCTTCAAGGTTAAGAAAAGCAGTCGAAATGATGAATCCTTGTTTATTTTTTCCTTCTCTTTCTCTTTCCCCCCCTTAGTTTTTTGTTTTCTCGAGTCACTTCATGCCCCCCTACCCCCCGTCTTTCCGCATAACAATGTAATCTCCTCTCTGTGCGAAGTAATCTTTCTTAGCCACCTTCAACAATCTCTTGTTGAAAAACAACCAACCAAGGCTGCGATGGTGAGACCCATGCGTTCTTTGCAGAATCTTCTTTCTTGTATTTTTTAATATATTCTTTAGTCCCTGGTGCCCCTTATATCCTTTGTTACACAATCATCGAAGCCAGTTATTCTTGCTAGCCCTCGGCTTCACCGTGCCAATACACGGGAAACCGTGGATGGCTTGCACAGTAGACAATCACCCCCGTCTTCAATTCCCCCTTTGTTCTTTCTACCAAGGTCGTTTTTTCCCCATTTTCCTCTTGTTTTACCCCTGGCTCCTTCGGTGACTCTTTTTTTCTTTCCACTTTTGGCCCCGTCGAGAAGGATGTCGTTCTTGTTATGTTTACTCTTTCGCGATCAGCCCTTCTCTTTTTTCCAAAGTCCCCTTAATCTTTTTTTGGTCTGATTTTCAATTACCCGTTTTTTCAGCCCATGGACTTCACGTCTTCTTATTGCTTTCCTCCTGCCCCCTCATCGTTCGGCGTCTCTTTTTCGACCCTTCTTTTCTAAGCCTCTTTCCAGTCTTGCTTTTTTTTGAAGGCTCTGCGTGAAAAACCCCCTTTTCTTTCATGAACAACCCCCAACCACCCTCTCCAGTCCTTTCTTGGTTTATGGGAGCTTTTTTTTTGCGCCGTTACATGTGAATATTCTGTGGATGTGAAGTGCTGTTATTCACTGTCCTCCGGCCTCCCCCCCCCACACCCCACTACGCCTCCAACACATGACCCTTTTTTACGTTTCCTTAACTAGTCACCCCCCTTGTCAAACCGGCGTAGTTCTTTCTTTCTCAACAACTTCTTTTTGGAAAAGATTTTTCCCAATATAGAGTCCACGCCCTATTAGTACCCTTACAGAGTCTCTTAATGGACCTTTCCAGAGACACCCTCCCCCCCCATATTCCCTTTTTTTTTCCCTGTTCTTTCTCCTTCCCCCCTCCCATTTTCGTCCCAACATTCCTCATAACCCTCTCTATCCCTAAACTTGGTTTTTTTTCTGCAATATCCTCCCCCTCAAACCCTGGGCTTTACCGAAAGTTTGAGTCTTCCTTACCCGCGAGTAATTTTTCCCCCCCCCCCTTCCCCTTTGCTAATCTTTTTTCCCCCCCCTTCGCTTTAAACCCCACCCCCCATAGTATGCATTCAAAAATGAACCTATTCCATGGAGCCCCCCCTCAGCGACCTTTTTTTCCTCTATTCTTTTGCGCAATTTTCCACGTCCCAACATCCCAAGAAACCCAAACTCCCTGCGACACCCCCACAATGCCGTTCCCCCGGAGAACCAACCCCGTCTTTCCACGACGCCTTTCCGATTTTTTAGTGCTTCTATTACAAACCTTTTTCCTTTTTTCGTTTTATCTTAACTCAACTCTGTTTCCCCCTTTTTTTCCCTCCTTGGGCTGCTCCTCTGAGGCGGTTTTCCTCCGTTCTAATCTTTTTTTATTCCCTTTTGTCAAGCCATGCTCGGCGTCGGGTCTGAATGATACGTTTTTCCCGGTATCTGTCCCAAATACCACCCATTCCCCCCCCCATTCTCCTTTCCTCAATCCTTTCTCTTGTTTCTCTTTTCCCGTCGTTCCCAAAGTGCCCATGAGCTGGTAAATGAGACATTAAAAAAAGACCCTCCACATTGTTCCATGCTGGTTCTTTCTTTTTTTCTTTCACTCCCTCTCAAATGTTCCCCCTTTCACTCCTCTTGTTGATTTACTGTTTTATTTTTTCAACCCATTTTTTCCGCCCTATGACCTGACTCGCGCATCCGCCACCAACTGTCCTGGAATTCTCTTCCCATCAATTTCGGTATTGAGTGTATTAGTTCAATTCTCCCTCCTTCTTCTTGGACCCTTTTGTCCCCCTTACAGGCTCTTCCTTCCGGTCCCCCAACCCAGAGAAGAGGAAAATTTGTCTATTCCCTTGCTTGTTGTCCTGGCCCCCCCAACTTCCGGTTGATTTTGTGTTTCTTTTTGGCAACCTGTACAAAAACTGTAGACTTTTGCCACCCCTATCCCCTTACCGCCAACTTTGCCACCGAATTCCCGTCCTCCATTCTTCTTTTGGTACTGGGCGTTGTCAAAGATTGTCTCCCCAGGCTTTTGCAACTTGATTTGGACACAATTTTTTTTATTGAGACCCCACCACCCCTTGTCTTTCACAACAGGGCTCCGGCACCAAATAGTTTCTAATTATGTACCCTTGGCTTTTCTCAAGTATTCTTTTCCCCGTTTAACCCTGTCTTTTTTTCACACCGTTTGTCCTGAGACCCATTTTCCGAACCTCGTTCTATTGCTCTAACTCACTGGCCCTGCGACTCCTAACTGTGGTTGGCTTTTTTCCATGCGCCTGCCACTTTTACTTGTCGAACGGAACACCCATCCCTTTTTACTTTGTTCCACGCCCTTTGGCGTGTTGCCAGACCCCTCGACGGGTGGATGGTCCTTTCCTTTTTGGTTTTTTCCCCCCCTCGTCCTCTTTTCTGTGGGTTACAACCGTCTCCCCTTTAGTGATCCCCCTCCTTCCCCTCCCCCATTTTCCCGGTTCCTCGACTTTCCCCACTCTTCAAAAAAGGCTTTTCATGGATTTTTTTTTTTTTCTTTTTATCTTACTTTCGTTTCCCCTTTTC
>Ga0179593_1420114_pt1 | contig 10406 bp, 13 predicted proteins | sample CZODoug2_1_08_16_FD_185931 | JGI IMG/M metagenome (GOLD analysis project Ga0179593, IMG submission 185931) | Vadose zone soil fungal communities from Angelo Coast Range Reserve, California, USA - CZODoug2_1_08_16fungal (PacBio error correction) | ecosystem: Environmental > Terrestrial > Soil >... | reverse complement strand
TTGGTTGGCGTTCCCCCGCCGGAACCCCTTCTGTATTTTTTTTCTCTTGTGAAAGTTTTTTTTTTTTCAAGTTTACCCCTTCCTTCTTTACTTTTTTCCCGTCAAGAGCCCGGCCCTAGGTTCCCCTTCTCTTTCCTCCCTAGTCTTCCTGTTCACTTCATACAATTTGCACTTTTCCTTCTCCTGTTGTTCTTTTCCGCCCTATGGTCGCGGCCCCTGGTTTTCCCTCCCTTGTCGATGACTGATCTTAAGAAACCCCCCCCCATTAAATTTCTGTTTACCGTTTCCGCCGTTTTTTAGAGATTGGGTATTCTAATGACATACCCGGTTTTTTTTGTCCTCCCAGATCCCTCGATTCCTGTTGGAGTTTTCCTTTGTCACTTTTACTTCTTCTGGTCTTCCCTTTTTTTCTTTTATTTTTGACCCCCCCTCCCACACAGTGTGTCCCCTTTTCTAGTGCCTTTTTTTAGGTCTTTCTAAACTCCCATTTTTCGCTTTTTTTTTGGTTTTTACTTCTTTTTTGTTGGACATTTTCCTTCCAGGGTAGCGTCACCAACTTTTCCCTCAAACCCACCCCTGCTTTTTCTTAGAGGGGCCCTGTTTTCTAGGTCTTGTCCGCTTGGTCATTTATTTTTTTTTTGTAACGCGACCCGCCCGTCTGGTCCTCTGCTCCGTTCTTTTTTTTTTTTCCCCGGCCGTGCCCACATGACATCTTGCAGAATTTTCAATTGACAACACCACCGCATATATCGGGTGGTTTTCCCTGATCCTCATTGTGTCGAGACCATAACCCAATCCTCCCCGGTCAGGTCATAAACCCCCCCCTCCCCTGGTCTGCCTTCTTTCCCTGTCAGGCGTTCCTGCTTCCTTCGCCGCACTTTTTGAAGATTGCCCCAGGACCTGTGCCTGAAAAAAGTTTTCTTGAGTGCCATACACCTTCCTTCGGTGATGGGATTCTCTCGGAGTTTTGTGTTTCCTTTACCCTTCACTGAGGGGCACTGTCCTTTTGAAGACCTACTTTTTTTTCTTTTTTTGTCCTTTCTTGTGACGACGTTTTCCACATTCCGTTTTCCCCCCCCCTGCAGTGCGGGTGCCCCCCATGACTCCGTCCCGTAGTCTCGTGCTGTTTCGCAAACTCCCTTCCAGGGTCTATTTAGTTTTCGTCATTCCCCGGGTCCAATGTTTTTCGTCCCAATTTTTTTTAAGATCGATTTTTGTAGTCTTTGAGAATCTCCCGCTCGGCCGTTTGTTGGTTATTCCCTCATCGGTTTCTTGCCCACTTGCCTCTCTTGTCAATGGTGACTTTCCAATTTCCACCGGTTCCCCGTCACACTGGCCAGTAGACTTTCTTATTTTGTAACACGTAGTACGCCCCACGTTTTGCGTCCCCCATTTCTTGTTAGTCCCCACCCTTTCTGTTAACCCCGTTGTATCGTTTTCCCAACCCGTTGAGCCATTTTTTCTTTGACCTACCTGTTTTAAAGCGCAATGGCTTTTTCACACCCTGGTTTCAGCAATGGCTTTGCCTGTTTCTCCAGTCAGTCCCGACCACTGCCTTTTTCCGGATCTGGTTTCTCTTTTCTTTTTCGGAGGTTCCCGCGGGGGGCTTTCTTCTTAAATAATTCTTCCCCAGGTGCCTCTGGGTCCCCTTTTCCCAGCGCTACATTACTCGTCCTTGTGATTACAGTTATTGGCGAAACCAGATTTTTTGTGCCCCCACAGTAGGCGGTTTTTTTTCTCCCTCCCTGAGAGTCGTTTTCAAGCCCCTGGTTTTTTCCCCCTTAAACATTCTTTTTTTTTGGGCCCTTCCCTTCATGTGGGCCAGGGTTCGTCCGCGGTTGTTCTTGGTCTTTATGCCCTTACCCCCTGTTGCCCCCTTGTTACGGCCCAGCAGATATTATCTATTAGTCGTCCGCATTCTTTCTTATTCCCCTTTCCCCCCCCAGGGCCAGTGCGTCCCTTCCACCGCTGACATTTTACCTTTTTTTTCTCTTTTTGGCGGCCTTTTGAGCTTCATGATTTTAATTTTTTATTTTCCGACAAAGATCGCCAAAACATTTTGCCCCGACCCAGCAACCCTTCCCTGTGATTCCCCCCCCCCTTGACTCCCGGTGACGCTTTTGGGGTTGACACGGAATTTTTTTTTTTTCACGCTTCCCCCCCCCCTCCGTTCTGGAGCCCCCCCCAGTTTGTTGCGATATGGACTTCTCTACATTCTCGCCTTGAGGGACCATGTGGACCACGTTTTTGAAGACCGCCCCTTAGGTCGCGGTTCGCTTGCTTAAACTCCCCGGCCCGGACTTTATCTTTTCCTGCGTTAGAAATCGTAGATGTTATCATGTCCATTTTTTCCCCCCCAGTTTAAGCCTGGAATTTTTGGCGTTTCCATGTTGCTTTTTTTTTTTTTGGTTTGTTTTTGTTGTGGCACCCCTGTTTCCCCCCCCCCCAGGGCTATTGTTCCTTCTCTTCATACGGCCCTTTTTATTTTTGAACCCTGCCCTTTTTTTTCAACCATGCACCGCGGTTCTTTTTTCACTATCCTAAGCCATCCGCCTCTTGTTGCGCCTTTCGTTTATTGGAAAAGCTTTGCTCCCAGGGTTTTTTTTTTTCGCCCTTCTTTTTCTTTTTTTTTTTGTCGTCTCGTGGTTTCTTTTTTGAAGTCACTCCACAACTGTCCCGTGCTCATTTGTTCTCCCCCCAGAAACAGTTTGCGTCCTCTTGTGGTTTTTTTTGATTCCCGCTTTCTTGCACGTCCGTCAGTTCCGGCTGGTCGTTTCCCCATGCGCCAAAACTCCAAGTTTTTTTTTTCCTCCCAGTGGTTCTGGTCCTTTTTTTTTTGGTGTGTTTTTTTTTCCGTCTGCGGTGTTTATGTGTGGACCCCTGGTTATGCCTCCATTCTCGTTTTACTCCAACTCTATCTCGGTTCCTTTTGTTTTTTTTTATCGAGATTTTATTGCTTCCAAAACGAGTTCCCCCCTGATTGCTCCCCCTCCACCCTGGGTTTCCATTGCTGCCAACTTTTGCGGGGCTTTTTCCTTCTGACTTTTTACGGCCACCTGCTTTTACCGCCCGTTTTTTTTTTTTCCTTCTTTTTTTCGATTTTTTTCCGCTTCAACCAGTTTTGCCCGGTCCGTCGTTTCCCTTTTTCTTCCCTTTTTCTGTCGATTTTCTTCCTTTGTTGCTTTCTTCACCCCCCATCTTTCATTTTTCGTTGTCCTTTTTGGGTCAAACGGGATTAACCCCCCTCCACAACCCAACCGGCCCTCCGGTATTCCTGGTTATTTTGTCTTTTTTCACAGCATTTTTTTTTTCCACCCTCCTTTTAGGATTTTACAATTTTTGTGTCTGTTGTGTGTCCTTTTTTTTCCTTCCTTACCATCCGTAACTCCTTGGTTCCGATCCATTTTTTTCAAGGAGGTCCCCCGCGCGGCCCTTCCCCCCCTGGAGTGCTACCCTCCTGAACTTTTCCATTTAGTTGCAAATTTCTTTCAGAGTCCTTGTACATCTCCCTCATTAGTTCCGGTTTTTCGTTTACGCGTTTGCGTTATCCCTTTTTTTCGCGCTGGTTTGCTGTTTTCTTTTTTTTTTTTGACTTTTTTGGCCTTCGATTTCATCTGGACGTCCCAATTCCAAAACCCCTTGTCCCCCCCTCACTGGTTGTTACTTGAATAACGTTGTCCCCCCGGGTTGTACGCCCCCTTCTCGTGTCGTCTCTTTGTGGGTTCCCCGCGTTTTTCGGGCATGTTTTCTCTTTTTCGTTTGGCGGGTTAAACTTCTTGGAGTCTTATCGCCCCCGGGCCGCGACGTCCCCCCCCGGTTTTCTAGTCATTTCCCGTCCACTGGGTACCATAGGGAAAGTGGGGCGCTTTCAAGGTTGGCGTTGGAACACTCTTTCGGCCCCCCCCGCTTTGCTTGTTTCCCTTTCACCATCCCTCTTGGCTTCCCCTGCCTTTCCTCAAACTTTTGGCAAGGTTTATGTTTTTTTGCTGCCAATTCTGTCTTAAGTGGTCCTTTTGCTGGTGGGGGAACAAAATTTTTTTTTTTAGTGATGTGATGCCGGAAGCCCCCTTCTTTTGGATGTTAAGTTTTTTTATTTGCCGCGGACAATGTATCCATTCCTTTTATTTGTCTTTGTACGTTTTGTGCAAGTTTCCTTGACCGGGTGTTTGTCCTCGTTAAAGTCCACTCCCCAAGTTGGGCAGCTTTTCACGGAGTCCCTCTTCTTTTTTTTTTTTTTTTTTTTTTTTTTTTTTCTTTTTTTTTTTTTTTTAGGTTTTTTCCCTTGGCTTACTTGCTCTGCCTCACAGTGGGCGTTTTTCGCCCCTTTATGATTGTTTTCCCCATCTTGGCCCACCCCCACGCACCGGTACCTTTTTCACGTTTCTTCCTTGCGGCCCTTGGTTCTTCCCATTCCTTTGCATTCTTCCCCTTGATTGGGCTTCCCTTTGTTTTCTCACTGGTCTGCGGACTTCCCTTTTTTTTTTCCGTCCTGATAGTTTTCCTTTCCTGTTTTTTCGGCGTTGCGGGGCTTCCGGGTGCCCTGTTTTCTTTGCTCCCTAGTCCCTTCCCCCCCTTCCTTTTCGTCTTTCCTAATTCTACCAAACCCCCCGGCCCCTTCCTTTTTCGGCCCTGCCTACTCAGATCTTTTTTTTTGATTGACCTTTGAATTTGAATTGAACCGCTCTCCCCCCCCTTTGCCTTTTTTGTGACCATTCCTTTTTCTTCGCTAATACGTCGGTGCCTTTTTTTTCGGTGCCCTTATGTGGCTCTTCCACGGAACTCTTTCTGGGGCCTCCTCCGGCTTTTGGTTCCCCCCCCAGGCGGGACTCACCGGAGCGACCTTCTCTCCTTTTTTTTTTCGGTGTCTATGGTATTGGTACTCTTCTGCGGGCCCACTCGTCTTGTTTCCCCTTCCTGGCGGGCCGGGATCCCTCCCTTATCGTGGGTTTGTCCCGCTTCTGTTCGGTTTGTTCGCTGGGCTCATTTTGTCACCATGCTGATGGTTTTTCCGGTTCATTGCTTTTTCGGTTTTTCTTGGGCGTCTTGGTAGAAAGCCCGTTGTGTGGGAAGTTTTTGACTGTGGTTTTTTTTGGGGTCCCCTTTTTCACCACAACTCGCCCCGTGCGTCCCAACCGGATTCAGTATAACTCTGACTGGTTTTTTTTCTGGCACTTCGGAATTTCCCCCACCTTCAACCCCCCGTTTGAATTTGTGACCCATGGGGAGTTCTCCGGCCGGACCACCCTACTAGTATCTGTCTTTCCCACTCCCCCCACCGTGGCTCTCACGTTACGAACATGGGTCGAAACTCGTAATTTCGGGAGTTTTTCCCTGGATCCTCCTACGTAAAAAAGTCTCGGGTTCCCGGCCTTTTGCTGCCGAATTTTTTGATACTGCTTTGTCCTGGGGTGGTGTGGGGGTGTCGTTTTTAGGCGACCTCGCCCAACTGCATGTTTATCCCCCCCCCCTTTGGATCCGGTGCGCCGCCAAATGTGTCTTAGTGTGGTAACCAACTAGATGGTCGTTCTCTTTTTTTATTAGTTTTGTCCCCCCCTTTTTATTTCGCAAATAGGGTTGTGATCCACCAACTTGTTGGGTTTCTTTACCCAACCCTCCTAGTTTTCCTTTTTTCGGCCCTTCCCCCAGAGGTCCGTATGGGTGTAGGCAGCCTTATCTTTAGTGGCGGACTTTTCCGGTTTTTTTTAGCGCTTTTTCCCTTGCCTAGGTGCCGTTTTTTTTTGCGACTCGATTTTCTTTTTCCCCAATGCCGTGAACTTTTCCCCGTTCGAGTTGCCCCTTTTGGAAAGCCTCGTTTGTTATCCTTGGGTTTTCGTCAGTGTCCCCCTTTTTTGTGAAGTGTGTGAACGGTCCTTCAATTTTTCCGTTCCCTTGGCGCTTTGGCGTCAGGCTTGGAAGATTGCGCCCCGTTGGTCGTCTTATTTCCTAAGGTCCCCTCTTTTTCCTTCGGCGGTATTATGTGCAGTTTCAGAATGTTTTTAACTGAATCCTGTTGGTTTCCTTTTTTCCACACCCAACCCTTCACATGCGTTTTCCCCCGGACCTATTGCCTCTCTCGGCGTGTCACAGTTCGCGTTTTTCATTTACGGCTTTTGTATGGTTTTTAAAAAGATGATTACTTTGATTTGTTGTTGGTTTCTCTAATCTGTTTTCCCTTAACTGCCATGTGCACATGTGGAGGTCAAAGATTTTCTCACAGAGGACGAGCGACTTTTCTTTGTTTGAGCGGCCAAGATTCGCCTGGCGAAGATTTTAGTTGTTTTCCACGCCCCCACCCCGTGATGTTTGCATGCGAGTTTTCTGTTGTAAGGAACAAAGAATTCGGTAGTTCTTCCCGTGAGCCCCCCCCTGATTGCCCCCCCCCCCCTCCCCGTTTGACTGAAGATCGGGCCATGACTTTCGGTTCGATGTTTGAAGACCTGGCCCCCTCTATTTCTTTTTCCTTCCGTTGTGTTCGAGATCCCTCTTTTTAAGGATTGACCCTCCCCCCTCTCTATTACCAGGCACTGTCTTTTCTTTACCCATACTTGTTTTTTTTCTGGTCAGTTTCTTCCTTCTTGAACGGCACCCCTAACACTCGTTACCCGGCCAAATTTCCTTTTTTTGTGTTTTTTGGCTTTTTTCGGCCATTTGTACTTTGCTTCAACAAATTTTCCTTGTGTTTGGCGACTCGGCCCTTCTTTGAAATTCCCGGCTCACCACAGTTTCCCCCCCCTTACCGGGACCTTCCAAACGTTGGTTTTTTTTAGGTTTTAATGACGAATCCTGGCTGCCCCAAACCACAGGCAGCCCCCCCCCCACCCCAACGCGCTTTCCCTGTGTTGTGTAGAGATCCCTCCTCTTGCCCAGCGTTAACTTTGTTCCGATTCAACAAGAGTCTGGCAGACAGGCCCGAGCTCCGTTTTGTCCTGCGGTAACCCCCCGCTGAGATGACAATCCAAACCTGCCTCAAACCGACTGCAGTTTGCTCGTCCTTCGGAAATTTCTGACCTTTCCCTTTTGACTTTTCTTGGCCGACAACCATACGGGGACGCCGGTTCTTGGGATTCTACTTCCCCCCCCCGCATTTCGGCTTTCGGGTCCACCCACACGATAAGGTTTTTCGCTCTCGTTATCGTTTGAAGGCTACTTATACCCCCCTTAACCTTTTTTTCCCTTCCCCCCGGCCCAAATTTTTTGCGTTGGTCTTTTTTGGTAACGTCACCACCCGTTTTCCACCGTGGTTTGGCCCAGGACCTCTTCCTTTTTTTTCCAATGCACTTGTACGCATGTTTTGTTTTCTTCTGTTTTCCCTTTGCTTGAGAGTTTGCTTTGTGGACTTCGTCACGTCCACCCTTTTTAGTTGCCCTCCCTTAATTTAGATGCTCAAGGGTTTTGGCCTCCTCCTTGGCCATGGTTTGTGGTCCTTCTGGTCTTGCGTTTTCCGAAAAGTTTATTATCTGGTTTTAAGTTTTTCTGAACTGGTCCCCTTTTTTGAGTGGATTCGTGCGTGACCCCCTTTCCGGCCGTGTATTCCAAACTTTTTCCCCGTCCCACCCCCCCAAAAAGGGCAGTTTGTGGCTCTGCGTTTTGGCGAGTTTTTTTTCCTTTTTTTCCCCCCGGTCCTGCCCTTCCCGCGGCCGTTTTTTTTTCTTGCGCGGCCCCCCAGCAGGGCATTCATGTAACGGTCCCCCATACTCTCTTCGGGTTCTCCATGCCCCGAACCCTTTTGCCCTTTGCACGCGCCTTCCAAAACCCAGAGCGCCCTCCCCGCGCCTATTTTTCCGCCGCCATGTCCCGAGTTGGACATCCAGTAACAACCAGTTTGCGCTCGACCGTAAACGGATAGACTTTTTCTTTTTCCGGATTTCTTTTGCTCCATCCCCCCCCTCCCGTTTTTTTTTTTTTTTTTTTTTCTTTTTTTTTTTTTCTTTTTTTTTTTTTTTCTTTTTTTTTTTTTTTTTTTTTTTTTTTTCCTTTTTTTTTTTTTTTTTTTTTTTTTTTTTTTTTTTTTTTTTTTTTTTTTTTTCTTTTTTTTTTTTTTTTTTTTTTTTTTTTTTTTTTTTTTTTTTTTTTTTTTTTTTTTTTTTTTTTTTTTTTTTTTTTTGCCAACCCCAGACGTGGCCAATGGAATTCGTAGTATCTTCCGACAGCACCTCCACCCCGGTAACCGTGTGGTTTCCTCCCGCTAGCTTCGCGTGGTTTTGTCCTCTCCAGCCTCGGGTTTTAGTTTTTATTCGTTGGTCAACTTCCTTTCCCTCCCCCCTGTTATTTTTCTTTTTTAGCGGTTGTCCTTTTCGGTCGTTTGTTTTTATCCTCATCTCTTTGACCTGTTGAGCGGTGTTGTGCAGGCACTGACATCCTTTTTTCCACCCTCCCCCTTGCACCGTAGGAATCCCAACAACCTTTCTGGGTCACCTACAGGTGGCCCCTTCCCCAGAGGTGAATCACAAAATCCATTCCATTACATTTTGGGCATACTGCGTCCCCCTTTTTTGGTAGTGGCCGTGAAAAGTACGCCATTCTTTTTTCCGTCCCTAGAGGGGTCCACGTTGACTTCCATGCCCCTCTAAGCTGCATAAACGATCGGGGCTATTTTTCTGCCTCCCCATCGGGGGGGCCTTTTTTTGAGGTGCCCTCCAGACCCCAGGGCCTCTTCCCGGCGTTCCCAACCCCCCCAAGCGCTCCATCCGCCTGATTTTTTCCGTTATGGCCCTCTTGCACACTCAGTCCGGAAACCCCCTTCAGGTTTTTTTTTGGTTGTTGTGTTTCCTTCGGCCTTTCCTCCCCCCCAGAGAAGGTTTTAGCTCCTTTGGACCCCCGTCCACAAGCGGCTGTTTGCCTGGCGGCATTCCTGGTCCTTTTTCGTTTTTTTTTCCAGTCGTTTTGGGATGCCAGTTTCTTTTTTCTGAATCCCCTGGGGACAAGTTTTTTGCTTCCTAGCTATTCTATGTGGCGCCTTCTCTCTTTATGTTTTTTGCCATGCGTTGGTGGTACTCCCCACTGTTAAGTTTTTGGTGGTCGCAGGCGTCTTTGGTTGCGCTCCTGCCTTCCCCCACCGTAATGCCCCCCCCATGGGCGAAAAAATCCCACCCCTTGCCCCGCCCCACTGAAATCGGGCTCCCCCCCCCAGTCTACTGACCTCGTTAGGCGTGTTGTTCCCCCTTCGTTTTCGGGTTTAACTTTTCCACCTTTCAACTCTTGCTTTTTTCCGGTTGTTCTGCTTTCGGCCATTAGCTGGCACGGTATTTTCTCCTGTCCCACGTGAGGGTTTCAGGCGGAACCCCGCTGGAATGACGCCTGTTCCCTGTCTTTCTTGGGCTAGCGTACCTGGGGACCCACCTTCCCCACTAATTTTTATATTCAGGAGTCCCGAACAATCGAGGGACTGTTCCCTCTTTTGTTTACCCCCGTTTAGTCAGTGTAGCCCTGTCTTTTCCCCCTTCCCCCCCCCTGTGCATTTTTTTGTTTTTTTGCGCCTTACTTGTATCGTAATGGCTTACGATTGATCCAAAGTTCCAATCCAACCAATTCCACAGGACAGTTCTTTTTAGATACTACCCCAAGCGATGGGTTTTCGACATTCGTTTCTTTTGTTCCACGCGTCTGTGTCATTTACGGTGGCCTCGCTCTCTTTTTTTTCGGTTTTTTTTTGTAGTATCTGTTTCCTGAGTTCCCCCGTTCAAACCATGCCGGATTGTTTTTGCTCAAGGAACCCCGTGCCGCAAGCTGGCGGTTGGCGTTTAATTGGTCCCTCGCGCCGGGCCCCGGCGCTGCTGGTTAAGGTTCCCCCATCGCACCACCCTTAAAGCTTGGTGCTTCCGAGTGTGTTCCTGACTTCCGGCTTGTCCTGTCATCCGGGGCCCTGTTTCATTTACTTTTCCTGGTCTTTGGTCCCCTTTTTGTATCGTTGCGACTGCCCTAATCTCTCTTCCTTTTTTCTGCCCCTCCCCGCTCCCCCGTCGTTTTGTTGTTGTTGTCTCTGGCGATTTTTGATTTCTCACGAGACCCCAAGTCTGGCGGCCTCACTTTTCACATAGACCCCCTCTCTGATGCCTTTTTCCCTCGTTATTCCTTCAGGACCACCTCTTTTGATTGGGTCCCGCCGTTTTTCGGTTTTTTTTTTGGATGTTTTTTTTGCCCTTCTTTCCCCCCCCTCTTAGCCGGGACGGGGGGTCTCGCTTGCGTTCCCCTTTAACCGCCGGGCTTGCGGCCCTGGTCCCCTTGTAGTCAACAATCGTTCCCTAGTTGTTCTGTAACATCAAGCAGAAAACAACTTTCCGTTGAACGACAAAAACATCTTGAACTGATGCCAGTTGGATTAATTTTGCGTTTGAACGAGGGGTAAAGTGTGTTACCCAGCTGTTGCTGGAGGATTTGCAAAAGGAACGTGGGGGGTTTTTTAAGGG
>Ga0179593_1688418_pt1 | contig 10407 bp, 12 predicted proteins | sample CZODoug2_1_08_16_FD_185931 | JGI IMG/M metagenome (GOLD analysis project Ga0179593, IMG submission 185931) | Vadose zone soil fungal communities from Angelo Coast Range Reserve, California, USA - CZODoug2_1_08_16fungal (PacBio error correction) | ecosystem: Environmental > Terrestrial > Soil >... | reverse complement strand
CCCCTGCGAAGTCTTCTCGCGATCCCTCCCTCATACCAGAATGCTCCACCGGTTCCTAACGCGCGCTCGAGAGCCTTTGCACGCCTGACGCTGGCGGGGGTTTTGGGGGGGGGGGGAAAAACCCCTCAATCATTCCCTGCATCTTTTCTCCTTCGATGCGGCGCAACGCTTCCGGGAAAAATTCTTGCGGGACGCTCGACCCGTGGACTCGGCAAGAACTCCCTTAGCTCCCCCTAATTTCCTTCCGCGCCAAAACCCGTCCTGTCCACTTTCGCACCGTTAGTCGTTGCAAGGACCCCTCGTAACGCACTCCCCCCTTCGTTACGGTAGAAGTCCTCGCTCCTCCTCACTTTCCTCTCGGGCGATTTCTTCCCGATCCTTTGTATTGATTTTCCCCCCCCTTTTTTTTCCTCCTTTTCTTTCAGAATTGAAACTCTTTCTGCCATGATCAGATTCTTCCTGGACTGATGCTGTTCTTTTTCCTGGTTCCTTACCCCCAACTGCCCGAAACCAAGGAAGGTTTCCTTCGGCAAATGAATGGTCATGATGTTTCGGAATACTTTTCCTTCTTCAGTCTCTGCGCTCACTAACCTCGCGCGAGCTTCTTTTTGGGGTGTTTCATGTCGTGTAGGGCCCCCCCGGCCACCTAGAGTTTCCTTCTTATTCTCTGTAATTGCCTTTTGCCCCGTGGAGAGCTCCTGATACCGCATTCGCCGTGGACCCGAGCCTTCCTCCCCCCTCGCTCTTTGCTTTCCCTCTCATGCCAGAAAGATCGAGCGGTGGGCTGGGCCGAGAACTGCAAAACGGAGACGACCGACGTCGCTAAATCAATCATCCCCTCGGTAGGTTATAGTCTTAAATCTGTTTTGGCTTTGGTGGGCGCGCCGTGCACGAAAATCTTTTGAGCGTCCGAGGCATCTCTCGGTACTTTCCCGCAGGTAGGATGGAAGGCGTCAATAATCAGAACTAGAGGACTCGTTTCCACACCATTCTGTTATACCAATCCTTTTTTATTGCCACGTGCAAAACTTTCTGATTGGGCCTTTGGCTGACTCCCCCAACTTATTTCTCTGCAGGTCGGGAATGAACTCCCCCCATCCCAGACGCGATTCCTTGAGGTCATTTTCTGCGCAATCTCCCGAATGAATTTCGCCTCCGCAGCCTCAAATCACCCCTCAACATCTGACAGATCGTGCTTTCTCGGATCATTCTTCACCTGGTCCGATTTCAGCGGTTCCCCTCTCGGTCCCTCCTTCCCTTAGATTGTTGTCCTCTCGTCCGCCGCCGAAACTGCCCACACACTGGAATTGGAACGATTCCTTTTTGCGATCACCTCTCGTCTTTTCTGGGGACGATATCAACCACGGCTTTGCGTTGGAATCAAAATCCAACCAGTTGAGCTTTCGTTTTCCGGCCTCTGACGGATGACGCGTCTTCGAAACACGAGGATTTCCCTTCTTTAAATATCGAATCACCCCTCTCCCTCTTTTATATTCGAGCTTCTGTGCGGCTGGGGAGCTTTCAACGGAGCATTTTTCCCTCCAACGACTTGTGTCCCCCCGGGTCTCCCTGCTCGCATCCTTGATCATTTACGGCGCCTCGCAATGGCCCTTTTTTTTTCTCGTCGTCTTTCTCGACCGCTCTCCCACCTCCATCGAAGCGAAAGGATCCTTTCGGACCCCTTGCTGAAATCTGATGCATCCTCTCCTCGACGTTTTCGGACTCTAGCTGTATCTTGCCCCGGGCAGAAACGCCTGGTTAGTATTTTTGAGGCTCACGGTAAGCAATCAGCCTTTACCGCCTTTCAACTTTCGTCTTCCGGCGCTTGTGGATTCTCCCTCACGGGTTATCCTTCTGATTTTCCGGAAGTGCCTTATTGCTGTTTCTTGAGACTTTCGAAGGCTCCAGATCCCGACGCGCGGAGGTCAAGATTGTGCGTCGCCCCGCGATTAGCCCTCCCCACTTTTTCTCATGCGGCTTCGACCCGTGTTAGCGTTCCGTCTATCCCCCTTTGGTGCTTCCTTTGCGGACTAGGTGAATTCCTGGGAGAGTTCCCCAAATTTCTTCGAGCCCCCCCCAACATGGCCCTTATTCGGAGAGAACCAAGCGCAATATCAAAGGCCCACCCGGGTCTCGAAGGCTCTGCCCCGGTCTTCCAAGTACCTCCTCGTTGTGTGAGAGATTCCTCGTGGCCCAGGTAGCAATCTGATCGACACTTTTTCTTGTGATTTACGCTTGGGTATCCTCCTTCGCCATGGTGATCGCCGCCAAACGCACCTTTTGACACGCTCCACAGGCCCCTTTTACAGATTTTTTTCAGAACAGAGGAACCGAAGAATGGACCCCCCTAAAGGAGAGAATAGTGAAAATCCCCCTCTTTCTTCGGCCCCTCCCCCCTAGTTGAACGGAAAAAGTTCCCCCTTCGGGGGGGGCCTAGTAGGGCTTTTAAAAGCAGATTATCCGCTAAACTCAATCTAAGAGAGATTTTACGGCAGAGAACGGTAAGGACGGGATATTTTGATAGCCAGAGAACACCCCGAAGACTTAAGGCACCCCCAATCAGCCCCGTTCGTCCTTTTGTAAACAATAGCTTCCCCTAATCACCCCTTACCTGAAAGCCCTTAATGGGTAAGTTTTTCTACCGCCCTGAGACCTCAAATCCCTGCGCGGTTCGGCCCTTTTCATATATTTCTCTCCCCCCCTCACTTCAGAAAACGTTCTGAAGCTTTTTCGGAGTCCCCGCAGATGTTTGGATGGGCGACCCTTTTGCAGGAGAGAGAGAGGCGGTTGTGCGCCGCGTCGAGTTGGGAGCGGGGACTTGTCAACAGTTCCTTGGTCTTCTCCCTTAGGTAAAAGTGATGCGCTTTTAGCACCCCCCTCGGAGCAATTTTGAGGCTTGAAATGAAGTTTCCCTGCGCCTTTTTTGGTGTCCCCCCTCCACCTCAATCCTTAGCTCGCGTGAAGAACGAATTCTAGAGTATATGTGGCATTCAACCTCCCGGCTGACTTCCCCCCTCGTTTTTTGTGCGACCAACTCCTTTCCATCTTCCGGCCCCTCTTTTGTTTAGCATCTCTTTCTTCCCCCGCAAAGCCTTTCGATCGTCCCCTCCTCCCCTGCGCGGTGCATGTTTCTCAATTGCCTCGTTTTTGCAAATGTGCCCTTTTTTTTTGTGGCCCAATTTCGGTTCGTCTCTACCCTCGCGTCAAAGTCTCAAGCAGGTTCGAGGATTTGTCTTTCCTTTCCGCCGGGCAGAGATCGACGTCGTGAAGGAATTGCCGAGACCCGAGGTTGGTCGAGGATGATTAATGCGATTTGCTCCAAGCGTGATTACTCTCTCAGTCCCTTTTCTTGGCGAGTGGTTGCCATAGAATGCAATCATGAAGCGCGTATGATTGGTCCTTCCCCACGTTCTCCCCTCTTTTTTATGGCGAGCCCCCTCGCCAAAGAGCTCAGTTTTGATCGAATCGGGGGGCTAAGAACTCCCTTTTCTATGGACTCCTCTGAATCTCTACGTTTTTTTATTAAGATATCTAATAAATTTAGGGTGGGGGCACCCGTACCTCTAGATGACCTTCCTTCTACTTGGCAAGAGAGACCAAAATCCCCACAGTAAACAGTTTCGCTTTTTGGGCGCTTCTGTCCAATTTCTTTTTTTTGGTTTTAATAGTGACTTCGACAGTCGCCCCTTTTTGCAGGTATCGGAAACTCTTCTCCCTTCGATTGTTTCCCCCCCATAGAGAGTCAATCTTAGTTCCGAAGAAGCCTAGTGGTCCATTTCCCTATGACTGTATACGGCGCGCTCACGTTTTTTTGAATCAAAAACTGGCCTCCCCGTATTCGCCCGATCCCCCCCCCCTGAACTCCCATAGCCTGCCACCTCGGTTCACGACATTGTTCCCCCCCACCCCCTCAGGCTTTTCGTTTAGTATGCGCGAGCAGACTGGACTATCCCCCCCCCCCTTCAGATTCTTACACTTCCTTTTCCGGCCGTATGGTTTTCGGGATTGTCAAAAAGTCGGGTTAAGGACCAGAACCCTTACCATAACTCCCAGCAATCCATTCTTGATCAGCATTTCACACCATTCATAGTTCTCAAGGCTCCCCCAGACGAAGACTTGCTGACAAACACCCGGACGCTCCCCCCTCTGTCTCGCCTCCTAATAGCTCCTCTTTTGACGGAGTCCAGATCTGGAGGTTGTGTGTGAATCGTTTCCTTCCTTCCGAGGATCTTTTAGCGCTGCAGCCATTACGAACAGGTGCGAGTGGGAAGCCGGAAGGGTTTGGCGCGTTCGGGAAATGACGTTCTTTCCCCCAGCAACACTCTCCTTGCCGCCGAGCTTGGGATCTCTTCTTTTCCTCGAAGTTTCCCTGAAAAAAGGTGCGTTTTCAGAATAGAGACTTTTCCCCCCTTCTTTCCAGCAGGTCTGCTCCCGATGATTCCTTCCAAGAGTCAGGTCTTTGCACTTTTTCTCCTCTGAGCGCGCGGTTATTTCACTGGCCATCGGTCAGCGTTTTCTTCTTCTCCCTGGTGCTTCATTCGACGATTATCCTCTCCCTTGCTGAATGAATTTGACCTTTACGCCCAGTCAACTTATATCTATTTTCCCCCCGTTGTTGTTGTTTTCTTTGGATTTTCCAATGAAGTAAGAAAGAGTACTTGCTCGATCGAGCCTTCCCTCACCATCATAATACACAGGCTCGATGAAAATAACCCTTCGGAGACTCAAAGCCTGACGCGGGACAGAATATTCGTAAGACCGCTGGCCTCTCGAATGCTTTGCCCCAGCGCGGCGCACCTTTTACCTGTTTCCGGGAAAACTTTTTGTGAGTTCCAAGCATCGTGGATCTAGAATGGCATTCCCCCTTGCTCCGCCCGCACCTACTTCTCCGCACAGCCCGCGCCCACTTCTTTTTCCATTCGACACCGTTTCGGTGTCCTGGAGGCCTCCTAACGCACTTTCAGGTCGAATCCCCCTCTCTGCCTCCGCAGAAGGCGCTTCTAGGCCGAACAGCTTTTTTCTGTTTTTTTGGATTGCTTAGCGTTCCCTTTTTTTTCAGTCTGAGCACCCTGCATTTCCCCCGCTGATGCGTCTCATTTATTCTGATGATGTATGTCATGGTCGGCTTCCGCCACCTTTTTTCCCCCTCACAGTCCTTTTGGGTCGCCTTGGAAGATGAATTGGACACTGAATATGACCGTCCTAGGTCTAGTCGCGACATCTCTCTCAATAAACTCTCCTGTGGTGTTTTTTCGCACAGTGGTCGTGACCATTTTTCCTCGGGCCACATTGGTTCCCCGGGCTTCTCGCGGACCGTTGTGTTGCAATCCAGTGGATTCTCCTGAGTACCGCCCTTCTTGACCTAGCCGATGGTTTCTTATGCTCTTTGTGTTCCATCAGTCCCTCCTGACCTACGGGCGAGATGTTGGGCTTGCCGCGAGACATGCCCCCCCCCCCCCCCTGCTCGAACCTCCCTTTATCTTTTTTGAAGTCAGACCTCCTCTCGCGTCGGCGCCAAGAAGCCCTGAACCTGTTTGCTTTGTATTCTTTGACCCCCTTCTGCACGGCTTCAGCAGCGTGTATTTCCCCCCCAGCACAGCGGAGGAGTTATGCCACAGGGTCAATCATCCTCTCTCCGATTTCGTCTCGCGTGGAGTCTCCCGGATGTTTTTTACCCATCCGGCTTTTTCCCCAACTCGTCTCTCGCTTTGGGATTGGCTGTCCACCGATTCAAGGAAAACTATTAGTCCCCTCGGTTGTTTGGATTGGACGCCCCACAATCAGTCTGACTTCATTGAGGGAATTCCCCTACTTTTTTTTTTTCTTCAGAATCAGCGTTAGAAGCCCTTTCCATTCTCGCCGCCTTACAAATCCAATCACGATCGTTGTTCGCGGCTCATCACTCCTTTTTCCGATTCAGAGGAAATGTCTCCGAAATAATCGGGAACCCCCTGTCATCTTGGCCTTAGATTGGCTGACGTTAGTGGAGTCTCCCCGACATTCCCCTTGGACAATCTTTCCTTGCCACCTGCCCTTTCTTTTTGAGGCTAACTCAGCAGCGCGCCTTCACATGGTTCCTCCCACCCCCTTTTGCGGTTTGGAATCAACCTTCTCCAAAGGCGGGCCGGAGATGGTTGGCCTTTTGACGGACTCCTTGTCCGCAAACGGAGGATGGATTCATGCTGTCTTCCCCTCGCTCACACCCCTTTCGTTCTTTCCTCTTCGAGCTATGTTGAGGAATTTTTCTGGGCACACACATGAAACGGCGCTTGTTCCTGCCCCCTTTAATTGCTCTTTCCTGGGGTATAAACGCGGAGGCCGCATTCCCCCCTCTCCTTCCGCGCAATGGCCACCTTGGATGTTGATTTGATCTCGCGCGTCACGCCGACCGTCGACACTCTCTATCGCCTTCTAGGGCTCCTTCGTTGGAACCTGGCTGAAATTCGTTCGAAAGACCCTACGTACGTTATCTGATCATTCTTCCGACTCTACGCGGCCGGCCTCCCCTCTTGAAGGGTTGGTTTTTCTGCTCAGCGCGTTTTAAGCAATCAGCCATTACCCCCCCCACTCATGTATCGGGATTGCGATAGGTGGCCTGTCCGACGGTTTTGTTGGCAAAATGTTCTCATGCCTTTTTTAAGGCCCCAGTGCTCTTAGTACCTTTTTGCGCTTTTCATTTCCGACTCTCTCAGGGCGATCCGCCCGAGAGCGCAGGTCATTCCTTCTTTTTTTTTCTCGGCCCCCCCGTGCACCCTTTCTCGTCAAACCTTTGGCGATTCATGTTGGGACGAACTTTTACGTTCCGGTCCTTGATAGCCCTATTCCCTATGGGGAAAGGAAAGTCTTTGAGTTCCCAAAGGGGGATTGGGACCAGAGTCCGATAAAAAGGCGGAAATTCGAGAAAAAGCGCTCCAAGGCACCCGGGCTAGAAGGTAGTCAAGGACAGGATCTTCCTCTCTTTGAAGCTAATAAGTTGTTGTGGGGAGAGTCCTGAGAAAAGCGTCAATTCCTGAAATTCGGATGCCCGGTGGGAGCTCAGGGGCCTTTCAGATTTTTCCCAGAAATTTTTTGATTAGAACAAAGTGACTACTACAATTTCGGTGTTTTCCGCTCCCTTTTTCACAATATTCAGGTAAAGACTTTCCGATGAAAAAGAATCGGATAGCCCCGTAAAAGTTTCTGATGAGTAGAAATTTTCTTTTTTCCGCTAGGGTGGCACCGCCGTGATCGCTTCCCCCCCTCCCCAAGACCTTCGCGCTCGTTCTGCGACCTTTCCGAAAGGTTGACGGTCGGAATGACTTTCCTTTTTACCCCCCGCGCCTCTAAGGGACTTCCGTCCATCAGCATGAGTAACCTTCGTCGGTTCACACTCTGAATCCGAACTTAAGCACTTTGAACCCTGGGTAAGGCTGATGTCACGCTTGAGCAATCACATCAATCCTTGCCAGTTTCGCCGGCCTCCTCATCTCCTCGATCTCGCGGCTCCGAAACTTTTTAGCAACGAACAGCCTTTCTCCAGGTTAGGCTGGCGATTGTAGCGCCGGAGAGAGCTGGTTTTCCCCCTTCTTCGCGTGTACGAGTCACGACGATCACCAGGTTCGGTTCACCACCCCTCTTCGGCTTCTCTTAAAAGGCCTTCGTTTAGTCACCCGATTGGCAGCAATCTTTTAGTAGGCTTGCGCGCCGTTTCCTTTTTTTCCCTCCCCCAACATTAACTCGATGAAAGAACGAAAGTTTATGGTTTGGAGCATCCCCCAATAACTTAAGCCCCCCCCGCTTGCGACCAAGCCCCTTCCGTCAACTTTTCCACCATCTCTCGTGCCCGTGTTCCTCCCTTTCCACCCCGACAACCCTTTGTTGAGATTCCCTGTGATCCTCGTTTTTTCTTTTCCAACTCAATGGCATCCCCTTTTTTCCCCTGAAGTACGTCGATTTTTTGCCAATTGTTTCTGGTGCGGTGGGACCCCCCTCGATTCACCCTTCTCTCTCCGAAAGGCGTGACTTTTTCCCTGTCTTTCCGCTTCCGACTTTCCTTTCCCGGCGCCCCGTGAATTGAGCCGAGCTCCATATCTTGTCTGGCGTGGTCCCGTTCTTTGTGATTTTTCACCCTTTTTTGCCGGCGTGGCGTGTCGGCCTTTCCCCCGCCAGACAGTCTTTGCTTGCGTCGGCCATTATATTTTTTAGCGTCTGTCCCTCTTGCTCTCTGCGCGGAGGATATTTCGAACAGTTCCTTTTTTGACTGTCATTCCCCCTCCGTTGCGAATCTACTTTTTCTTTTTACGTATGTTGGGGTCAAGCCAGACGCACCGGCCACGCGACGCTTCAAGGAGCCTTTCTTTTTTGTCTTGGTCACTTGCCCCCTTTTTTTGTCCCCCTGGATCACAACGTGCTCTCCCGTTTCCAGCCGCTGTTATTTTCCGGACCCCAGGCTCATGCCGCGGGTCTCTATCCTTCTCTTGACGAAACTCCCCTGCTTTGTCAGCCCTACCTCTTTTGCTGTGCGGTACAGTACCTTTCGCCTTTACGCGATTTCTTCCATTTGCACTTCGTCAGCTTCTGGCCCCAAGGACGCAAACTTAACTTACTTCGCTTATGTTTTATCGCCTATCTCTTTTTCTTTTGACGCCGTCCCCCATATGAGAGCGGGATTTTTCTTGACGTGTCACTACTTTCTCGGGCTGGCATCACCCCCAGCTCGCACGTGTTTTCTTGTCCCGCAGCATTTAAGAAGCCCTAGCGAGTCGAGATACTCTTCGGGCGCCGAAGCCTCCTGTTGGTAATCCGGGCCTTCTATTAAAATCGTTTGCCCTTCAATGACATGTCGCTCCCTCTATTTCGCGCATCCATGCTTTGCTCCATTTCACGACATTTTTTTTTCACACCAACACACCCTTTCTCTCCCGTTTGTTAGCTTGTCAGATTCGCTCTAGGCCCGATTTCTCTATCTCGTGTCCCCCTCTACGGGCCTTTCTGGCTTGAAAAGTCTTCTTCAGGCGAAGCCCTTGAGATCACATTCCTCACTCTATCCATGTTCTTTCCATCATGCGTTATCTTGCTCATACGAGATTTTTTTCCCCCTGTAACGTGCAGTCAATCCACAGTGATGCTTCGGTCCCTCCCTGCAGTGGACTTCCTTTCCAGTTCTTTCTTCGTGTGTGCAATTCGTCTTTTGACCGGCCCCATATTAGGAGTTGCGTTCCCCGTTGCCGCCCATGCAGCGTTTGACCCTGTGCTAGTGCAATTCCTTTGGTTTGGTGCGCTTTGCTATGGAGGCCTCTTTGTCTCGGTCGATAACAGAGCCCTCTGTCACTGATCTCCTTCTTTCCCCTTTTCCCTGGCCGGCGTTGCGTGAGCCTCCCCTTCAGGCAGTCTACATTGTCCCGGTTCTTGATGGTGTCCCGATTGGGCTCCTTTTCAAAGGTCTCTATGAGAGCGCGGTTCTCCCCCGGTTGCCTCTTTCTCGGTATGATGTCCTTTTAGTGGAATTCGTTTTTGTATCTTTGCGCGTCACCTTCCTTCCGTTCATACTCCTCCGGTGTTTTTTTTTTTAGAGCGGTGTGATTGACGTTCTGTCAGGCGTCCTTTTCTATATGCAGGTAACCCCATGATACATCCCTCTGACCGTATTCCGAGCACCTGGTTCTCTCATCTCTTCTTGCAAAGACCCCGCTGGGAACATTCCATCATTAGGTTCCCTCACGGAAGCTGGAACCATTTTACTCCTTCGAACGGCTCACCGGTTCATTTCCCCCCCTTGGGCTTTGAAGACGTCTCGTTTCCTAAGACTGGACTTTGACTCTCTTTACTGGTACTTTGTGCGTGTAGGAGCCCCCCCATTTCACTAATCAGGAAGCCGCCACCTTCCATTCTTTCGACCCTTCCACCAGTCCTTTAAATGGTGCACCAGAGCTACCCCTCACCCTTTCTTGTCCTTTGGTGCGGATGCACCCTTAGCCTGGGCTTTCAGGAAGCTTTGATTTTGCCGGCCCCTTTCAGGTTTGTATTTGATTGCTTTCCCCTCAGTCTCGTCTTTCGCATGGCTCTCCCCGCCTTGAGTTCAGGCCTCGTCTCGGTATTTGCTGCTGGATGTAAGTTATTTGGCCTTTCGCTCCCCTACCCTTTTTTCAAAGCACCACCAATGTCTTTTTGCCGTCTGCACGATGAATTGGACACGATCTTTCTCTGCACGGTATTAGGGTCCTTCCCTCCCCACTTTTTTAATCTAAAACTGCTGTATGCTGGTATGGTTTTTTTTTTGTGCTCCACCCCAATGCGTGAACCTGAATCCTTCTATGGAGAGTTCCGGTTCTTCTCTAGAGGACCCCCTCTCTCGACGGGTTTTAAGTAAGTGGAGTTTTATGCTCATCGCCTTTTTTTCCCTGGACCCCGAGGCTAGTCGGCTGTTTC
>Ga0179593_1592428_pt1 | contig 10407 bp, 10 predicted proteins | sample CZODoug2_1_08_16_FD_185931 | JGI IMG/M metagenome (GOLD analysis project Ga0179593, IMG submission 185931) | Vadose zone soil fungal communities from Angelo Coast Range Reserve, California, USA - CZODoug2_1_08_16fungal (PacBio error correction) | ecosystem: Environmental > Terrestrial > Soil >... | reverse complement strand
AGACACTTTCCGGAGGCTTTCCCTTGGACAATGGACGGAAATAAAGTCCGTCCTTTTTGCAAGAGTCTTAAAGTTTCCCTACTTCCGAGGAGGTGGTAACCTTGGTGGGAGGAGGGATGGTGGTTCCCCCCCCTCACTGAGGAGGGGTGGTGGATTAAGAGCTGCCCGTGGTTGGAGGGCCCTGGTAAGCTCTGTTTTTGCTTGAGAGTTAGCGCCTTCCCTCTTGAGAAGAGGCTCCACCCCGGTCCATGCTCGGGAGACAAAAGAGATGTTACATAGAACATGTCATTATTAGTGAGTTTGAAGACATTTCACATGAGAGCCCCCCATCCGGTTGGAACTCTCAGCCCATTATTACACCCATGACGACACCCCCCCCCAGAGGATGTTTCCCGCCCTATGTTCCCCTTAGAGTTCTGAACCTTTCCCTCGGACTGATCGACTGCTGGGCGGCGAGGTCTTTTGACCCCTGTTAGTTCTTCTTGACGTCAGTTATAATAAATTACCCTTCCCTTCCTAAGAAGGGAAGAGGAGGGACCCTAGATCCGTCCTCCGGTGGGTCTTCCCCCGTAGAAAAATGTCACCCAATTCCTGAGACACCCCCTCCGTTTCCTCGAGGCCCCTTTTTTATCACATCTGCTGTACACGTGAAATAGACGGCTTCTCCTTCCTGATCCAATTCCCTTTTCCCCTTTTCCCTCGGCGTTAAAAGAAATGAGGACTTTTTTCCCCCACAGGAAACTTCTTCTTGTTGCCGACTACTCCCTGCTCCTATGAAGGCCCCCCACGAGAAGGAGGCCCTCTTTTGTGGCGGGGACAAAGATAGCCGGAGTCCTTGACCCAGCCCAAGCTTTTTTTTTACTTTTTACTCTTCCGGTGGCGACCCCCCTTCGAAATTAGGAAAGCATCCCCCACATAGAGTCCCTTTTTCGGAGGAGTTTGCTTTTTACCTTCCTCCGAGACCTCTTCTTGTTTGGGGCAACAAGACCCGCTAATTTGTTTCGATCGGTTCGGACCCTCGGTTAGATTCCCTTATTCTTTTTTTTCGGCTCCCCCCCGATAGTAGAGGGGTGCATAAGGAGCCGCGTCCCTTTCCTGGGAGACCGGCATTCCCCTCTCTCTTCCTTGTCTTTAGGTAATAGGCTCACGTATTTTTCCGCGCACCCCGGTGGAAACTTTTCGAAACTCCCTCCCTCAAGATCTCCTCAGAAGCAAGCCTCGTCCACGAGCCTTCTACAGTGAGCCCTCCATTTTCCCTGACGATATTCAGCTACCGGAGACAGGTTTCCTCCTCCCCCCACATTGGAGAATGCTTGTCCCAACAAACTCCGGCTCGCTCCCCGGAAGCCATGCTTTTCATTGATCTAAGAAAGATTTTCAAAATGTAGTATTGAGGCGTCTGCCCCTTTTTTTCTCAACTCTACCAAAGTCAACCCCGGCATTCTTTCAGGCTCATAATTTTTCGATGCTCCCAATGAGCTGTCCCCCGCGAAAGTGTGGGTCCCTTCTTCCCCCCTTTATATAAAGGAACGATTGATTGCGCTCCATGGAATGATCAAGAACGATCCCCCGTGCGAGATCCGTGAGGTTTCAGGTGGCCTCCCCCGGTGTCATAGAAGGTCCCCTCCTGGTGTGATGCGAAGCACAAGCTCCGTGCTGATGCGGGACACCCCTTCCCTCCAAAATCTCCTTCGGGAGAGGACCGTCCCCTCCCCTCGCGAAATATATAGACTTTTCCTTACTCCGTGGTTGTTGTTCCTTCCCGGACATACCGGTGAAGTAGTCTTCTCGTTTTTTTTCCGATTGAGGTTTCCCGTGCCGGCTGGCTTGGCGTTGCGGAGTCATCTGAGTGGTCCCCCTTTCCTAGTCGATGAAAAAGAAATTCTCCCTCGGACCCTTACCCGCGCAGCTTTCTCTCTTCCTTCTGTGAGCCGGCCATTGAGAGCCCTGGATCTAGCGGATGGTCCCATAAACGAGTAGTCGAGATCTGCCCTGAGTCTCAGTCGAGAACAGTTGACCCCTTATTGATCGCCCCGATGCCGAGCCAGGTTTCTTTCTCCCCCCCTTGTAAAACCCTGACGGTGTCCTCCGTGATTACGGCCCCCTATTTTTCTGCCCGATATCGATGCCAAGCGGGTTCCTCCCAGCGCCGGTTTTCGTTGCTCTTTCCCCATGAGTAGTTCCTCATGCATTCCCTTTTTTACGTGGAGTCGAGTGATGAAAGCGCCTTTGCGCTTGCGTTTTCCTTCTTTCTATCTGGCCTGGAACCATCCCCTTCGACCACCTGCCTGGGCCCGATTCCGATGACCTTTCCCGGCCCGGCCAGAATCGTGGTGCCTTTTGTCGTCGACAGGCTCCCGTCCGCTAATGCATCCACCGCTCCGAGTTCTCGTTTTCCCGCGTGCCGATCTCCGGTCGGCACCGGCCCGGTCCAGGTGCGCCTCGATCGTCCCCCTGAGCTTACAATGTCGGGGTTGGTCCGATCTAGCGCTGCGTCGGCCAGCAACGAATACTCCTCGTTACGATGTTCCTCCCTGAGGGATGTTCGCCGAAAATCGTGTCGACGACCTAAGAGGCCACCTTTCTTTGAGCTGTCAGACTCTGGCTTTTGTCTTCTCTTTGGTTCAATCGGCCGTACGGCTATTGCTTTTGTTTCTCCCCACCGTCTTTGTTGCAGTCGTCGGCCAAAACACCACCCGGATCGCAATGTCGGTTCTTCTTGACACGCATGGAGGTGACTGCCCTTTTTTTGTAGATTTTTTTTTTTTTCCCGGGAGTTCGATCATGGTAAGAGAAGATTTTCTCCGGCTCGGAAATATCCTCGTGGTAAGTATGTTCCAGAAGTCCCGAAGTGACCTCAAAACCGGCGGTTTAGGATATGAAGGTCCTCTTTTCCCTTAGTATTATTTTTTCGGTACTTCTGAGCTCGAGGTTTGAAATGGACGTCCATCATCTTCGCCCTCAGAAGTTCGAGACTCGTCGCAGTCCCCCCGAATTTCGTCTGTTCCTTTCCCGCGCTTCCTTGCGCGGCACGGGTTTGCGCCCTGTCGGCGAAAGCGCTCCTCGGGCCCCTTCTGTTTCTTGCCGTGCGGCACCTTTTCAGCCGAAGACGATTCTCCTTCAGGTTCTCTTCGCGTTTAGCCCGCGGGCCAGTTTGGACTCTTGCCGTTTTTTTCCGTCGCAACGCGCCGGCCCTCGCAGAAATGGCGGCCAAGGCACAAAAAATGGCCTGGAAGAAACCAGCTCCCCTTTTTTGGTGGCAAAAGACGTCCCGCACCCACGCCTTTGGATCTTACCACAGAGCTTTTTTTCCCCCCCCCCCCCCCCCCCCCCCATGTGAAACTTTACGACCCCCCGGGCACGGTTAGAGGTGACGAAGAAGGCTAAACATGCGGTGCCTTCCTTGTCCACGTTCTGTCGTTTAGATATATATATTTCCCCGTTGTTGTTTGAGAGAGAACCCCTTCTGAGCTTTTGGCTCAACCCCTTCGAGGATGCACGAAAAAAAAACCCCTTTCAGGTGGTCCCCCTCGAACAGAAGGTGGAATTAGGGTTCCCTAGAGGGAGGGTTCCCCCGGACGGGAGGCCTTTTCTGAAACTACGGGACTCGTGGTTCAGCTTCAAAGGGGGGTTGGAGGGTTCGGGGGGCGTCACATAGGTGGGCTCTCGTTCGGACTCAATTTTTTTTCCCTTTTTCCGCCGAGGCTCCCAAGCGGGGAACCTCCCGCGATCTTCCGAGAAAATGCGTTTCCGGGCCCCCCTCCTCGGACAATTCCGTTTAGTGGCGCGTCGCTGAGCGATAGCCCTTTCCTACCGCCAAACCGGCGTGGCCAGGGAAAGTTCAAATCGGTCTTCTTGACTGTACCAAGTAGGTCTTCTCGTCTCGAACATGGTCGCTTCACTAGTGTCAGCCCGAGGCGAAGACAAGCGCTTGGAGGTCTCTGACATTAACCTAAGACGAAGGGAGCCTTGATCGTCCGCCTTTCCGTGATGGGGTAGACCAAGTTTCCCCTCCTGATGGACCTCTTCACCCACGTTCGCAGGCTGGGGCCACATGGCGCGCCCCCTTTTAGTTCGAAATAAGGGATACAGCGGAAGACCCTTCCACCCCGGGCCGGCTGGTCTTTCCCTTTCCCATGCGCAAGGCGACATGCGATCCTGGTGTTCGGACGAAGGGAGTCCTTTTTCCGCCGGCCGGTGGTCCCCACCACCGTCCAGGCGGGAAGGTGGGGCTTTACCCGGTTTTTCCAGCAAGATCCTGTGCTCAACGAATATGGACTTTGCCGAGGATTCGGTTTCTTTTTCCCTTCGTTCGACATCTCGGAATCGCTCTGGAGGAGGCTCTTTCCGCAGATTCTCGCTAGATATTGAGGGTAACCCAGACATGGAAAGATCTTTTGCGATAGAGGAGCCAATGGGTGGGTCACAGGTTCGCAAGCTCGGGCACGTTCGTGTAGGACGTCGATAGTGCCTTGCAAAGGTAAGAGTCTCGCATTCAGAGCACGGCTCATACACGAGCTATTTCGAGGACGTTTTCCCCCAGGTTTATCGTCTTCCCCTCCTGGGAAAGGCCCCAGTGACGCGGGTTACAGAGGACCCACGTTTGCCCCGAAAGATCGCATCTCTAGCTCGCCCCGCAATTTTTGGAAGCATTCAAGAGGACTTTCTCCTTTCAGATGTCCCCCTGGATTTTGTGAAGCTCTGAAGTTTTCTGCGCCATTTATAAACTTACTTCAGGAAGGGCTTCCAAATACTTTCTCCCACTCGGCGATGGAGGCCCGTGGCTGAGGCATCTCTCTAGCTTTAGTTTTCTGGGGGCCACTGTCGAGTCCTCTTTCCAGAGGATCTCTTGACCGGAGAACCCCCCACTGGGTAGGCATCTTGACTCTGATAATCACACCCGTTTTCGAGATTTTTTTTTCGGGCCCTGAATGAATGGCAAGCGACGTGTTTTTCCTCGTTTTTCATGCCAATCGACATAAAGAGTTTCTTTTTCCAAGTCACTGCCTGATATATTTTTTTTTCCACAGCTGGGCCGTGCGGTTTATAAGAGTTGAGCCGGTATTAGAAACGGTCAGCAGTCATGAACGGCTTGAGTAAATCGGGATGACTCCTCAACTCAACAGGCTCTTTTTCCCGTCGTGTGGCCCCCCCCCCCAGTATAATAGATGACGTAGACCTCCCCTATGTACGCGCCCTCGGTTGTTGGTTGAGTTTTAGGAACCGGTGTTTTGTAATTATCAGTAGAAGCTCTTGAGACTGTGGCTGGGTGTTCACCCCGACAGTTGTACCCGACTTTTCCGCAGTTTTGGTTGAGGCTGCATCACCTGGTCCCGTGCAGTGATGGACACAGCCTTTTACGAAACTTGGTTGACAGGCAAGAGGATTCTCCGTCCCCCAGATGGTTATATCTTGGCTCCGGGCTTGAGATGCCCCTTGAGCTCCTCTTGCTCTCTTCGATTTTTGGTATCCACAGAGTAGTAGCCATGTACGCATTAGAGGTTGGCCTTTCAGTGTTCCCATGTGCCTCAGTTGCCAACTGATGATGATTAGAGTTTCCTACGCCAAATCCTCTAGGCCCCCAGCCCGCTAGATGACTGGCAGTTACACTTAGTTCTTCTCTATGTCAAACTTCCTTTCGCATTCGACGGAGTTGTCGCCCCAAGTTGAGCTGAGATTCATTCCAGCGACCTCCCCTCATCTTCAAGGCTGTCTTTCTCGGTCTTTTCCGCTCAGCTGCTGCTTCGGCGATCTTCGGGTTCTCCTAGTCACGAAAAACAGCTTTTTCTTCCCCGGGAAGGTACAGTGAGCGATTCACCCTGCCGCGGACTAGAGAAGGCTTCGTGTGATGTAATAGACCCCCCAGAGGGCAGTCTCTATCTTCCTTAGGCTCGATACGAGTCGCCGCACTTTTTCCTGTGAGCGATGGCAGAAAGGTAGAAACAAAGGGCCGCCCCCCCCGCCGTGTCCAGGTGGGCCTACTGATCCACCTTAGCTTTCAAAGATCTAGAGTGCGTGTGTCAAACTTCTAATACTAAAGAGCATAGATTTTTCCCTGATTGCCTCCCCTCGTGTGTCGCACCGCCTTCCCTTCTTCACGATCGATGATCCCGAGACTGTTGTGGAGATTTTGTAGATATTGTTCAATCCCACAATCTCAAGAGGTGTGGTTGATGGACTAAACCGTACTAAGGCATCCTCTTAGGCCGGATTTCCCCCCCCCCTTATTGGACGACGACGGGTCACGAATGGAGGTGACCTTCTCGTGGCCCTGGTTTAGGGGACGGCCTAAGCCGTCGAGTTCGATACAACCTGGTAAGCTCTATGGTTGTTTATGCACCCTCCCCCCCGCGGCGGTGGACCCCTACTTTTCTTGGTTGTAAACCTGGTCTCTTCACCTGCAACAACCGGCGGATTTTCCTCCGTCTCGTATTCGCACGTAATTTTCACGTTCGAAGGAATCTTAGCTTTTTTCTCCTGGACGACTTGTATAAATAGTTCATTCGTCCCCGTCCGTTTCTCTGGAGTCTCATGCGTGGCCACCTCTCATTTTAAACGCCTCTTCCCTTTTTTGTTCGTCGCTTCTTTGTCGCATCACAGCGACGCGCTTCCAGGATGGTCTCCCGTTGCCTTTAACCCGCCCTCCGCGACGACCGTTTTTTTTCAATCGTGCAGTTTACGTAGCTTTTTTCTACCTAGACTTGACAGGCCTTCACTCTCCGGGAAAGCCACATCGATGAAGGGACGCCCCCCTCCCCCTCCCCCCAACCAAACCCTGGTTCACCAAACCGACGCGGCTTCACGACTTGGGCTCCCCTCCCCTCAGAGCTTTCCCCTTGGCGGCCACCCGTCGGGGCCACTTTCCACAGGGACCGGTGCGAAGAAGGGAAGTCTTTCCTGCCTTGTTCCAAAGGTTGCTTCTAATCTATTATCTTCATTAATATCCTTGTGTGTGTTCTTTTCCCCACAGAACGGCCCCAGGACCTTTCCAACACGGGAGAACGTTAAAAGGGGAAAGGTGGTTTCCAAGAAGTTTTGAGCCCGGGAACACGGGGGACCTAGCAGGAGGGGGAGAGGAGGCTTCCTCTTTCCCAAAACTTTGCAGGTGGTGGATACTTCAGTCCAGGCGTTGGGGAGGCGTGGAATTCCCCGCGCGGGTTCTGCGGCGTCCTCGTAGGACGTCCCCTTGTGCGACCGAGCGATTCTTTCCAAGCGGAGAAACCACGATCTGACCCGGAAGGAGTTCTGGTGTTGCGGGTGCTTCAACCATTCCCAAAGGAGCCCTCGGCGATGAGTCCCTTCAGGCCTTTTTGCCCTCACTTGAAGCAACCGGCCCCTCGAATGGTGCAAGCGCGTTCCCATCGGTTGTATCTTTTTTTTTTTTGTTTGCTCCCCCCTCCGTTTCGAGACGCTCGCCTGTGGAGGCGAGATGAACTCTTTCTTTCGTCAGCCTCCGCGAGCTACGTTTCTTCATCGTCCCTTTTCCCCACGGCTCCTTAAGTGTCGAAGATCCGTTCCGCCCCCTGGGTGAAAGTGCTTTCACTTCTCACGTTCCCCGACATGCTTTTAACCAACTTTTCCTTTTTCCCCCCCGTCCGGCTTGACTCTTCTTTGCTTAAAAAAGCACATTAGCATAACAGGTTCTTTCTCCCCTTTCCGGATACTCCGATACTTAATAGGTCCCGTGACGTACTTTTTTCCCCCCCCATTTCGTTTAGCCCCCTTCCACCAAATTGCGATCCTGTTTCCCGAAGAAGAAGGCTTCCTATACTTTTTCGGCCCCAAAAGCTTTTGGAGCCAGTTTTTCTTTGAACAAAGATTTCGACCCCCCCAGGGAGAAGACACCATCAAGATAAGGGGTCAGCTCAAAGGAATAGTACTCCTTTGGTTTTTCTTTCCTAGCCCCACTCTTGTTCGTCTACATCTCCTCCCCACGCAGGTCCCCCCCCCCCCCCCTAGAGGCTCCCTAGGAGGTGCTGACGCCGAATCCCTCTATCCTTTGAGGGCCCCTCCATGAATCAATGTTTTCTCTCTTCCCCATGGACCGCTACCGACGGTTTTAGACGTTCCTTTGGCGACTCTTCAATCGAGGCCCCCGTCTGAATCGATCGCTCTCTGGGGAGGGCATAAGGTCTCTTCTCAACCCCCCCCACAAACCCACCCCCCCCCCCCCCCCCCCCCCCCCCCCCCCCCCCCCCCCCCCCCCCCCCCCCCCCCCCCCCCCCCCCAAAAAGAATGGTAGCTCATCCGGAAGGACCGAGGTTTTTCTTCTGTTTTTTCCAGGTCATCGGGTGCTTTCTTCCCCGTGACCCAGGAGACTTCGCCGGTGCCCTAGAGGGGGGGCGACCAGGCACTTGCTAGCCTCCTCTCGCGAAAGAATCGAAAGAACGAGACAAACTCCGTCTTGGACCATGAACTATTATCCTTTCCCCACCTCCTTTCACTCTCTTCCCCCCTTCCACCCCCTTCCTTTCCCATCCTCCTTTTTTTTTTATGGATGCCTCCTTTACGGAGACTCTCAGAATCCTTGACTGTGAAATCCTGATTTGTTCCGCACCTGCTGGGCCCGCACGACGAGGTGACCCTGCGGCGTTCATCTTCCCTTCGTCTTTTTCTCCCGAGACCCGTTACTCTTGCATCGTCCTTGCAATCGGTTCTTCCCTTGCGCGCTTTGGCGCAAGAGTCCCCCTCCTGGCCCCCCCGCGACTTTCTACCTACTCTTCCTCCTCGACGAGATCTAGTGCGCTCAAGGGGTTGATCAAAAAGAACTGAGTTGGTAACTCTCTTTGCGAGACCCTTTCTTTTTTTCTAAGGTATGGTTGAAGAGAAGGCTTCCCCCGTGGTTTTTTTTCGGATGAAGCCCCCCCCTCCAAGGATTTCAAAATCGTGGTGGAACCTCCCCCCTAAAATTTCTCTGCTACGTTCTCTTTAATTCCTCCTCATCTCTCTTCCTCCGTTGTTGTTGTTCTCCGATTCGCGGAAATCGTTTCTTTTTTTTATTCATATCACCGTAGCGAGTCCTTCGGTGTTTTGTCCTCATCCCCCCTGGCCTGGCGTTGCTTCCGCATCAATTTTTTCACCAGTGTTTCCACCGACTTCGACGTCCACTCTCCATCCCCCCCGTCCAGCTGGTTTTTTTTTCGTAGATCTTCCTTTGCTCATGTTCCCCCCTCGGGATCCTTTCGCTTTTTGCTTCACCTCAAATAACCTTGGAGCGAATGTCCACTTCTTTTCGCGGTTTGGCCCTGCCTCAGATCTTTTTGGCCTGATTTGGTTTTTTTGAATCGCCTCTAGGCCGAAGAAAGTTTCCCTCTTTTCTCGGTTCAGCCTCTGCCTAAAGTTTCCCTCTTTAGATATCTCTGCCCCTGCAGGGATTACATCCTCCTGAGGAAGTTCTAGAGTATCAAGTTGGCTAGCCTCCAGCGAGGACCTCCATCAAAGGCTGACTCTTAGATTGAGAGTTAAGGGATTCCCCACCTAATGGCAAAGCGGGAGGAAAGCACTTTTTGAGAGGGTCTTTCCCTTTTTAGAGGTTAGTTCGAAGGTCTGTCGTACTTCTCGAAAGCAGCTGTAACAGGCAGAATGTTACGTTCCCAGTGAAGCTCAAGTTTTGAAGCCGATGATTCCTTCGTACCTAGTGGATGTTTCGCCGTGCCCCCCATCTCTTACAGCAACCCGTAGGCATAACCTGATTAGAGTTAGCCGTCACGCAGCGTGAATTTTTTTTCCAGCAAGGTTTTTTTTTGAGACCGCGTAATTCCATTTGCGCGAGACGCCCCTGAGCTTAAATGTATAGTTGGCAGCAGACTTTTTTTTTCGGACGGGCCAACAGGTGTTTTTTCCTACACCGTCCATGTTGGGTTTGCCTCGGGCGAAAGACTCGAGTGGGAGACCAAAGAGTTTATTCCCCCAAGGCCTCGGCCACGCTGTAAATAGGAGGGGAGATGTCTGTGAGAAAGTGTCCTCTTTGTTTTTTAGACATAATTGGAGAGATAAACTTGGCCCCGGTCTGTTTTAGGTGGCGAACCGTCGTCGCATTTTCTGCCCACCCAATTTAGATCAATTTGGACCTTTTCCCGAAGCGCGGTCATGGCGGGAAAAGACGGTCCTTTATGAAGGTTTGGAATAAGATCGTAGTAGAAATCTTTTCTCACTGCCCCTTGGTTATGACCCAGGGCATTTCCGTCACTATGCGGACCATTAAGGATGGTGTTATCAGCGGTGTTTATCTACAGTGGCCCCTCTCGGTCACCCCCTGCGGTACGGTCCTTCCCGGTCAATTAGTATTAGCCGTAGGTAAGTTAATTGAATCCCTCGGTCTCCCGACCCGATATTAATGCAGTGTCATGTCGCGGGACCCTGCGTGGCACGTCACTTTTCCTCCCCTCGTTTTGGGAAAGCCCCCTG
>Ga0179593_1577648_pt1 | contig 10407 bp, 13 predicted proteins | sample CZODoug2_1_08_16_FD_185931 | JGI IMG/M metagenome (GOLD analysis project Ga0179593, IMG submission 185931) | Vadose zone soil fungal communities from Angelo Coast Range Reserve, California, USA - CZODoug2_1_08_16fungal (PacBio error correction) | ecosystem: Environmental > Terrestrial > Soil >... | reverse complement strand
TTTTTTTTTTTCTCCCTCTTCTTTTTTTCTCTGCCCTTTGAATTAGGTAGTAGACGGGTGATTTCTCCCTTCGTTCTTCCCCCTCCTTTATTCGGTAACGCTCCAGTTACTTTTCCCCCTGCAAGTTCTCTGACAGGAGGTCGGGTGAGGGATGGTGGCTTTTGGGCTTTGAGATTTTATCTTTTTTTTCTCGAGGGAGGCATCCCCCCCCTTTTCCCCATGATGAGGCGTTCCTTCTGTACCCCCCAGTTTCCCCGAGGGAAACACGATTTTTTTCCCGGCGCGGATGCAGGGGCCACGTGCTTTCCCCCCCTTGCTTTTGCCCCTCCTTTTTTCTACAGAAGCAATAAACCTGTTCTTATTGGCCGGGATTCCCAAGCCAGGTTTTCCCAGGGCTCTTCCCCTTGACTCCCCCCTGATGGCTTCCCTTTTCTCCGATGGAACTTTTTTCTTTCCTTGCTGATATCGGCTTCGTCTTTCCCCCTTTTTTACGATTTCTTTTCCGAAGAGAAAGGAGATCGCAGCTTTTTTTTCTTTGGAACGTAGTTTTTTTGTAGACCCTTCCCGGAAAAGTGCCATTTTTCCTTGTAAGAAGTCCCCCCCCCCTTCCCAGTCACCGGATTCGGCCCCATTTTCTTCCTCCCCTTTGTTCAGCAGAATATACTAACCACTTCATCGGGGAGCATGACCACTCTTCCTTTTGAAACTATGCCTAAACAACCCTTCCCCCCCTCTCGTTACGACTTTTTTTCCTTCCCCTGCCCCAAAAGGGGAGTTTTTTTTTTCTCTCCAAGGGGCAAGGACCCCTTTTCCGTGCTAGGCCCGGGGAGCCGTTGGGTTCCCCCTTTCTCCTCGGCAGTTTTCACCTGCGACCAGGGGGGGCGTTTACCCCAAATCCCTCCTTCCCTTCCTTTTTCTTCCGGTGAATTTCCTTCGGGCCTCGTAGGGATTGACAATCTTTTTTCCCCAGAAGTTAAACCTCTATCCCTTTTTTTTTTTTTTTTTTTTCCCTTCCTGGTTCCTTCCTCCATAGACTTTTTTTTCTGACGACGACGATTCCGGCCCCCCTCTTTTGGACAAAATTTATAAAGCTTTTTCCCCTTTTCCCCTTGGCCGGGGGCTTGCGACCTTCTTCTCCCTTCTTTTTTCTAATTTGCCGATCTTCCCTTCTGCCGGAGGCGAGTTTCCGCTGGGGGTAGCCAGGGTTCTTTTTTTTTTTTCTTCTCCCTTGGTAGGTGATTGTCCGTTTTTTTTTCCTTTTGGCCTTCTTGCGGTATTCTCTTCCCTTCTCGAGTAAATCCTTCCGCGGAATTAACGCGTAGCTCTTTTTTCCGCAGGCAAATTCTAGGATCTCTCTCCCCTTTCCCTTTGAGGAAGCATGCGTCCTTTTTTCCCCCTTCCTTGCAATGTCTTCACCCCTGGTCTGTCGAAAATACAATCCACATCTTTTTTTTTCACCGGCTAGAAAATTTCATCCCCCCCCTTCCCCCTTTTTTAAAGTGCACATAGGTTCCACGGCTACTGGGCCCCTTTTTTTTCTCTTTTGTTCGACCTCGTTCCTTTTTTTTCCACCTACTGGCTAAGGCCGTTCAACCACGAGTTAATCCCCTTTCTTCTTCTTTTTTTTCTCTCTTCCGCTTGAAAGCGGAGTTCCTCCCCCTTCTTGTAATTTTCTTCATTTCGAGGAACGTTGGGCTCCAAGGAGGTTACGTCTTTTTTCCCTTTTCCATGCCTCACGGGAATGCTGGCTTTGTTCTGAGTTTTTTTTTTTCTTTGTCCAATCTGGAGCCTTTCTCTTTTTGCGGCAAATTGGGTTACATTTTTTTTTCCCTTTTTTTTGAGTTAGATATCTCTTGTTTTTTTTCCTAAACCTCTTTGATTTTTTTTCTTCCCGTCCCTTCGGTACGCAGCCGGTTTTCCTTGTTTTTCCCCGCCCAGCAAGTCTCTGGCTTTCTCTTTTTTAAAGGGAACTCCCGAATTCGCACGGGAGTCTTCCCCCCCTTTTGCCTTTTTGCATAGGAGGGCTAATTCTTTTTTCTTTTTTTCTTTTCAGCCAACTTCCCTTATGACGGGAAGGAAGTGGTGGAGGCGCTCTCTTTTTTTCCCCCCATGGCCTTAAGGGTCTCACGTGCGGGTTACTTCCTCCCCTTTCCTCTCAACGTTCGGGGTCTGTGTCTCGACTTTATGCGGACCGAGCAGGTAAGAAACTGTCCCTTGGAAGTAGAAGAGGCTTGTGATCCTTTTTTTTTCCCCCCGAAGTCCGTGTAGAGTGTCTCCTTTCCTTCCCCCGCAAGTAACCTTCCGTTCAGAGAGGTGTCGGATCTCTTCACCACGGATTTTCTTGGCAAATTTGTGTGGCTTCCCCTCTTCTTTTTTCCGATAAGTCATTTCCCCCCCCCCCCCCCTCCGTTGTTGTTGTTTTCCCCTTTTTATCTGCGTTCGGGAGTCTAGGGGCCCTCCCCCCCCTTTTTTTTTTTTGTTCTTCGATGCGATCGCCGAAATACGTCTGTACCGGGTTCTTTTTTTTTTTAGGGACAACTCTTCCCTCCCCTCAAAGGGACTTAGTAGAGCAAATTGCACTCCCCTTTTGCATCGGCTTTACGAAACCGTGTTTTCCCCTCTTTTTCCCCCTGTGCGCGGCGCTTCCAGCCACGCTTTTTCTTCTTTTTTTCCTTTGGACATGGCTCTTTTTTTTTTTCCCCTTCCCCCGCACGAGAAACTACGTCCCCTCAGCGATCGACCACGTCCTTCTCCTTTGTCCTTTTTTGGCGGCCCGAAAGCGCTGGGCTTTCGCTCTTTTTCTTTTCCCTCACGGATTTTTTTCCCCCCTTCCCAGGAGATCCGGCGCCCCTTTCCTCTTGGCGAAAGGAAGCACCCTCCCCCCTTTTTTCCCCTCCGTGCAGGACTCTAACCCGTTCCTTTCCCCCTTTTTTTTCCCCCCGTGGTATCCTTTTTTCCCCCACACAAGAGATATGCTCCCCCCGCCACGGGCGCTGTACACCCCCCTTTTTTCGTTTCCCCCCACATTCATAGACCCCTTCCTCCCTCTCTTTTTCAGAAACGATTAGGCTCCTTCCCCATCACGGGCAGGCAGTGCCCGTTTCTTTTTTGACGGTCGGGACGGCTTTTTTTTTTTTCTTCGCCAAACGGTTCTAGAATTCCTTGGCTTTCCCTTTCCTTCTTTTTCGTTGATTTTTTTCTCGTGCGGATTGAGCAGAGTTTTGATAATTAGGGTTGGACCCCCCCCCCCTTTCCCTTCGGGCCAGGGTGACTCTTTTCTTCTCCTACGTGTTTTTTTTTTCCCGTGGGGCACTTCCTGCTTTTTTTTCCATGGAATTCGAGCCGTGGACTCTTTTTTTTTTACTCCAAGATGTGGATTAGGCCTCCCCTTTTTTTTGAACCGATCTTTTTTCTTCAAAAGCAGAAATTTTCTTCTATTGCGGAGATCCAAGGCTTTTTCCCCGCTACTCGGGGGAAAGGTCCTGCCCTGGCGTTCCCCTTTTTTTTTCCCGCGCTTTAAGAGAGGCTTTCCCCCACAGAAAGAAGGCACACTTCCCCCCCAATCACCTCCCCGGATATACCCCCGCTCTTTTTTCCCCCCCCCTTTTTCCCCCCACAAGTTGGTTTTGTTTCCCTTCCCCCCTACCCAGGCGCTCGGACTTCCGACGTCCGTAGCATGGCGGAAGGGGCCCCCCCCCTCTTTTTTAGAATGGTGGTTTCGGTCCCGGCGCCTTCTTTTTTCCCCCTATCTGCTGACTCTTTCCCCCTCCCCAGGCACAGTCAGGATAGAGTTTTTTTTTTTGAGAAATCTTTTTTCAAGCCGACAGGGGCCTACTTTTTTAGTCGGACCCCTCTCTTCTTTTCACACGTACGCCCTGTCGCAGGTTTTTTTTCTTTTCCTCGCCCACGGCGCCGAGGCTCTTTTCTTTTTTTTTTTCCTTTCTGGATCTAAAGTTTTCTGACCACCCCTTCCTTTTTTTTTTGGCTCAGCCTCTCCCTCCTTTTTTTTGGCATTTCGATTACATAGATGAGTTTCTTCTTTTCATGGTTGCCAGGAAGAACTGTTCCTATTTTCTTCCCGGCTGTTTATTTCCCCTCCCCTTTCCCTTTCTGTGACGGAGTACTTACGGTATTGCGACACACTTCCCCCGATAGCGAGATAGTTACTCAGCCTTTTTTTTTTTTCTTGCACTTCCAGCACGGAGAAAGGCTGCTTCCGCTTGTTTTTTCCCCCTCACCTTTCCTCGAGTCTCTTTTGGTGCCAAACTGGCTGGGGAAATACCCTTCCCTGTTATGATTAGGAGACAAGACGGCCTTTGAGCTTTCAAATGAACGTGGTGCTCTCCCTTTTTTTTCCCTCTGCATATTGGGCCCCTCTTTTTTTCCGGCTGGGGTGGTAACATGGGTTTTCTTTTTTCCTAATGTGCGTGGCTGGATGCTTTTTCTTCCGCTCTCGCAACATCACTCGGCCAGCCTTCCCCCCCCCTCTCCCCCCGGGGCTGTTCGGGAACCTTTTTCTCTTTGGAACGATACCGTCGAGATCCTTTTTTACTAAGAGGACCAAGCTGGATCCACCTTTCCGTTGTTGTTTGTGGTTTTTCCTCTCTCTCCGAGGATTGGCATTCGTAGTAATCCCCTTTCGGAAGAGGTCATTTTTTTTTTTTTCTTTTTTTCGACGGGGGATCTTCCCCCTTTTTTCCCAAGGAACCTTTCCCCCTCCGGTGACGAGTACGGGTGCGTTGAGGGCTGTGCCTCGATCGCGGGTCTTTTTTGCGGGTTTTTGGCAGCAAGGGAAGCACATTTCCCCCCAAAAATGTTAACCCCCCCCCCCGAAGGGACCAGATTCGGCCCTCTCCGACACTGGTCGGCGCATTTTGAAAATGGAAGCTCTGCCCCGTTTTTTTTTTTCTTTGAACGGCATAACAGGGTCTCTCTCCCCATTCTTTCTTTCCCGGGATTTTCCAGCCAGGGGTCAAGGGCCAATGTCCCTTTTCTCGCTGCACAGGAGATTTTCTTCCTTTCTTTGAAGCCTTTGGGTACTCCCTTTTCTTGCCGTGCTGCTCCTTTCAACGCGCTTTTTTTTTTTTTTTTTTTTTTTTTCTCGCCGCGAATCGTGGCGCTTATTTTCCCTATTCCCTCTTGTGTTTTCCAGACGTTAAAGGACGCATCTTTTTTCCCCCCTTTTTTTCCAACTCGGTCCCAGGAGGAGATCTTCCCTTTTTCTTTCCCTCTTTTTAATTCGGAACTCCTTTCCCACGGCTTGAATGATACCCCCCTCCTTTTTCTGCGAAATGCCCCCAGCCTCTTTTCTTTCGGGGAAACTTTTCCGGAAACCTGGAGATCCCCTCCTTTTCTCCGCCGCAGAGAAGCCTCCCCCTTTTTTTTTGCCGTGGGCGATGACCTTTCCGAATTCCGGCTTTTTCTTTTTCTGTACGTGGAAACAAATTTCTGTCGACATTAAGAACGGGAATTCACGTCGGGGGCCGCGCGGGGTCCTTCCCCTTTCTGACAGTGGCTGCAGTTTTCCCCCCTCTCTCCGGGACTGGGCCTGGTCTTCCCAGGCAAGATAGACGGGGTTTCCTCCCCTCTTTTTTGGACGGACCACAGGTCTAAGCAGTCCCATTCCCCTTTTTTCGCCTTCGATAGCCGTTCGAACAAAGCTGTCACCGTGCTCTTCCTTTTTAGAGTCGCCTTTTTCTTTCCGGAGGAGCTGTGTACGCTGTTTTTTGGGTTTTTTTCCTCTTTTTTTTGGTGGATGTCTTCTTTGTTTTTGCGGATGGTTTCTTCTCTCTTGGTGGATCTCGGCGTCCCGAGCGTAAAACCATTCTTCTTCCCCCTTCCTCGCGTTGTTAGCGGAATCCTGGCCCCCCTCCCCTCCCCCCTGTTTATTCACTTTTCCCCTCCCCCCATTCTCGAGATTCGCTTACCGCCTTTTCCCCCGGCTGGGAATCGCAGTGCATGATTCCTGTCTCTTCCCCTCAATCAAAAATTCTTTTGTTGTCTTTCCTGTACCCCCCTCCTCCTTTACTTTACATTCACACAGTCTGCGGAACTTATTCCCCTTGCGAAAAGGAAACGTAGGCCTTTTCCGCATTTTTTTAGCTTTTCCCTCCCTGTAGTGTAAAAAAGAGTAGCCCCTTTTCTTCAATCCGAGAGGGGGGCCGGTCTTTTCTTCTCTCCTTAAGTTGAACCCTTCCTTCCTCTAAAACAGTTTGGCTCCCTTAAGAAGTAGCAGTGATTTCCGTTCCCCCTTCCTGGGTCTGCGGTATTTTTTTCTTTCGGCTCTCGGTTATTGATTTGTTAATCTGCTTCCTTTGGTAAAAGGAGGTTCGGCCTCCCCTCCAGTGGAGCCTTTTTTTTCCCTATCTGATGGGTGGTATGGCTTCCAGGCTTTGTCGAAGTAGCTGTTTTCCCTCCTTTTCTTTTTTCTTTTTTTTTGAAGGAAGGTTCCCCCTTTTGGGTGTTTCGAGTCGCCCAAGTGCCCCAGTTCTCTTCCGGCACCAGGTTTTTTTCGCGGAAGCATTCCCTTCCTTCCTCTGGCCGGGGCGTTTTTTTTTACTACTAGGCGCTTAGGGCATTCCTTTTCAGCTATGAACGGGCAGCCTTGTTCTCTTCTTATTTCACTGGTTTTCCTTTCCGTGGTATCCGTGCGGGGACGGTTCTCAGAAGGGTCTTTTTTGCTTGGCTGAGCGCAAGAGCCTTTCAGTGGTTCCCCCTTTTCCCGGACCAATTTTTCCTTTCTCCGAGGGCTTCCCCCCTTGCTCGAAGAAGTACGGGTCGTTTTTTCTTTTTTCCCGTCCAAATTGGGCCAGGTCCTTGTCATCTCTTTTCCGGTCTCTTGTGCGCCCCTCGACGAAACAGGATTTCCTTTTTTTTTCCTCTCCCCACTACGACGCAGATAAGGTGAATCTCCTTTTTGAGAGAGATTCACATGGATATGGCGTCGCTTTCCCTCTGCCTCCCCCCCCCCCTTTTCTTCGATTTGCGGATTTCCCTCCCTCTGTTGACCGGACTGGGCATTGCGTGGCTGCCCCCTCGAAACCCAGGACTCGTCGTGTATTTTCTTTTTTTTTTTTTTTTATTCCAAACAAGACTCGGCTTTACGGGCCCACCTTTTCTTTTCTTTGATTTTTTTCCTTTCCTTCCCTGCCAAAAGCGTATACCACCCTCTTCGACGGCCGTCCCGCAAAGGAGACCCCTTTCCTTCCGAAAAGCGATAGTCCCACGTCCTTCCCTTTTTTCCCTTCGAAGTGTGTTGTTTCTTTTTTCCCGCTCTAGGCTGCGCCGCCGATGAACCCCTCCCCTTACGCGATTAAGGCTGCCCTTTTTTTTTTTTAGGAACTGGCCTGGGCCTCTCCCCCTTTCCTTCTTCGGACGCTTTTTTTCCCCCCCTGCGGACGGCGGACCCTGGACCTGCTTTTTCCCAAGGAACAACACTTTTTTTTTCCGAACGCACTTGAAACAACCCCGCCAACCGTTTCTTCCCCCCCCCAAGTGCTGTCTCCCCCCCCTTGTGGGGACAAACATAATCCGTGTCCTTCCTCACCTGAGAAGGGCCGGAATACCCCCTTCCTTTAGCATGTGGCGTACCAATCTGAGACTTTTTTCTACTTCTTTCTTTTCCACAAGTTTTTAGACCTTTTTTCTTCCGGAGGAAACTACGCTTCTCCCCCTTTGAGCAAGAGGGGAGAAGGGCCCCCCCCCTTTTTTGACACGCGGCAGTAGCCCTTTTCTTGCAATCTGTTTTTTTTTTCTTCTCCCCCCAAGCTACGTGGGAGTTCAGCCGGACCTCTTGGCGCGATGGGGAATGGACCTTTTTTTTTCCTTTGTGGACGATGGGGAAGGACCGACTCCAACGTTATTTTCCCTCGGTGCCCTCCCCTTTCCCTCATGGAACCCCGGCTCCCCTTCTCAAAGGCAGAATTCCTCTTGCAGATTTGGCCTTTTTTTCTGCTGGAGGTCTGACTTTCTCCCTCTTGGCCATTTTTCCTTGAGTCTATATTTACGTCGAGCAGCCACCTGATCGTCTCCCCCGGCCACGCAATAGGGAAATCAACCTCCCTTTTTTCTACCCCAACTTTCTCCTCTCCCCCTGCACGCAGTTAAAAGCGCTCTGTTCCCCCCCTCCCCCCCCAGCGTGGTAGGGACGTTTTTCTCTTCCTGAATTTCCCGAGGCTTTATTAATTTTTTTTTTTTTTCAGGCGGCCGGATTTCGTCTTTTTTTTTTTTTTTTCCCAACACGAGGAGTTGCTCGGACAGGCCCCTTTTTTTTTTTTGAACGGGCTGGAGCAACTTTCCGCCCTTTCCTTCTGACCCTGTTCTGACGTCGACTTCCCCGGCTCCTTTCCCCCCACACCCTTGTTCCCCCTCCCTTCCTTTGGGGCCTGACTGCGCAATCTTTCCTCGCCCCCCTTTGCGGGCGTTCTTCCTTGACCCGTGGGGGGCGGTGCCGGACAAAACGGGGTTTTTTTTTTTTCAGCTCGGAACCGCGCGTTCGTTCCTTTTCTTTTTTTATCATTTGCCAGTCCTTTTTTTTTTTTCGATTCGCGCAGCCATCGTCCTTCCCGGGACCGAGTTTGTTCGTCTTCCGGCCGGGGTTCCTTACGTTTCTTGCGACAAACCCCCCCCCCCTCCTTTCCTTTCCCTCTGCTTTTTTTCCCCTTTCCCCCCCTCAAGGCGTGCGCGGGATCGAGGCCGTCTTTTTCCCAAGCGGCTTACGCTGCTCCTCCCCCCCCTTTTTTTTTGAAAAGAGTTTTTCGCGCCTTTGTTTTCCCCCCCCTTCTTCCAGTGGGAGCTTTTTCCCTTCTTTTTCACCGGTTATCTTCGGAGCCTTCCTTTTGCAGAGAGTTCAAATGCCACGTGTTTCCTTTTTTGGATCTCTCTTCTCCTTTTTCTTCTGGGTACCCCCCTTTTTTTTTTTTCTGGGCACCGCTCATCCTTTTTTTCTGAAGCTACGAAGCCACGCCCTCTTCGCCCTCCGGCCAGCCGGACCCCTTCACCCTCCTTCCTTTTTACCTGATGAGTCCAAGATCCCGTCTCTCTTTTTCTCAGGATAATTAACGAGGCCACCTTTCTTTCTTTTACTTCCTCCGTTGTGTTGTTTATCTCTGTCTATGGACTAGTTTTTTTTCCCCCCTTAGTAAAGTAGCCGGATTTCCCCCCGCGGGTAAGGGCGGGGATCTCGGACCCTTTTTTTTTCCGGTTCACGCGCCAAGTTTCCCCCTTCCCCCCCCTCTGGTTTTTCCTTCCAGTCGGGTGCGGCGTTAAGGGTGGGCGGATGGTCTTTTTTTTTTCGGATCGTTCTTCTTTTTCTTCCTGGCACCCAGCCCCTCCCCCCCCAGATTGAGCGGTTCGGTACCAACACAGCCGGGTACACTTTTTTTTGATTTCCTCGATCCAGCACGGCGGGGCTTCTTTGGTGGAAAAGCTCTGCCCCGGTTTTTTTTTTTTTTCTCCGAAGAATAACCCTTTTTCTTCCCCCGCTCTTTTTCTTTATTTACCAGCACAGGGGTGCCCCCCTTTTTTTCTCAATTTTCTAGATGAAACGGATTGCTCCCCGCGTGGCAAAAGACCGATGTGGCTCCCTTTTCTTTTCTTTCCTACGGATTTTAATTCTCCTTCGCTTGTCCGATCTGCTTGATGACGAGGGAAAGTCGTTTTTTCGTCCACTCTTTCCCTTTCCTTCAGCGACTTATGTCCCGAAGAACAAAACTCGGGTCCAGGATCTCCTTCATGGAATGGATGCGCTCCCTACGGGCGCATGGATACACTTTCCTTCTTCTTGTCCCTTCACCCCGGTCCTTTCTTTTAAAAAGCTTTTTTCCTCCAAAAAAGGAGTAGTTTTTTTCTTTGAGATCTGACCTTCCCTGCGTAATAAGACGGCCCCTCGGAAAGAAGTGGTCCCTTTCCTTATGACTTTTTGCTCTCAGTCCCCCTTTCCCTTTTCGAAAGGGCGGTACGTGGACCCCTTCTCCCTTAGACAGGGGAAAGTAGAAGTCTTTTTCTTGAACCTTAATTCCGTTTCCCCCAGGGGCCGTTCAAATCTATCCTTTTTCTTTCGAAAGCAATTTTTTTTCAGATCGACGGGAACGATCTCTTTTCCCCCGGTTCCCGACCACATTCTCAAGGTCCCTTTTCCCTTCAAGGCAAAGTGCAGGGAATTTTGCTTTCCTCCTCGTTTCTTCCTTTTCGAAGGACGGAGGATTTACTTTTTTTTTTTCCGCTGGGGTTAGAAACTTTCTGTCCTTTTTTTCCTTCTTTTTTGGAGTTTCTTCCTTTTTCAGTGCTTGGCCTTCTTGCTTTCCTTTTTTCTCATCAGGTTTTCTCTAGTCTTCACCCTTCTCAAGTAAACCATCTCGTGCTCTTTTAAAAGCGTAAGGGGTTTTTTTCTCTCCTTGATCCAGGGAC
>Ga0179593_1513488_pt1 | contig 10407 bp, 14 predicted proteins | sample CZODoug2_1_08_16_FD_185931 | JGI IMG/M metagenome (GOLD analysis project Ga0179593, IMG submission 185931) | Vadose zone soil fungal communities from Angelo Coast Range Reserve, California, USA - CZODoug2_1_08_16fungal (PacBio error correction) | ecosystem: Environmental > Terrestrial > Soil >... | reverse complement strand
GAATGCAGATGTCATGCCGTTTGTCACCCTTAATTCTTACAGCGCTCCCTTCCTACCTGAGGGAGGCCTCTCTTCAAGGCGTTGTGTCCCCCGTTCTGTGCCGCGAATACATTCATACGGCGCCCCATTTTCCTCCCCCTTGCGACCTCTTCCGACAATACCCTTTCCCTCCTTTTTCCCGGGTCCCTTGCCAAAACCGGACCTTTTTCATCCCGATTTTTTCCCCACCGAACTCCTCCTTTTCCCCAATTAAAAGTGCTCGGTTACGAATTGCTCCATCCCCACGGCCATCTCGCATATCCCCTATTGGCGGCTCTTAAGACCAGAAAACTTCCATCTGAGCTCGTGCGGGCTCCTTCCCCCCCTCTTATTTCTCCTTTTTAAAGCATGCAGGGCGCCGATCACACCCTTTTGCTCCTTGCATTCCAACTTTTTTTCCCTCTTTTGAGCTGGTTTGTTTCCTCCTACTCCGATGCCAGATTCTTCCCCTTTTCCCCCTGGTCAGTATTCGAGAAGCCAAGAGTTTAATTGTAATTCTTCTAGCTTTTTTTAACTTCTAATGTACGCCGAGGAGAGCAGAGGCCCTCTTTCCACGAGTGCCACTTCTTTCTTTCCCCTTGACATATATGAAGATGGACGGGCGCTTTGCGGCCTTTTTTTTTTTTTAAATCCGCCCTGAGCCTCCGTTCCAAGAGTGCCCCCCCTTTCTATTGCCTTCCTTTCGGCTCCTACCTCCCTCCCTCAGTTTCCCCTCCAAAACGAAACGTCTATTTCTGTTGAGAAACCTCCATCCCCAAGGCTTCCCCCCCATTGCGCCGGGTTTTTTTTTCCTTTTCTCGATCGCCACCAGCGAGAATCGGCCTCACCGGCGCGGATCTTTTCTCTTTTCCGTTGAACCCCCTTTCCTCCTATTCCCCACGTAGTTAGCAATGCGCGCCTCCAGAAGACTTCCCCCTGGACTTCCTTTCCCCTCCAAGAACCCCAAAACAGATTCCTCTTTCCCCCGGCTTTTCTGTTATGAGACCCCTTTCCCTGAGACTTGTTTCTACACCCAGCCCTACTCTCTCCATTTTTTGTTTTCCCCTGGCAGCTCACAATTTCCCTTCCACAGCATACTGGCCCCACGTTCCTCTTCCCCCCTAGGCAGTTAGTCCCTTCCTTTCTCCTTCCCTTTCCTTCGGCTACTCCTAGTTAAACCGTCAATTTTTTAAGTAGTCGATCTCCCTCCGTAATTCTTCTTTCTGAGTGTTCCGCTCGCGGCCTTTCGCTATAGTTTTTTTTTTAGTTTCCCCAATTCCCTCGGCCCCTTTCCTTTTCGTGACATTCATCAACTGCCGTATCTTCTCGGTGCTGTCCCTCTTCTAAGGAATGATACGGGAGCATGGATTTCTGTTCTTTTCCGTCCTTCTTCCTCGATATTCTTTCTTTTTACAAAGGAAGGTGCACGTTATACCATCCTCAGTTATCCAAGTTTTTTTTTTGGGTTTTTTTTTTCTTTTTGCTAAGAGGGTTTTTGAAGTTTGTCGGATGATTTTCCCCTTCCCATTTATTCCCCCCCCTTAGTCCCCCCCGAATGGGAAAGTGTCGCTCATCCCCCGGCAGATTTACCCCCCTTCTCCCTCTCCCCCTTTACCCTCTTCCCCCTCTCCCGGCAAGAACAACCACTGCGGATGACCGTCCCGAATCGCTTCCGCCTTTTGAATGTGGAGCGCTCTCTCCCCCTTTCCTTTTTTCCTTTCGGAGGCTTTCCCATGATATTTTGGCCCCCTGCCATCTCCCAGTTATTCTTTTATTCCCCCTCTTCTGACCCCCTTTTTTTCCCTTTTTTTTTTTCCCTTCACTACCCCGTGGGTTGGGTCGGTCCCCTCTTGCATCTGATTTGCTCCAAAATTCGCCCCTTTTTTTTCTCAAAGGCGCCTGCGTCGTCTTCAGTCTTTTCATAGAGAATTCTGTCGGCTTTTTCCCTCTCCCTCTCTTCCGATTACTCCCCCTTTATTCGCTGCACCATAGGGGTCTTCCCGCAGTCTCCCTGTTTGGCATCGTCCCTAGACTTCGATCTTTCCTACCGGCGAGGGCTTACGGTGCGACATTTCTCTTGTTGATTTAGCCCCTCCTTCCGCTTAATCTGGAGAGTCTCCCCGCTTTTTGTGGACGAAGAGAAGAAGGCGAGCCCCCCCCACTGCTTCACCTCCCTTGGAACGCCTCCAAGAATTTCCTTTCCCCTTCTCCTATCGGCCTCATAATGGGCTGTATTGCTTTCCTATAATTTTGCTTGAAGTGACTTTTCCCCCCTAGATTTCCTCTCCCCTGAAGGAGGCAGCCCTTTTTTGAAAACGATGTTGTCCTTCTGCATCCGATCCCCCCTCTACTCCCCGTGATCTCTCTCTTTTAAGCCCTTTTTTTCCTTCTATTTAAACCTCGGTTACCCCCCTTTAATCCAGAGCCCGCTTTTTTATCCAAGACCCCTCCACTTTTTAAAAGAGCGCCGATGCACGTCTTATACGCAAGTCCCTCCCATGATGTCTCCCCGACCCTTTTCTTTCCCCCCACCCCAGTTCCTCCTGCCCCCCCCATTGATTTTCCGCTTTTCTAGGCTGCTCCTTGGGCGCATCCCCCCAGAGTAGAGCCTGTGTTCTTGACTCACCAATAAGCTCCTCTCACTCCACCTTCTGAAGGTCTCCCCTGCCGCGTCCTTTTTCTTCGGTGACGTATTCAAATGGCCGGACTTCTTACCCTGTGTTCTCCTCCCTCTCCCCATAAGTTTCTTCTTCAGTATTCTGAACAGACCGCACATTCATCTCTGAAATCACCTTTGCGCCCTCTGGTGAAGTTAAGACTTTCGACGGGGGGGTTTCCTCTTTTGTCCACGCGCTACCGGCAGGCACTCTCAATTTTTTTTCCCACTATATAAGTCTTCCCTTTTGGAGTTCTAACGACCCCCCCCTTCCCCCAGCACATGGATTCATAGAGAAGAAGCGGAATACTGAAGCGTGCGTCCCCCCCCAACCCTTTGCATATGCCTTTAAGACCTACCTGAACCTTTTAGTTGAAGTAGCCATCACGTTGAAGATGATTCCCCTTTCCTCCCCCCCCCCCCCCGAGGACATTCCCCTCCAGGGACGGTGCACAAGTGTTTTTTTTTTTAGTTCCTTCTTGGCCTCCTGAAACTCCTTTAATTTTTTTTTATGGGTTTTTCTCCCTCGTGGGCCGTCGTTCAGGCAGACCAATTTGTTTCTTCCCCCTTTGGGTGAATTTCTTGCAGCAATCCAGACACCGCCCCAAGCCGCCCCGACCCCTTGGGCCTCTCGCACTGCTGGATAACGTGCCACCTCTTCCTTATCCTCATTTATCCTTTCCGGAATGACGGAAGCTCGACACAATGCTCTTTCCTTACTTTTCCTCTTAGCATCCCTTCGGCTTTTCCTTTTCATGTCTCCTCCCCCCCCAGCATGTTCGAGTGGGGCGTTCCCTTCTAACCCTATTCCTGGCACGCGAGCGCATCACAAATTTCCTCTCTTTCTTCTACGACTTCTCCTCCCCCCATTGAACTGGGAAATTGCTCGGCATACGGTGCCCCGGTTCTTCAAGCCCTCCCATGATCCCCTTCTCTGAGGGTTTCTCCCTCTTTATCCCTTGGGACGGGGTTTTTTCGCAAATTATTTTCAGTCGGCGATGCCTTTTGCTGGTGTTTCGTTGCAGTCCCCCCCTCCCCTGAAGTTCCACTCCAATTGCTGCGTCGTCTTATCTTTTGCCGTTCCTAAGGAAATCTTCTTTTTGCTCCGGAGTTGCATAAGACGTATAGCGATTTGCCCCCCTCCCAGCAATCCTCTTCCCCGCGCTTTTCCTTTTCCATAGATGTTCATGACGATAAAATCCGGCGTGCCTTTTCCCGGCCTTCTTTACTTACCCTTTGGCCCCCCCCAAATCCCCTTGCGCGTTCTTGGCAGCCAAATATTTTTCCCCTTCGTGTTATGAGAGTCCCTTCAGCCGAAGCCCTCTTCACACTGTGCCCTTCTTTCATAAGTCCTTTCTTCTTTGCAGAAACTGATTATTCGCGACCGCGCCCCCAAGCGTCCTCAATACTATCTCTTTCGGATGATGAGTCCCCCTCTCCCTTACTCTGTCTTCCCTCTGAGTCTCTGCTTTATTTTTCTTTCCTCCAGAGCCCTTTTTTTTTCTTCGTCGAGACCTTATTGGCCAGCCGTCGAGCGCCAATTAACGAGTCGGGATCTGTCCCTTTTTATCGCCACTCCCCCAGATTACGTAGTGCGCTGGCAAAAAGTATCCATCCAGTTTGGATCCCTCTTCGTGAATTTCCCCCCCCCGGTGAATATAATTGCCGCCAGCGACTCCCAGAAAGGATTCCCTTGGGTTGGTCCCCTTCCCCTAGGTTCACGATCGCGATAAATTTTTCTTTCCTTGTTCCCTTGTCCTTGTCCCTTGAATTTTCTTTTTTTTAGCTCGGGAATACCCCCCTTGATCGAAGATTTCCTCTGTTTTTTTTGGCAAAATTACGCTCCTGGATCGCCCCGCAAGCTTCTTTTTCTGCAGCTTTCTTTCCCCCCCCATTGGAGACGTAGCCTTTTCCGCGGCACAGACAGTTGTCCGACCAAGAGCCAGTTCTCCGCCCCCGATAGCCCCTCCTCCTTACGCGTCTTTTCACCACGTCATGTACAATGTGAATTCCCTTCTCCGGGTTGTTGTTTTCTCTCCTTTCTTGAACCTTCCCTTCTTTGGAAATTAGCCTCTCTTATCCTCCCCCTCTCTCTGCTAGATTTTTTTTTACCCCGGTAGGGCCGGAAGAAGAAGGCACTGCTCCCATTTCAGAGCGACCTCTTTGCTACCCCCTCTCCCTTGAGAGGAAGACGTTGCCAAAACGCGTACCTCGGTCTGCCCATGCCTCCCTCTCTTTTCCCCCCCCCTTAAAGTATTAAGAATGCCTCCAGGTCCAATTTACATGACGTTCCCGCCCTCGATTCTTCTTCCCTTCATATTAAGACCCCTCCCCACTCCATGAGTATCCTTTCGGGATTGACGGACTTTCCCGTTCTCTTAGACCCCTTGCACACACCCCTCCACCCCCTCCCCCTTGCATCCAATGGATTTTGCAATACTGCAAACAGGTGTTTTCCCTTTTCCCCTTGGTTTACCCCCCCCCCCCGGAAAGAATCGACTCGAATCTATTCCCTTTTTAGGAGTTTCCTCCTCCAAGAAGAATTGTAATTGAGTGGCTCTCACACAGTCCCTCCTTCCTGACAGAGAAGTCTTTCCTCAAGACTTGCAGAAGAAAGAAGAGGTGGGCAACGACTCACATGGATTGGCCCTTCTGCACTATTTATTTTCTCTTCCCCGGGTCCCCTTTTCTTGATAAGTTATGACACTTCTCCGCAGTCATTTCCCCCGAGTTTTCTAACGAAGGCGCCCCACGCCGGAACCTTTCCTTACCTGAATTTTTTCTTTTCCTACACAATCATCCCAGTTTCCCCGTCGGGTTGCCTTTTTCTCTCCGAATTACCCTCTTTTTCCCCCCTGAGACGGAATATCAATTGATCTTCGTAGGGATCTTCTTTCTTTGTCTGCTCCCCTATTCCCTTCTCTGAAATGCGAGATTGCGGAGCAAGAAGAAGACATCTTTGACTTTATCATTCTCCTCCTTTCCCAGATTCCTCCTTTCGAACAGGGAGGTGGCCTTATGTTTCTGCGCAAATTTCCCTAGCCCCCCCATCCTCCCCCGGAAAGCCGACCGCAATATATTGTTCCAAATTCGCATTTCCCCGAAAACGTCCCCCCCGAGGGCGGCCTTCCGTAGAGCTAGTCCCATAGTCCCTCCCTCTTCTCGGCTTCCTAGAGCTAGTTCACCAGGTTCAATTTTGTACTGGAGATCCCTCTTATTTATTTTGCGCGGCCTTCGAGTATCTTTTAGTGGATGCAACTCAACTTCGTGCTTTTTTAATAACCCCTTTTCCGCGACATGGCGGGTGTCGTGCTACTTGAGCCGTCTCTTCCCCCCAGTATTTTTAAGTCACCCTAAATGTATTTTGAAAAAGGAGAGGTGCACGTCTCCAAGCCGCAGTTAGGTTTCCTTCCCACACCCCCCCCCCCCCCCCCCCATATTGAGTTCCCTCCCTTTTTCCGTTGTCTTTGAGGAAAATACTGCTCTCTCGAGTCCGCTTCCCCTTACAGGGACGTGTAGACGACGATCCAACTGCTGCTCACACTCTGATCCCCCACGAAGTTTTTCTATTCCCCAACTGAGTCTAACCGTCCTTGAGAATCCCGGCAGCAGTTATAGTCTATGGTAACGGTTTTTCCTCTGTCAACCCCCTGTAAGGTAGTCAGGACATTCCTGATCTCTTTTGGCCCGCTCCCTTTAGTCTACGTTTATTTTTCTCACGAATCCTTTGTGTTCCCCCCCCTTTTCCCTAAGCCCTGGTTTTCTTCGGCACTTATAGTTACTCAACCGATTATGCTGGTCTCCGTGGCTCCCCCCTTTCACCCCCCCCGACTCACCCTGGAGAATGGTCTCCAGAGGCGCCGTGGTATTCAGCCTGGTAGGGAGGTACTTTTCCCCTTACGCTCCGATTAGTCCCCCTTGTTTTTATACGCCAGTCGGGCCATGTTGGCCTCGTCCGAGAATTGTCGCTTTTTGTCATAACTCCCTTTTTTTACGTGCTGAAAAGTGGGCTGATTGTTCTGTAGGCAATCCCCCCTGGCTCTTCAGCTGCGCCCGTTTTCCCTTCCAGAAGCCTTGAGAAAGAAACTGCTTCACCCAATCCAAGGGAAGGGTGGTCTGCTTTCCAATTCCCCTTTTTCTCCCTTTCCTGGGCGTTCTGAGGTTGATCGGCCAAGCTCCCCCCGGATGAGTTATCTGGACGACCCTCGACCAGTCTTCTTCTCCGTACTTGGGAAAAGATGGACGCTATTTTCCATACTACTTTTGGGTGTGGTCGAGAGATATCGTGAGTCCCCTCACCTCCCTTTCCCCTTATTTTCAAATTGCCTTAACTCCCTTCTTCCCCACTGCTAGTCTTTTCCAGAGTCAGTACAACCTGTCCCGTTTCCTCCATGTCTTCCCTTCTATCAGAAGATCTTGGCCACAATTACCGCTGCTACAAAATGAGGGACTAGCCCCTTCGTCACTTTTTCTCATCCCAAGAGTTTCGCCGCTGTTCTTGCTAACCCCCACTTTTTCCTTAACCTTCTGTAACCCCTCGTTTCTCCTGACCTGAGGGGCAGAGGCCCCCATTTCCTTACCGTGAACCTCTCCGAGACACTTCTTCCCTTTCTCTCTTACGGATATGCCCCAGACGACGCCCCTAATATCTGACAAGCCTTTCCCCTATGTCCCCCCCCCCTTGCGAAGTTTGAGCAACTCGATGAGCCCCAACCCCCGCTCCGGAAGTTCCCCCTTCCTCCCTTTTCTCAACTCTCCGCACACACGGTGACGGAGTTCTACCGCCCCCCACCCCCTTACCCTCCCTTCGTTTCCCTGCCTTGACAAAAGATCTGGAAATGGCGACTACCGAACCATAATAGACCCTATACGATACGTTTCCTCCCCCTTTTTCTCCCAAACTTTTTTTCCCAAACGAAGCGAGCAAAAGGACGTCTCAAGTGGTTCCTTTTTGGCATTCCCCTGTGCTATGTCCTTTTTTAGCCAGTGGGCAGTCGTCGGCTGGACGTCGGTGTTTTCGTTCCCCCTTTTCCTTATTTGAGCCCCTCCCGAACGTGCAAGACCTCTTAGATTTATCTTCCACTTAGTGCTGGAGACGTGCACTCTTACCTGAAATTTCGGTCCAACTTTCTGCCGGAAGATTTACATGCTCACCTTTCCTTCCCCCTCTCCCTCTTCTCCAGGCTTCTGAATGAGCACAAACATGTTAGTGGTTTTGTGAAGGGTCCTATCCAACCATACGACGCAAGGGCGAGCGCACCACCCTTCCCCCGCGATTCTTTTTCCTCGTTTTATTACCGTTCCCAAAAATTGACTGGTTGCCGTGCGGGCCTTCTCTCCAATTCTCCCTCTTTTGAGCGGGCAGCCCTCTTATTGCGGTGGATTTAATCTTTGCCCTTTCGGAAGCGCAGTGCCCCCCCCTCTTCTGTTTCGATGACGATTATACCATAATTTCTTACCTTGACGATTTCTTAGAAAAAATAAGGCCACTACCCTGGCTGGCCCTTTATCTTTTTTTTTTTTTCTTCTGCGCCCCCCACAGTACTCCCCTTTTTCTTTGATGGGGTACGGCGCGCCCACCAGAGAGACGTTTTTCCCGAAATCCTCCTCTCTTTCGAGCTCAATATTCGGATTTAGATGTTGCAGATAGATAAATTCCCGTTCAGCCTTGAATTGTCTTTTTTTCTCCTTGTGTAGCACAGAAATAGCGCGCGTGATTCTACCCCTTTTTTGGTCTTTTGTCCGGAGGAAATAGAATGTGAACTCTGGTTTCTTCCTCTTCCCTCCCGAGGGAATGATTTGCCCGCAGACCCCCCCGAGCAAACCCCCCCAGAGACTCCCCCCCTCAGGAAATGCGCCCACCTCTTCTTATCTGCGCCCTATCCCTTCCTCTCCTCTTCGTTCTTTTCTAGCTCCCCCAGCCCAAACCATTATTGGATTAGTAGATCGACCCCCACTCCTTCCTCTTTCTCGGATCTTGTCCTTTTGGTAACCAAAATGCGAAATCTCTAACGTTTGCGTATTCCCCTCCATTTAGAACGTACGTTTTGGCTGGCGCCCCTCCCACTTTGAACTCTTGCCCTTCAATTCCGAACTTTCCAGACATGGTCTGGAATTGGTAGTATATGCGGCCCATCTTTTCCCCTGGATCTCTCCTTCATTTCTTTTTTTTTCTCCTTTTAGTCATGAGAAACTTGAATTTTCGACACCTCTAGTGTTTCTACTCTCTACGGGGATCAATATCGCAATTCGTAAGGGTTTTCCCTTTTTTCAACGCTATGTGAGCCTTTTTTGGTAGAGATGATTTGTGGCGCGTAGAATTCTTTCGCCCTTCCCTTATGGCCCTTCCCTTTTTTAAGTCGCAGATGTTCTTCAGAGGGAAAATTTATTCGGTTCGACTCAAACACGGAATGATTACCTTTCCTTTTCTTTTCTGTTTTAGAGAGTTCTTCCCTTCCTCGTTGGGGACCTCTCCCTCCTAATTTCAAATTGTCCTTTTTCTCGCTAGAATGACCTTTTTCTTTCACGGGATGTGCCGAGAGTCCGAAGGATAATGAGCCATACTCAGCGGCACGCCCCCCTTCCGGCTCCGGGCGCGGAGTCCTTTTCCCCCCAAAAGGGACCTATTGTCGAGATGATCCCGATATCCTATCATAGTTGTATCCTTCTCCAAGGCACTTTCCTTCCTTACAGGCCAGTCCATGCAGAGACGTTTAGCGCGATCTTGCCCCTCTTTCTGTCGATATACCTCCCCCTTACACCCCTATTCCCTTTCGGACCGATCACGAAGTGGGCACAGCAAGCCTTCGCAACACGTTACTCTTTACGACCTTCCCTTTTACTGTTGTCCGATTCGCATTGGTTCCCAACCCCGGTTTCCAAGCCTTGAACGCTGACGCGATCTCCTTTTCTTCCCCATTAGTATATTCTCGGACGAAGCCAAGGAAGGGTAATTTGTAGTGTTCCTCGAGACATGACAATTTCTTTTTTTTTGCCAGAGTTCTTCCTTCCTCCGAGGAAGAGGTGGGGCAAGCTTTGCAAATGAGGGAATACATTGACGCTTTTAGGAATCCCTTTTCTCCCTGGTAGATCCGTTCTGAAAATTCTCGGCCGCCCCTTCCCCCGATTTTCCCCAAGGAGAGGTGATGCGGTCAGGCTAGCCCTCCCCAGAAATTTTCTGATTCCCCCTTCCCAAGCTATTTCTGTGCGAACCCCAATCTGAATTTTTGAAAGGTCCTTTGCCCGGAACCGATCTGCTCACAGCAGAGAATCTTTGAATAATAACTTTTTCAGCCTCGGATTTCTTCCCTTCCCGAGATTCCTCATGGCAACGTCTTATGCAATGTTGCGCTCAGCCGAAGGAACCGCAAATCCCATCCAGAGAATCAGCCCTGGAGTGGAATTATTTGCGTTTTTCATTTTCCTCACATGCGACTTCCAAATCTAATCCCCTTTTCAAAATGCCCCTTCAGAATTAACGGATGTAACCCGCCACCTCCAAAGATCCAGGCTTTGCTCCCCCTTTCTCTTCTCCTCGTATAACCCTTTCCCATCTGATACTTAGTCGTAAACAGGTCGGAAGACCTCCCTTCAGATCGCAGCTCTCTTTAGTAGCTTTCTTTCGAGTAGGTAGTAGGGATTGTTCCCCCCACTTCAGGGTTTCCTTCTTTAACTCCCCTCTTCCCCGGCCATGTCCGGTGAGCGCGGTCGACTTGTACCTTCCCTGTTATTTT
>Ga0179593_1440747_pt1 | contig 10407 bp, 12 predicted proteins | sample CZODoug2_1_08_16_FD_185931 | JGI IMG/M metagenome (GOLD analysis project Ga0179593, IMG submission 185931) | Vadose zone soil fungal communities from Angelo Coast Range Reserve, California, USA - CZODoug2_1_08_16fungal (PacBio error correction) | ecosystem: Environmental > Terrestrial > Soil >... | reverse complement strand
GCAATCAAGCCCCCATCTCTCTTCTCCCTCCCCACGTGGGACTTCGACGGTCTGACTTCCCCCCCTCCCAGTAGCAGTTTTCTTAGGTTATTGACCTTCTCTTCTGGTTGACCCCACTTCCCCTTCAAAGGTTTTGCTTCGCCAAAATCCTGGTCTCTTTATTTTCTTACCGAGAAGCTAGATCTTACTTGTCTTGCCTCCTTCTCCTATGGATTTGTCTCCCTTCCCCCCTTTCTTCCCCCTTCGTGCCTTTTGGGTCTTTTTTCCTCTTTGCACATCACTGTCATCTCTGGTCTCTCTTCTGCTGCCCCCACACACAACCACTGCAAGAGGGACCTTCAGGTTTGCCCCCAATGAATTTCCTTCTTCAAGTGCTTTTGTCTCCCAGTGTGATTGTCTCCCCGTAACTGGTACACTTCCCCCCTGATAAGATTCCCTAGGTTTCACAAAGATGTTCTTCCCTTCCAACCTCCTTTTTTTCCCGCCACTTACTTCAAACAATTCTCTCCCGCTTGTTTTGGAACTGAGATGACGTTTCTGCAGTAGGACTTTGTAGCAGTAACCTTACCTCGCTGGCTTCCTGCCCCCTTTCTTTTCTTCTGACTGCTTAGCCCGACTATAATAGCGGAATCCCGCTGATCCTCACCACAGGAACCCTTTTCAAGCACTGCTTCGTGTGGTTCATAGATTCCCCGAATGCTTTCTGATTCTTTTCTTAGTCTCCTCTCTTCTTTGTTTTGAATCTCCCAAAGACTCAAGGCTCCTTCTCCCAAACCACCTCGCTCTTTCTTCGGTAATTGGGTGTATCCTAGAAACGCTCCCCCCCCCTTGCGCTCTCCCTCGGCATTATCCTGAGGGAAACACCTATTTTCCTTAAAGTTTGGTTCCTTATGTTTATTGTTTTTACTACCCCTACTTATCTTCCTTCTCCCCTTCGATGACCATACTCCGATTAGCCTCGTCTCCTCCCCGTCTTGCATGTTAATGCTTTATTTGTTGTGCAAACCAACCTTCCTTCAAACCATTCTTTCCCCTTTTCAGAGTCCTATCAAGCGCTGAGCTTTTCTTCTCTTATCCTCTTACGACTCTTTGTTCCCTCCGAGACCCTACCCGAGATTCGCCCTATGCAACTTCCCTCCCCCCCACTCTCCCTCCCCGCTCTAAGTTAGGCCTTTTCATTCCTCCTCAACTTTGTTTATTACTCCCGATTTTGTGCTTGAAAAAGAGTGGAATATTTCCCTCTTGTGTTTTCGATCTCTGTCCCCCTTTCCTCTTCCACAAGTTCCCACAACGGTTCTTTTCTATTTTCCCCCACTTTAGTGAAACATCCTATTAACCGTTTCTGAAGTGTTGATGATGGGTTTGAAATGGATAATCTTCGCCTTCGCTGGCCCCCCAAGTCCTTTTTTCCTTCTTCTTCTGCCAGCCTTAGAGGTTAGACTTCCTCATAGCTAACCTCTCTGTATCTTCCCTCAGGAAGGTTGAAATTCCTTCCAAAAAGTTCACCCCCACTTCCCTCCCCTTCTTCTCTATAAACCCTCAACGAATATCTCCCTTGATTTGTATAGTCGTTTGGGACTTAACGTAGATGTCTCCAAACTATCAAACTCCTTTCCATTATTGAACAAAATTTTTAACCCTTTCAGTCTCCCCGCCTCTTTTCCCCATTATCATGCTCTTTTTAGAGTTCGTATGTGTCCCCTTAAAACACTAGTTCTTTTTCTTCAGGCTTTCTTTCTCCTCCGTTCCTCGGGTTTAAAAATTTTTGTTTGAACCATATTTAGCATCTTCGCTTTTCAAATCTCCTTTCCCCCCCAAATCCCATTTCTTTTGCCCGTTTGCTTCTTCCCTGCTTCTCCTCCACTTGGTCTTTCAGTTGAAGAGTATAGCTTGCATAATACGGCCCTTCTCCAAGACTCTCTTCCCCCCTTTCTGTCTTTTTGGTAAGAGGTTCGTACTACCCAACCTTTCTTTTCCCTTCTCTTTCGGAGCCCTCTTGAACCATTTTCCTTTCTTTTTTTCAACTTCTTTTCTTCTTTCCCTATTTGGCTCGGGAGCTGTCTTCTATCCCGTACTGTCTCGACGGACCATGCAATCCTTCATCCAAACTTCTTCCTTTTCTCTCCACTTTTTCCTTTCCCTCTTTAAATGCCTTGCCTCGGATTTTGACCCCTGTCCCCTTCTAGGACCCGTAGTATGAATATGTGCCGCATCCCCCTCTCCCCGTCTCTCGCCTCCCTTCTTTTCACCTAATAGTTCCTCCCTCCTCCCCCCCTCCCTCCCACCACTCAAACGATCGTCAGCTTCCCGACGCGAACACAATAGGGATGAGGGGATTCCTCCCCCCCCCCCAACGTCTTCCCATTTCTTTTTCCAATCCTCCTCCAAAAGCGATCTGCCCCTTCTTGGATTTCACTCGACACCGCGTGTCGTTTTATGAGCCTACCACTCCCCGTCTATTTTTGAGCAGCTTGTTCCGGCCCTAACTCTTTCGACGAGCATTCTTTTCTACCCCCTTTAGTTTGCTTTTTCTCTTTCCTCTACGTGGCGGGGCCACTCTGCCCAATCCCCGCCTGGGTTCATAGAGTCGGAGGTAGACTGAGCGTCCTCAACAAATCTTCGCCAATGCCCCTCCTCTTTCAGTTCACCCTACAGAATCCATGCTGCTGACTCTCTTTTTTTGAATTCACAAATGGTTTGCGCCGCCAGAAACAGAACGACTGCGATCTGCGTCTTCTTTTTTTTACTTACCAGTTATAGTCCTCTCGAGCCCGATCTTATGGACGCCCAGAGTGTGCGCATCAGTTGGCCTTTGTTCTTTTGAAAGTTTCCACCCCCCCCCCTTCCCTTAGTTACGATCCAATCCTCCTCTCCGTTCTTGACTGCCTTTGGTCCAATCGGTCTTGGAGAAGGATAATTTGTTTCCGTTAGATCAATCCTTCCTACGACCCTCTTATTGCTCACAAGTCCCCGTTTCGTCCTTGCCCCAGCGACTCCTCGTGAGACGGAGCCTCCGGTCAGCTCCATTCCATTACGGTCTGGTCGGGATCGACGGTATCACAATGGTAGAATGCCTCCTTTTAAGTCCAGCCTTTATTTTTCCTCTTTCTCCGTTTTTTTTTCCCTTCCTCCTGAAGTCCCTTGACTATCGGAAGGCTACCGGCCCTATTTATCGTTTTGCAACCCGTTTCATCTATGTGGAGCCCCTTTTCCCAGCTGTCCTGTTAATCTTTCCCAAGAGGACTTACTTCTTTTTCTCCTTCCGCCGAATGTCGCGTGTCCCACAGAGCCTAATATCGACCGGTGGGCATTCAGAGATCCCCTTCCCCCTCAGTCCTCTTCCTCCAAGGACCTTATCCCTATCTGCTCCAGGGATAGGGGACCTTCTTCTGGAACGGTTTGTTCTATCGACTCTCAATTATGTTTGCTTGGGGTCGCCTGAGAAGATAGTCTGGTCTCATCGTTGGTCTTTCTGTTCCGTCCTCCTCCCGTGAGGTTGCTTAGCCATTCGACTTTCTTCTTTTTCGGCGGCGGCTTGTTGGCCATTCCATCACTTTCATCCTTCTGGATTGGGTAGGCCCCACAACACAAACGTTCCTCCCTTTTCTTCTTGAGATAGTCCTCCCCTCAGTCCAAGCCTTGGATGGGGACCCGTCTGGACTTCAGGGTAAACTCGAACTAGGCAGGATCAAATAGCGGCGTTAATCTGTACCAAGCTTTTTTTCCTTCCCCCCTTCTGGAAGACAAAGTAAATTTCCCCCAATTGGAACCTATTTGGTCTACATTGTAGGGCCCACCCCATTTTCTTCGTCATGTTGTGTTTTTTTCATTTTTAAGGGCTTTTGGCCCCCTCTCCGAAGTACACTCCTTGCAGAAAGGCGGTTCGACTTGGTTTCGCATAACGATCTCTGCTTCAAACGTCAGCTGTGCGGCTAGCATTTTCGCGACGCTCCAGGCCCGCGGTCAGCTGGCCGGGGAGTTGTTTCTTTGAGGAGCATTGCCCCGCCTTTATTGGGATGAGTGGTCTGTACTCCTCATCCTCCTCCCTTTGTACAAGACGATCGTTTAATAGACTTTTTGAAGGGGCAGGCCTCGCCAAACACGAATTTTTTGGACTTTCCGATCTGAGTCCGACTTTTCCTTGCGAATTCCACATCACGAGGCTTTTTTTTGTTAAGATGACGCGGTATCCCCCCCATTGTGCTTAGGGAACCCCCGCCATGGTGTTTTCGAATTTTTATTTTTGACATTTTTGTGAGTCCCGCCGCACCTGCTTCTCGTTTCGAAGCGGGTCACGAGCTTCCCCAGATTGCCTTGCGCCGTAGGCTGTCCGTGGCCTGTTGTAATTTTTTTGTTTAATGTACTCCCCCCCCTGCCATTTTTGAATCGGCTCCAGATTTTTTAAAGGCTCTTCTTTCCGTCTTTTCTGAACGCGCTTCCGCGACGCTGGACCGAGATAATCTCGGTCCCTTAGGGGTTGTCCGGCTCACGTTCTGCATCCTCCCCATGCAGCAAGCACTCTAAACCAGCGTTTTCCTCTGTATGTTGTCTACCTCTTGTGCCCCTCTAGAAACCCGCAATGTGAGACAGACCGGACGTGGCTCTCCCACAGAGGGAATCCTCTTTCACCCTACTCCGTTGTTGGTGTTTACGCTTCTGCCCTCCGGGAGAGGTCCGTTCGGTCTTACTCACCAAAAGTACGTTTTTTTCCTTTTTTGTAAAATTTTTTTTTAGGTTCCCACCACAGCCGCTTGTCCCCCGCTGGTTCCTGCGCCGTGTTGTGCATTTTGTAGGTTCCGCCGTCTTCCCGCACGTCTGGTACGGCTATACAGTCTTGATTTCTTCGTAAAAGATTTTTCTATGATTGTCTTCTGCACCGGTATCTCATTTTTACTGTATTGAAAACTCACTTCGGCCTCACCTGGCGCCTAAACCACTTCCGGCTTTCGGAGCCACTGTTGATCTTCTTGGCACTCCGGTCTCCTTGTCAGAAGAGTTAGTGCTGGGTCAATCCCCACGGCATGGCCCCATCCCTTTGAAGACCACCAGGGCGGTTTTCTCCTTTATAACCCCTTTGAGACCTCGTTAATAGTTTCTTTCTTTTTTGTCTTCGTCGGTCGAAAATCTAGGTCAAGATAGTCTGTTTCTTTTTTCTTTCTTACTCTGTTCTTCCTTCTTTCTTTGGGTTCCCTCCTATCTTTCTCTTAAAGATTACTCCCGCCCTTTTTGGGCCTACCCCTTTTCCAACAAACTTACTTCTTTCAAGAACTTGCTCTCCCTTTCCTGATAACCTTTTCCCACCCTGTGATAAGTGCAGAGTAGTATATCTTCCGTACGGCCATGCGACCTTTTTGCCTCCAATCTCGGGGCGCGTGCCGACTTCTAAAGCCCGCGCAGAACCCCCCCCTCTCTCTTCCTGCATAAACTTTTCTCACAAAATAGATTACTTTTGTTGTGAAATTCCTTTTGCCAAAATTGTTTTACCCAGTAGGGTTCAGCCTCTTTAATCGAATGTTATCATCCTTCGTTCGTTGTAACCCTGAAGGATCCCTAATAAAATTTTTTTCCTCCGCGTGTCCCTCTGTTTTTTTTTTTCCAGTCCACCTGCCGCATTTCCGCCTATGTACTGTGTTTTCGTTCCCTTTCACGCTCTGCCTTTCTCCACCTTCGTCTGCCTCTCTTTCCCCACCCAAGCAGAAGAGAAGTCGCGTCGATATCTACCTTACCTCTTCTTATCTATCACATGTCAACGATTAAGATTCTATTGTTTCCCCCTTCCTCCCCCCGCTCTACCCCTGGTCTTCTTTCTTCTTCGGGATAGAACCCCCCCCTTTCCTCTTTTTTTCCTTCTCTTTTTGAACGGCAATCCATACATTTCGCCTCGAGCGCTTCTTCCTGAGTCCTGTTTAGGTGTCCTTTGCCTTTTTTTTTAGAGCGACCTGATTCTAGTCTTTTCCCTTTTTTTTAGACATGCGCGAGAAGCGCTTTCTTCGTGTGTCCTTTCTCAAAGAAAGGTGGGGCCAACCTTCTCTCCCCCATCAACCTCTCTTAGTGCCTGATAGAGATATTCTACCCCATTTTTCCCCCTCCTGCTTCTTCCTCACCCTCTCACCACAGTTAGTGCTGTCTAAGCGGCAATACGCCTCCTCCCCCTTCTTCTGACCCTTATGGATTCCTTTCAGTCCTCACCCCCTGGGTTGATTTCCCTTCTATAAGAAAAGAACTCTCTACTGCCTCCCTTTCCGTCCCGTTCCTCCTCCCCTTTCTCCAGTAGGCGTTTATATGGGAAAGTCAGTTTTCGATTCCCTACTTCTTGGTTCTCCCTAGCGGGGAATATGATTCGGTGATCTGAAGAGCTATACAATCTCATTTTTTAACCTCTTGACCCCCCACCTTTCTCTTATTACCTCCTCCTCTTTTGTTGTTTATCCCTATTTTTTCACCCCTCCTTCCCACTTCGCCCCTTGATAATTTGGAGTAATTCAAGACAGCCCCCGCGGCCCCCCACGTAATTTATTCCTTCTGCCAACCCATAGCCCCCTTTTTTTCTCCAACCGAGGAGCTTGTCTTCCCCCGGAAAAGGCCTGACCCTCTTTCATCATATCCGGGTCCTTTCTCCCTTTCTCTTTCTACGGTACATGGTATAATTCAAGAAATGGTCCTCTCCTCTTTATTCTTTAATTTCTGTCTCCCTTCGACTAGTAGATCCAGCATACTATTGTTAAGGTTTCTTGTCCTGAGCTTCCTTCTCCTGAGCCCCCTCTCTTCCCCCCTCTTAAAACAAATCGAATGTTATCTCAATCAAATTTTCCTTTTTCCCCGCTCCAACAGAGGCATCTCTTCTCGAGCGTCGATTCTTTCTGTCTTAAGGGACATTCCTCCACTCCTTCTTTCCCGCACGAATCTCTTTCCTTTAGGATCTGCCGCGAAACATCCCCTTCCCGAGTTCTAAAATTTCTTGATCATAGCATTTATTTCTTTCCACTTTTCTTGTTCCCCACTTGCCCTTTCCCTTTTTGGGTTTAATACCGCTGCTCTCTTTCTCTATGTCTTTCCCTTTGCGCTATTTCTCTGGTCGAGATATCTAAGGTGTGATAGACTGACCCTTTTTGCTTTTCCTCCTTCCCTCTTCTCCTTCTTTTCCGCCTCTTTTTGAGTCGGCATATACTCTGGTGAGTCTTTCGATCCCATTCGGCCCCCCACCCAAGAATACGCAGTGTGAGTCTGAATGGTTTCCCGACCTTCCTGGTGCACCTTCCCTCTTCTCTCAGTTAACCCCCTTTTGGCAAAGGTGATTGATTTTGTACAAGCCTTCTTACGTCGCCCTCCTTCAGCTTATTGCGGAAGAGTACCCCCTTTGGGATCAACTCCCCACAAACTTTCTTCTCCCTTCCCATTATCCAAACATCACGCTATTAGTGGCACCCTCTAACTTTATGGGTGCGTCGCGGACATTTTCTAGAAAGCCTTCCAGTACTCCCCCTCTTATTTTTTCTTCTCCCCCGTTTTCTCCTTTTTATCCTGGAAGTCGTCTTTTCCATACACTCGCCCGATCAACATTTGATGAGATATGTTTAGGTTCCGTCCCTCCCTTTCCCTCAGTTTTCATTTCAGTTTCTGGGTCTTGTGCCCCCTTCTTGCTGGCTCATCAGTAGGTCTAATAGCCCGTTGAGATAGAACCTCTTTTCACTGTGCATGTCAATTCTTTCCTTTCACCACTCTCTTTTGTCGGACGAGATACGACGACTCCCCCACCCATGATATCTTGGCGCCGGCGTGTACGCCCGACTAGGGACCACCAGATGGTGTAGTACCCGGCGATGGGGTTTTCTATTTTCCATCCTAATCGGCTTCTCCTTCTTCAGAGAAATAGGTCTCGCCTTCGTTGCGGCCCTCCGCTCCCGAGGGCGCGATCCGGTTTGTGTAAGGGTGGTTTTCAAAAGTCCTCTTAAACAGGGACGTCGTGCAGAGACCATCCTTTTTCTTTTCCGCTAGGTCTCCCCCCTACCCTCCGATTGCGCGTTCCGAGCTGGCCGAGCTAATAGCCGTCAACGGGGTTGCTCGCCTCTGCGAAGGAAGGAGCCAATACCCCATAAAAATCAGTTTCCTTTTTTTCCTTTTGCTCCCCTAGATTTCCTTCCTCCATCTTTTCTTACAGCCTCGCACTTTTTTTGGTGAGGCCGACCGACCCTTTCGGCCTCTGGCCACAGCTGGCATCCTCTTCCTAAGTGTTCTGTACTCCGATTCCCCTTGTGGCAGGCCCCCCTCCTCACCAAACTTGGTTTCGGTGCGAGGCTCCCAAAAGAGGGATCACCGCCTGAATGCACCGCTCTGTTTTTTTTTGCTGCTTCATCTAGGTCGTGTCTCTGTATCCTGACGTCCTTTTCCCCTGACCTTTTGACGGCTATTATTTTGCGCCACCGTCGGCGCGCTTTCGGTCAACGACTTTGGCTACTCGATTGCCCATGGTCTCCTCGGCTGCCCCAGGTTGGCCCGTTCATTGCCTTACTTCTCTTCGTTCCTGCCGGCCGCCCCCCTGTGACCTCTCGGGCACCCCAGCTTGGTTTGGGATACAACGGAGCCCAGTCTGTGGGGAACCATAGTTTCAAAAGACCTTCCCTCCTACAGACACCTTTTCTGTGGTTCCCCCCCCACAAATGGGCGATACGACTATTCCAATCTTTTTTCATACTGTTCCTCCTTTGCTCCGCGTCTTCCTCGTCCGACAAACCCCCCTGCGAGGACTTCTTTCTGAACCCTCACACTGCAGGCGTATTTCTTATTCCTGTAACAACGATTCCTCTTCACACACGAAATACTTCATTCACGCGGAGTGGCCTTTGACCCCAAACTCACCCTTAAAGGATGTCACTCGGGTTCCCAGGAGTCCCCACATGATTTCGCAAACTGTCTCCGAGAGTATCGTTCCCGGACTAAGGCCCGGTCCCTCATCTTCTCTCCCCTCCCCCAATCTAGTTTGTTACCCCGGTGTGCTACCTCGGGGTCTAATCAAAATGCCCAGTCCACATCCCGTCAACTGTGCCGCTACAAGTTCTTGACCTGTTCCTTGGTGTGCCTCAGTTTGGCCCATAACCTTCCTTTTTACGGTTCTCCCCCCAAAGGTGTTACTTTAACCGCTAGCTAATCCCGCTGCGAACGTCAGATGTACCTGAAGCGCTCCAGATCACGGTTTTAATCCACACTCTTTTGCCCGTAAGATTCCCCCAGTCAAAATGACGATAGTATTCTAGAATTGAGTCGACTTTTTTTTTGTGGCCGCTTTACGCTCATATAAAAGGCTGAATATGTCCAACTCCCCCGGCGCCAAGCTTAACCGTCGATTTCGCTCGCTCCACAGGCCTCGTTTTATAACACTAAGGCACATTCGCGTACCAGAGCTATCTGAGCGGTCCGCCCCCGCTAGTCCGCCACCAGAGGATTTATTAGTGATCTACACCAACTCCCCATTGGACTGGTTGCCTTAACGGAAAGACCTTTTTCTACTCCGCTCAGGTCTTCTGGAAAATAGAGTACGGTTCGGGGTCGCTTGCCTAGTGCTGAGACTACTTTCGAGGCTTCCTTTTATTGGGCTTTGTCCGGCGACCCCGCGAGCCGCCGACCCCTATGAGTCAAGTTTGTTTCCCTTCCGAACCTACCGCGGGTTCCCGTTAAAACGGCTGCCCCCCCCTCGATTACGGGTGATCGATATCGCGCCGGTCCCTATGCGAGGAAGACCCCTGCACCACCTTTCATCGCACGCCTCCACCCCCTATGGCAAGATGAAAGATCTCCTGCCCTTCTCTTTTTGCATCCCGACTGGTGATGACCGGCTCCCCCATCAAGATTGATTCACTATGCTGTACCGGTTTCTTCTCCGTCCTTCGCTTTCCGCTCACACGTCGCGGTGGTTGCCTGATCCAAGTACGTGGTGTGATGGTAGGCGTTTTCCTTCTTTTTCTTTTGAAAGTCCCACTTCTCCCCTATCTCAAGCTTTTCCGGAATTGGACCCCGTCTCTCTATTTTGTAATACTCCTCTTTTTTCTCCTCTCGATCTTTTTCCATCGGTCGGAAAAATTCGATGATAAATTGGGCCGTTCCTCGTCCAGAATCCGCTACCCAGCTTCTTCTTTTTTGCCCACAAGTTCTTGTAGTTCTTTCCCCAGTAGATTCTCCTCACCTGAGGAGCTGTTCTCCTTTCTATCCTTAAGTGTCCAGCTCTGGCAAGAAGACGGCGTCCCGGATAGCCGGTTACACATGTTCCTCATGACATCCCCCCAGTTTTGAAGCCGATTTTATTGTCTCTTTTTTCACAGTATGCTCCCCTTCTGCCCCTCCTCCTAAGAAAGCTGTTGTTCGTTTCTTCGGCGAGAATGTAAGGCCGGTCGAGATGACTGATCAACCCTTCAC
>Ga0179593_1424794_pt1 | contig 10407 bp, 14 predicted proteins | sample CZODoug2_1_08_16_FD_185931 | JGI IMG/M metagenome (GOLD analysis project Ga0179593, IMG submission 185931) | Vadose zone soil fungal communities from Angelo Coast Range Reserve, California, USA - CZODoug2_1_08_16fungal (PacBio error correction) | ecosystem: Environmental > Terrestrial > Soil >... | reverse complement strand
CGTCGGATTTCCCGAAAGTTCCCGGTAGTTCGTTTTTGGCGGTTGCTGATCTTTCCAAAAAGATGGTCTCTGGTCAGTCCCCTGAGCCTTTATTTTTTTCTTTATCCTACGATGAATGCGCGAGGGTCTCCTCTTCTTCACGACCGCGCAGGTTTTTTTTTCTTTGTATTGTAGTTCATTATCTTGCTTCATGGATACACGGACAAGCTGAAGTTCCTTTTCTCCTGGGTAGGTCTTGTCTGTCTTTCCTTGGTAATCGAACCTCTTCCAATCTCCGATGTGCGTTCCCTTCTTTTCTCTGACGCGTACCAACCTTGGAAGTCTCTTCTTTTTTCCCGATTTCTTTCCAACTCTGTCTGGTGCTCGGCGGCATCTCCGTCGATTTGATGCTCCAAGATCTACCTCTGTAGTGTTCTTGTGATTGGAGCTTTTGCGCTCTGACTGGAAGGAGATTGCCCCCCCCCGCTTTCCCCCGGCGTTTTACGTCTTTCGTCCGCCTCAAGGAAGCAAGGCATATCCTCCGGTGGCAGTTCGTCCTTCCTTTCGGCAAGTGCGCTGATTTTCTATATATTTCCTCAATATGCTTTTTGTTGTTTACCGCGATCTTCCGGTTCGATGGTAAAGATAGCCCCCGAACCGGCCACCTGGCTCTGAGATACTGCCTTTTTCTTTTTTTAACGTAGGCATTTTCTCATCCAACATGCACCGAGAAGGTGCCGCTCTTTCCCTGCTGTACAAGATCCAATCAACCCTACCCTCAGGCGTGTTACTGGCAGCGGTCGTGGAATCCTTAACCCCCTGGAGGTGTCGCCGCGATTCCAGATTTCTCCTCGAGCCTGCCTTTCTTTTTCCCCCGTTTTGATGCGGGTGGTAGGGCCATCTCCGAAGTGACGCCTTGACCTTCCTTCGATTTCTTGATAGTTTTCTCCGGATCCCGCCAGACAACCGACACATCCTGCCCCCTGCGGAGAAACCCTTTTCCCTAAGTTTTGCGTTGGAGCCTCTTCACTCGAGTCTTTGCCTATCGGCGGCACTACGGCTCGGGTGATCTTTTCTCGCCCTTTCGCTTATAGTTAGTTTCAGAACAATCCCGGCTCCCCCCCCACAGAATTAAAGCAATTTTTTGAATTTTCCAGCATTTCCCGCACAACGACCCGAAAATGTTCTTTTGGCATCCTCAGAATGAAACATCCTTTTGTCACCACTTCCCCCGGTTGGGAATTCTTCCTTCTTATGGGGAGCCCTCATTCGTCCAGATGAGTTACCCCAGTTTCTTCCCCATCATCCCACCCTATCCTGAGTTAACTCCCCGGTCAATTGTCCCGGTGGGTTATCCAACCGGTTCATTTGCTAGGCCGCGCTTGTTTGGGTCCCCAAGAAGGGACCGATTCGCTTCCTTCTAACAAACCCCCCCTCTTCTCGTGTAGGATGCGTTGAGGTGTTTTCTTGCTTCCTCCGGAGTACTTCCCCAGGAATTACCCCCTCCCAGTACCTTGTTACTGATCAGCAGTGGTGGTTCCTTTTGCCCATGCTTTCTGTTTTAGGTTCAGGAGCGTCGCTTTTTTCAACCTTGTCTTCCCTGTTTCGATTCCGATTCCCCTTGTTCATCTCCCCTTTTGACTGCTTGCCCGACGGACACATTGCAGCGCTCCCACTGTGGACTTGGCCGGCAAGCTTCCCTGTTCAAGACGTTTGTCGACGGCCTATTTCATAGCTTTCCTCTCTCTTGTTCACCGCAACTCTTGCTGCCCACGGAGGAGGGCGTTGATTCTGAAACCCATTTGAGAGAATTTCTTTCTTTTCTCAAAGACGCAGAATTGCATTAGTCACTATGAATTAGATTCCCCCCCCCTTCCTTTTGTTTCGGGGATTGCAGAGATTATCTTTCATTCGATGTGTTGCTTAGTTTCCTTGTCATCTCTTCTTGCGGGTTCATTCTTTCTCGCACTTTGCAACAATTGGTCTGCCAAGTTCTTATTCTCATGTCCCCCACGGTTTTATTTTCGTTTCCTTCTGAGTTGATACCCGCTCTGAAGTTTCTCCACGAAACTTCAATCCGAAGAACCGCTTTTTTACCCGGGAAATTCTGAAGCCGATGATTGCACTTGTGGACTTTTTCCTCTTCCTTTTTTTTTTTACCTCCGTGCTGCTCGTTTCTTTTCCCAACAAGTACGCGCCCCCGCGTATTCACCCGCTTTTTTCCCCCAAAGCCGTCCCGTCCCGGCGGTCATCCTGGCCTCCGGTGCCGGTGGAAAACCCCAATCCCTGCGCGCTAATGCAACAAGACAACCCCTCTCCCCGTCCTCCGATTTCGATATTCTTTTCCTTTGGGTTTTTGGTTGAGAGGCTATCAAGGGAGAAGTTTGTTGCCTCGGCGCTTTGTGGTTTTGCGGGAGCCCTTCCCCCCCTTTCGCAAGCTTGTCTTTCCTCCCGCAATAGGTTTCAGCTTTTCTCGAGGGAAGGTCTAGTCTTCTTTGGGTCTCTTTGAGCTGATTTTGTGTTTGGTCGACCGGAGTGTCGCCCGTTCCCTGAGCACCCTAACCAGTTCCCTCCCTCGTTTATCCGTTCCGCTGATGGCCCTTCCTTTTAAGAATGTTTATTTATGCCCCCTTCCGTTCGGCGCGGTCCCCCACCTCATCTCAATCCAGCGCTTCCACCCGTTTTTGTCAAACGCCTGGAACGATAATTTTGAAGACCCCCGGTCGAGCACGGAAGGAACCCTTGACCATCCGGCAGAGTCTAGGCCTTCAGGTTCAAGCCTTCTTTGACAACTTTTTCAAGCGGTGCCCGCTGATTGACTAACAGACACATACACGGCGGGGGGTCATCTCATCCCCTCTAATCATTCATGCGTTTTGTTTTCTGAGTACCCCTTCCCCTTTCTCCCATGGGGTATTCAATCGCCATCATACGGGTTCCATGTCTTGCTCAGGAGGCAAGATGAACCCCAGAGTATTGAGAAATCTAACTTTCCTCATTTTATTTGTGCCGCGGAGCTCCGTTGACTTTAGCAACAGTTTCTCGATCACTTATTTTTTCTCCCGTCGGTTTTTTCATCTGTCCGACGGTACTTATGATGCCTTTTCTTCGGATTTCGATCCATCATTCCTGGGACTGGTTGCAACGCCTCAGTCTTGCTCTTCTTTTTACGCAGTGGCGGCAACGTTCTTCCTCGACCGTCCCTTTACTTCATGATTCTTTTGACCCGAAGTATGAACTCTCCATCGTGGGTGCTGGGACTCCACCCCCCCGCGAGTCGCGGGGAAGCGACAGCTCTTTTTTTGCGTGTTCGTCTCCCAGATTTTGGCTCGCACTTATACTTACTCCAGCGGACGCGGTTCGACCTTGCTTCCGCATGGCCCGTCCACCCCCTTTGCAACCCTTTCCCCTTTGAGTGTAACCACCTCGGATACTTTGTCTGTGGGGTTTTTTAACGCTTCTCTCTTCACCTTCTTTTGGCAGACCATCCCAATCACCCACCAATTCTTTTGTTTCTGTTCAGAGCTTTTCGTGACGCCCTTCTTGCAGCAAGTTCCTTTAGCGAGTCGTGTGTCCTTTTTTGGTTTTTGAATCCCCCAAGCTTTGAAGTCGGTATTCCTTCTCCGGGATTGGTGGTTTTATCTGACGTTACTCTAAGGGCGACTCTTTCTCACGACCGCGCCTGGTCTTTCCGCCGCTCGGGCCACAATTCTTTGCCTGGCCCAATACCAATGGTATGAGTCCGCAACGTGCCTTTTTTCGTTTTTTTCCCCCTTATGGGCTATCCTAAACGAATTCCCCCTCAATGCTTCCACCAGGGCTCACTTTCATTTGATTTTTTTTCCCCCCGTGCTCACCAATTTTTGATTTTCCGCTTGGCCACGACTTTCCTTGTCCTTTCTCTGGCGGACACTTCAACGCTTACTGACCTTTCGTACCATGCGGTTTCGTTTGTTCTTGTGACTTGTCGTATCAGGCCCTTAATCCACTTTCGAGCCTGTTCAGGTCCTTTTATTTCTTCCCCGCCGCTCACTCAATTGCTACCTAGTGGCGGTTCGTCCTTACGCCCGGCCCCGTTCTTCTTTTTTTTATCATTCCTTTTGTGTTCTCTCTCCATTCAGAGTCTGGTTTCGAAATAGCCTTGAAAGGCCCCCCCCGGAGGCTGATTTTGATCCTTTTGGAGGTCTTGACGCAAATCGTAGGAGATCGAATGCTCCGCGTGGTTGAAATGCCCAGCCTTCCGCCCTCTCCTCCCAAGACTTGCATGATTGTACCGGCATTGTGCGCATCGCTAAAACCCCTTCTTCGAGGTTCCCCCGCGCGAGCAAGTTTTGGTTGGTCTTGGTCCCGAGGAAATCGTCACTCTTTTCTAACGGTGGTACGCGGCCCACTTCCCTGTCCCCTCAGTTCTTTCAGTTCTCTTGAATCGTTATGCCGCCCTTCCCACTCCTACCTGCCATTTTTCTTTTTCCCCCGGGGGGGACTTCAGATGACTTGCTTTCTTGATCCCTTTTCGACCAGAGTCCTACCCGATATCGGCGTTTTTAAAAACACCTCCGGTGCGGTCTGTTCTTCGCGGCATAGTTTCACTTTCAGTCTACCCCGTCCCCCATCCGTATTTTTTCCTCCCCCCTGACTTCGAATCGAAGACTCAGTCACCCCCAACACGACGCTCTTGTTGTTTAACTCCGCGATTGACACCTCTTTTTTCCCCAACGTCTGGTTGTGATTTTCTTCTGGTACGACCACTTTTCAAGATGACCCCCCCCGCGTAACTTCTTATCCGCGCTGGTTTCTCTCGTACCCCGTTCCAATCAAATGGGTATCCAATTTTTTTTTTGCTTGGCGTTCCTGACCCGGCGGGACTAAAAAGAAGGGACCGCATTGATTTTTCTGTCAACTCTCACCCGATGGAAAATACCTTTTTCTTGTTCCGCTACTTCTCTGAGTTGTTGCCCCTATTGCACGGAAGATAACAGAGAGTTTCATACTTCTTATCATACCCCTTTTTTCCCGTCTGGTACAGCATGTTTGTCCCTTTCTTTTACCGACTTTCCCCCCCTGATTCTTGATATTCCTACGCTAGCGGCGATTTTGGCCCGTGTCCCTGCCCTCTGGCCTTCTTTTCGCCTCCGTCTCCTTCACCCTTCTATCTCCTTCCCTTTGAAACTGCTTGCCAGACGGTGATGGCCCTTCTCCTACTCCCCTGCTTTCTCTCGGCTCAGCAGGAAAGCCGCACTGTGAAGAAGACTGCGGCATTTTTGACCCCTCTTTCTCTTTTCTTCTTTCTTTGGCCCGCCATCAAGATTTGTCTCCGGAGTCTGGCGATGATTTGAACCTTCTCGATATTCTTTCGTTACTCCTGAGAAAAAAAGCAAAGAACGCATGATTTTTTATTGAACTATCTTTTTAGCTTGCCCCCGCCCTCCTCGCCTGTCTTTTTTCTTTTGTGGATAGGTTTCCACTAAAATGATTCCTTAAGCTTCGAACCAGACTTTTTTGCCCTTTTGCTTTCCCCCTTCAGTCCGGGTTCATCTGCGGTGGCGCGTTTTCCTTACTTTCTCGAGATTGTCTCTCCCCTTTTTTGCAGTTATTGCTCCCCCCCAAAAGGTTGGTGCCTCGCCTCTTTCTTTCTTCCTCTTCCCTCTCCGCCTCGTCGCATCCAAACTTTCATGCAGAACTACAATACTTCTTTCCTGAAGGGGCAACTTTCCCTGCCCGACGGTTTTCTTTGGGCAGATTTTGGATTGGAATGGCCAGCCTTTTCACGTAAGTGGATTCCTCGTAGTCCCCGCCTACTCGTTCGGTTCATCTTCTGATCCTTTCCCCTCGTCTTCCCGAGAAGTCACTTTTTCCCTCCCCCCAGGGCCGGATCTGGCTTTTTTTTTCCCGAAAACCCTCCCGAAAAAAGACAAACTGTCCTTTTTCTATCTCTTCTTGTCTTCCTTTTTTCTGATTCGCCCTACGGGTTGAAAGTTTGGTCTGGTTGCCCTTCTTCGCAGGGCTGGTTTTTGGTTGAGACCGCCCCTTCTTTCGGCCATCGGCGCGCTCTTCCTCAGAAGGTGAAGGAGCTCTCTGTCCCTAGGCCCTTCTTTATTTGGAGCTTTAGCCGGATTCTCCCTTTCCGATCCTTTCAAAAGCCAACACTTGCCCTCCTCGTCTTTTTTCCTCCTTTCCGCCTTCTCCTTTTTTTCAGACGCTTCTTCCTCCATTCGTTTTTTTTTTCGCGGAAGGCGAGGGTAAAACGCACTTCGCGGCGTCCAGGGTTCCCCCCCCCACCTTTGAATGCATGATTCCCATATCACTTGTCCTACCCAAACTTTTTCTCAAGTCGTCCCTCCCTTTCCCCGCGCGCCCATCATGCATTCCGTACTGAACAGAGTCGCGGCTGAAGGGATGCCTCCCCTTTTTCACCCACCTACGCTGATTTTTTTTTTTTGCAATCAATACTCTTCCTCCGGTATTGGAGTTTCCCTCGCCGTCTTCCCCCCTCTACTTATGTCAAAACAATGTTTGTCTTAAAATCCTCCCTCCTCTTTGGTCATGCCTTCCTTCCTTTCCCCACGAAGCTGAGTTCCCCCTTTGAGAAGTCATGAGACATACGAATTTCCGTTCTTCTAACAGACTTTCCCTCTGTGTTCCTTCCCTTCCCTCCGTTTCTTGACCCCCCAGTGGCTCGCTGCCAATTAAGCCCCATCCCGTCTTTGCACTCCGCCCGGCTTCTTATGTTTTTGACTTTTTTTCTTGATAGGACGGAACTCGCTTTTTCCCGTGAAGGGAAAGGTGCCCCCATCGCCCCTCTCTCCTTATTACAAGAACTCCTTCGGAACGGTATTCCCCAAATTCCCCGTCCGTTAACGGTAGAATTCGCTTTCTTGTTTTGAAGAGTCCCATCCTTTCTTTGGATGTAAGGGGGCTCGCCACCTAGATTATTTCTTACTAAGCACCGGAGTTATTTTCGGTTATCTTCGAAGGGGCCGCGCCTGGCTGCTTTCCTTAACGTCGCGGGAACTCTCCCCCCATTTTTCCCCCTATGGCCACCGGGGGCCACCCCCCCCCTTTCCCCCCCCATTGACGTTTTTCCCCCTCGTGATACGTTGTGTATTGTTGTGTGCTTTTGACGCGGATTTTTTTCCTCATTGTTTGTTTCTCTTTTCCCGATTCCTATACTCCAAACACGAGTTTCTTTTTTTCCTCAGCTTGTTTCCTTCGTCGGAGTTAAGTGCAGAAAGTGTCCCCGGAGAGCGAGTGTTGAATTGTTTCCTGCTGCTTTCGAATTAACCCCGTGGTTTTTCGTAGGGTGATTCGCTTTTTTTTGTCCTCCTGACCGAAGGGCGCAGTATGCTAACTGACCGCGCCGGAGTTTGTAGTGAAGCTCTCATCGTAGTCAAATTTTCTTCTTTTCCCAAAGAACAAACTTTCCCTTTTTTACTGTTCCAACCCGGTGAAGGTACTGACTTTTATGAGCCGCTGGGCTCCATCTCCCCAGCTACCTCATCGCTTTTCCCCTTCTTCACATTCGTGCTTTTTTCTTTTTATTCCGCTCCCCCAGTGCATCACATTTCAAGTCTGATTTCCTCGATTCCACGTTCCGTCTAAAGTGTAGTGCTCGCCCCTTGGTAGCTTCGAAATTTTTTCACGAAGCCGTTCCCCCCCCCCCCCTTTTGGAGTGTTATTGTTATTGGAGGGAGTCTTTTTTCTTAAGGACGTTGCCACCGTCGTCGGTCAGGTGCTTTTGCCGATTGCGTCCCGCGATTTTTTTTTTACCCCGTGACCCCCTCTGCTCTTTGTTCGTAGATTTAATAGAAAGTCCTTTTCTCTCTTTTGTTTCCCCGTTGTTTGAGCATTAATTCAGCGTCCTTTCTTCTCTTGGGGCTCGGGGGGACCTTACCCCCCCTTCAAAGATTTCTTTCTCGGGTCCGCAAATTTCCGGACAGCACCTGACACCGAGTCGCGCTTTGGCCCTTTTTGCTTACCCGCCCGCTCCAACACCAGAAACCCGAACACTGCTTCTTGTTGCATCCGGTTTTTTGCTCCAAACGCGGAGGGTTTCCGCCGCGAGCACTCCTCTAGCCGCATAGTGTAAGACTCCCACTTGTTCTCCAGGGTGGTACTCACCCGTCCCCCCGTTTTCCAAGTTCGCTTTGGAATTTTTAGTTTTATGAAGGAGCCCCAGCGGCCCAAATCCAACTCCCGCTTCACTTCCTTTTTGCGCCCTGGTGACGTCATTTTCCTTCGTTGGGCCCGAGTTCTTAAGATATCGGCTACTTAAACCTCCTACCGGCGCGTTTTCAGTGTGGAATTCTTCGAGTCCCCGGCTTTCCTACGATAACCCGCCCCCCCGGGCCTTCCTCCCCACGACCTTTTTTCGGTAACCTTTTTTTCCCGGCCAAGCAACACGCCGCTCTCGATGGTCATTTGAACTCCCGATCCGTCTGAACTGCCTTCACAAAAGCACAAAACTTGACCTTTTGGGAATGATTGGAAACCATAGCAATCATGTTCCCCTCCTTGCCGTCCACCCATCATACACCTTATCCGAGGGTTCGAAAGCTTTCATCCCCCTCAAGTTTTATCCCACTGTTTCCCAATGCGGCTTGCATGCTTCGCGTCCTTTTCTTTCAATAAAATTTTTTTCCCTCGCTGCCCCCCTCGCAACGTTCCGAAAAATAAGCTGTGCCTTTTCGCCTCATATTTGTTGCTCAGCAGATCAAATGAGCCTCGTTCATACTTCCTTTACCAACCTTTCATTTCACCGTTTACCGAGGGACTTTGGGGAAATACCCGGAGTCCAATTTCTTAAGAGGAGTTCTGGGACTTTTCTCCCCTTTTGTACTTTTAGATTGGAGTTAGGACCTCACTCCCGTTCGTCTAACTTACCTTACCGGCCGGGACTGACTTTTTTTTCGGTTCTCGTCCATTTTTGCTATTATGTTCTCTTTCGGCCGGCAAGTCCGCAATGACAGTTTTCTCCTCGTGCGTCAAGCCTCTCTTTCCTGTCCTAGCTTCTGAGCACCCATCAAGAGCTTGCATTCCACGTGAGTTGTTTCTTTCCTCCACCCATTTTCGAGTATTACGTTGAGAAACCCAGCACATTATGAAACTTGAGACCCCAGAGATTGATTAGACTCCCCACAGGAGATTTCTTTTTTCCCTTTTTTCAATAGTTTCTTTTTTTAACATGTTCTCCTGTGACCCCCTGCATTACTCCCCCCTTCCGAGTAATTTTTTGGGAGGGGTTCCTGTCTTCAAACCTTTTGTCTAATTTCAGGATGTTCAAAAAACGGTTGTACCTTTCTTTTCGTTTTTTTGCGTTACGCGCCTGCTCGCAAGACCCTTGAGAAACCAAAGTAACCAATAGAGTTTACGCGGTGGCATCAAGAGTTCATTTATTTTTACTCTTTGCACTTGTTGATTGGAATGGTGACCGTTTTCCCTCCCCTTAGTGGTCCCGCCAAATCTCTTTCTTCCCATCTTGCTATTTTCAATGATCTTCCTTTTTTTTTAGGTAATTCCGATCGTACCCTATTCCCTCCTGGTGGCTGGTTTCTGAAAACCCCCTCACTGAGCGTACTTCTTGACCAACTTGATCCCATTTAATCTACATCCTCCTCCGTTGTAGTGCGATATGATCCCGTTATTTGTTCGACCTGAGTTGTTTTTTTTCCCTTTCGGGTCTATTGATTTGTTTTTTGGCCCCTCCCCACCAGGCCAGCAAGAGAGGGAATACACCTCTTTTCTTCCACGTTGCTCGCCCATTAGCGATGTGAGTTTTGTCCTATGCAGTTTCTTTTTTGTTGTTCTGATTTGAGCCCACGGGCAGTCTCCCTGTCGTTTCTCCCTCCCTCCCAAGTTGCCAGACGCTTTTTCTTCAGAAGTTACGCTTAGTTAGTTTTTTTTTTCTCTCGATTTCTTTTTTTTTCGGCCGCGCGGGTAAACTCATGACGACGACTCGTCAGGAGGCAAAACGTTTTTCTACTCTGAGTCCCCCGGGCCTCCCAAGGTTGAAACCTCAGTCGAGTGAAGAATAAATCTTTTTTTCTCGACGTTTCTTTTTTAACCAAGTGCTACAGTTCTGACAAGATTCTGGCCCTCCTTTTGACACTCCGTTCTTTTTTTTCGGTCTTAACAATCGATTTTTCTTGCCGGTCTGGCTTTTCTAGTTTTCCCTTTCTGTCAAATGGTTTTTCCCCTTCCTCATCGGCCTTCCCAAGCTTTTCCTTCCGCTCTCGTGAGGACACTAGATATGAGAAATAAGACTTTTCCTCTTTCCCAATTTTTCATTGCTGCTTGCCCGCCCGTCGAAGGAAATAGAAAAAGAGTTACTCGCTCCCTCCACACACGCTTTTTTCGCCAGCCCGGCCGGTAACGTCATTAGCTCTCCGTTCGGCCCTGGACGCCTCCATATGTCCAAACTTCCGTTTTGAA
>Ga0179593_1360840_pt1 | contig 10407 bp, 10 predicted proteins | sample CZODoug2_1_08_16_FD_185931 | JGI IMG/M metagenome (GOLD analysis project Ga0179593, IMG submission 185931) | Vadose zone soil fungal communities from Angelo Coast Range Reserve, California, USA - CZODoug2_1_08_16fungal (PacBio error correction) | ecosystem: Environmental > Terrestrial > Soil >... | reverse complement strand
TGTCCCTAACAGATAAGTTTCAGCAGATGTCTCGACCCCCCCAAGCTCTCCTCGATTCTGCGTCTATCAGTTCCCCGTCTTTCCCCCTGAGTTGACCGCGTGACGAGCACGAAAGCACGGCTTCCTAGAGGGTCTTGAACTCCAGATTGAATTGCTTGTGCCCCTCTGGCGTCAGCCGCGTTCGACTCAATCTGGCTGATCGCTCCGCATCGGGTTTTTTCCCCTTAAGTCACCCACTGAATGAGCGAATGGTGAACGGGAGCTCCCCCTTCACTTATTGCCTCCTACACGTTTCCATTCTCCTTCCCACGAAACTTCATCGCTTTAGCGTACCCCTTTCGTCCCCTCTGATATGTTTGATAAAGGTATTGTAACGACTGTTTTTTTCGTCCCCTCCTTTCTGGAAGATTCCCTTTCTGACCAGCCCCCAACAAAGACGCCCCGAATGCCACCGGAGCTCCCTGATGTGCTATCTGTCGGTCCCTCCCCCTCCTCCAAGACCGGCACTGCGTCGTTGTTACGAGAGTGTCCGTTGGTTCGGCGAACTATTTATGAGGAAGGTCTGAAGAGACTTCCCCCGCTTCCCTACACCGCCGCCTCCTCCCCTGCGCGTTCTTTTGCCAGACCCAAGCTCCCCCCCACGTACCAGAGGACCCAATCCCCCTATTCTCGTTCCCTATCCTTGCGCCTCTCAGACTCTTTCGGAGATTAAAGATCGAGCTCAGCTCCCCCTTCCACTTCTTGTCCACATGTCAAGAAGCTCGCCGTGAATCCCCTCTATCCTGAGATCGGACCCCTCAGTCAATTCTTTTTAAAGGGTTTTCAAGCCTTTTGAGCCTTTTTCACCTTGCCTGAGAAAAGTCTGAATTCCTTCTTTGCAAATTTTCTTCCCTTTCCCCGATCTGTTTTTTCGGTAAGCCCCTATGGGTCTTCATTTTATCGATTTGCCTAGAGTGTTTTAGGTCAGACAGAGCTCCTAAAGGTGTAGCGGCCCTTTGCAGTTACCCAAAGTCTTACTCATTCTGCACCCTCGGAGAGTCCGAAAGGAGGTTCCTACCTATGAGAGGAAAACTTTCCCGAGAGTGTTCGGTTTGTTTGTGTTTTTTGTTTGGTATTTTTTTTTTTCTTTTTCTGGTTTTTCTGCTTTTTGCTTTTGGGTTTTGTTTTTGGTTTTTTTTTCTTCCTTCCTTCCTTGTGTTTTTTGTTTTTTTTTTTTGGGTCTTTGGTCGTGGGGCGTTGTTGGCCCCATTTTCAAATGCTTATGAAGCATTTTTTCCCCTCTTCGGAGGGATTCCCTATCTCTCCTCCGTCTATGACAGCCCCCCTTGTATGACGGCGCCGCCGAACTAAGGGCTTTGCCTTCGAGGTCTTTTTCCGTCAATTTAAACCTAGTTCTTTTAATTTCCTACTTGTTTTTGCTTGCTGCCATGCATTTATTCTCCCTTTTCCCCGCTTCAAACAGCCTTCCCGGGGTTTTCCTTCTTGCCTCTCTCCCCCTTACTGGAGGTCATTTAGTCTCTTAACTTGAATTCCCCTTGAGTATAGTGATGACTATTCCTCCCCCATCACGCCGTATTTGACAAATAAGTTTTCCCTATCTACTTCGACTCGTTGCTAGTTGGGCCCTGCCAAAAGATATATAGAATTATTCTCCCTAACTTCCCTTATTTGAAGACCCCTTCTTAACGTACTTTTTTCTTTTTCTAGTCCCATCCAAGGTCCCAGCAGATGACACACTGCTACGGCCTTCTTAACGAGCTCCCAATCCCTTTTCTTGATGCCGCATCTCTCCCTCCCATAGTGTTTACCCCTTCGTCTTCACTAACTCGTGTAGGCTACTGAGCCGGCCTCCTTTATTTTGAACCCTAGTTCACTTAGAATGGTTTCCTCTGAATCTCTCTTTCCTCTTTTTTGCGTCCGTTTCTCTTGTTTAATTAGCCCATAGGATGAGTCGCAACTCGCTTTGCTTTTCATCTCAACTGCCCGCGTCCTTCCCTTCCCCGATTTTTCCTCTGATCCTGATTTTCTTCCTAGACAGTGGACTGTGTCCCTCTTTTGCCCGCCCGTTTTCGGAGGAGGGGTCTTTTTTAATTGCTTTCAGCGCTTCCCCCGTGACACTTTCAGTCATTTCCCTTCCTCGTCTGAAGGCGTCCCCATGCCCTCCGTCCTTCTCTTGATCTGCGATTTGTTAAGCGGCTCTTTCTCTTTTGGGGGGCGAAAAGAAAGGAAGATCCCTCAGTTGCCTTATTTTCCTACTTTAATTGTCGTTCATTTCGTCCTTATCCGGTGGCCTTTGGTCCTTTGTCTCCTCCGTGTTACAGCGCCCAAGGCCTCCTACCTGGTATTTCTCTTAGGTTGTCTCAAAGGTTCGGTGTCCCTACCCCCTTCCCCGGTTTGTTCTTAAAGTAGCCCGGTAGTTCCTTCTTTGGAATCCCTTGCTTGCTGTGTACCCTTGGTTTAACCCCTTCTTTCCTTTCTGTGAAGGGGTCTTCCTTCATGCCCGGACCTCCTCCCCTTTCTCTGGAAGCGCTTTAGATCCCATCCAAACTCAGTCGCTGATGCTTTCTTTTTCCCTTTCATCGTAGTTTTTCGTGTTTTTTCCCCCCCGTGCGCCTTAGTGTATAGGACTACTTCTTTTACAGACCCTCAAGTAGAGTAAGATATGGTTTTTGTGGCCCTGGGTTAGACTCTGCTGAGTCCACCAGAAGGCGTTATTTAGTTCCTTTACTTTGGTTACCCCCCCTTCACCTTACCTGATGGGTCCTGGGGGCGTCCAGTCTTGCACTCGCCTCTCTTTTGGGAAGTCATGTCCCTTTAGGAATGAGTTTAGATATGGAGAGTGAAGGTCATTTTTTTTTTCTCTGACAATATCGATTCAGTACAGCAAATTTTGAGCCTCTCGGTAAGGTCTATACAAGTTCTAGGACGCGAAGCGTCCTTTCATACAAAAGGTCTTCAGGTCAGCGACACTCGCATACTTGGAGACTCCGCTTTCGATTCTCTCGTCCGATCCCCATTGTGCGCTCATCTGTTTTGTCTTCAAAGAATCTCTTTTTTTTCCTTTGCCTCGGTGTCGATGTAAACCCCCTGACTGTCTATAAAGGGGCCCTCTTCTCTGTTTGGATCGAATATACATCCTTCACCCATATCATATTAGTAACATTGATGGACCTTCCTTTTTGGGTCCCCACACCATCCCGATATTGTCTGTTCTGTCCCTGATTTTGAAAGACAAATTGCGCCTTCCACCCAATTTTTTCTCCATGGAGGGCTTCCAACTTGTAAATGGCTCTCGAGCTCGGTCTTTTTTCACCTGAGATCGTCCCACAAACCTCCTTGTCGCCACTTTGCTCTACTTGTTAGGCTGAAAACTTCCTTTGGGCCTCTTCGGAGTGATGATGTGGTTGTCCGGCCACATGCAGTCCGTTCTGGAAAGGGTCTGGCACCCTCATGCCGACTTCCCAACATGTCCTTTCCCATCTTCCTCTCGATCGTCCGATAGTACTTCCCTCCCTTTTTTTTCCTTTATGTGCCCTCAAGACTTCCTCCTAATTCTGGAGGCTTGTCACGATCATGGACTCTAATTCTTTTTTTTTCACCTCTAATCTCCCCTTGTTGTTGAGTAGATCTGAATTGGCTCGCCTTTTCGTCCGCCCACAAGCCAGAACGGACATTTGGTCGGGGGAGCTTCCCTCCAGTAAGGCGCCCCCTATTTCGCCATGACTAGGAGCCCGGTCCATCGAGACTGACATAACTTTTACTTCCGGGAATGTAGGTCCGTTGATAGTCTCGGGCGCCGGCTGTGGCAATCCCTTGGTTGGAAGACGTCGGTTTTCCCTGATTTCCAAAACGGATGATAATCAGCCTTATGCTCTTCCCACCAAGTTTCTCGCGGCCAACTAATCTTATCTCCAATCGAGACTACCTTGTTGTTTTTTTGCTTATTGACCCCGTTGAGAACTATCTTCTAGCAATGCCCTTACCCAGTTTTGTTTCCCATCTCCCATGCTTAACCAACTTTTGCCCTTTTCGGTTATCAATCGATGCATTGAATGGCATGATGAAGTCTTTCGTTTTCCCGCCGAAAGGCAATAGAAACATTTTGCGATTATCTGGCAAATTAAGTTTTTTCATTTATTCTAGTCACTAGAGTTTTCCCCTGGGCCCTTTGTTCATGAAGGCAGACGCTTTTTACCTGTTTGGAGTTTTTCACCTTTCCTTCACACAAAATGCGGTTTGGCTTCATTATCGCGCTATGAGGGTCAGTTTCTCCTTTTTTCCGATTTTATCAACTGCCTACCCCCCTCCACCTACGTCTGTTTCCCGGGGCTATCCCTTCCCCCACAGCTGCGCCTTTTTCTTTTTCAGTCTCTTAGCTGCCCTCCCCAAATGGTGATAGCTTCTGGCCCTTAACGTTCGCCACCGTGGCGTGAGATCTGTTACTGTGCCATTTCAACCCACCCTCCCCCTTCTTCGTTTTTTTTTTTTTTTTACCCCTATTGTCGCCGCCCGTTCTACTCTTTTCCTTTCGATATCTTGGAGAATTGTCTCATTTCTACACTTCAGGCTGGGACGCCCATGAACAATTTCCTTTTCCCCTTGTAGATCATGTAATATCACTATCCCAACCGGAATTTGTCTTGTCAATCAGGCTGGCTACTTACGCCCCCACCCCCCCCTCCAAGACTTCTTGGATCGCCGGACTTATGACCCTACTCTGTACTGCCTGCTTGCCCAGCATCCATAGGCCTTCTCGAGGTCCCATCCGGCTTTCCCTCCCGGAACATAATCCCTCGACCCTGGGGGTGCCACTTAATTTTGATTGGAATCAGGAATGTAGTTTTGACGCAGCGTTGCTGTCTCTCTTGCGCGGACCTTGGCCCAGGCCAACGTCAATTACTCCCTTTCTTGGATAAACACTTTCGCCTCCCGCCTCATAACCGCGTCCTTCCCTCATTACTTCCGAACTTCAGGCCTACCAACATCCCCCCCCCCCCGCCATGCATTCAAACTTCACTTTTCACCCCCCACACCCCAGAATGTCTTTCCACACCTCGATACTTTGGAGATCACTGATTTTATCTCGCGTGAGTTTCATGCTGTCTGACCTTCAGAGATCTCACCCGGTCCTGTCGCCAAACATAGCCAGTCCGGACCTACATGGCACCGGTATCCTTCCTGTCTTTCTGCCCCGACCCCCGCTCCTTGCCCTGAACCAGGACGTGCGCCTTCATCGACCCCGGTGAATTGCGAGTCCGCAGTCGGCTCCCCTAGCTGATTCAGTACTCCGGGCTCTTAGCAGGCGTCGCTAATGAATAGCCACTCCCCCCCTCCGCCGCAGTGACTTCATTGCCTTTAGTTGGCCTACCGCTCCCCCAAATGGCTAAAGGACTTTACGACCGGCCAGCTTCAGGAATTCCATTTCCTCCCTTTCGGCGAGCTCTACGATTAGTAGCTGTAGTCCTCTAGGGGCCCCATTCCCCCTCCCGCTCTCGCTCCAGAGACCTATAGAGATCTCGAGATATGTTTCCTTCCTGTTTCCAGCCGGAGGTTTCTGTGGAACAGGATTCTTAAGTCTAGATTCCAGTGCCCGGAATTGAACATTTTTAATCTCATTTTCGCTTGTCAGTCCCGTCCGTGCTTCTGCGACTGATTGGCCGAAGCCATCTTTTATGGTCAGAATTGTTTTTTTCTCGCTATTGAACATGATTCCATTTCCTTGGGTCTTTCTTATTTAAAAGGTGGCTTTGGAACTTCTAAACCCTTTAGGTCTTTCACCCTCTTCCCTCTCAGTCCTTTCTGAACATATTGGATGACGATCCTCTTTATTGGAGACCAGCGCCTGTAGAGATGTTAGATTAGTTAAAATGTCGGTCGGACCTGTGCCCTCGGAGAATCCTTCGGGTTTCCCTAGGTGCGCCTCTGCCGCGTTAATAACCCGCATGTTTTCGGACATCTCCCTCAGGGCGTCTTGTCCTTCTTGTTGTCTATTTTGGAGTAATAATGCATTTCACCTTTTTTACCCACGAAGTTGTTGTTGTTTGTCTGTAGATACCTGAATTGATTAGGACTTTTTCCACCCCCCTCACGGGTTCTGAGCTTCACTATTGGTTATTAGAATGCAGCTTCTCCTTTTTTGGCTGACAGCCTACTTCTCAAAGTCCCCGCCGACTTTCACTTTTTTCGGGCACTTTAAAACTCTGCATTTTTTTAACCCGTGTCATGGTATCTGATGCCGCCAATATATCCTCCGATTTTCAGTGTTTCACGCCCACGGTTCTCTCCTTTTTCGACCGCCCCCTGGTTCCGCTGCGTTGCCTCTTCATTGCACCTCCCCCAGACGGAAATCCTATCGCTCCCATCAGGGGGGGCGTGACGACCCGCCGGCCTCAGGGAAAATACCTGGGCCCTGACTTTGCTATATTCCCTCTTCACTACCCCCCCCTGTTCCCCTAGTCCCTCATTCTCTTTCCTCCTTTCGCCTGACGCTTGTAGAGGCGAGCTGCGGGTTGACATTTTTATCAAATTGCAGTATTCGGAGCTCCGTTTTTTTGCAATCGACCAAAGAGACGAGGCCTCGTCCGGCACTTCCCCTTTAATTGGTTGACTTTTTGTCCGCCTTGATTTTATTTTGGCTCATTTTCTTCCCCCCTCCCCCCTCCCTGCTCTGCGGCGCGTTGGGGATTTTGACCTTCCCCTTTAAGCGCGGCTGAGCGGCGAACCTCTCCTCCTTAAGCCGGTCCCTTGGAAAGTCCCAAGACTGAGAGTATGTCGAGCGGCCCCTTTTTTTTCAGGTTTGGCGCGAGTTTCTTCCTTGGTCGGTCGACCTTACTTTCCTTGAACTGTTCCAAGTCACCTGTTTTTTTCCTTCCGGATTCTCTACCGGCAGGCAGAAACGTGGCGGACGCATCTTCGAAGGTTGTTCGCTTAGGGACGGATAAGCAGAGTCGTCCCAGAATATCGTTGTTTTTCAGTCCTGGGGGTGAGTGAAACTCTTCCCGACTTTTTCATTCAGAGTTTGTATTTGACGTCGTCTTTTCGATTAATTGTAGGCTGTGGATCTTATACTTTTTTTTTTTTTTACCTTTCGCAAGGGGAAGACTTTGCCCTTTTTCCTTGGCCCCCTATGCTTCGCCAGTTATCACTCAGCTGCTGTTGCCTTTCTCGTGGCCTCTCTTTTTGCATTCCTTCCCACAACTCGTTACTTTTGTTGGTGTTGGGGGTGACCTTTTAAGGTCACTGGCCTCGATTTCCCCATCAGATTTCTTTTAAGCCCAGTTGATTTCCTCTCGTGTGGCTCCGTCCGGCCTATCTCCTCTTTCAATATTTTTTTTTTCCTTTCTAATCTTTTCACCGTCAATGAGGAGTTTTGTCGTTCCCTTTGTTGTCTCGGACCCACAGTCCCCTTCCCATATTTTCCCGAGTTTTCGTCACCAGCCCCCTTTTTCTTTTTTCACTCGAGCCTTCTCTAGGAAGTCTTTACTTCCCGATTGGTGCATCGGGACGGTTTGGGGTTTTTTGTGTCTTTCAAGATTCTCTAACCGAAAATCCCCTTCGGTTTTTCCCCTTTTCGAGCAGTTTGAGCATTTAGCCAATGTCCCCTCTTTACGTGCGCCCAGGCGCAGTTTTCATCTTAGCCGCCCTCTATTTCGTCGTTGACGCTTTTTCTCCGTCCTGTCCACTTTCTTTACGTCCTCAGCGTCTCCTGACCTCAATCATGTCCCTGTGACCCGGTGAGAGGACAAAACTTCACCTTCGCTTTCATTTTCCCCTTCTTACCCTGTCGCAGCCTATTTAAAACTTACTTTACCACAGTGACCTATATCCCCCCTGTTTACTGAGGTGAAATCCCTGAAGTCCGATCCCCCCTCCTCTAATTTGCGAAACGTCTTTTCCTTTTCACGAGTGTCGCCATCCCATGGCGAGAGCATATGTCACCATTCTGACTTAATGCCCCAAGAGTTTTGCTCCCCTTTTCCCAGGAAGGCAGTTTTGGTTGGGCTTTTTCCAAGTGCTCAGCGCTTTTTCCATAGTTGATAGTTTTTAAACCCCTGAAAGTCACCAGCTCCGACTGCTAAACTACCCCTTTGAGACCCCCTCCTTAATGATCGGATCCATTCATGCTTCCCTCCCTTTTTTCTTTTTTGATTCCTGCTCCGTCCGTTGGTCATGAAGACCTGGACGACCTTTTTCCTTTTTAATTTATCTTTTTGTGAGAGAGATTGCCCCCGCGATCCCCCTTCCTTCCCCACCAGAAACCTGAAGGTTCATCGTGCTTTTGCTCGCAGCACGAAGCGCAGTAGCCCCTGCCTTTCTCCCCTTCCCTACCCCCCCTTTCTTCCAGATGCTTTTTCTCTCATGTATTTCTTTTAAGTTTCTTTGCTCTTGATCGGCGGATGCAGTTATGACAAAAATCTGCGTCCTATCTTCCTTGTTTGCTGACAAGAGTCCGACTGTCCACGATCTCAGGCCCTTAGCAGCCCCATCTTGTCTTTCTCCTTTTTTTTCCCCCTCCCCTATTCCCGAAGCCATTATTCAAGTTGCCCCTCCTCTCACTTTCCTAGTTTTCTCCACCTCGATCCTCCCTTGCATGCTGAAGGATGGCGTTGAAATCAAGTGACTTCGACACTTTTGAAAAGTCTTTTCTTTCTCGGCACAACCCTTGTTCGCATGGAATGGTCCTTTCAGGTGTGCAGACTCCTGAAAACGTGAGCACCTTGACCCCCTTCCACTGAACCCGGTTGCGCTTCAAATGAGCGTCTTCTGGACTTTTTCCTAGCTAATTCCCCGACCCTGGTCACCTTTTCAAGTCGGCTTTTTTAGCTTAAAAACAACCCCGCTAGTGTGGTGCGCTTTTCCAAAGCCCGATTCCGCTTCTCGAGCGGGTTCGCCCGGCTGGAAATTTTTTCCAAGTTTGTTCCGGATTTTCTCACCCCCCCCCTTCACCTTTAGTCCCGATGCCGCCTCCCCCCTTAAGTGAATTCAAGGCCGTTTTTCCTCTACGACGGAGCGAGTATCAAGCCCTTGCTTTTTTTGCAACAATAGGTCAGACCCATCCCTTATTTCCTTGAAGACTGACCATTTCCTTTCCAGAACCCTTCGTTTGAAGGTTTTTTATAAGGCCCCCGGCCCAAGTCTCTATTAGGACTGATCGACCCCCCTTTTTTTTTTTTGTTTTTTTTTTTTTTGTGTGACAAATTCGAGATGAGCGGACGCCCCCCTTCTTCCCTCAAAGCGGCCTGATCTACTTTCTTTAACATTTCCCTTCTCTAAAAGAACTAATGCTTTGTGTTCTTTTTAGCATTTGCTGTTCTTCATCCCTGAGAATAGAACAGCGGTGGATCTCTGTCCCACATCCACTTTTTTCCCTTGTAACTAATGAGAGCCCTGTGAATTCACTGAATACTCGCCTCCTTCCATCCGGAATCGACACTACCTTTTTCGTATACCCACCTCATTTTATACACCCTTCTTCAGCAAGACCTGTGCAACCCCCCCCCCATACCTGGGCCAATTTATGTTACGACGCTTGAGAGAATCGTAGACATTAGCCTCACTTCTCCCCGTATCGCGCCACACTTTTCACGGCAGAGACTTTTTTTAATTTTTTCTTTTATTTAGTTTTTCGGTTCAGAACCTCACTGTCCTGATGTCGCCATCGAAAGATTTCGGATCCCTTCTCCTCGGAGGAGACCTCTCTGTTCCTTTCTATCCGGGCGCTTGAGCAGGCCGCTGCTTAGTTTCCACTTTTAGCCAAGGCCCACAAGCTACGCCGGGGATTACCCACTACCTTCCCTGTCCCTTCATCGCCAAGCACCACTTGGCCTCAAGTTTTCTCCCTCTTTGTCAGTCTGGTTTCCAGATCGAGATGTAGGGCCGTACACTTCCTAGGGGCAGTCCCTTTTAAGCCTCCTCCTGAAGCCCCCCGGCCCCTATTCTTTTTCCAGTTGCAAGCCCGAAGCATTTTCATCCAGGATCTCCGTACATTCGACCTTCGTGCGAATAGAAAGTACTTCTCAATTGCCCGCGAAGTCTTTTTTTAACCCCTGAGCAGTGAGTTTTAGACGATCGGGCCCCGCCCCTCTTGTTTTACTGATGTTCATCTCTGTCTTCGTTTTTTAAGCGCATCTGGACCCCCCGTTTTTCGTGCATTTGCCAAACCTTTCTGCCTCTTTTGTTTTGCCACCCCGCGTTTCGCCTTCCTCAGATCCTGGCTTCCTAGTCTCCCCTCCGCTTTCTGCAGCTAGTTAAAATTCTTTTTTTTCCCCTTATTTCCTCTTCTTTTTTTTTTTCGCCGTCCTCCCCTCCGTAACTACCCTCCCTCGGATCCTCTCGGAACCCCTTCCATCAGGGCGCTAGCGACGAACCCCGTTTAGTTTTTTACAGCCGTTTTGGGAATGTAATACC
>Ga0179593_1321617_pt1 | contig 10407 bp, 12 predicted proteins | sample CZODoug2_1_08_16_FD_185931 | JGI IMG/M metagenome (GOLD analysis project Ga0179593, IMG submission 185931) | Vadose zone soil fungal communities from Angelo Coast Range Reserve, California, USA - CZODoug2_1_08_16fungal (PacBio error correction) | ecosystem: Environmental > Terrestrial > Soil >... | reverse complement strand
CCGATATCCCCCAATTTCCACCCTCTAGCGTTAATGGTCAGTACTTCCTTATCGAAATGAATTGGACTCCTTTCGGTATAATGACCTTATTTTGCATCAAAGTCCCTTTCGTTACCTTTCCCCTTTGTGTTATATGAGATCTTTACTGTCGTTGCTTGCCCTGTGTATCTTGCACACTCTATCGATGCCGAGGTCGAACGGCCGTTGGATAAGGCTAGGTCAGGGGCTCTTTTTCAAAATGATGAGTGCGCTCATTGTTCTTCTTTTTTGAGAATTCCGCCTTCCCCAGTAATGGATAATCGAACTTGAACTGCATCCCCTCTCTCCTGATACTGTAGCTGGCTTGTTTTAAGATCCTTTTCGCCCCCTTTCCCGAATGTGTCCTTTCCTTCGTTCTTTCGTCAAATCGGTGTTTCCCCCTTTGTTACTGCATAATGCAGCTGCCTCCTGCTCCCTCCATCAGACTTCTGTTGTCCGAGCTTCTAAGATTGTTAGAAGTCGCAGTAGCCTGTCTTTTTTCTATCCCTCCTTAAACGATACTTACAAAGACACCAGTCCCTGGAAGCCACGGGTTAGTTCTTTTTGCACCGATGCCGCAGCTCTCAGGTGCTCGGATCTTTTTCGGGCTCCCCCTCATCAGCTTCGCTTCATCAAGAACCCTTTCAACCCGCTCGCCCCTAATGACGCCAGATTTTAGAAAGTACTTTCTCTTGCCAGATGAGGTCAAGCCTCCCTTGCATTCTTTATCATAAATTTATAAGCGGATTTTTTTCTGAGCTATGTTCACGTTGTGGTCTTTGCCTTCGGTCTGTTTTCATTTAGTCGTTTTCTGTACTTTTTTCCATATGTTCATTTCGAGTTTCCCATATGCTGTTATTCGCTGTCCCGGAGGCGATTGGGTAACAAACCTTCCGTGATTTCTTAGCATCAGTTTGAGTTGTGACTACCAAAAACCGCGGGTTCTTTTTCTCCTAAGGCCGCCATGACTTTGAGTGCGTCTGCCGGCTTTTCTTCTCGGCCAGTTGCTGCAGCCGTTTTTGGTGTTTCTACCTTCTCTTGCTCTTGTGATCTTTTATTTATTTGAGGTCTCTATACAGAAAATTTGTCTTAAAGGCGGGCGATCTTTTTTGCGACAGACGTTTCCTTGTTTCTTTTACCACCCTTCTTTGCTGCGCATCACCGCGCTTGGTTTTCGTCCATTTGGCTCATGATAAGCACCCAGTCTCTCCTTCAGTGTTGTCTCCTCCGGCCCACGACACCAGTCAACCCCATCTGTGCATTTCCTGAGTTCACGCTGGGGCGGCCCCTTTCTTCCCCTGTGTCATACCTCTTGTTAAGGCGTTTCTCGTTGTCGGTACTTTTCTACGATAATCCCCCCCCCCCCATCCTTTTTCTGGTGACGTTTATTCGTATATGCAATTCGTTTCTTCCTTCCTTCGCGAATTCTTAATTTTCCGTGTTTTAGAATTCTTTCAAGTCATATTTTCCCTGACATTTCTTTCGCATTCTATTCCTGCCATCGGTTGGGAGGATGGATCTCCCCATGTACCGCGATTTACCCTCCTCTAACGTTTCTCCAAGCCGTTTTACTCCTCTTTTTTTGAATCCCTCCCTTCTTTTCCTGTGGTCCTTACATCGACGTAGTATTTATTACTTCTTATGAGTATCTTTTTTAAGATACCAACCCTTTCTCGTTCTCGGCGTTCAATAAGCCCATTCGCCCGAAGCGTTTGCCTCGCCGGAGAAATTCGCCCCCTAATACACGATTTGCCGTGCTCATCCCAAGTGATTTTTTCTTTGGATTTCTTCGGAGCACCGGGGTACTCTCTTCCTCCTGGGCTAAAAAAATAGCCCCACGCCTGAATACCTTTTTGGCATTGTTTTTTCCCTTGATAATACAAACGACCCCTTGTCAGACTGAACAGTCATCTCCTGTTTCTCGGATAACTCTCGCTACTTTCGAGCAGCCTTTACGGTATCTATCTTTCCGATTGCCCGCTGTTTCCCCTCTTTTACTCCAGAGGGTATATCACTTTGTGACAGCAACCCTTCCGTCGCTTTCCAGGCTTAGAGAGTCTTGATGCTAGTTTAGCATACCGTAAGATTTCGTCCAGCCGATTAATTTCTTTTGTTCTGAGTGACCGACTGCCCCTTTTTTTCATGGCATGGACTTCCTGCCGCTACGCTGCCGTTAGGTTTTTCCCCTTTCTTTGTTTGGCAATCTCTTCTCATGCCCTCTACTCCCCCCCCCCCCCGCTTTTAAGCCCGCTGCTGAGTTCTCGACTTTCTCCCTATTCCACCACACCTCTGCCGCCAAGTTTACATCACCTCGAACCTTGTTTGTGTTCTATTTCCTTTGACATCCGGTAGCCTCACCTAATTTTCGAAATTGCAGTTTTTTTTGAGTTATAATGGCCACGTGTCCCACCTTCAAATTCGTCCCTGGTCTTGTGTTCCGAATCATAGCTTCGTTCTACCGTCTGAGATACTCCCAACACATGCCCCCTATCTTCACGACAATGTTCTGCGATGGCCGAGTTGCGAACGACGGTCGCCCCTCCCCCTTGGTCATTCTCCCCCCCCCCTTCCCTGCCCACCCCTGAAGCAGAAACGGTTCATCTTCTCCCGACGCTTTTGCTGTTGAGAGATACTGTTTCTTGTTTCTTCTCTCGCTTGTATTATGCGCTGACCCCCGTATGTCGGAGGCATGCCTTTCGTTCTTCCCCTTCTCCTCCCTTTTCGGCGCTCTCTTTTGGAAATTGTTGTGACGGAACGAGATTTCGTGCTTTCACCATACGTTTAATTCTTGTACTTCCCTTCTGCGCCCGTGCAAGTTTGTGGTGATTCCGAGGTCAACTAATTTCCTGCCCATTTCTTTTATAACGGGCCCACTTGCATTTCACTTTTTTTGTGTGCTTCCCTCTCACCCTTCCAGCTCTAGTTCATCTTCTGTCGATTGTTTTATTCCTTGCTCTTGGCCTGAACCTAAGATTTTACACAGCCCTCCCTCGGTATTTTTACCCCCCACCCCTCCCCCCCCCCCCCCCCCCCGCATCGCAGACCGTCCCTTCCCGGCAAGGTCGACAATTTGCGTTGTCTGTGTCCTGCGCCCCCACTTTCCCATGAATCGGTCTCTCTCCCCACACAATTTTTTCGTCTCTATCTATCTCCCTCCCTTTCGGCATCGTATCTTTTCACGTCAACCGCGCCCCACGACGACATTGGCCGTCCCGCCTGTTATTCTACCCGCTTTTCTTTTGGAACAAAATCGTATCGCATATGCCGTTTCGTCGAATTAAGCGAGGGCCGCCTTTCTATCTCGACTTTTTGCGTTCGGATTCTCTTTTTTCTTCCTCTACACACCGCCTTCCATCCTCCTCTTTTTTTTGTTTTTTTAGTATGTCTATGCAGGGGGTTGGATGCCTCCTTCTTGAAATGTCTTACGATACACACCTAGTTCTCCTGCCTTCTCCGACCAAATGCCCACTATCCGATTTTGTCCTGCGACCCGCCCCCTTTTTTTATCTTTATCAATTTTCCCGGTCCGCAGGCACAGTTTCTTGTCCTCTCCCTTTTTCTGCTCCTCCGTATCGGACCTTTGATGGGTGTTTCCTTTCGTATCCGACTACTTCATTTCCCCGTTGCACATACTTCATTGGTTTCCCCCTGACGCTCCTTTTTTGTTTTGCACCCCATTGACGTACACCTGCTTTGTAATCCTTGTAGTCTTCTCCTATTCTCAGTGATGGAGATCCCCCTTGCCGACTACTCCGATTTGTCGGCATATAAGAAATATATGGTCCTGATTTCTTCCGGCTTGAATATTTAATGTTCGACTCTTTTTCTTCATTGTGCAACATCCTTGCGAACTCTACTTCTTCTCGGCCTCGATTCATCCCCTGCTACCCCTAACGTGGGGGGAGATTCGTAGATCCCTCTAACTAGACGCGAACCACAAACTCAATCGTCGCCCCACCTTTCAGTTCAATCTGGAGGTTTACGTTTTTGTCGTTCTCCTCCTGATCTTCACGTTTTTTTCTGCTAGACTTGGATTCTTGTGTACTCGCACAAATTTTTTCTAACCCGACGATGTTGCTGCGACTCACATGTAACGGTTACCTCAACCCCCCCTTTCCCCCCCATCCCATCTTTTTATTAACTTATCGTCCCCACTTTGCACTTTTCTCCAACCTAGGTTTGTTTTTTCAGAAGCCCCCGTTCACACCTATTTAGGTTCGAAGACCACGTGCTAGCCTTTTTACCTCGTAGCGGATGCACCGTCTACGGATAAATGTGCCTCTTTGTGATGTTTTTGTTATTTTCAGAATGAGTACTACGGGTGGGGCCACAACTCCGTCTAGTCGGAATATCTGTTCCTGTCGGTTCCCTTCCACCACCTATTCCAGACCATCCCCTCCCTGACTTAGAATCCCTTTCACTTTTTCACCCCCACCTTTTCCTTATCGACCAGTTTCCGTTACCCCCCGAATTTCTTCCTTGGTCAATCAAACACGACTTTCCCCCAACACCCATCGTTAAGTCACGCCTCATGCCCCCGCCCCCTGGAGAAGGAACTAGGGAAAACCAACCCTTCCTCTCCTTTTCCCCGCAGCTTATCGACTGATATATCTGGCTTCCTCGTTCCACGTTTCTTCTTCACCCAACTAAAGCTGGTGCCGACATATCGTGAGACTTTTCTTTTCGAATCGCTATTGCGGCGCTTTCCCCTTGTCAAGTGATTGGGTCGCTTACTTTATTGTTTATTCAAGCGTAATTCACGCATCAAATCTGCCATTTTTTTTCTCCTAGGTTGCCCCCCTCAAACGTTTGAGATTTTATCGTCTTCGGGTCTTTTATTTATTACCCTGTTGCCTTATCTCTCACCGAACGGTCTCTGCTCCTTCTGATCTTTCGGATAACAGACCACGTCAGCATTTCTTTATTTAGGTGATCGCGTCTATGTTCCCCTTCGATAGTTTTTCCTACTTTTTCGCACAACTCTGGTTCCGTTCTCCCCCAAGTTTAGTAGCTTTCAATTGCTTCCACCTTTGCTCGACTGTATAATTCAGGCTTTTCTTTGAGTCGTCCGCTCGTCCCCCCCGATCCCCTCTATTCAACCCCCCCCCCCTTCTCGGTAATCCTAACATTGAACGGCTTCCGTTTGAGCATGTCCGCTCTGTTACTTTTTAGGTGCTTCATATATTAGCCCTTCCGTGTCCACAGAGCATGTGGTCAAGTACTCCGCGCATCCCCGAGAAGATCCTGGTCCTTATCCCTCCCCTCGTAGTTCGGACGTTATGCGGTATTTCCTCATAGGTAATTCTTGTCTGAGATCCAGTCCTGCCCTGAGTTTAACTTTCTGTCCCCCCAGAATTTTTGACCTCCCAAGATATCCCTGGGATTCTTCCTTCGTTTCCTCCTTCCTTTTGTTCTGTTTTTTTTCGATCTAGATCACAATGGTACTTTTCTGTCTTTTAAAGGAAGCTTGACTTTACAGTCCAGGTCATGTGACCCCTATCTCTCAGCTTTACGTTGTGTTTCATCCTCGCCTCTTGTCCGTAACGCCTGTGTTCAATGCATGTCGTTTCGCGGGTTTTGCCTGAGCTCTTTTTCCTAAATGTCGCTCTTTTGCATAGTTCTCTTAATCGGTTGCCCTTTGCGCTGCGGAGCGTCCCCCTTGTGCTCTTTTCTCTTTTTTGTGCGAGAATTCCTCTCATGGTATTGTTCCTTGAATGTATGAACGTACTCCATGCTGCCACTTGTTGTTAGTTTTTTTGTGTGACTCTTTCAGACTCTATCTACCATTGTTAGCGCATCTCCCCTCCCTATCTCGTTTGTGCGACCATGAAGAATCTTACATGTCTGCTTGCCCGCTCCCTCCCTTCCTCCTTTTATGGATCACCTCCTATGTCGATCCACAGCTTCCTCCCCCTTAGATCTATCTGTCCTTCGGTGTCTCTTTCCAGGAATCCCTCCGTAACTTACCTGAAAAGAACCCCTCACCGGACCTCCCCCCGTTTTTTCGGGTGCCTTCGAGTCCTGCCTCGGTTTCGATTTCTGTTCTGACTTTATCAAGTAGTACTTACCATGACATCCTGTGCTGTCTTAAAATACCCTTTCCTCAAAGCCTTATCGTGCTCTTTATTCCTCGATGCACCGTAAGTCTTTTTTCTTTTCTTTCGATTCCAGCCTTTTCTTTTTTCCAAGGTATCATGTAGCCAGATTTCCCTCTAACTGTACCCTTTAGGACCATCACTTTCTATGGCTCTCGTAGGACATTCTCGGTAGCGAGCGAGCTTCCCTTTCCTGTCTGGTTTCTTCGTGCTCTTCTAGGTCCCTTGTGAATTGCGGTTCTGATTTTCAACCTTTTCATGTGTATCAGATGCGTTCTTCTCGGTGGATCACCGCCTTGCTCTTATCGCCCCCATCATTACGACTTGATTTTCCTCCCCGTTACAACTCCCGGTCCCGGCCTCGCACCAGGAAATCCCTTCTACGGCGAAATTGCTTATTCCCCGCGCCACGCCGAGTTCAGCCAAATTGCTCGCACGTTGCGGTTTTTCACTTCTATATATTTCACTTCTTCCCCTTTTTTATTCTTTTGTGCCTTTTTCACAACTGTCAGTTGTGGACCCCGGCAATCTTTTTTTTCTCTATTTTTTGTGGGATCTGTCTGTCATCGGACCCTTTGGTTGATTTTGTCTTTTGAACCCATCGCTATGTTTCCCCTTGCTGTCCTTCACTATATATGTCGTGTTCGCCCATGGAGACCTTCCCTTCAGAATCTTTCCCAGTTCGACTGATCATTGTCACTAGACACCTTTAGTCACACCTCAAGTCATGGGCCCATTGCTCTTGGCGAGTTCTGATGTTTCTTTTCCTTGTAGATTCAGTCTTGGATGATCCTATCAATTCATCACCTTTTGTATTTTTCATTTTCCCAGTCCCTCATTCCCCTCTCTTTTCATAGAATTATCTTTCGAGTCCCTTTTCACCCAGGAAGTGTCGTTGCCTCATCCAGGCCCCTTTCGCCCTTTCTTTTTCCGGGCTGCACTTTCATTCCATACAGGTTGTCGGCTTGGGATTAGACCCTCCCCTTTTCTGCGGCCCCCTAGTCTTCAACCGATTCCAGCTGGTTATAGCATTGTGCACAAACTTTTTCCACCTGTTGAATCCATTACCTGTCCCCCTTTTTTACACAGGTATTCCTCGGTAGAGTTACGATAACATCCCTTTCATCGGCCGTCCTGTCAGTATCACAGTGTAGCTTCCCAGCCACCCTCTTTCCGCCGACTGCATGACCCCTTTCTTCACACTGTACGTATTCCCGTTCTGCAGGTCGCAGCTTATTCGCCCCTATTTCCCCGGTCCTTTGTCTTTTTTTTCTTTCCATGGCAGCTCCTATACTTTGGTTAAGATCCTGTATCCGTTTTCTCCCCCCATTCCGCCCCCCCTAAGAGTGAACCCCCCCCCCATCTGTTTTGATTTTCCATCCTCTTATTGTTAATCACAACTTTACGACCTCAGATTTTCCCTCCCATTATGCCCCTTACCTCACTTTTTTCGTACCTTCTCTTATTCGATCGCCGGCAATCCCTATCCACGTGCGTTTTTGAAGACCGTACCTTCGTTTTTTATTCCACGGCGTTTCTTCCCTGAATTCACTGTTTCTTTCTTTTTAAGGCCGGCTTTGCGGTTTTCCGGCTTGCCTGATCTTGAGTTGCCATTCAGTACTATTTTGATGGCCGCACATTTCCCCTCTTGTCGTTTGCATGACCGACGCCAATTTTTTTTCTTTTTGCCAATGTGCTCATCTGCGCCCGCTTGGTTTGGTTTGTTATCATACCCTGGCAGTGCCCCCCCTCCTGGGTAATTCCTCTCCTCCCCGGACCTGTCTCTCGCCAACGGTCGTCATTGATCTTTAGTGCTGCCTTTCGTCTTCGTGATAGCCTTCTCTCATCCACACAACCTTATCATTAGACCTTGCTCTCCCTCTTTTTTTTTTTTTTTTTTTTTTTCACCGATTTTCTTCTATTGCGTCGAGTCCCTCCCTGATCATAGGAAGCATTCCCCTAGATTCATTCATGGCCTTTTCCATCATTGCATTTGCACCCCCTCCCCAATTCAGGTACTGTCTGTGTTTTGACTCCTACTCGCTTTTCCTCTCAATTCACGTCTAACCCACTACTTTGCCCACTATCGCAGCACTTTTTTCCTGGCGAGATTTTCCGATATCATCGAACGTTTGGTTCGCGAAATTACTTTGTTTCTTTTCCTCTTTCAAGACCCTCTCCCCTCCCCGTCGGAATACCCCACTCCTTTCCCCTCCTCCTTTGGTTTTGTTTCGAGCTACGTTATGCGTCGATTGTCGTCTTTTTTCCTTACTTCCTGAAAAGAGGATTTTTCGATTATCGGCACCTTCGGCTTTTTTCCCATTTCCTCCCTTGTCTGCGATTTCTTTTTCCCTTGTCTGGCTTCATCGAGTGACCCTCTCGGAGGCGTGCAACCTGTCTTCCATTTCAGCGTTCTCCTGATTTTGTGCCGGCCAGTTCGAGTGATCCCCCGCTTGTCACAGAACTTTAGACCCCCCCCAATTTGGTTGTTCGGGTTGAACGTTTCACCACTGACTACAAGCGTGTGGGCTGCGCTGATCTTTCCTCGACCCTATCGGACCAGCGATCCTCTCTCTGGTAGCATCGTCCGTAAGGCTGCCGACCTCCCATTGTTGTGTCCTCAACACCCCCCCCACCGCCATCGCAGATTCCTTTCCCCTCCATTTGGTCCCCCTTTTCCCTCGGTCGTCCGCGCCCAGGGACCTGTGCATGCCGTATGACTGAAATCAAGCTCTTTCCTTTGACTGCCCTCGCTCAGAAGCCTCTCCTCCCCCTATACTTCGTACAACCTCTTACCCCCTTAGCCCCCCAGGTGAGTGTCACGCATGGTTAAAAGTTCTTCGTGAAACCTCGTATAGATATAGCACGTTGTTCGCCAGATGAGTATTACGAATGGGTCCCTACTCCGAATTTCTTGCCCTTATTCAGGGCGCCTCCCTCACAACCCCGTATCCGAACATCCCTAAGATGGTACTTCCTTTGAGGTTTGTTTTTCGTCACGCCCGGACTGACCATTCTCTCCCCCAAAATTCTAGCGTTGTATCGCCGACAAAGACCCCAGACCAGTTTTTCTGTCGCGACGCCCTTTTCCCCCCTCTATATTTTTTTCTCCGCGAATTTCCCGGAGCCTTCCAACGCTGGGATCTTCCTGTGCCTCTGCCGCTCCTCAATCGAGGACCTTATTCTTCTAGTTTTTGCTTCCGTGCATCCTCCCGCTCTTTCCTCGCCGGAACATCCGTCATTGTGCCCCACCTTTCACGCCGTTTTTGCTTCCCAATGACGTTTCCCCACACGGCCTTTCCGATCTCGTTGATCGTCCCCGGTCCTTCCGTCTTTCTCGATTCCTCGTCCTTATCCCCCTCATGGGTATGTCCCTTTCGCATATTCAGGTCGCCTTCCCCTGTCTCTTTTCCTTGCAAATTTTTGCCCTATCCACCCTAATCTCTTTTTCCCCATCAGCGTCCATTGTCCCGAAGGCTTTCCGAGTGCATTTCGCCGAATGAACCCTTCCTTACGCCCTTTTTTTTGATGATCGTTAGATTTTTTATACAGCTGAAGCTCCTTTCAAATCATAAATATTTCAAAACCCTTTCTACGCCGCCAACATTTTCTTTCCCCTTTTCTCCATGTCATTTCTTTTCCTTTCGTCGTTTCGTGAATTCCTCTCTCACGGCCTTTCGCCTGGTATATCTCGTAGCGCCACTCCCCTCCTTGCTCCCCACAGTCCTTCTGTGCTGCGCATTTCTATGGAACGGTTTTCCATCTTCATAGACCACCTGTAATCACCCCTCTCTTCCCAGTTGCCCCAGCCTCCCCCCCCACATGGTTTAATCCGAACTACCCCTGCCCTCCATTTTTCTTCCTTTTCTCCCCACGGGCGGCACAAAAAAAGCCTTTTGTTCGCGGTACGCGGCGCTTTACTTCCTCCCCTTTTTCTTTTGACCTTGGCTCTCTGCCTCGGACAGCGTTTTTTTATTCCCCCCTCCACAGCGTGCTCTATGAATTTTTCCCCCCCACTCGACCGTTCGCTATATGACTCCCTCCTTTGTTCCATCGTGTACACCGCCTTTGAACGCATCCCTTAAACGCCTTATTTTCTACCCGACTCTGATGACTGGTCCAACTCCTTAATGTCCCCACCCCCCCCGCCTTACGATTGCTCCGACTCTCGGATCCCTTTTGTCTTTCCTCGGGCCCCCTTTACGGTTGGAACTAATCTTTCTACATATCATCGGCCCCTTCGTCTTTGTACATGATGCGTCGCAGTTCAAGTGCAGATTGTGTCGAGTCTTTA
>Ga0179593_1655830_pt1 | contig 10408 bp, 9 predicted proteins | sample CZODoug2_1_08_16_FD_185931 | JGI IMG/M metagenome (GOLD analysis project Ga0179593, IMG submission 185931) | Vadose zone soil fungal communities from Angelo Coast Range Reserve, California, USA - CZODoug2_1_08_16fungal (PacBio error correction) | ecosystem: Environmental > Terrestrial > Soil >... | reverse complement strand
AGTAGTCATTTTTCCTTTCTCCTGTGGGTGAGCTTCCGCGCGGGCGTTATCGAAGCGATGCGGCGGTCACCCACCCCCATCTTGGCCGATCGGGTGTTGCAGCGATTTTTTTTTCTATCGGCATCATTCGCTTCAGATTCCCTGCCCGACCCGTTCCTGGACTCTTGTCCCTTATTCCCCTGTCCCAGCTTTGACCCGAGGAAACTTTTACCGATTCCCTGGAAGGTTCGTTGAAGTCAATCTGAGCAGACAACAATTTTTACCTCGACCGCCGGCCCTACACATGGCCGAATTAACCCATGCGCCCCCTGTATTTGGCTCGTTCTTTGGCTTCGGGAGTGGCGTTGTCGGCCAGGCGTCCCCGAACAGATAGGGATAAATGAGACGTCCTGTGTCCCCGTCTCTTCTAGTGCCCGCGGCTCTGTTCTTCTCCTTGTTTGGCCTTTACCCCCCTTCCTTTTTGTGATAGCCCTTTTCGGGAGGAATCTCCTTATATGACCCTAATGCCCCGATTAAGCGTGGATCTGTCTCGCCTTTTTCTCCTTGGGAACGATAAGCAAAAGACGCTCTGGCAGATGATTTCAAGTCGTTTTCCAGGCCCCGTTGGACACTTTTTAAGCAGTGTACTTTATACAGGTGCGAGCAAATGGACCCCCGGGAGATCATACCGATCCCTTTTCTTCCTTGTGACTCATCCGGTACCCTTTTTTTTTTCGATGACAGATGCACTTGTAGGACATGGTTCGATGTGGACCCCTCGAGCCCTCCATGTTGTAACACTTGATTGCCGGGAAGGGTACCCGGAGGATTTCACCGGCAAGGTGTTAAGGATAGTCCTGGTTCTTTTGGTACATTTTCGTGAAGTTTTGTACCTCGTGGGCGCAATTGTTTGGGCCGGGTAATTGGACTACCGTGCAGGACTCGCCTCCCCGTTTTTCGTAGCGCGTGTTGATCCTTGGATTTCCAGGATAGTGTATAACATGACGGTTGTACCCAGGTGTCGTTATCCTCGCCGTCTCCGGGTGAGAGCACGCCACATGCAAGCCCTAAGGACCTGTTGCTAGGTACGGACAGAATTGACGGGTAGGGTCCCCTGTCCCGCAGCCCCTGATGCTTTTTAAAAAGACACCAGCTCCCCCCGGTACGTACCTTATCCCCGTCTGGTGATCCATAACGTACAGACGTTTAGTAGTAGATCTCCCATCAATCAATTGATTTTCACATGTCGAAGTTCCCCCCGAAGGTATGCTTTCAGTGAACAGGGTAGCCCCGATCCGAAGATCGGCTGAAAAAATCAATACGAAGCGGATTTTGTTTTTTTTTTGCCCACGCCTCCTGGGACCCCAGTCCGGTGTAGCAGCGGTTTTTTCGGCCTTCACGACATGATTAGGCAGAGCGACCCCTTACTTCCGTTTTGTGTGATTTTGCTGATACCCCCCTCCCCCAGCAAACGCTTGATTTCTTCGGTAGTTTGTTGTTTATGGGTTGTACGACGCCCGCATTCTTTGCCCCCTCCCGTGAGTGTGCAGCCGCGGACCTCCTGTTTGAGTGGGCCGCTTATTACTTTAGGACGTGACAGGGCCCAACAGACGCACCCGCCGCACATGGAGAGTTCTCGCGTCTGGACCTTCGGTAATAGGGATCCATTTGCCGTTTTATTTTTCTATCTACCAACTGGCTATGGATCGATTCATGGCCATGTCGAGCAAACTTTCCCCCACCTGGACTTTTTCCATTTTTCGCGCTCGCCATTTCCAGGGGTCGGCGCAGCACCCGTTCCCTCTTTCCCCCCTCAGCTTCATCCCTCCCGTTTTAACTTTCCGTTCTCCACGCGGTTTTGAAATGTCAATTGTTACCAACTTCACGTTTGACGGCTCACAATCACACTGTTCGGCCCCCGGCTAGGGGCCCTTGCAGACCGCCGTCCCCTAAGATGATTGATACTCAGTGCCAAATACTGGGACCTACATTGGTGTTTCTGTATTGGTTGATGCCTCTGAACCACTCGCATGCCTGGGAATCTATTATGACCCGGGTGCGCTTTTTATCGTTTTTTTTGTTCCAGGCGGGATGAAAGAGAGTTTCCTCCATTTTCTCCCCCGCGGGAACAATCAGCGTCCAGATGCAGTACCTATCTCCCCCCAACCCCCACCGGAATTTTAATCAGACACGTCCGTCCTTTGTCCGTCTCTTTTTTTGCCGGGACAATTGGGGGACCTTGTCACTGTGTACTTGATGCGAGAGGGTCGGTCCTTAAAGCCTCTTGTGTGTTACAGTGCTCTGGTGCGCAGGTGTATTATTCACGGCCGTTTTTTTTTTTTTTTTTATGGTCCGTGTGTATCTGTTTCTTATTTCCGAGACGTCTTTTTCTGGTTCCTTTGGTACTATATTTTTTCTCACAACTCCTCTCTTTCTGTTTTCCCGCCGTATTCTTCTTTTTCTCTTTGGCCCCCCCTTTTCTTAGTACATTTTCGTTAGCGACGTTACCAGGTAGTTTATCCTTTCCGCTGTTGTGCCCTTTTCGACACGACAAGTTGTTCGATTAGCTTCCCCCTGCTAGGGAAGAAGGGGATTCGTCGAACGTCTGGTTCCTTCTTTCTGTGGGAGTTCGCCGTCGTCCTTATTGACAGAGAAGAGACGTCATTGCCCTTCGATTCCTCTTTTTGGACGGAGAAGCCTTCTCCCCGGGCCTTTTTTTGCCTTTGGTCTTCTGTTTTTTGAGGCTTCGTTTTTCACTCCTTCGCACGGGCGGCTTTCTCTCCCTACACGTCTTTCCTGCGCGCTCGAGCGCTTCCTTGTCCTCGATTTTTTTTTTTTTTTGGTTCTCGACACTGCTCCCTTTTTCCCCCTCCCCCGGTTCCTGGAGGTTTTTTTTTTCTTTCTCTTTTTTTTTCCCTTTTCCCTTGTTTAGTAATCCTTTTTTTTCGGACTTTCTCTTTTTTTCTCGGTCTTCTTTTTGTTTTCCGCTGATATTTTAGTTCACAGCCTCGTACGCTGAGGGTCGGACGCATCCGTGGACGCGAAGTCGTGCCCGCTTCGACTTCCACCCGTATCAAGAATCCGGGCACCCCATAAGTCCAAGTACATATGTCAGATCCCTCCCATAGGACTTCCCCTTTTGCGAGGCGATCGCGGATGCTTGGTTTGCTCCGAGCTTAAATCGGATGTGTCGGAATTGACGCCCGCCATTTCACCCGAGTTTCGGGCTTCCGCCCATAAAGAAGGTTTTTTATTACTTGGTGCCCCTTGCTGCAGTTCGCCTCACGGAATTTGCCTTCTGATGCTTTTTCAGCTTCTCTTCTTTCCAGCTTAAATGGTGTCCTACTTGTCAGACGACTGTTCGCTCCCCGACGAGGTGGTTTGCGTAATTCATATTGATAGCTGAGTCCACTCGGTCTCATTGGTGTCTTGAATGGCACCCCTGTGTAACGTATGGACCACCGGAGGTGGACGGGTACGGAGTGGCCCCCCCCCGGATTTTCCATTGGACCGTGCCTCGCCTCCCCCAACCAAGATCTTCGACCCCGTTATGGTCTGTATTCGGGAGGAACGTATGGACCTTTGGAGCATTTATCTGACCATCTCGCTATTTTCTCATTATTGGGGATTGTCGCCCCATCGGGGCGGGCTACTGTGCCCGAAGTGACCCTCATGAAGCTACTTCCCCCCGGCTGTGTTGAACTGTTGGATAGTGCCGGCGTTTCGTTTTTCCGTTCGCGTTTATATTCGCGATTTTTATCTAGCCACCCGCGAGCTTCGAGTCTGAGGTTGATGCCCGACATCCCCTCTGGCTGCTCCTACCCGGTAGTTCCTTCTAAATGCAACCCGGTTAGCCCACGACTGTCCCGTCGAGCACCCCCTTTTCTCGCTCTTTCCCCCCCCGCATCAGAGTAGCGTCGTTTTATTTCCGGCTTGAGCGCTACCTTTCAAAAACGGCGTTCCCTCAGCCCCTCTATGTCACTGTCCCCTCATATTTATCGTCTTCCTCGTCCCCCCTGTATATCGCGATTAACCAGCTGCTGTTATTCCCGTCTGATGTACACTGGGACCGTTCCGCGTCGAGGAATAATCCCCTCTCTCAGAATCCTTTAAAACCGTGCCCCGTGCAGAGGTCTTGGCAGTTTACGGTTCAGCCGACCAGACAGTCCTCTACCTAATTTAGAGGCTTCGTTAGTTTGTTTTTAATTTTTGCATGTGACGCTGATCGGATTTACACAACTTGGTTTACGTTTGACGTGATTGGTTCCGTTTACCGCCCGATATGGGGTTCTTGATATGATCGAAAGGCCTGTAACACGGACTTTGGCACGCTGATTTTTTTTTTAGTGGTGGCCCCTTGCGCAGTTTTCTCCAAGGTTTTTCAGCATTGACTGCTTTATTCTAAATGATCGCTCTTGCACTGTTGGCTTAATTTTCCGATGAGTGTTTGTTTTTCGCTAGTACTACCCTACGCCCTCCATTCCCCTTCTCAATGCAGACCCTGTTGGACTTACCCAAGTTGTAAGACGGAGCTGCTGTTTTACTTGGCACAGCTCTCACGTCCTGATGCTAACATGCTCGCAAAATTCCTATGTCCCGTTGCAATTCCCCGCCCTTTCAGGCAGTTCTTTATATTCGGTACCCGACGGTGTCTACCACGGGTCCCGGTTGCTATCTTTGAGAACACGTATCCCTCTTTCATCCCGTTCCCGCCGAACCTTTCCCCCGGGCTGTCCCACATATTTTTTTCTCCGAGTCACGCCGTATCGAGTTATCCCGCTAAGCTGGTTTTTGGAGACCTTCCGGACACCCGTATTTAACCCATTCGCCTTCTGATTGCTTATCTGTGTACTGAGCTCGACGATTCGAAGACTAAGCCCGTTGGTCGTAAGAGATTTAGTGCTAGTCCCCCCCTGTGAGAGCCTTGTCACGTTCCTTCACTTTGCTTTCCGATGGGCACGGGTTCTACCGTTTTCGCGACGTGTGGGATCGTCGGACACCCGCGCCGGCTGCCCCTTTTTAACGGTGGTGCAATTTGGAAGGGGTAGTATAACCCCTCCTTAGCTCGGCCTTTGAGTGTATTTTCGCGCGCGGCGAGTGCACGTTACACCTCGGAGTCTTTCGTTTTCCCGTGTGATACCGCCACCTCAGTATGACCCCCTCCGATATATCACCCCACTCTGACTTCTTATGGGGTTTCCTACGTCCAAATAGTCCGATTTTCCTTTTTTAAAGAGTCCCCACGCATTAGATGACCCTTGTCCCTTTCACCGGCTTACCCTGTCGGCCTTTCACTGTGTTTTCTCCGTAGATCCGGCCTCTCCCCAGAAATCTCTTTGCTGTGCCAGTACGAAAACCCCATCGACCCCGACCTTCCCTCCGGCCAGGTAGACTTCACTAGTTAAATATTTTTTTGACTGAACCCCATTTTTCTCCATGGTTCCCCCTTCCAAAGCCCACTTCTTTAAAGTTTGACCCGGAATTCCCTCGATCCTCCAGAGATACCCCCAGGTGGTGTGAAGAGTGGACAGCTGAGGCCCCCCGGTACCCCCATTTGGCGTGCATTACGTTTACAGCGGACGACGCTTTCCCTGTTCCCCTGCATATACTTTGAGCCGACGGTTTTTTTCTTATCCTTCCTCTGACAGTTCTGAATTTTTTCAGTTACGCTTCCTTTTTCTCGGCCTTTTTGTTTATTTCCGCCCATAAATTGCTCAAGACGCCGAAAACCTCCAGTGCCTGTCCGGAAGCGCGCGACAAAGCCCCCTTGCTGCATAGCTGCATACAAGTGCACAATGGGAACTGTTCTACAACACAAGTATGATTCTACAAAGAAGAAGCACCTGTCTGTCGAAGATAGGGATCGAGACCCAGTTCCTTGACGGACTTTAGGTGCAATCACCACTTGCTCCTGATCGCCAAAATTTCGATTGTTCTATTTGCCCAAGATGTTATGGGGCAGAGACTGTACACTCCGGCTTTTCGCCATCGTGCCAATCGGTTGCCATTTGATTCCTAGTGATTTTCCGATCAGGTATGTGCTCATTCGGTAACACCCAGATACGTGCGACGAGTGCAGGCGTTTCCCCGGCCTTAGTCACGCCGACGCTGTCTCGCATCCCTAGATTAACACCGACGAGACTAGCAACAGTGTGACGAAGCCGCGATCGCAGCAGTCTCACGGGCTCCCTCAATACCGTTCGGCGCGACGTCTTGGGCTATTCCGACTTCCCTGTTTTCTTGCATACCATAGTTTATAAGAAGGATTGGTTCCCTTACTTGCTTTCTTTGTACCAAGCCCCACCCCTACCTGGCGCCCTTTTTTTTTGCCTGCCCTCCTTTCTTTTTTGTCCTTGTCTTAGGAGGAGCTCTCCCCCTCCCTCCCCGTTGCCGTTCCAGTGGAGGCCGCCCTGTGGATTGTGAGTCCTTTTGAGTCCCCTCTCGTCGAATTGTGACTTTTCCCCCGTCTCTTGATTTCCTCGCAAGCCTATCCCCCCTGTAGGCTCCTTTTGCACTCAACGATTTAACAAAGCACAGTCGTGGCTTTCGAGGTTTTAGATCTGACTCTTAATATTCCCACCCCAGATTTTATCTTTTCCGAAGGAATCGACGCGGCGAAGCGTGTTGTCGTTTATCAGTCCCGTTTTCACATCCTTTCCAGGCCTTTGTCCGATTGCCCGGTTTCGGTATCCACGCGCCCCCTCACTTTTTGCGGCGCCCCTCTTTTTCTGATCCCACCCAGTGCCCCTCTCCCCCGTCACCGCGCGGCTGAGTCGGCCCCCTAGGGGGGCTCTTGTGACGCGATAAAGGCTTCTTTTCACTGACAGCTGTTCTTTTTTCCCCCTTGTGATCGTCGGTAGCAACGCGCCATCTCAACCATGACAGTGTGCTGCGCGAGCCTTGAGCCCCTCGGATCTACTTGTTAGACAGGCTTTCCAGGGTGCAGACCGGGCGGCCTTTTCGGAGGGTACGTTTCGACGAGTATGTGTGGTTTCTTAGTACCGGTCACATGCGGCCTCTGCTAGTCCAGCGTCCCTATCCGTTTCCCTCGGAGATCGACCCGATGAAGCGGAGAGTCCGTCTGCTGTCATCCCCATCCTCAAGACCCCACACGATCCCCACACCGAAGCACCATCCGCCCAAGCCCACTTCTGTGGTTGTTTGACCTATCCGCCTCCGCAGGGTAACGACTTGTAGCGAATCGCGGCGTCTCTTGAGACGCTTTCCCCCCCTCCCGACAGTTTCTTTTCGAGTGGGCGTCACAACGCAGCGACGTACTTTAGTTCATCTCGGCGTTCCCCCTCCACCACAAATCCACAAATATGACAGAGAAGGTCATACCCGAGGACTCTCGATGTGACCGAGAAACAACTCTTCTCACATTCGTTTTCCCGAGTGAATTTTAGCTTGTGAGATCGACGGATGTCGCTGTTTTTACGTTACCTTCGTCCAGTTTTCTTTCCCCTAATTACTTGAATTTTAGTGATGCCCGACTCCAATTAGTAGGGCCTACTGTTTCGTATGATGGCCACCAGACTCTCGTCGTTCGAACACGCAGCCCAGGCCTTCTTTTAGGGAGTTGCTAGGTTCTTCAACACGTCCAATGCTCTAAGTAGACCCTTGTCGCACTCACGTGGCCTCTCCTTCCCTGGACATTTCATTGCTTCAAGTGGACCCCCCTTCCGGCGAGACTGTCCACATACCAGTAATCCTTGCCAGCTTGCAAAATTATTGTCAGAATGGTTTAACGGCGAGGCGACTCCAGACCCCACGGCTTTTCAGTGTTCCTTTCCCCTCTGCCGACCCACAGGTGACAGACCTTGTAAGGCGCGCAGCGCCTAACCCGATTCCCCTTCCAGTATCTCCTCTTTTTATACCGGCAGTTTTGCTGCTCCATTGGAATCTTGTGCCCGCTTTTATTTATGACCTACAACTAGCGGACGACTGCGCATTCTCACTGGGTGTCATACCCAGGGCCGCGTGGCCTTTCTGCTCTGCATCTGTTCACCCCTATTCATTGATCATGTCTACCTGCGTCCCCAAGTTTGTTGCCTCCGGTTAGTCCTCCGTGCCAATGACACCGCCGGTCAAGGTACGCTGATTTGGAATTTCCCCGTCTCGTCTCTTGAATATCCATGGCATCCTGACCCCTGTTACAGATTTTTTGAGTTAGTCACTCTTCCTGCCCCCAAACGGTACCGGCTTCCCGTTTTGACTCATCGCCGCGGGGTCTCCATAACATCTCTCCCCTTGATTGTTTTTTTCGTTTCGAGACGGCTTTCGGTCTGTCGAGACACTTCTCCGTTGCCTTCTCCATCGTAAGACGAAGAGGGCTAAGGATGTAACAGGTCCCCTCGTTTCCTACGTCGCGGCGCCACCGTTGATACATTCTCCCCGCGGCGGTTGGGTTTCTTGGATGGCGCCACCCAACTCACAAGCACTTTGGAATCCAGTCATCCCGTTACCGCTCCTGCACCCTGTTCGCACTGCGCGACGACGCCTATAGGGGCGTATTTTCGTGTGCGTCATTGAAGAATACACGCCCGTAGGGTAAATACTTTCCCCTCTCTTTCACAACCTGCGTTCTCGTTGCATTGTTGTTCATACCATATCCTGGCTGAACCTCGCTTGATTCTGCTGTGCAACCTTTATCGAACCTACACCGGCCCTTGGGGTAAGAATGGTCGATTCCTGATCGTCCTCGGCAATTCCCAAGCGTATCCGTGCTCTTACCCTACTCTGTTTCGCTCCAAGAGCCCGTCAGTCTTTGAGATTTTCCCTGCCTCTTCCTCGGCACCGCCTCTGCTCCTGTTTCAGATAATCGACGCTCGAGAGGATTAACTTTCCACTATCGCTCTTCCCCTCATTATTTCAGCGCCCCCCCCTACTTACTGTTCTCCCCGACGCATTGCTTGAGATGTACGATCGATCACTGGAACGGACGGGCAACTGTGTGTTTTCGCCCCACTCGGTTTCTGGATAGCCCCAACTCCGCCGGGAAAATGATGGACCGTCCTCTGAATTGAGATCTGGACCTGCTTTGGTCGGATCCCCCCCCTTTCTTTTTGTTCTTTTCCTTATTCATCAGCCTCCCAATTCTCCTTTTTTTCGACGGGTCGCTTTTCGGTTTCTTGCTCCGGAGCCCTCCATCGATGAAAACAGACCTTTTCGTATGGAGGTTCCCTGATCCTTTGTGAGATTATCGACCGAGGCACTGGCTTGGGTCGATTTAGACGCCTCTGCGTCGCCACGCCGGATGCTCCCTTTCTCGCCTCCTCGCGCCCCTGTCATCGACCCCCCAGGGTGCCCTCTCCGAGACTCGTCTTTTCCTTTTGTTCGGTGTGGCCGACTTAGTCCTTTTTCTCTCGCATGCCTGTTTGCCCCGCTTTCGTCACATCCCGTTGACCTCTTGCCCCCCATGGGAGCGTGAGACGGGGGGTTCTGCGTCCGATTAAAAGCCGTGAGTGTCGGGCTCTTTCGTTCGACGGGTTCGCCCTATTCCGTTTTCTGTACGCTGTGGTGTTTCTTAGGTCGCGGCCCTAATAGGAGACCTCCTCCTCTTGACTTGCCCGAGATCTCTCCCCCACTCTGGGATTTTTTTGTTCCCACCAAGACCAGATCATCCCCCTGACGTCAACTCGTGGACGGCATAGGTAATACAGAAACACTTTTCAGAATGGGATATCTCACCCTGGCGGCCTCCTGCGTGAGGTTTCAGCGACCTCCGAACCGATGATACCTCGGTCGGTCTCATGTAGTGTATCCCCTGTCGATACGGCCACCGGAAGGACTTTACCCTGCCAATTCCTATATGTCCCAGTTTTCCGTTTTCCGGACGGGGTGTCCTTTTCCTTTCCCACTTTCGGTCGAAGGATGCGTGTGATCGAGTTTGCGGGCGCCGTTGTGAACTCACTTCATTCGTTTGTTTGGTCAGGACAGCATCATCGGTAAGGAACCCCTGCTCCCCTCGCGCACAGTTTTTCCCGACCGTTGTTTCCCATGTAGGATTTCTGCCGATTTTTTTTGTTTTGTACTTCCCTAGAAGTTTCGCCACGAGTAACCAAACATGTATCCCGCCCCCCTCCTTTCCCAGCCTCCTCCCCAGCTCTACTCCTTTTTGGACCTGCTGCCATACGCATCACCCGCGCTTCGGTAGTGGTTCCGGAATCTATGACGTAGCGAATACAAACTCCCGGCAGCGTTTTCAGAGGCACCCCTAGTTCGCGCCTCCCGTTCTCCTGCACGAAACGTTCCTGCAGTGCCCGCTTTTTGGGTGCCCTGAGGTTAGTCTATCGATTAGCTGCTATGACCGTCGCTCCGACTATGAAATCTTTTACGTTTCTTGAGGTCGTGCCACCATCCTACTACGTATCACTTTGGTTTCTGGTGTTTCCCCCGGCCCCTCGATTTCCTTGGGGGGTTGGCAGTT
>Ga0179593_1584013_pt1 | contig 10408 bp, 15 predicted proteins | sample CZODoug2_1_08_16_FD_185931 | JGI IMG/M metagenome (GOLD analysis project Ga0179593, IMG submission 185931) | Vadose zone soil fungal communities from Angelo Coast Range Reserve, California, USA - CZODoug2_1_08_16fungal (PacBio error correction) | ecosystem: Environmental > Terrestrial > Soil >... | reverse complement strand
CTCCCTTTTGTACTTCGCACCGGTAACCCGTTTCGTTTTAATCTGACGGGCGGTTTTCCTCCACCCCCGTTTTTTTTTTTCCGTTCCCCACCTTGCCCGGCTCCCCTCTCCGGGGGACCAGGAAATTTTCCTGGCCCCGAGGTCGTTACTTCCCCTTTAGCGCTCGAGTCTCCTTTCCAACCCCCGTTTTCCACGACTTTTCTGGCCCCGGAGCCCTCTGCTGTGGTTCCCGTCGACAAAGCATGCAAGCCCCCACAAACGAAGTTCCACTTTTTTCCCGATGGCGCCCGCCAAACAGATCTAGTGTTTGGGCGTCGATTTTTCCGCCTGCTGCTCTGCTTTGGATGTGGTAGGAGGCGAACCCCTTTCACGAATTGGGGGCGTTCCCCCTGAACGCTACTGGGAGCTTTCTCTTTTCTTTTTTGCGCGGTTCCCCCGATTAGATGTAGTGCTCGTTTGTTTTTTTTTTGGTGGGGAGCGGAGCCTTTTTCCTTTTTTGGGCGTTAGGGTTGTTTTCCCCGGGCGGAGAGTCTTTTGTCTTCCGTCCCGGCAGGGCGAGTTTCGTTTTTTGGTAATAGGTTTTGTATTTTTCGTCACAGGTGGGGGCCGGTCCCCTGTGTCGGGCGGTTGTTTTTTTTTTTTGCTTGGTTTGTCTTTTCTTTCTGTTTTAGGTTTTCGGATGGGCTTTCCCTTTTTTCCTCCGGAGGCCGTCTTTTTCTTTCCCATAGATGTAAGATCCAAACCCTGTGGAGAAGACGAGTCCCCCCCCTCTTTTTTGTAGGACCCTGCCCCCTGATTTTTTTCCTGCCCTGATTCAGCGTTTTTTTTTTTTGAGCATCGTCGGGGTTTTTCCTTTCCTAAGGCGTGTTGATTTCCTTCCGCGAGGCGACGGATTTCGTCCTTTGACAGTCCTCACGCGGTCCACACAACTTTGTCGGTTCCTGTTTTTTTGTCCGCCACTCTTTGTGAACAAGTTTCCGCGTCCAGCTCCCCCACCCCCCGCCTGCCCCGTTCCGTTTTGTTTGTTGATACACACCCCCCTTCCCGACAACCCTTTTTTCCCGGTGGCGAAACGGTGAGTCCCTTTTTCGTGTTCGGCGATCTTAGCCCCATCGTTTTTTTCGTTGCTGCCCTTTCCGTGTCATAGGCTTTCAAAAAGCTGGATACCTGGGACAGTGTCGAGTTAGGCCTCCTTCGTAAATGTGACTTGGTGTTCCTTTGTCCGATGTCGCACCTTTCGTGTTGCCGTAGGACTGGTCGGAAAACCCATCCAGGCGGTTGATCTCGTCCCCCCCCATCGGTCCTGTTCTGAACCACCAAACACCTGCCAACAGGTTGTCCCCTTTTTGAGGGGCTAAGGGTTTTTTTCCTAAAGAGCCTGGACCCGCCTTTTGCAGCTGCGAGACCACTTGTCACCCGTTTTCTCCCCCTTTTGGTCCGTGGGCCTTTTCTCCTTTCCCTTCTCTCTCTTTTCCTAATAATCCTCCGGGAGCTTTCCCCCCAACAGACCACACTTTGTTTCCTTGACCTCGTCCCCTTTTTTTCGGTCGCAGGTCGTCTACCGGAGCCTGGGCTTTTTTCTTTTCCCCCCCCGCGCGTATCCACCCTCTTTGGAAAACCCCGTTTTCTGCGGTGCTCTTTTTTTTCATGTTTTTTTTCAGCCTTCGATGTGGCCAGCCCCTCTTTCCCCCACCGATGTTTGACCTTTTTTTCCCCCCGCCCACCTCTTTTTTCCCTCGGCAAAAACACACACCTCTCTGTGAACAGCGTGCGACCTTACCGGCACTGTCAAATGGTACTTCTTTACCTTTTTTTTTTGCCGAACTAGTGGACACGGGTTTTCCTCCCGCCCGGGAGAAGGGCTTTTTCCTCTGCCACGCAAAAGGCGTTGCGGACTGGCCGTCTCCTCTTTCTTATGCCTCCCGTCACCCGTTTTCTTTCCTCCTCGAAATGCTTTTTTTCTCCCCACCGGCAGGAGAGCCGTTTCAGTTGTCGTGACGTCGGCTCCTTTGATTTATCTTTGGACCGCGTTGTTTTGTTTCCCAATTTTCCTCTCGAAACGCGACTTTTTTTTGGAACTCTTCTTTTTTTGGGCCCTGGCCCGGCCCCCTACGCGAATCCGTTCTTCCGGCCTGCAGCAATAAAGCTCAACCACGGCCCCCTCCCGTGACACCCCCCCCCCTTTTCATTCGAACCCGTCTTTTACCATTAGTTCGCCTTTCCCTTTTTTTTTCACGCACGAAAGGTCGTTGCTTCGTGCTGTTATTCCTTTTGTTTCCTCTACATCGATTGTTGGGGTTTTTTGGCCTTTGGCACTTCCACTCGACGAAAGCCATCTTTTTTCCCCCGTACCGAACACAAACCTATCCCTGCTTTGTCCCCTTATCCCTTCGCCTTTTCCCCTTCTTTTTTTTTGGAAACTCCGTCACAAAATTACCACTAGCCTTCTCCCTTTTGGGCGACCACTTTCTTCCCCTTAACTTACCCCTGCGGACCCCCCAGCCACCGTCTTCAACTTCTTTTCTTCCCCCCCCCCCCCCCCCCGTTCCCCCTTTTTTCTAACTGGGGACCTCTTTTTCTTCCAGAGACCGTCAACGCTCCCAGGTCTTTTCCAGCATGGGAAAACTTTTTTCTTCCATTTTTTTTTTTCCTCCCTGGAACGTTAGCCCCTTTCCCGATCGCAGGACGGTCCAGCATCCAGAAGCTGTGGGTTCTCCCATCGGCATCGTATCTTAATTGGGAATTAGTGTGTGGTAACAAGACCCGCCTCTCAGGCGTTGTCTACCCTCCGTCCTCCTTTTTCCCCTCTCGGGGATCGGCCTGCCTCCCGTGGCATGGTTGTTGGTTGTCCTTGAGCGCTACCCCTCCCAGTACGGACCCCTCTTGTCTCCCCCCCCGTTTTTTGGCCTTTTTGCCGCCGGCCTCTCTATCGGCAGTTTGGGTTTTTTTTGGGACAAGGGAACCGCCGTCCCTTCCGTGCCATCCCGGGTACTCGGTTGTCCCTTGATCGTTGTCCCCCCCCTCTCCCCTTTCTTTTCCTCCTCTCCGTGTTTTTTTTTCTGGGATGAATCCATAATGTAATCTCTGCACGCCCGATTATCTGAAGGGCCCCCCCGAGGGAGTGGTGGGCCCCCCCTCCCCCTAGATTCTGTTCGTTCCCCCTTCCTTCATCGGCATGTGTTTTTTTGTCCGTAGGTCGTATGGTCTAGGAGCTCGTCTCCGGTCCCTCTTTCGTCGCGCCGAGCCCTTGCCGTTTTTCCCCGTTTTTTTTTTTAACCGTCGACAACCGCTGCAGTGCTTCTCTTTCTTTGGACACAAAGATTCTTCGATGGCGAACCTTGGAGGATGCGGTCTCTTTCGGCCGCATGTCCGATATGCTGCGATCTTTTTTAGAAAGTTACCCTTTCCCCTTTCCTGGAGTCCCAAACGTTTTCCCCCCTCTCCTGGTTTACTTCTATTGGCCTGGAGCTTCCCTCTTTTTTCTTTCCCTCGTGTTGGGGGAGCGTCCTTTTCCTTTTGCTGGCCGTAGGTGTTTTCTGAGGAGGATGTTCGATGTTGTTTTATCTACCTTTGCTTTTTTTTTCTTTTTAGGTGTTAATCCTGTTTTTTGTAGAGGATGGTCGGGCGGAGTTTCCCCCCCTTCCCCGGCGAGGGCTACGGGATCCTTTTTGTCGGGTACGGATCCTTTTTTTTGCTTCGTCCCTTTTCGCCGAGGCCGCCGCATTTTTTCACAAAAATAGATGTCCGCGTGTCGAGGACCCCTGTCGCGAGACCGGCTTGCGGTTTGGTGGTCCTCCGTCGGCGACGTTTTTTTTCCGTCCTGGTGAGACTTCGGTGGTTGAAGTCGCGAAGGGCCTTTTTCCTGCGGTTTTCTTTCTGTTCATATGCTCTCTCTTCGACGGATTCTTTTTTTTTGCAGGGCCGAACCCGCCCTTTCACAAAAATGTCGTTTTTTCTCTTGCACAGCGAGGCTTTCTTCGCCAATCCTTCCAGCGAGCTCATCCCCCCTCCTTCGTCACCGTTGGTTTTTGTTTTTTGACCCCCCCCCCCTTGAAAAACGACCCCCCCCGCGCTCTTTTTTTTCTGAACTTGTTTCGCTTTTCCCTTTGGTTCGGGGCGCATCCCCCCTTGCTGATGAGGAAAGTCCTTTTCAAGAGCGTAAAGCACCCTTTCCCTTTTCGAGGGACCTTGTCTCTTTTCTCTTCCCCTGACGCGTACATGTTGACCCCCCTGGAGTGGACTCCTTTGTCCCACGCTTTCTTGATTTTTCCCGTAGGACATGCTCTTTTTTTGCACCCTCCCCCAGAGGTTGATCTAGTTTTCCCCCCCGAAAGGCTTTTCCCCCCCCAACAGGGGGCGAGCCACTTTTTCCCCTTCACCGCGTATTTTTTTTTCCCTTTTGAACCCCCTCTTCCTGATCCGGTTTAGTTTTTTCGCGAAAACTTCTCTTTTTGAGGAAAACGGTTTGTGTCCCCAGACAGGATCTCTCTCTTTTCCTCATTTTTTTTCTTTTCGATCCTGGGTCTTGAAAGCAAATCCAACGTTTATCGGATTTATTTTTTTTTTTTTTGAGCCAACCCTTCTCCTTTGCGGCAGGGCGGTTTTGCCCTCCCCGAGTTCTAAATAAGCGGTTGGTTTCCCTTTGCGGGAAAGAGTGCTCGAATTCCGTGTGGGGTTCAGTTCCCCGGATTTTTGGGAAAAGAAACTTCCCCTCTGTTGACGGCGTTTTTCTCCCCCCCCTTCGATCTTGTTTTTCCTTTTCACCCCTCAAGAAAAGGTTTCTTTCCTTTCCTCGCCCACCTGCTTTTTTTTGTGTGGGAGTTCCCCCCCTTTTCCCCTGCCGTCGGAGGTACTTTCTTCGAAAAGGTCCTCCGGGAGCCGCTGTGTTTTTTTTTCCTCCCTCTCACACGCCGTGCTCCGGGCGGGCGGCCTGGCCGCATCCCAGACGAAGGTCCTTTTTTTTCTTGCAATCGAAAATGCTCCCCTTTGTCTTCTGGGAGCCTTTTTTGTCCGTTTTCCCTGTTTGGCTTGTCAACAACAACCGTCTCTTTTCTCGTGGTTTCTTTTAAGCGCTTACGCGTTTTCCTGTTCAAGTTTTTTTTTTTTTTCGACTCCCGAAGCCCCTTCCTTTTGTGAACCTCCTTTTTCCTGGGCCCGGACCCCTTTCGAATTTCTGTCGCCTCGTTCCTCCTTCCTAATTTTCATTTTCCCCCTGACCCCGTAGAGTTCCCTCCTTTTGAAAACACAACTTTCCCGGCCCGGATTCCTTTCTGCCGACGGCTTCGTCAATACAGGCACCCCTCCTTCTTATTTCGTATAAGATTTTTGGGTATCGACACTTCTTTTTTCTCTCCACGATGTTTTCCCGGCGGACCTCGGTCCGTCCGCCCTCCCCCCCTCAAAGGCATTAAGATACTCCACCAACCACGACTCCTTGGAACAGTAGCCCCTCTCCTTTCCAACCTGTTGCCTCCCCCTACCTCCTGGACACCCAACCTCTTTTACAACCAATTCCCTTTGACGCCAGGAGCCCCCCTCAATCTAGAAGGAGCCCCCCCCAAATAATCCCCCCCGGCTTTCAACCCCTGGCTTCTTTTCCCCCCAACAGTTTTTTTTTCCCCCCTTTTGGACCGCTAAGGAAATTTTCCCGCTCCCGGTAGCGTTCCCCTTTTTTTTTTCCCTCTGGGTCCTCACTTTTTCTTTCCCCACGCCGGTCCCCCGTTCGTTTTCTCCCCCCCTTCGCAGGAAGATTTTCTTTTCCCTCCGATTCTCGGACCTCTTTTCCGGGTCTCCATTCTTTCCTCTCCACGGCCTCAGTGTTTTTCTTTTTTTTCAACGACCCTTTTGATCCCTTTTTTTTAGACGGTTATGGCATGGCCTCCCCCACATTTCGCGGTTTTTTTCCTTGGAGGATTCCTTGTGTTGGCTGACCCGTGTTTCCAGCCCTGCTACCCCCCTTTTTTTTCCACCAGTAACGACCTCGTGTTTTTTATGGCGATGTGGCTCCCTTTCCGATTATCTCTTTCCTTTTGTCAACTTTTAAGCGGTTTTTTTTTTTTCGGCCAGCCCCGTCAGACTCCTCCCGCGGGCAATGTGTTTCTCTTTCAATGATTTGATTCCTTTTTTTTTCTTTCTCTTTCTCTTCTTTGTTTTTTTTTTTGGAGTCAGGATTTTTAAACTAGCACCGGTAAACGGATTTTTTTTTTGGCGGGCAGTCCTGGTCGCCCAACCCCCCTTTTTTTTTTCCCACTTGACTTACTTTTTCTTATTTGAGGACAGACATGCCATCGCCTCCTTTCCTACTCTGAACCATCCCCAACTCAGCACCCAAACCCAAAAACAGCTTGGCTAGCGATTCTCCTCCCCCCAACAAACAAGGCCACGCTCTCTCTAACAAGACGAATGTGGCCTTTTTTTGAGTCGAACACCTTTTCTCGAGTTTCGTTTCCCCCCCCCCCTTAAGTCCCCCATTATCCGGGGTTCCCCTTCCTCCCCTTTCCGCCAACCAGCTTCCGAGTCTTCTTTGCCGCACGTTGCTCTTTTTTTTTAGCCCCACGTTCCGGGCGTGGTCCGAAATGGGCGTCCCACCCTTTTGCTGGGGAACGCGACTTCCTTTTTTTCTTCTGCCTGAGCGTGTTCTTTGTTAGTGCTCGGTTTTGTCTGCCTACGCCGTTGAAGGGTCCGTTTTCTTTTTTCTTTTTTTGTAGGCGCCGGGCTTTTCCTTTCGAAGGTGGTTCCCCTCTTGCGAGTGGTAGGTTTTTACCTTTCGTAGAGTTCTGTTGTCTTGTGGCCGGCTGAGGGCTACGGGGTTTCCCCTTTTTTTTTGGTTTGGGGTGTACGGGTCCCTTCCCCCTGGATTGGCTTCGTCGAGTGGGTTTTTTTTTTTTTCCCGAACTTTTCCCGCGATTCTGATCCCCCCCTTTCTCCCTTGTCGAGACCGTTCTCTCTCTCCACGACTTCGTTTTTTTCCGGCGTAGGCGACGATTTGTTCGATGGCAGCCTTTCGGGTTTTTTTTTTTCCACCGACGGAGTCTCTGCCCCTTTTTGTTGATGGAGTTCGTTTTCTTTCTCAGGCGACGGATTTTTTAGTGGGGCCGGGCCCTTCCACCCTGCCCCCCCCCAACTGGTTTTTCGCGTCGAGTTGGTTTTCGGTGTTTTCCCCCTTCGCACCACCCCCCCCTCCCCCCTTCGCGCTACCCACGCTTCCCCTCAGTCCAATTTTTTTTTCAAACATAAAAGACACACCCCCGCGCTCCTGCCCGTTTTTCTTTGAGAAGTCGATTTTCTTTCCCCTTTTTTTTTCCGCATCCGAAACTTGGCCGGCTTTCCTTTTTTTTTCCCCCCCGAGGCACGGCTGTCTTCCTTCCGTAAGGCACACAGCGGGATACCTTTTTCTTCGCGGGCGGGCCTGCGTCACCCTTCCTTCCTTACATTTTGACCCCCCCCTAGTGCGCCTCACTCATGTCGACACGATTATTGCTTTTTTTTTTTTTTTTTTTCCCCCTCAGGGGTCGGGAACCCTCCCCTTGAATCTCGTCGGGCTGCCTTTCCCCTTCTTGAACCACCCCCCCCTCCGTTAGCACGGGCGGGCGCCCTTTTTCCCCCCCGCGTAGTGGTTCCCCCCTTTTTTTTCCACCGCCGCCGCCAGGGCTCCTTTTCCCCCACCCCCGTCGAGGTAACGACCTTTCTCCCCCGGTGTGGTGTCTCCCCCTTATCTTCGATCCCTTCCCTCCCCCCTCCTCCCCCGTTGTTGTATCAGACTGATCCTGGCCTTCTCCTCCCACACCGTTTCTCGTCGTTGGTCTTTCGGACGCCAGCTCTCCCTTCTCCTGGTTGCGGTCTTTTTTTCCTGTCCGCGTATGCCACTACTTTTTTTTTTTGTCGGTGACTTCCCCCCCCTTTCGCCGCGGTGGTTTTGTTTGGTTACAGGCCTTCGATGTTTTTTCCCCCAGACGGTCTTTTCCAAACCGATGTTAGGCCCCTTCCTGGGTGGACGACCCCCCGGCGATATGTTTCCTCCCCTTGCCCCCCAACACCATAACAAGCCCCTTTTTCCCCCCATCCGCCTTTTGCCATCGTGTGGATTCACATTCCCTTAGATTTTTTCCTCTCCCCCTCCCTTTTACGAAACTTTTTTCCCCCCCCGGAGCCGATTTTTTTCGGTTAGCCTCTCCCCCCCCCCCTCTTCCTCCGGGGCGGTCCCCTTTCTTTCTTTTCTCCCAGGCCTTCCCCTTTTTTCACCGAGCCCGAAAATGCCCTCACCGGGAAGTAGCCTCTCCTTTTTTTGTCGTCATTTGTGGCCCCCCAAAACGTTGATGCGCTTGGATGAGAATGGACAGCTGGAAGTTCCTTTTGTCCCTTCCTTGTTTCACGCTCCCTTCCCCTCCCGACGACTCCGACACCACTTTTTCCCCGGTGGGGCCCTGGCCCTGCACCTACCTGCTCCTCCCCCCTTTCCTAGCTGCAGCCACTACCGGTTTCGCACTCCCCCCCCCCACTTCGTTTTTGGAACAACACCTCTTTTCTAACGACCACCCCCTTCCCCCTTCTCTACATAGTCGGACGCCCTTCTGGTTTCTTAAGCACAAAAGCCTTTTTTTTTTCTTTTTTTCGACGAAGACTCCCCGCGGAAGTTGGGATCTACATTTTTTTTTTTTTTCGGCATCGGGCTACTTCCTCTCAATTTTAGATTTTTCTTTTCCCGACCACCAACCCCCTCTTCCCCCGCAACGGACCCGTAGCCCCCTTTCCCCCCCTTTCTCCGCCGACATCCTCCTTTTTCCTCCCCCCCCCCCCCCCCGATTTACCTCCTAGCAGCCGGCGACCCCCCCCCCCCTGAAATCTCTATTTTTTCCCCCTCCCCCCCCCCCACAAACTACGCCCTTTCCCCTGATTCAACCTTTTTTTTTAAACCGAGCACTACATCTTACTCTCTCCCTTGGAGACGTCAACCCGCTCCATTTTTCCCAGCATTGGAACTTTTTTACGTCCCCTTCGTGCAAGCCCTTCTTTCGCTCCTACAAATAGGTTTTTCGGAGGGCCGATCTTCCCTCATTCTACGTTTTTCTTTCTCTCGGCATCGAACAGACTACATTGTTTTTTCCCCTTTGGTCAAACCGGACTCCATGCGTTGTAGAAGGTTCTTTTCCCCCTTTCTTCCCACATTCGGGCGGTTTTCTGCTCTCTTGTTTGCTTTTGTTTTTTTTTCCTTCGGGCGCTTAAAAGGCTCCGACATCGGACAGGACCCCCGCATTTGATTTTCTTTCTGGGTCGCCGACTCTTCTCCGGGGCTTTTTCACTAAGCGGTTGGGCGACCAGTTATCCCCCTCCGTTCCCGACTCTTTTCCGTGTACCGGTGCCTCTTTCCCTTTTCCGGCTCATCTCTATCTTTTCTTCTTCCCCCCTTTGAGAGAGATGAGAACGGTCTTTCCCCGGAGGCACGCCGATTTCTGCTTTTCTGTTCCCCACCTTCTTTCCCCCTTCCGATAACCGATCATTTCTTTCCCCCGGGCCATCATCCATCGCATAGTTGTTCTTTCTTCGGTGTACGGTCGATGACTCTTTCCGTGTTAGCCACACAATCCCCTTTTCCGCGTTCGCCCTTTTCCCCCTTCTTCCAAGCCAGACCGTCGCCTGCAGCTGCTCCCGGAGGTTCTTTTTTCTCCCCCCCCCCACTTCGCCGGTTCGATGGCTTCTTTCCACAGATTAGAAGGGATCGGTCCCTCTTTTTTGTCGGACGCCTCTTCGGGTGCTGCGGATTGGGTCTTTTTTTTCCTTTTTCCTTTTTCCGGCGTGCACGACCTCTGGGAACGCCTAAATGTTTGTTGACTTTCTTTTTGTCCCCTTCTCCTTGTCCCCCCCGATTAGATGTAGTGTTCCTTTTTGGGGATCGAAAAAGCCGTTCTTTTTTTTTTTTTTTCCCGTAGGTGGTGGGGTGGGGCTTTTTGTCGAGGTGGTCGCCTTCTTTCGGTGCGTTGTTTTTATTTTGTTTTTTGTGTTTTCCCTTTCGTGTTTTTTCGTAATAGGATGTTCTTCCTTCTTTTTGGGGCCGGCGAGGGATACGGTTCCTTTTTCGGGTGGGTGTCGGGGTACGGTCCCCCTTGGTTGTCTTTTTCTTTTTTCCCTTAGTCGCTTGGTTTCTCTTTGGCAGCCGAATGCGGACCCCCCCCCCTATGTAGATCCAACTTTTCCCTTCGCAGAGACGACTCCCTTGAATTTTTTCGTGTTTTTTTTTTTTTTTGCGCCGGTGTCGTCGTCTTTTACTGGGAGGGGTAGCGGCCCTCAGCGTACAGGTGGTTGTTTTTCTCCGGGAAGTCAGGCGACCCTGGTTTTTTTGCTGGTCCCCTTTCCCCCTTTTTTTGCTGCAGGCGAAGGCTTTCGATCGCGGTCCTTTTCCGGGCCCCTTGGA
>Ga0179593_1560890_pt1 | contig 10408 bp, 15 predicted proteins | sample CZODoug2_1_08_16_FD_185931 | JGI IMG/M metagenome (GOLD analysis project Ga0179593, IMG submission 185931) | Vadose zone soil fungal communities from Angelo Coast Range Reserve, California, USA - CZODoug2_1_08_16fungal (PacBio error correction) | ecosystem: Environmental > Terrestrial > Soil >... | reverse complement strand
CTCTCTTTCCTCCTTTCCCTTCAGAGTAGGACGGTTTATGACCGTGGCAGGCGTGTTGAGATCGCACTTCCTTTTCAAAGGCCAATTTTAGCCGGAAAGCCGAGCTTCCCCCCCCCTTCCTTCCTCCCCCCTCACATGTGATCATACGTGCCTTTGGATAATGTTCTTTCCCCTCTCCTCTTTTTGGCTGATGCCTTCCGCTGTGATCGATCACCCGTATTGTATTCGTGACGGAACAATGGTTCTTTCCTTCTTTTTCTTCCCCCAAAACTTCTTTTCTCTCTCGGATGAAACTTTCCCCCTCCCCCCCTTTCTCTCAAGCTTACCATAACAGAGAGCCTCTGTGCCGAGACACCGATCGTCCCTTTTCCTCCCCCCCCCCCTGCAGAAAGATTGTATCTGTACTTTTTTCATTACCTCGTGAATGAGTCCTTCCTCCTTTTCCCTCCCTGGTACCATGTCATCGATAGGCTGTCTCCCCCCTACCGCGGCTTGCAGCCACGCTGTCAGCACCTTTCCCACCCTCTATCTGAATTGCGGTAGCATCTACGCTTTTTTCTACTTCACCAGGCTAGATTACCCTCTCCTCTTTCCTTTGATGAGCCGGTGACACGATCGCCACCTCTCTTTTCAAGCATCGCATTGTCCCCTTCCTCCCGTAAAGCTCCGACTTTTCTTTCGAACCTTCGACAGCGCCCAGCGCGTTCTTCCCCCGGGTTGCCTCGTTTTTAGGAGAGCACTACAATATTCGTCCCTTCTTCTTCTCCTTTCCTGAAGATAGAATAGTTCCCCTTTCCTCTTCCACATTTCTGCAATCCAATTGCAGGAAAAACTAATTCTCCTTCTTCTTACAGTCTTGATCTCCGTGCGGCGTGCGGTCTCTTCTTTTATTTCTCCTCCCTTGGCCGGACAATCTTTTGAGTCATTCCCCTTTCCCCCCCCCCCCCTGAACTGAAGCTTTCCCCTTCTCTTCTATTTCTTTTTCTCTTCAGATGTCCGATAAGGACGGTTCCCGAGCACCCCCACCCTTCTTTTTTTTTCCGCCACAAGGGACGGAGAAACCTCCTCTTTTCCTCCCCGTGTGCAAGTTGCATATCAGCATTGGGCACTTTTTTTCTCCCACTTGCGTCAGTTTTAGAGCGACTTTCTCACCCTTTCCCTCCTGCAGGGTTGGTTTTAACGTAAAACTCCATTCCCTTCCGTATTAGGAAATGAAGGTACCCCTTTTGCTTTCCCCCCTTAGTGTTGACGCTCTTTGAAACAATCTCTCCTTTTCCTTTCTCTAGACCCGCCGCCGAAGTAACCCCCCTCACACTACAATGCCGCTCCTTCCCCCTCTCCCCCCTGACCTGATAGTGCCCCGTGTCCTTCCTCTCTCTCTCCCTCTGCCAAGGTTTCCCCTTCTTCTCCGGGATCTCAGGCCCGAGATGAGCCGAATCTCTTTGTTTTGCGATCGCACGCCAGGATCAATTTCCTTCCTTCCCTTTTCCTCCGCGCAGGTGTTTCGAGCACCTTTTTTACATCCCAATTCAATTCACGTGCTTTTTTCCCTTTCTTCCCCTCACGCCACCTTGCAGGGGAGATCGTAATGAATCTGCGCAGAGGGTGCTTTTTTTCTGACAGAAAAGTACTTTTCTCTTCCTTCTGTGTCTTTTCACCTGGAGTCATTCAGAAAGAAATAACGCGCGCATGTTTCTCAGTTAAAGAGGTCTGTTTTCCCCTTTCTCTCCTTCTTGAATCAATTTTGTCGCATATTTTTTTCACCCCTCCCCCCCTTTCTTATGGGTCTCCCACCATTTTCACACGAATAGGCTACTGGAGGAGTATTCTTCTTCCCACACCCCACCGAGCTGAATTCCTTTTTCAGCCATAAGACCACCCCCTCCCTCCCCCCCCTCAAGGGACCGATTGAGGTGGACTTATTTCTTTCACCAAGTAGCCGTTCCTTTTTTTTTGTTCCGGAGTGACTTTCCTTCTCTGACGGAAGATTTTTTTTTTTCTGGATTTGGGAGCGCTTCAGTTCTCCTCTTTTCTTTCTATTCTTCTTTTCACCTCCTCCTCATTTTTTTCTTTTTTTTTTCTGTCCCGCTTCCGCCAATAGGAGTTCCGTACCCTTTCTCTCAACTGTTCAACCACCCCGCCCACCCTGCGCCTTTCCCCCCCCCCCCCCCCCCGAGACTTCCCTCTCTTCCCTTGACTGTTTTTCTCCCCCCCCTCCACGTACCTTTCCTTCAACTAGGGCAAAGAAAGAAGCTAGATAGCGGGTTTTCTTCCCCCTCTCGTGACCTTCGTGATTCTCCTCCCTTAAGAAATCCCCCCTCCCCCCCTTTTCTTTGAAATTTTAATGAGGGAAGCTTTTTTGTGAGACATATGCGACAAGATCTTCCTCTTCCTTGAACCACCTCCTAACCTTTTGAGAAGAACTTTCCTCCCCCTGAGGTCGGTGCGTCTTCAACAAAGGGAACGGCTTTTCCCTCCTTTCCCGGCTCACGGTCCTTACTGTTTCTGCTATGTCCCCCCCCTTCCCCTCCCCCCTCCGGGTTCCCAGCTGGTACGTTACAGTACGATCGCTTTTTCTGGTGAGCACTCTTTCCTCTTTTCTGTACAAAAATGTCAATCACCGTCAGGAAGTGCTTTCTCTCTTTTCCCTAAGATCACCGTGCGGGACACTCTGGCGGCGGCGCTGCTCCCCCTCTTTTGGATCTCATCGTCCTTTTTTTCTCCTCTCCTTGACCACCTCGAGGACCTTCTCTTCTTTTTGGCGGCGAATCGATCTAATCCTGGACCTCCGTCAGGGTATAGGAGATGTTTTTTATGGCCGTCCTTTCTTTCCTCTGGACACTAGATTTTCCACCCTTCTTTCATAGATTCCTCACTTGCGCCGTCACCTTCGTAGGAACCGATCGTACCATTTTTTTTATCCTCCCTTTTTGTACGGCATGCCTACGGAATTCACTCTGAACGTAGCTTCTTTCCCCTTTTTTGGGAGGCTGTTCCGAACGAACTGCTCTTTTTCTTCCTCCGTATTTTGGGAAGTTTCTCGTTCTTTCCCTTCCCCCCCTTCTTTTTTCATGCCACTTTTTTCTCCCCTGTCTCTTCTTTCTGAAAGTCCCATTCATTTTTTTTTTTCCCTTTCCCTTTTGTGTTGTGGGGGAACCGCAGGTCTCCCGTTTTTTGCCCTGGTGAGTGAGGGGCTCTCTCAGCATGAGGAAGTTATGTTTGTGTGCTCCCCCCTCTCCACCCGACTCTGCCGGCACCTTTCCTTTTCGGCCAGCCAGGAGAGCAACTCCTTTCTCTTTTTTTTTTTTCGGCGTGGTAGGCTATTTCTCCCTCTTTTCCGACCATGTTTTTTCTTTTCTTTCTTTTTATTCCTGTCAGGTTTGCCCTTTCTTTTTGCGGTCAAAGGAGTTTTGATGGCGCCGTCATTTTCTTCCGGCGATCCTTTTCTTTCTTCCCCGTTACTTGCCAGGGCCCTTCCCTCTTTTCTGACGATTCTCGAGACCGGGAGCCCCTCCCCCTTCACATACGATGTGCTTTTCCCTTTTCGCGAAATCTCCCCATCCTCCCGGTGCTCTTGTAAAGAGCAAGGAGACCCCGGAGGAGGACGGGTATAGAGCTTTCTCCCCCCTGGGAGGAGCTTCCCTTCCTGTCCCTCAGGAGGTTTTCCCTCCTTTTATGTTTAGGACTCTGTATGGTTTCCCTAGAGCCGATAGATGGAACTTTGGTTTCCCTCACCCTGCGAGTTTTCCCCCTCCAGCGCTCACAGCGCATGACCCCTTTTGCTTTCATCTTGCTGCTGGGCTTCCTCTTTTTCCTTCTTTTTTTCTGCTCCACAGGAAACCAAAACCCTCTCTTCCTGCGTATGTGGGTGCTTCTCTATTACAAAGGCCGGGTGGCATCTTCTGGGACTTCGATGTTTTTTTTCGGTTGCAAGCAATCCCTTGTTACCGAAGAAATTTCCTGGTTCCCTCTTCCCTTTTATGAGGTACCAAAGGGCAGAGTTATCTCCCTTTCCCTTTCTTTCCCCCCCTCAGTCCGGATGATCAAATGTCGTACGTCACTTTCCCCTTTTCTTCCTTTTTCCTTCTCAAAGCCCTCCCCTCTGTTTCGACAAAAACGGCCTGCCAGGGCCTGCCTCTCTTTCTCGCGAAACGCCTTGCTTTCTCCTCTCTTTTCCCCCCCCTCCTCCCCCGTTGTGGTGTTTCTCTTCTCTTTTTTTCTTCCCCCCACGGAATCTTCCCCTTTTTTTCCCGTCAGGGCGTGTGGAGATCGCACCCCTCTTTTTTTCCCTATGGCCGGCAAGAGAGATTTTCACCTTCCTTCTACGACCATTTGATCAACCCTTCCTCCTATGTTGGGACTCCACTCCTTCTCCTTACACTATGATGTTCGGTGAGAATAAAAGAAGTCCGGTAACTTCCTACTAGGATAGATTGCTTGGACACCTTCCCCCCCAATAGACTTCCTTAATTGAGGTCCTGCTTTTTCCTTCCTTTCCCCTTTTTCCCTAACGGTCTCGCTTCCCCCTTCCCTCTACGCTTTGTATGTGGCGCGAAAAGAGCTGACCTCCATCAAAGATGAGCAGTCCCCCTTTTTTCATGACGGTGGCCTTTGTCTCCAGTTCTTCCCCCCAAATTCCAGATGTCGTAGCTAGTGAAATTCCCCTTCGGCAAGCAAAACGTAATTGAGACCCTACTGCTCTTTTCCTTTTTCTCCAGCGAAGACCCGGGGGTTTTTTTTTTTTGGGTTTTTTTCCCCTCAAGCTCGACGAAGAACGAGAAAAATCCCCCTCTCTTTCCCGATTAGCACGAGCCCCCTTCTCCCTCCCTTGCCCCATTGTTTCAATTGCGCGAACCTCTCTTTCTCTTGTGCCCTTCTACTTTTTTTCTCAAGCTTAGTTTGCAAGCGCGTTCGTCCCTCGGGGTTGAATCGGCCCTTACCTTTTCCTCAAAATGATCTTCCGGTCGCCCATGTCTTCTTTCCCCTCTTTCGCATAAGGGTTCCCCTAATCCCCATCAACAGGTCGGCCTCCTTTCTTTGAGCCGCCCCCCCACTTCCCCCTTTCCTTTTTTGATCTCGGGTGGCCGGTGCTTTCTCCTTTCTTTCTTCCCCTTGCGGAAATCTCGTTTTTTCTTTTTTTCCCAACCTAAACCGAGCGGCATCCATGCTTTTTTTCCCATGGGCATACGCAGAGATGTTTTTTTTTCTTCCCTTTGAGCCGATTACCGGCGGTTCCCGCGCCCCCCTTCCCCCTTCCCTCTGAGTGACTTTTTCCGTGCTCCCCCCTCTGACCCCTAAGAGGGGTGATTGAGACGGTGCCCTTGCCTTCTCTTTTTGCCCGATAATTCTCCAACATCCTGCTTTTCCTTTTCTCCTCCTTCTCCAATGAAGCAGTGAGTTAGGAAACCCCCTTTTTTTTCCCTTTTTTTTTTCACGGAACACCTCCCCTTCCCTTCTAGGACGTACCATGCCGGTTTACCACTTCTCGGAGGATGTTGAACGATCTTTTCCTTTTTCCCCCGGTATTCCTTTTCGGATCTCTTCCCTCCTCCTGTATAAACACGCGATCCCCCCAATGCCGTAAGCCCGCCACTCCCGCCCCATGACTGCTCCTTTCCTTCTTTCTTGAGGAGTCCACCCCCCCCCCTTTCTCCCTAGGTTGAAAAACTGCCCTGCAGTGTGGTCAAGGATCTTCCCCCCTTTTTACCGAGATGAGCCGCCCCTTTTTTTTCTAGCCGAAGCCTTTCGGGGGACAGAACGTTTTTTCTTGTTCGGAGAAAAGACGTATCCTCCTTAATCGTGCTTTCAGTTTTTTCCTTCCCGCTATTGCCTCCCCCTCGTTCCGCTGTAATGAAGTTTTTCCATGCGCGCCGAGTTTCTTTGGGAGTACCCCCCCCGAAGGCCCCTCTCTTTTGCCTTGGAAAGGCATCGCAGAGGTCTTTCCCTCCCCAATCCGCGCGCCTGTTCTTCTTTTTTCCCCGCAATCTTTTTTCGTAAGATGGGTTTCGCATACTGTCTCACTCTTTCCCTTTTTCTCCTTCCCTCCATTAAGGGAGGCCGCTTTCCCCTTTCCATGGAGGAGTATTGACCTTTCCCTCCTCTCCTCCCCTTATCCCTAACGACGATCGCCGGGACGTTTTTCTTTTTTTTCCGGTTCATTGTCGAGTCCCTTTTTTTTTTTTTCTTTTCCCCCGGCAATGCGAGGCTGACGTCTTTCTTTTTGCTTTCCATGATCTTTTCTCCCCCCCTTTCTTGGACTCGGCAGATATCTCTTTTTCCTCTTTCTTCTGAGAGGATCGCCGAATCCCCTTTTTTCTCCCCTGCAGAGCGCCCCGATCATGGCCTCCCACCCCCTCTCTAAGTCAGCATAGCAGTTTCCGTTTCCTTTCTCCTTTTCCTCTTACGCTTGACAATCACGGCACGCCTTCCCCGACCCTCCCTTTTTAGGGATTGCTGACCTCTTGGTTTTCTCCCTGCCCTCCCCCTCCGCCTAAAGTCGTCCTCTTTCCCCTTCCTTTTCTTTTTTTCACTTTCGGTGGCCGCGACACGCATTTTTTTTTAGACAGTATGCGCCCTTCTTTCCAATCTCGGTTCCCCCCCTTCCCCTTTCGAACCTGGAGATCGCCACAAGTCTTCGCGTGATTCCCCTTTCTGCTGCATTTTTTCCTTATTCTCCATAAGATTTTAAAGAAAAGCTCTTGCAGGCAAGTAATTTCTTAGCCCCCTTATTTTTCCCTTGATTCCTTCATTCTTTTGACGTACGATCGCCTTTTCCCTTTGAGAAGATGTCTTTCTTTCTACCCCCCTTCCCTCCCTCATGAAGGCTCTCCCCTCCCCACTGCGCGAAATGATCCCCCCAAACTGATTTCTTCTTTCTACAAACTCCGTGCTTGTCTTTTCTCCTTGCAGGGTATCCTTCTCCCCCCCTTTTTTCTTCAGAGTCTTCACGGGAGAGGGTCCCTCCTGAAACGGATGCCTCTCTCTTTATCCTTCGATGGCTTTCTTTTCATTTTTGGAGATTTTTTTCCCCTTCTATCAGTGGGGAGGTCCCCTTCCGGTAAAGGTTTCCTCTTTTTTCTTGCACAGATCGTCAAATTCTCTCTTTTTCCCCTTACATTGGTAAAAGGTCCTTTTCCTACTCCTTCTGTTCCGAGTTGTAAGTGAAAAAATTCTCAACCACTGATGCATGGAACTTCGCTCCCCTTTCTTCAGAAGTATTTGGAGCCTTTCACTACTTGCAAGTTAATGATTCTATTCCCCCGGGGAAAGGAAAATAACACTTTTCTTCCTTAAGGAGCTGTGCGGGACTCCCTCTTATTTCGTAATGTTGGGGGCTCTTTCCCTCTTCGGACTTCTCCCCCCTTCTGATTGATGGTCGAGTGAGTTGATCTCTTTCTTCCCCCCCTTTTTTTTTTTTCTTTTCCTTCCTTTCTCTTTTGGTCAGGCGGCATACGCACCTGCCATTTCCCCTTTAAGACGGGAAGAAGGACAGGCTCTTTCCCTTTTCTTCTTAGCTGAGTGGTCCGGCAAGGCTTCCTTTCTCCTTTGCGTCGTAAGAGTCCTTGCCATTTTCCCTTTTTCAAGGCTGGAGCCGAAGGATGTCGACTTTATCTCACGCAACCGGAAGGGCCGAGTCCCTTTTCTCCCCTTTTGGAACGCTGCTTCCTCTCCCTTTCTCCCCCTGTTTGAGACTACCCTCTCTTTATTCGAGCCTTGACCCCAATGCGATGCTTTACACGTGTCTGTTTCTTTTCCGCTCAGGCGAATCAGCGACCTTTTTTCCCCCCTTCGGGGCCTCTTACGTCTTTTTTCCTTGCGCCACAACTTTTCGTTTTTCTTTCCCCCGTCTTCTCAATGACAGGGGGCTTCCCCCTTTTAGGAGGGCATTTCACCGAGCGCCCCCCGCTCTACTTTCCCACCATGTGCACGCTGCCTCTTTTTTTTCCCCCCTTTTTTTCATTAAAAGGACTGTGACACTTTGCTCATCTTTTTTTTCTCGTGTCGAGCCCCAGTGTTTCCCCCCCCCTCCTGATATCGGTAATGTCCTTTTCTTTTCCTCCTTTCCCGTGCGGGACCTTCCCTTCTTCTTTCCCTTTCTTAATTGTTTTTTTAAGACGGTGTTCCCATTCCTGCAAGAAGACATTCGGATCCCTTTTTCCCCCCCCTTTCCGCCTGCGGCCAAAACTTTTTCTTTCTGCAGGCAGGTGGACCCCTCTTCTCTAACTGTTTCGTCAACTTCAATGAGACGGTGTTTCCTTTCCCTGCATTTTACAAATCGACCCTCTCCTTTCCCCGACCTCAAAACACTCCTGCCACGGTTGCCCCTACCTTTTCTTTTTCCTTCTCGAGAAAGACTGGTCTTTTCCCTTTCCCCTTTTTGTTGTGGAGACTCATGAGAAGAGTTCGACGCGAATTAACACTGTTTTTGTTCGTTTGTTGGAGATCGCACCAGGAGTTCCCCCTTTTTTCCCCTTTTTGTAAGCCGGCAAGCCGCTGATTCCCCTCATTTTTCTCCCCGCCACATGGACATCCGCTTCTGGTTTCTCCTTTTTTCTAACTAATCACGATTGACCCCTTTTTCCCTCTTCCGATGTGATCGAATAACCCGCCCTTCTCTTTCCGTGACTTGAACAATCTTCTCCTTTTTCCCTTTTTCCCCCCCCCTCGAAGTAATCATTTCTCCTCTCTTCTTACACTGTCCGCAATGGTCGAGACTCAGAACCTAGAGAAGAGAACGGTTTTTTTCCTTTTCCCGAGAGACCAGGAGGTAAGTCTCCCCTTCCCTATAGCAGAAGTTCCCTTCCTTCTTTATAGATTCCAGAGGTTGCAAAATAGACCCTTCCCCAATGTAATAGATCGGTCCTTTTCCCTTCCCTCAAATACCGCGGCTTCTTTTTTTTATCCCCCCGTCATGCTCCTATCTTTTCTCGCAGTTCCCAGGGGTGTCGCCCCCCTCCCTAGGCCGCCGCCTCTCTGCTTTGTTCGCTGTGCGCGTGACCCTGATTTTCCCCTCCCCCCTCCCTTGTTCAATCATAGAATTTGTTACCTTTTTTTCCCGACTTTTTGACAGCGCAAAGGCCTTTCCCTCGACCAGCGCGTTCGTCCCCCTGATAAGCTCGGCGGGTTTTCTCTTCCCTTACTTTTTAGAAGAAAAATGAATCGGAACTTTCAAAGAGAATTGACGCCCTTTTTCAACTGAACGACGATGACTCCCTCCCTTCCCCCTTTTTCCCCTCCTCAATGGGCCCCCTTTTCCTCCTTTTGCACCTGCTGATCAGTCTTTGATCTCCGTTTTCTTTTCTTTCGCGAAAGTGGACGGACATATCTATTTCCTTCCTTCCCCCCCCCCATTGCAGGACACCAACCCCCTCCCTTTCTCTGCCTCATGATGAGCGCATCTTCCCCCCTGAGATGGGATACAGGCGGTTCCGAGAAAAAAATCCCTTAAGTCAAGCACAACCTCTTTCCCCCTCCTGAAGACAGGGTATTGCGCCCTTTTTTTCCTTCCTTTCACTTCTTGCCCGATAATATTCCCCCCCCAACTTCTCTTTCCCCAATCTCAGGAACTTTGGGGAGGTTCCCCCATTTCCTGAAACAGAATTTTTTCACTTTCCTTTCCTTCCTCGTTAGTCCGGAGTAGGAAAGCAGGGTACAAATTTCGTCTTTCCCTCTCGGTGCCTACATCGAGACCCCCCCCTCTCCTTTTCTCCGATGCAGACGCCGCTTCTCCCCTCTCTTTTTTCCCCCCTCGAAACCCCCCCCCACTTCCCTCCCGAAATTCTTCTGAATCAGTAGTAAGGCTTTCTTTTCTCTCCCGAGACCAGGTTTAAACCTCATTCCTTTTTTTCTCTTTTCCCCATTTCGGATACAAGAGCCCGCTCTATCGCTGAACGAAGGGAGAAAGGTCAGGGGTCCAGCCTTCTTTCCCTACACCTTAGAAAAGAAACTTCATCTCTTATGAGAATATGGCTCACCTCTCCCTTCCTTCTATCGTAAGACGTTACCGCTTTCCTCGCGAAGCAGGGTTTTGCCTCTTTTTGACCGGTGCAGGAGCGCTTTCTTTCCTTTCCCTGCCGTTCCCCCCCCCCTTCTTTCCTTCACCCGCCATACCGAGAGACTGTTTCCTTTTTTTTTTTTTTGGGGATCTCTCCTCTTTATTTTCCGGCAGCCAATCCCTTTTTCGAAGACTTTCTCCTCCTTTCTCCGTGAGCGGGCAGCGCGAGGAATTCTTCGTATGGAGGTACTCCTTTCCTCCCCTTGTGTCACTACACTTTCCCCCCTCTCTCGCCGGCCTTTTTCCTTCCTGCCGGTTTTCAATAAGTCGCGGACGTGGTTTTTTTTTTTCCACTGCGATCTCTCCCCCCTTTGTGCGGATGGCCTTTTTTTTTTTCCTTTATCCTACGCGTGG
>Ga0179593_1440644_pt1 | contig 10408 bp, 17 predicted proteins | sample CZODoug2_1_08_16_FD_185931 | JGI IMG/M metagenome (GOLD analysis project Ga0179593, IMG submission 185931) | Vadose zone soil fungal communities from Angelo Coast Range Reserve, California, USA - CZODoug2_1_08_16fungal (PacBio error correction) | ecosystem: Environmental > Terrestrial > Soil >... | reverse complement strand
GCGCAAGGAAGTTTTCCCTCCTTTTCCCGTTTTCAGAGGCCCACCCCTCTACCCCCCCGAAATTCGAAGCCAGCTTCTTGCCAGCGTGCCCTTCCCGCCATTTTAGCAGTGGGCTCCAACCCGACCTCAAACCTTTTTGGCGATATTTCTTTCTTACCCCTCGGTAATTATCTCGTGGTCCCTATTCAGACGGGATGCCTTTTTATAACTTATCACTTGACCCAGTTGCTTTCCTGCCCCTGCAATGGCTCTCCCGCTTTGTCTGCACTGACCCTGAGCTTTGAGACGACTCCGCGAGTTACGTCCTCTCTCTGGGACACCCTTTAAGAAAATTTAACACCCCTCCTTGTCGGCATTCCCTTTGAAACATGCGTATTAGTGATTCTTGAGCCTCGATTCAGTCAGCTTTCTCGGACCCCACTTTGTCAGATCCCCCAATATGTTCGGTTAACGCTGGGAAACTTCCCCCCCAGTTTAGCGCTCCCCGACTCATTGACATTTGCCCCCCCCCCACCCACGGGTAAAGGATCCACTGTCGCTTGTTTCGCCTTTTTTTCCGCAGACCATAATTATTTTCATAGCATGCAGTTTCCCCCCGCTGTTTTTTAATGATGTGTCCCGTCCCCTGCCCACAGCATTTGATAACTCCCTTTTTTCCCAAGTTATCACCCCCCTTTCTGCGATCTCGGACCTCCCCCCCATTCCTCCCCCCCTTCCACTCCTACATTCCCCCCCCACTCCACCCTCTGTGCTTTCCCCCCCCTGCCCTCCCTTCACCCCCCCCCTCCTCCCCCACTACCCATTCCATCATCTTTCTCACCCTACCCCCCCTACCTGCCCGTCACCCTCTCACCGTCCTTATCTCTATCCCTCTCCTTCACTCCCCCCTCCCCTCCTTCGCTCTCCTAACATCCAGCCTCCCTTCCCCCACCACCCTCCTCCACCCCCCCCCCCTCTCCCCTCTAACCCCATTGAACTCCCTTCCCCCCCTTACTCTCCCATCCTCCTCTCTTCCCCTTCCCTCTCCTTCAATCCCTGGTCGTGTCACCCTCCCCCTCCCCTCTCTTCTTCCCTCGTTAACTCCTCTCCCGTTCGCCCTCCCCATTATCCTTCCCCTCGCCCCTCCCTCTCCCACTCCACCGCCCTCCTCCTTCTGGACCCCTCCCCCCCCCCAACCCCCCTTCTCCATTGCCCCCTCCCCTCCTCCCCTCCCCCCCCCTCCTTCCTCTTTCTTTCCACCTCTTCTTCACTCCTCCCATCTCCCCTTAATGTTTCTTTCACTCGTCCCTCCCCTTTACCCCCCCTCCATTTTATCCTCCCCTCACATGTTCCCCCCGCCTATTCTAACCCTCCCCCTCCCCCTCTCTCCCCCGCTCTCCCCTTATCTCCTTATCTCCCCCCCACTCCTCTTTCTCCTCCTCCTACTTATACCCTCTTCCCCCCGCCCTCCCACATCGTTCCACCCCCCTTAACCCCCTCTACACCCCCCTTCCCTTATCTCCCCACCCTGTCCCCACTCCTCTTCCCCCCTCCCCTTGATTACCCCTCCCCTTCCTTCTTTCCACCCCCTTATCTCTTTCCTTGTTCCCCCACTCCCCTTCCCTCACGTCCCCACCCCCTTACCAGCCACCCGTTCACTCCACACCTCCCTTCCTTCCGTCCCCCCCTCCACTCTCTCATATCCCTTCTTCACCCCCCACCTACAACACTTCCCCCTATCCTGCGCTCCTCCCCATCCCCCCTCCGCCCAACTACTCCTCACACCCCCCCTCTCCTTGTATACTACCATCACCTCCACCCTCCATACCCCCCACCACCCTCCATTCCCCCTCCCCCTTTATCCCAACCTACTTCCCCCTTTCCCGGTCCCCCCCACCTTCGCTAATTCCCTCTCTGCCACCCCCATTTGATACCTCTTACCGCCTACATCTCCCCCTCATCCCCCATTCCTCCGCTACACGAGTCTTGAACTTGGCTTCCCCTCCCCCAGTCCCCCCTCCCTCTCTCACACCACTCCCTTCGTGTCTCTCCTCCTCCCTGCGCCCCCCTTTCCCCGCCTTTCCCACCCCCCCCACACCCACCTCCTACTGTCGAGTCTAACATTCTCCCGCCCCTCTCAACTAAACTGTCCACACTTCCACTTTTCCCCCTCCGCCTCTCCCCAAACCTACCCTTTCCTCCCCACCTCCACCCACTCTCTTCCTTCTTCCCCACTACCTCGACCTGACTCCTCTACTCCCCCTTCCCCCCACCACCATCTCCCACCTTCCCCTCTCCCCATAACTCTTCCCTGCCCACTCCTTCCCGCCTTTCCCTCGCCCCTCCGCCCCCTCCTTTAACACCCGCTCTCCCCTCTATCCCCCGTTTCCTCGCCACCGTCTATTCCCTTTTCACTCCCCTTCCCTCAAGCCCCCCCACTTCTCCATTTCTACCGCCCCTCTTGTCTCACGGCCCTCGTTATCCACCCGTCCATTTCTCTCTTCTCTCGCCCGTTCCATTTTTTTTTTTTTTTTTTTTTTTTGTTTTTTTTTTTTGTTTTTTTGTTTTCTAAGCCACCTCCCCGGATACCAACCTGTTCATGCATGCGCACGGCGCCCTCGCATTGGCGTTCCAAGACAGGCTGTCTGGAAAAATTGAACCATACTCCCATAGGGCTATGGGGCCTTCCCCAGCTCCATCTCTGAGTCCTTTAAGTTTCCCCGGACCTAATTTGCGATTCTTCGTACACATTGTTTTTTTTTTTTCGCTTTCCGGCGAATTATTTCATTTTTTCCCCTTTCGACCGACGGTCCTACCGCCTTCTGATGTAGCCTCAGGTGGGAAGCTGATTTGCGGTTCAGACTCCCGCAGACCTTGTCCAGGTCCCCCGTTTTCCAATCAGCCCCCCCCACCCTTTTGAAAATATGCTGTTTCCCCTGTACTTAGGTATCCCCCCCCATTCCGTTTCAGCCCATCCATTTTGAACTCCGCGCTCTTCCAACCCATGACCCCAACCTTCCTGCGTCTCTTTTTTTTTTGGTTTTCTTGGTCAACTCGACAGGTTCCACATTTTCCCAACAGGCGGGTCCCTTTTCTACTGACCATTTTTTTCCGGATTTGTCCGTTTTGTGAAGTACCCTCACTTGTCTTTTCTGACCCCCCACGATGCTTCGCACCCCCTGGGATCAGTTTTTTCCACGTCATGCCCTTTCTTTGACGCACCCTTTCCTTCGTACAGGAAACTTGTCTTTATGAGCTCATGTCGTCGTTATTCCTTTCCACCATCTTCTTGTGTTTCTTTAGATTCATTCTCTTGTTGCGGGGTTCCCCCCCCCCCTCTCGAGTTTTTCCAGAGGTTTCGTAGATGCTTGTTCTCCCCCCCAACACGTTCCCCCCACTGTTTTTCTTCAAATGACCTCCCCTTTGCCGAATCATTTCAGTGCTCATCGTCTAGCATTCCCCCGTCAAGACGACGATTCAAGGAAGATGCCCTTAACCTCCTCCCCTACTCGAAATCAGTTAGTTTCCACTAAGAAGAGATACCGTTTCCCGCCTTTCCTGTGTTCCGGCTTCTTTCACCAACAACCGGCCCTTTTTCCGGTTCTTTGGGTTCAACCTGATCGCTGTGTCAGCGCGTTGTGTCGTGCGACCCCTTGTAAATTCCATCCCCCTCCCCGTTCTCTCTTCTTTGGGCCCTCCGTCATCCATTTTTGTCAACCCCTTTTTTCGTCTCCTCCCAGTTTGCCCCCTCCACGTTCCCCGGTGACTGATAGAAAACCGCCCCCGGCGGCGTCAGTTGCTTTCTGCACTTTTTTTTTCCCAACTTCCCGTTTTGCGAAACACCCGTGGTTCTTGACTTTCTGTAGTCGTTCGCCCCGGCGGAACGCGGTCCACCTCCTGTGATCTCATTGAGAATGTGCCCGGTTCCACCTGGGCATACTAACCCCACGACAGTCCTGACCCCATAACTTATTCCTTTTTCGAAACACCTTTGTCCCTTTTCGTTCGCCCGGTTTCGCTCGCTCTCCCCCGCAACCAGCTCCGTCTTTCCATGCCTTTCTTCCCTCCTAGTGATCTATCTCCTCTCCGTTTTTTTGAGAGAATATTTTCTCTATCCATATAAGTAATATTTTCCCCCCCCTTCCCTCTTGCGGCTCGGGGAGTTCCCCTCTTTCCTTACTACGAAATGTTTTCCCCGTTGTGTTCGCCTTATGAATCGTTCCCCCGATGTCTTTGTGGAGTATTTGGTGTGTGCGGACACTTGTGTCCTTTCCCTTCTCTGCAGATCACCGCGTGTTCCCCCTCGGTCCTGACCGCGAAGCGACCTGCCCCCTCTGGGTTTTTTTCCACCCGTTTATTTTTGGGGCCTTTTCCTTCCATCCCGTACAATGAGCGAATTTTCTTTGAATTTCATCTTTGCCCTGGGGTTGCCCCTTGTATTTCGACGGCGACCCCTTTGCCCCTACCCCATTCCTTCCCCCCTATTATGGAAATACTTTCCTTTTGGATTCATTCCCCTCCCCCACATAGGGCGGCAACCTTCCGATCGTTTTGAACCCACAACAAGTTCCCTTCCCCCCTGCCTGGTTTTACATCAGGGAACTGAGATGTTTTGCCCTCTTTCGCATCCCCCCCTGTGAGGTAGTTTTCCCCTTCTTTCGAAATAGAGGACGGAGTTCTTGGGATGGCCCCTCAAAAAGGTTTGATATGAGCGTTTTCCGACGACTCTTTGAAGAGCCCTTTTTGATTTGCCGGGCTTTGGCCGCAATTCCTTAAATAGATGTCTCTTTGCCTTCCTTTTCGCGAAGCACTCCCTCGAGTGAGCTTCTCCCACGCGAAACAGCGAATGTTCCCCCCCCTTCCTACAGCCGCACCTCTGATCCCCACCCCAAGGTGGAAGAAGTTTCCCGTTCCTCCCCTTTTGTCTTTAACTCTTCCGCCCGCCCTGGTGATCGAACCCCTGCGCAAGCATCCTGTTGGTGCCCACCCGTGACTTTTGCTAATTTTTTTTTCCACCCCCAATGGCAAGATATCCTAATGCCATCCCGTCTGCGTGCACATGCGCTTTACCCCAGACTGCAAGCACAAATGCGGAGGGCAGATTTGGCCTTTCGACCAGTCTTTCAAAAGTTGCTGATGAAATCCGCTTGGGTTTTCCCCCCCCTAATCCACTCTGTTGCAGAATATTTCCCCCCCTTTCCTGGTTTCTGGCGCAAAAATCGGCGTATTCGACCGACAGCTTTAGACGCGCCCCCTTGTTTCTACACACCTTCAATCTTCTGCACCTTTTTGGCGATTTATGCGAAAACTTTCTTCTAAGATCTAAAGCACAACCGTGTCTCCCTTTTAATTCTGGCCCCCTTATTTATCACCCTGTCACCCTGACCAAGAGATTCGTCCCTTGTTCAGACCCCCGACTCTGCTATGGGACGTTTTTTCCGAGTGCCTTTCTTTACTCCCGTTTTTCTGCGAATCCTTTGCTCCTTCTCATTTTTAATGGTTGTTTTGAACTGCGTACCAACTTGGACACACGCGATGGAGATTTTCTTTTTTTTTATTTGAGCCGTGATGATTCGGTAGATTCTCCCTCCCCTCCTGGTGTGGTCAGTGCCGGTGGCTCGTTTTTAGTCCGTTTTTAGTTTTTCCGTCACCGCATTTCCCCCCCCAAACCTCTTTTCCCCAAATCCTGCGGATGAAACTGAATTTCCCCGTACTCTTATTTCCCTCCCGCGTGAGCCTATCCTGTTTTTCATGTCACATGCGGTGAGCTATACTGGGATCGGTTTATGAATTTTCTTTTTGCCCAAAACCCCCAAACACAAAAAACAACCCACCAAAAAAAAAACCCCACCCCCCCTTGTCGCGACCATGGTTTCCGCAACTTATCCTCGAGTCGCTGTCCATTAACTTTCACCCCCTAAGGTCCTGATTCCTGTCATTCAAGAACTATCTTTTCCTTTCTGGCCAACGCTGCGAACTCTCGCGTCGTTCCATCGCTTACTAAGGCCACGACGCGTTGACGGCATTTGTGCTCTTTCACTCTCCACTGCCCCCATGGACTACATAGGGAATACCTTCTATCCTTTCTTCCACGGCGACATCTTCCGCTGTAATTTGCTCGCACCCCTGGGTTCCCCTTTTTGTTCCCTCCCCCCAAGCTGCCCAATCCTCCTCTCGATAGGAACGCTCCCTTGTCCTCTAGTTGCCTCTTCACGTCAATTACGTGTAACTGCATTGTTTAGTTTCGCCCTTCTCTCTTTATTTTCTCCCCTCGTGAGAGAGTTCATTTTTGCCTCCCGTCAGGTAACTTACGTTGTCACTTCCAACCTAGTCAAGTTATCCCTCACAAATGCTTCCGGTAATCGTTGATCGACGTGAGCCAGTTTCGATATTGTGCCTTCCCCCCTTTTTTGCCCCCCGATGCCTCGGCCCCCTCTGTAAAACTCTAAGATTTCTTCAGTCTTCCTTCGTCGCAGTTGCGGTTTTCTTCCCGCACCAGTGTCGGCCCCTAAGAACAGTCTGCTCTTTTCGAGTTTCGGAAGCTCTTCCCTCGTCATCCAATGCCCCCCCCCCGAATCTGTAGGGTCACCTCACGAAATCCTCGTAGTTGCCATTCAATTTCCGCCCCTCGTTCTCAGGTTTTCTCTGGAACCCTTTTCCCCTCTTGGAATCGCCCCTGACTCTGGAATCCTATCCAAGGGGGATAGCGCCCCCTCTCAGTTACCCTTCCCCACCACTTTCCCTGGTTAACCTTTGCTCACAATTCACTGAGATGGCGCGAAAGATAATCGTTCCTTCATTTTTCCCATTTTTTCATTCGGTGGCCTGCCGCACCCCTTCTTCCAACCTGAGGGATAAAAGCGTTGCCCTTTTTTTTTTTCCGCAGCCCCCCGCCTCGCATGGCGTCACTAGCCCCCCCCTTCAAGACTACTTAGCCCGGCATCCTCTCAGCAGATGTCCACTTGTTCCCCATACCAACCCCCTCGTCTTCCCCCACACTTACTCCGCAGAGCCCCTCGCTGATGTCGGGCAAATTCCCCCACAGGATCCCCCTCCATGCTCTTCGAGTTTTTATGTGTCTTTCTTGCAAGTCCCTTGTTGAGGCCCCCCTTCCGTCCAGCTCTTGCACTCTGCTGCGACCTTCGTACCCATGGTTTTCTGGCTTTTAAAGGGAGATGCCTTTCAGTTAGACATTCCCCCTTGTTCCCCCCCTTATTGCTTGATGCCGCCGGTGTTTTTTTTTTTGCTTTTCCCCAGGCCTGAAATTCCGACTTTTTCCCACTATTGTCTTTCCCCCCTTTCCTTGCGGTTGAAAAACATCTGGTCCCTTTCCGCATCAACTTGTGAAAATAAGCGCTTAGCAATAAAAAGACATTTCCCCGGTTGAATTGGGATTCTTGTCTACGTTTCCTTTTGAAGGTCTTCACCTGCTTGTAGCTGATGCCCCCTTGAGAAGTCTGGCCCGTGGTTTGTGATTTACCAGTCATGTGAGAAGGACCCATTTCCAAATGTTTAGATAAGCGCCCGCTGCTTCTTTCCCCCGCCAACCTCCAATATGAGTAAAGGTATTCCCCCCCCGCGTTCAGATCCTCTTCGTTCTTCCAGTGAGAAAATCGATTTTGTTGTCCTTGTTCGAGATACCTTCCCGGAAGTGGTTTCCTTTTTTTTTCCACTGCTCCCAGCGTTTTCAGTTTCCTGTATACGCTTGCTCCAAATCCGCCGGCCAAATGATGGTTCCACTTTCCCTCTTTATTCCGAACTCCATTCAGCTAGTAACTAAGATTCGCGCCCTCCCCTCGCTCAAGTTGTAGACCTCCTTCCTTCGCACTACGTGCAGTTTTCTGAGCATCCGCCTCCGCCGACCTGTTTTTATGGTAGTTGTCCACACCCGGTTGGGTTTTCTTGGTTGTCACCCGATCGCTTCTGGCCGCCGAGATTTGTGTTATTTTAAATCTCTCCCTTCCTAACTGCCCCCTAACCCCTTGGCTTTGTTGCGGGCTTCCCGGTCCAAGACTCCTGGGTCTACTCTAAATACCTGTGCTCCTTGCCTCCAGTGCCGGACGGCAACGCACCTCCCCTATCTAAGGCTTCCTTTCGCACCCCGGGCTCCCCCAACTACCAGTTTTTGTCTCCCCAACACCCTGCTTTTGATAAGTTTATTCTTTTTTCACAGCCCCGTTCCCTCTTTGAATTCATGTCAGAATTTCCTCCCCTTTTCAACAGACACCCCAGGCAGAAATAACCCGTTTTGCGTGCACCACGCCCGGGTCCCCACCCATTCGTATGGAACCTTTTGTTGACTTCGCGATTTTTCCGCACCCGCTTCCTTCCGGGATGCTCCGTTTCTTAATATTTCCCGAACTTCTCCACTATTTTTTTTGATCGAGCTGGTATAAATATCCTCCAACTATTTTCCCTACGCGGATGTGCTTTGTGTTTTCCTTTTGCGCGGTCCTTTTTTCCGGCCGAAACTTTTCCACGGATTTTTGAATCGTTTTCCCCCCCCCCTCTCTTCTGCAAGGTGACCTCGAAATCTCTGAACTTACCTCTTTTCCCCCTCTTACGCCGCGCCTCCCCTTGCCCCTATCCCACAGTTTTGTTTTTTTTCAACGTGGAGTGTTCTTTTTTTTTCTCTAGCAGAATGATCTGCCGGTGATACCTGTCTCCTTTTCGGCCACTTTTTTGTGATCCTGTATTTCGACGAGTTTCACTGTAAGTTGCCCCGTCAACTCCCCTAACACCCCCCTCTCTGCGGGGCCGGAATCATCACGAAACCCCATCGTCGTCTTTCAACGCAGACGTGGTGTCCAACACCCCTCGTGGCACAATTCTTTGTGTCTTCAATACCCATCCTTCTCTGTAAAAGGCTTCGTGGTCTCCCGCACGGTTAGGGCGCCTTAAATAGCATTTGACAGCTGCCTGGAGCGGTTTTTGGTTCGTCCTTTGTTCTACTTCCATGCAAAGTCCGATTTCGAAGAGGTGCATCCCCTGCATTGCCGGCTGATGTGAGCAACCCACTTTACCCCCCACTCGCAATTGCCTCGACGCGGATCAGGGTCCCCCCTTTTTTTTCTCCGACCGTTCGCCAGAATCTACGCTCCCTCAAATCCTCTTGGATGCAACCAACCCCTCTGCCATTCTATTTCCCACCCTCCCCAAAGGTGAACTATCGTGGTACTTTTCTGGTTTCCATTTTGTGTTCACTGCATTCTCCTGACCAGAATTTTAGCCTCCGTTTCCTTCTCCCTTTATGGCATCCCCCCCAATCTACCTTACGAGTGGGATCAGCGACGTGACCCGCCTTTTGCCCTCCGTTTCAACCATGTCGTTGTACCCCATCCCTGCAAGCACCTTCCTGGCAATTGCTCTTTTCTCGAGCGAGTGTTTGATTGTTGACCCTCCTGTTGTCAACAGTTCCCATTCACTTTTTCTCAATATTCAAGGAGGTCCTAGGCGGTTCGGCCTTCTTCTAAAGCAGCTCTGCCCGCTTGACCCAGATTTCTCCCCCCCGTTGCACCTTTGGATGGGCGATTTATGCGCTGAAACCCTTTTGATTTTCCTCTCCCTGGAAACTTCCCCCCCGCAAACCATTTTCTCCCTCACCTCGAGAGAAACCTTTTTCTTTTCTCTCCCTTACGGAAAGTCCCCCGATTAGCTTGCATGTTCAGGCTCTCTCGTTCCTTGGACGGAGCGGATCAGTCCTTGCCCCCTACCCTAAGGTTCGCCTTTTCCTTGTGTTGTGTACCCTCTTGCTTAGTCTTAAAACATTTTTTTTGAACCCTTCTGATGCTGGATCTGTTCTTCGGCTTCGCCCTCGCTTGGAATGGTTTGCCATCACTCTAGGTGGCTCTCGCCCTGTCATTAGACGGTTTTCCTGCGAGCGCTCCGATGGGCGCGGCCGCACCCCTCTGAACCCGCCTTGGCTGCAAATTTCCTTTTTTTCCCTCTTCCGAGTGAGCCAAGTTCCGGATGCAGCCCTTTCCCCCTGTGCCTTGGTTTATGTCAATGAGTGGCTCAACCCTGTTTTTTTGGAATTCCATGCCTTTCGGCGGAAATTCCCCTTGTTGGGAACCATTTTGGTCGCTGAACTGCGCCCCCCATCATAATCCCCGGAAATGCTTTCCAACAGTTTCCTGACAGGAACCCCTTCCTGGCTTTTTTCTTCCCCCTCTCGTAAGAACTCTTCGTGTACTTCCGCTCCCTTCCCTTTAAGAGAAAGCGGTGAGCTTTTTCCCCCCCCTGTTTGGTGAATAAGTCTCCGCCAGGCTCCGACCCGGATGAATATTTCCCCCGTTTCCTCCCGGCCGCGTCATCTGGCATCGTCACAAACTTGTTTCCCTTCGTTCCGTCAAACTTCACTCCCTCCGAGTACCGGCTTGCGCATTCTAATTCCCTAGTTGCCCTAATGGTAACCTTGTCCCCCTCCTTT
>Ga0179593_1687221_pt1 | contig 10409 bp, 16 predicted proteins | sample CZODoug2_1_08_16_FD_185931 | JGI IMG/M metagenome (GOLD analysis project Ga0179593, IMG submission 185931) | Vadose zone soil fungal communities from Angelo Coast Range Reserve, California, USA - CZODoug2_1_08_16fungal (PacBio error correction) | ecosystem: Environmental > Terrestrial > Soil >... | reverse complement strand
TGCCTCTTTGCAGGAGCATTTCTTTCGGTACAGCGTGAGAGATTGCTACTTTTCGACCACCGACTGACCCGCTTCGAGCCCCCGTTTCCCTTTGTATTTTTCTCTTTACTTGCTTGCCCCGGAGTTCCGTATAGTATGTGTTTTATTCCGCGTACCTTCCGCAATGGAACTGTTGCCTCCTCCTTCTCTGTGCAAGGTCCTCCTTGTAATCATAACGTCCCCCTCCCCTCCGTCTGCACCGATTATATTTGACGTAGGAGCGTGTTTTGTAAATATCGCCCGGTCTCCGCCCGTGAGTTCTGACCGGAGAAGGAGCGCTCTTCCCCCACCGCCTTGCCCCCTATTTTCTCATCTTGACACAAATGTTCTATTTTTCTGCTTTTACCCCCTCCGGACCGGTCCCTGGGCGCAACTGAGCACTGCACCCCTCCCTCATTTCTCTCACTCAGTCCTCCTTCGAAGTTATTTTTTGCCTGAAGAGTACCCTCTTACAGCCTCTTTTACTAGTTATTCCTTCTAAGCTCTCTCTCTGGCGATCTTTGAGCAGTTTTTATAAGGAGGCCCAAGTTCTTCCGTAACGGCGATCCTCCCCCTGTTGGCACACATTATTGTTCTTTGATTTCTTGGAGTTACGTACCTGTGACTGCGTCCTCGAGTTGGTACGCCTTTCGTCGCGCCGGCATCTGTGTCCCCCCCCCTTTCCTCCTTACCTTCCGAAGTTCCCCCCCTTCGTGACGATCTTCCCTTAGTCTTCACCATCTCACCGTGATCGTCTCCAACGATTCCCTACTGCCTCCACACCCCCCCCCCAGGTTCGACGCCGTTTTCTTTGTGCCTAATGGAATATGTGAGGAGGAGATCTTTCAACCGATCTATTGTGCTCTTTCTTAATTGTCGCTTTACTAGGCTGACTTTGCATTGCAGGTGCCGTGTGCGCTTCTTACACTAAGTCCGTCTCGCACTATGCGGTTAGTGTTTCCTTCTGGGAATCCGCCCCATAACACCGTCCAAAAGTGAACATGGACGTCCCCCTTTCAAACTTTTGTCCGGATTGTGTTACCGTGCAGGCAAGAATGGTTACTTACTTCGAAGCTAGATCGGGGAGGGTTAGCCGAGAGGGGAGATCGATGAATGCTCCCTAAGTCGAGTGAGCAGGTCTTTTTCGGGACAGCGATCTTTTACTGGAGAAGACCCCCTCCATAAGATCCCTCCATCCATTTTTTGGCACCTAGTCCAACTTTTCATGTTTCCCCTCTTTCACTACCCCTCCTGAGCGTTAAGATGTCCTCTGATTCCCTAGATCTCTTCCATTAAGGGTGTTCGTCCCCATAAAGTCCAGCCTTTTGTCAGGCTTCCCGTTGAGGAGGTGTGTCCTGGTATCGATCTTCCCAGTGTTGCCTTTACTGCAGATGATTCACACTTATTGCCTCAAGCCCCGCGCTACCCCCTCTTCCGAGGTTCCTGAACCTCACCGTGGGAGAGGAATTCCATTACGCTGCAGAGCCAATCGACGATTTACCCATACATCTGTTTAGGTCTCATTCTGGTCGACTACTTTTCCAGCTAATCACTACCGCCTCCCCCTTCACTGCTTGTCACCCTCTTTCTGTCGGTTGAGGTCCATCGCGTTCTTTGGCCTTTCTTCGTCTTCCGCAATTCTGTCTTATCAAGAGTACTTGCTTTTCTGTATTTTCCACGCCTCCGACGTGTTGATTTTTTTCCCTGCGCTCTTCTTCTCTGTCGCGCTTACCCCTTTCATGACAGCGATAGTCCACTTTTTCTTGGTCTTCTTCCGATGTTCACGGGTCGTAAAAACGTTTTGCCTTTTTCCCGCCGGTACACACACCTGCATCATCCCGCTCCCCGATCCCCCGAGTGTTCGTTCGAGTTTTATCCTGCCTACCCCCCCCCCATTTCTTATCCAGGATTCCACCCCAAAGCTTTACGCACTGTCATAGATGCGCGCTTATTACTCCAATTCTTTAATGAATCCATCCTAGTTTATTTCGGGTTTTCTGGAAACCCTTTCTTCCCCTCCGGCCCCCCCCCCTCCCGCCCCCTCCCCCCCCAACAGCCTGATTTGTGAGATAAGACCTTGTACCATTACCTCATTAGATCCCCAAAAGTCCACCTTGTCGTCAACTTTCGCCTACCAACAGCCCCCCCCTCCCTCTACAGACTAGGACTAGCTCTTATTTGAGAACAAAGTTTGTTTGGTCTTTTTTTTTTTTTTTTTTTGCATGTCTTACCTCTTAAGTCCTATCTATTTTTTTCTCTTTCGGCCCTCTTCTTGGATTGGAACGTAATATTGTAAACGGTGAATCTTTCCCTCTCTCGGATGAACTTTCCGTTTTGGCTTACCCCCCTTTCCATTTTTTTTCCCTAGTAGAGGCTTCGATTTGAAGGGTGGTTTTTTTTTTTTTATACCATCCTTCGACCAATAGTACTTCCCTCCTGTTAGATGACGTCCTGCTCATCCCGAGATCTTACTCTCTCACCCGATTCTCCTAAATGGACCCTCCCCCATTCTTTTTCCCCCTTTCCCCGTTGTCTTTTATGAGCTGCTTTCCCAGGATCTAGATGTTTCCTTTTCTGCGTGATTTACCGCGCTTTATCTGTCTCTTTGACTCTTTTAGGAGTTCTGAGAGAGTACCCATGATCGTTCCCTTTCCCCCTGGTACTATCCCGATCGGCCGTCCCATCTCCCCCGTATTCCCCTGGAAGGATAGACCATTAAGCCGTCTTCCTTGTGTCCAAGTGATGTCCTTCCCCCTCGAGTCACCCTATCACCCATCTCCCATTCCCCGAAATAATATGCCTTACGATATTGACTACCCCTCGGCGCCCCCGCTCGGCCCAGAAATAGTCCCCTTTGCCAAAGCCTTGCGACGCGGCACACTTCCCCGCATCTACTGAGTGTATGCGACCCCTTCTTCCTTAATCCTCTCACTCTTTTTGTAGTCTTTTTCGTTATGGCGCGGCCCCCGGTCAAGGCAGTGACTGCCCTCCCAAAACCCAGTAGAACTGCACCTAGGATTCAATGAACTGGCTTTGTCTCTTCAGACTCCCCCAAGAGAGCTCTGGTGGGCGTCCTTTAAACAGTCCTATGGCCAGCTGTGAGACGCCTACCATAGCCATGGGGGCGATCCCGATTTCCCAACTCGGCTTCCGATATCGGTCCGTTGACTGTGGCTCCCCCGAGGTCCCCTTACCTTTCCTTTTCTTCTTTTCGATCCGCGTTCCCCCCCATCACAATGCCCTCTTTCGATTTTCATTTATTTTCTCCCGTCAGAACCCACGACGTTGTTGCCCCTCCCTTGTGTTCTCCCCTGCTTGTCCAGAAACAGCATGTCGCACGTGCCCCTCGTTCTCAACAGGCCCCACACCACTGCCCGTATGCGCCTGTCAACCCTTCTCTGCGGTATTCTTATGTAGCGATAGTCGAAGAGTGGATTTTCCCCATGAGGAAGGACCTGAGGTTTTTCTCTTCTCTTCTTCCGTTTAGTCGGAACCTCGACTGAACCCACCGAGGCCCTTGTACTGATCCGCTACCCTCGGATTCCGACGGGCCAAGGAATGTTCAACGCGTCTCCCCCTATTACCGCGTCAGGCAGTATTGTATTAGCTCTTGGTTTTTTCCCCCTGCCTGGTCCCAGCCCTTTTATGAATCTCCGTCAACTCTTTTTGGGGAAAAAGATAGGCCTGACCACGCCCATTGCACTGACTCTTTATTTCCCCTTTGTAGTTCCCTTCAAGCAGTCCCGCATGTTTTGCGGAGAATCCCTGATGACTGGTTCTAGGTGATCTTCATTTCCCATTCTGAAGAAAGCTTGCAGTGGAGCCCGAGCAATCAACGCCGGTGCCCTTCCATTCTTCGGGGGCGCTTCTGCGCCATTTCAAATATCCGCTCTGCTGTCAGCCATTCCAATTCTGTACACGACCCAGCCCTGTTCCAACTATTCTATACCGACAACTTTAGGACGGTCTCTCTGTGAACCCAGAAATCCTCCCTCCAACCCTCAAACCTTTTTCCCCCTTCAGGTCCAGGTCCTCATTTTGATGCCTCAATGGTTGGGCCCTTCGTAGTTCCCCTCCTTCAATCTTCCCCCCCCGCATAGTTCTTACTTAGGCTCCCGTAGTTACGAAGTCCGACAACCTTGCATCTTCCCCGTCCTCCTCTTGCGCCTCTTGCGCATTAATCATACTGCACATAGTAGCAGAGGTGTAAACTCCTTATTCCTTCCTCCTCCCTCTTTGAACGTAGTGAAAATCCATGCAGCCAGCTTTCTCTCTTTTTTACCCATTTGTCCAATGTGCCCCCACGCTTTTCCTTCTTTTACCCTCTGCCGTTAACTACCTGAGCCTGGTCTCAGTTTCGGAAAACTATTTCTTGACCACTCTCGCTCTTCTAACCCCTTCATCAGAGGTTTGTTTTCCGTTGTTCGCGGAGAATATGTGCTTGGGACCCGGGCCCGTTCCCCTTTCCACAATATCCTTTGTTCCCCCCCTAGATTTTTCGCCCGCTGCTTGCCGTTATTGATGAGAAATATACCTTATCACGCTCACCCCTCCTCCGATATCGCTGGCTCTTCCGCCACTCGGCGTAAACTTCGCGCTCTCTGTCTCTTATCTCGTTCCGTTTTATCCCCATGCTCTTTTTTTTTTCACCTTTTAGTCTTATTTAGAATGCTTCTTTTCCGTTTTTTCCGCCTGCAGGATGGATTCCCTGAGGCCGGGTAGTTCGTCTAAGCTGGCTCTCTCTTTGTCGGCCTCCCCTTAATGTTCTGTGCCCACGGCTTTTTTGCGCCTCGCAGCTCTTTCCCTCTCTGCTCCCCCGGCTTCGACTTGGCGATATTTCCCCGCAAAAATAGATACCCACATGGAATTTTCTGATTTTCCGTTTCCTCGGCTTCGCGTCTCATAAGAGGATTTTTTTCCGAGCTTCCCCCAAGGGTCCAGTTCACATTGCGAGGTACGCTGTTCCTCCTCCACATCTACTTTCCCTTTTTGAATTCCCATTCCTTAAAAAAATCTGGCTGCCTGACCTGTCTCTCTTTGTAGACAGTTTGTTGAGCAGGTACGTGTTTTTCCAAATCCTTCTCTTTTTCCTTTCCCTTGTCCTAGCTCGTCCCTTCTTTTCTCCTTGTTGTTGTTAGCCCTCCGATGACATCTTTTTCCTGTTCTGCTGTGCCTCCACCGGCCCTGCGAAAGCCTACTTTCTTTACACCTCTTCGATGGTTTTTCCCCCCTCATTTTCCATGCCCTTTCCACAGGAGTACGATGCACTCTGTGGCTTCCGCCCCTTCCTGGATTCACCTGGCGTTTCCTGACTTGATCTGCGCAAGTTCACCTCGTACTCCTAAGTCTTTTTCCTCCCCTCTCTTGTTCGACCCGTGGATCAACATCCACTCTCTTTCGTTATTACTTGTCTCCTTGTTGTTTGACCTAACCATTTATTCCCACGGGAGCCTTGGATTTACCGGTAAGAAGGAGCTCCCTCTTCCACCATAATTCGCAGCCGCATTCGATTTTTTCTGAGCGAGCAGGACGGCAGCCTGATGTACCCCCCCTTCTTCCTTTCTCCATGGGGCCAATTTTCGCCACTCGCCGCCTCACTTCCGGCTATGTCCGAAATTTCCTCAAGCCTTTATCTTTCGCGCACTATTTCCACACATACCGCTCTGGTTTCCGACGTGTACGCCGAGTCCCCTTTCGTCGCTTCTGTCCGTTCCCTGGATGCCACCTTCGTCGGAGCGCTTCCCCAACGTTGGACACAAAGCTCTTGCTAGAAATGGTTCTCTGTTTCCCGGTTTCGGAAGTTGGTTTCCTTTTTTCTCCGCGTGACAACGTCGTCCTATGCCCGTGACCCTTCCGACAGCTCCGAATCCCCTTGCCCGCCTCTCCGGCACGGATCACTTTTCCCGCTTTTCTCTTTCTCTTTTCGATACGTCCCCTTGCCTCTTCCCGCTTCCAGCTTGCTAGTTCTCTATACCATGAGGGTGAAGACTTTTTTTTTAAATATGAATTCTTGTTCTTTTGTCAATGCGTCCCTTGTATCTCATCCACAAGGCCGTACTTATTGAAAATGTTTTCCTCTGGATTCCTTGTTTTTCCTGTACCCCTTTTCTTCTTCGCAACTGAGCACTATGACCTTTCTACCTTTCTTACGCTTTGTGTCGGGCTTCAACCCAGAAACCCCCTCATCTTAAACCGCCCCTCCCTTGGTGTTTGATTTCAAACCTGAGCAGGCTGGATCACCTGCGGCACGATAGTCTCACTCAGCCTTATAGTTTTTTCCTTTCGGCATAACCCAGACTTTTGTTCCCCTGCTAGGGAGCTGGATTTGCTACTATCAGCGATTTCCATTCGATGTTGCCCCGGATTTCTCTTCCTTTCCTGAGATCTCCATCTTGAGCATGGCCTAGCCCACGGTGACGCCAGTCCTTACTTTATAATGATGTTCCTCACTGTCGACCCTCTCCCCACGCAGCCAGCTGATTCTTGACCGTTATGCGGCCTACCCCTATAAGGGTTCTTTCTGACCCTCACGGCACTTTTGAGTCTTTTTTTTTCTTGGGTTGCGAGGACTTTGATCCGGTATCGCCTCCCCCCTTGTTCTTTGCTTTACGTAAATGTCCCCCCTCTTTCCTTAGCCCCCCTACCAGTGCGCCATACTGCTTTTCCTACTCCGCCTTGCTTCTCCCTCAGCTGCATCTGCCCGGGCGTAAACAGATTCTACGTGGTTCTTTCTTGGTTTCGACCCCCCCCCACCTCTATGTTCCGACGCCAATTGTAGTCCCCCCCAATGCTCTCCGGCCAGCCATTCTTGTAGTCCGCTTAAGAGGAAGTGGCTTTGCCCCCCTGTCTCTCCACAGTGTTCCCCTGTCACTTGGCTCCCCCTGGACACAGCCGTTATTTTTGCTCTGTTCAGCGCCCCCTTACGTCCGATGCTATTTGCTGGCAAATCTCCTGCTTACCTCTCTACTTCCATATCCGCCATGACTACCCCCTACATAAGGCACATCGACTTCCGTTTTTTTCGTTACGATTTTTCTTCTTTTTTTCCCCTTTGCTGGGGCTTCTCCAGGCAGGCCAGTCTTATTCTCCCACCCTTGCTTTCTCACCGGGTGCGGCTTGGGTAGTCTACATGACTCATACTTTCCCCTTTCATTCCAGGTTCGCCGAATTTTCGGCTTTCTTCTGTACAACTGCAGTTCCGTCCCCCTGAGAATCTCCAAGAAATAACCAACCGGCTACCTGCCTGAGCTCCGCCCCGAACCCCCTCTCGATTGTTTTCTTTTCCCCCTCTTCGCTTCGCACGTTCGTTTTGTGAAGTGACTTCTCGCCCTGGAGGCTTGTCCCTTCCATGTGTCTATCTCTCTATATTAACTCCTTATCTCCTAGCTTCTCCTTTCCCAAAGATAGAGCCACGGGCCCGCACAAACTCGGTTTGTTCTGGCCCCCCATAGTATTGCCTTCCCCCCCCATCTTCTTTCTGGCCATGGTTTTCCCGACGACTGGAAGCACACCTTCCTCGGTCGTGTGCCCCTGATCCAAGAGTCCTCCACGATTTCTCCGGTCTGCGACGTCCGTTTTTTTGTGCAACCATTCCTCTTTTCGAACCTTCTTTTCCTCATGTCCCCCTCCCTGTGTGGTGGGGAGAGAGATTAGATTTGTTTCTCTAGATTTGGCTGGTTTTTGTTTTTGTGTTTCTGATGTTTCGCCATCGGGTAGTTACTCCTCTCTTGGAGAGCGCTTCTAGCGGAATCCCATGAGTACGATGACCTTGGTCCTTACTCCCCCTTTTTCTGCCCCATAGGACCTAGAAGACCCCTAACTGACCTCGCTTTCTATTTTGTTCCTTCGCCCCCAAAATAGCTCTTTGTCTTACAACTTGCGGGTGCGTGAAACTATATTCTTTCTATTCCTCCATTGAGCCTGTCCCCTAATAGCCTTACCAGATTCCTTGATACTAACACATGCTAAGACCCCCCCTGGCTACCCGCCAACTTATGGAGCTGCATACAAGTGAAACCCCCGTGTTCTTAACCGGACCCCCCCTCTAATGTAGGATTACTACTCTCTGCTTCGGAATATCCACAGGAACTCGTGTTTCTCTTGAGTGTTTCTCTTCGGCGCGGAGGGACTTTTTCTGGGAGGCTTTTTCAAAAACCTGCCATTTTACGACTGTTTCACCTGGCACTTCTCACCTGAAACGTCTTCTTATTGTAACCCTAGCCTGCTCACCCCAAAAATTCGATTTGATGGTCTTGTTTTTCCCTAGCCCACCCGGACCAATTTGGTGTTTGTAGAGGACCTTCTTTCCTTCAAGCTCCGCTTGACTGATGGACGGTGTGATGCCGGTTTTTTTTTTCATTGAGGTCGAGGCCGCCAGTTACGCCCTCCTCTGCCATCCACTTTATCGTCCCTTTCCTGTTTCCTTCTATTTTCCAGTGAGAAAAATCCTGTCCGTTCGAGTCTTGCGAAAGTATTATACCCCTCCTGCTGATAAGAATTTCCTTCTCTTCGCTCCGGTCCTTAGTTGCGATCAAAGTCCTCGCGCCCCCGATGTTCACCCTCAAGCATTCTTCGACGAGCCTCTCCCTTGTTACCTTTCCTTGCTGCGCTTCTAAACGTTAGTCGACCCAGCCTGAAGATTCTACCCAACCCCCCTCTTCTCCATTTTTTGGGCCGACTTTTATTTCTGGTTCTGGCGGCTGCCCTAGCCCCACCTTCCCCTGTGCTTTTAGGCCTCCTTGAACCCCGCGGTCAGCCAGTATTGCTCCCTCCTGCTCGTCTTTCATTGTCTCAAGCAACCGTCCGGTCTGGATTTTTTCATACTTCAGTGCCTTTTCCTCCCCATATGTGGAACCTTCAGTGGATTAAAGATCCCCCATCCTCCAGCAAACGATCTTTATTCCCCATTCTGTATCCTTGTTAGGACCCTTTTTTCCCTCGTTATCGAGTCCTTACCCACTTTCTAATGAGATACTCATCCCCCCCCCCGGCTTCTCATGATTACGCTGCCTCTTGTCGATCGTGAAGCCCCACTTTAACATCGTGAGGCAGTGGTATTGTATCCGAATCTCCGTCCCCCCTTTCTTGTCGAGCTCATATATATCTTCGACGTCTGCCATTACCTGTTTTTACGTTCTAGCACGATTCCACTCGTACCATTTTGTCCCAACCAGCCTCCCCCTTTCCCATTCCACGACCCCGTTCCGCTCTGCTTCCTACCAGAGGTCCCCCCGCCCCTGCTCGGCTTGTGCCCAGCCTTCTTTGCCTCCCCCATGATTTTCCCCACTCTTCCCCCCCCCAGTTTCCGCCCCCTGTTCGCCCCTGCTGAGTTTCTATGTGTTGGTTGCTTCCGATTTCTCAACGCCCCCTGAAACGTTCCTTTCCTTCTTCTTCGTGATGGATGTACCTGCATTCCTACTGGGCATCTTTTTGCGCGCTTTTTCTTCCATGCGCACTTATTCCTACCTCGGACAATCCCTTTCCTCCTCTTTATTTACCACCGATTCCTTCATCCTCTTTTTAAAGGTAAATACTTCCGAACGGCCCCTCGTCGACTGACCTTCCATTGTGCTGGACATGGCTGCTTCCTATGCACTCTTCTTCCCTTTGCACTAACCATGCGTATAATTGGGCCACGAGGGGGACATTAATCGTAGTTTTCATATGACTGCCCACTACGTTTCTTCTCCTCTTTAAGGGTCTCCGGGGCTCACAATAGTATCTGGCCCACTCCACTCAAGGCTTAACCCATTATGGCTTCTAAACGCTATCTTGTCGCCCATCTCTTCATTCTTTCTTTGGAAGACAGTATCCCCTCTCACTTGTCGCAACTTTCATCGGCTTCCGGACTACGGTCCACATTAGGTCGATCTCTTTCGGGAGTGTTTTATTTCTTTAGTTTTAAGGCCCCTCGTCCCCTCTTCTTTGCTATAGAGGACTATTTTCATTTCCCGATCGTGGTGCTTATTGACTTTTTCTTGCGGCTCGTCTGACCGTTCTGCAGCGTCCGGATCGTTTGTGTCGTAATAATAGTTCCCCTTTCGCGTGTTCATTAGAGCCTTCCCATGGGGCTGTGCGACTGTCTCGTTTGCTCTCCTCTCTCTCTCTTACCTCCGGCTCAGGCGAACAGGGCGATATGTTGTTAAGTAATAAATTTCATCCACTTGCCTCCTTCTCGGGTTTCCTGCGTCTCCGCTGACTTGCGAGATCTGCGGCCCGCGCCCTCGGAGTCCGTCTTTTTCGTCCGCCATCTATGAAGTTGACCTGAACTTTTTCCCCTTTTTTTTCTACCCCCAATTGTGATGCCTCGCCTCCTCCTTTTTCCAGACACTATTCTCAGTTTCCCCCTTCCCATGCGTTAATAAATCTTGTCTTAGGCACACCCTATTTGC
>Ga0179593_1632579_pt1 | contig 10409 bp, 12 predicted proteins | sample CZODoug2_1_08_16_FD_185931 | JGI IMG/M metagenome (GOLD analysis project Ga0179593, IMG submission 185931) | Vadose zone soil fungal communities from Angelo Coast Range Reserve, California, USA - CZODoug2_1_08_16fungal (PacBio error correction) | ecosystem: Environmental > Terrestrial > Soil >... | reverse complement strand
GGGAGTTCGTTAGCGTTGGGTACCTGACCGGGGCCGCCTCCCGCTTTCGTGTGTTTCTTTTTTTCCCTTCCCGCTCCGCCCGGCTTATCGACGAGCCTTCTTTCCGAGTGGGTCGATAGTTGACGATTTTTCCCTGACCCCTCCCCACTCGAGCACCAGACTGTTTCCTGTCGGTAATCGGTATATTTATGGTCCCTCTTCGAAATAAGCCGTACACAGATGGCCTCGAAACTCCTGAAGACAACCCAAACAGGTCCAGCAATCTTTCTCCCCTGCCCCATCCCTGTAGGCCCTAAAAGGACTCATTTCTCCCTTTTTTGGGATGCGCACGCAAACTGCTTTTTCCGTTTTGCGGCACCGGAGCTCCATACCAACCGTACCCCCCCATTTTGCTTCCTACCTGTTTATAAGCAGATCCCCCTTCCCCCCCGGTTGGACCCTTCTAACACGTTTTTCTTTTCGCCGACAACACACACGGGCCGTTCGCCCGACAATTGACCTCCCGGCGAGGTTTCTTCGTCTTTGCAAGTAGGGACATTTTTCCTCCCCTTCCTTTTCCCATCCGTACATATTTACCCCAAGGATCCCCTATAGAGCGATTTGGCGCTCCCTCACCGTTTTTTCTCTTTCCAGTTCGGGTGACCACCCAAATGTGTTTTTCTTTTTCCGTGGGATGTGGATCCCCTCTTTGATTGCCTTCTCCATTTTGTTCCCGACAATCCGCCGCCCTTTGTTCCCTTTTAGGTCGAATAAGACCTCCTTTTGACACCTGCCTTTCTTCTTTTTACGCTTTTTTTCAAGCGCTCTCTCGATTTTTGGCCTTCCCTCTCAACTTTCCAGCCCTCACGGGACCGTTTCCTTGCCGCTTGGGAACCTTTTCCGCAGTCTTTCTTTTCCCTTGACGGAGTTTCCCTTAGCGGAACTTGTTCGTCCCACGACATGGGCTTAAATCCACTTCCCTTTTCATACGGATTCTCCTGGCACCCACATTCTGTTGTGCTTCCTGCGCTCCCCCTTAAGATCAGACCTTTCCTTCCTCAGGCTCCACCTGATGAACAGCGTAAATTCTGTTTAAGTCTCGACTGGCAGCCAATTCCCCTATAACAAGGACCGTCTGCCAACCCCCTTCCCCGCTTTCCTGAATCCTCTCTGGTTAAACCAGTCCCCAATTCCCCCCCATTTTTTCCTGCGACCGGTACGGCTCCCCCCCTTCCTCCCTGACTTGTTTGGTCTCTCTTACCTCGTTTTTCAATCTTCTGAGGGACTAGACCACTATTTCATAAAGATCTAAGTCCTTTTTCCCCCATACGGTATTACTCCACTGTCCTCTTCTCCTAGTAATGGGCGCAGGCGTTGGAGTCTTTTTTCCCTTTATGCCAGTTCCTCCCTCCCTCCGGGGAGACAACAACTCCCCCCCCCTCATGTTGATCTCATTTTGATCCCCTCCCTTTCACCGATACGTTTGCTTCTCCCACGGCCGGGTGTGTTTTCCGCAGCAGCCGTTCCACTTCCACTTTCACACCGGGACTGTTGCCCCTCCTTCCTCTTCTCGGATTTTCGCGATCGTGCGATGCCTTCGTTCGCATTTTTGGTCGTTTCCCCCCCACAAACCACAAACCCCCCCCCCCCCCCCAACCCCCACCCCCCCCCCCCCCCCCCAAAAAGCTTTCCCTTCCTGCTGAAGAGTTGGGAAACCCGATCCCTACCCCTTTTTTTGGGTCGACGACGGACCCCCCTCTAAGGAACGGAAGCCCTCCTTTTCCCCTTTTCTCGCGTTTGAAGGCTTACGTTTCGTTGGCGGTTTACGCGCCATTCAGTCGCCCCTTTACGGCCGGCATCCCCCCCCACAAACCCCGCCTCTTTCAACAATCGCTGGTTTTTCCCCGCTGAAGACCGTGTGTCTACTTTTTTTTAACCCCTAGCCCTCCCTCGGGGATTACAACGACTTACATTCGGCAGATCGAATGACTTCCCCCCCCGCCGTCGTGGCATTTCCCTGCCGTTACACCTCTCTTTGCAACACCAGCTTGGGGTTTTTTTTTTTTTTGTGACAATGCAGGCTAAGGCCTCCCCCTTTCCTCATTCAGATCAATTCGCCCCTTTTTCCCCTTTGCCCAGAATATTTCATCCCCCCTTTCCGGGAAAGGAGTTTGGAAGAGCTGTCCCAGTAGTTTTCGAAATAAAAATCACTCGTGTTTCGAGGGTACATGGTGTTTTCCCCCCTTTTTTTCGGCGCAGATTAAAGCGGATGTAAGCTTTTCCCCCTTCCCATTTCGCTTTCGCCTTGCGGCGGCTTCTCCCTGTAATCTTCCAACCCACAGAAAAGCGGATAGCTTTCTCTTCCGGCTGGTAGAACTCTTTCCCTTTCTCTTTGATGGCGAGGCTCCTTTTCTACCCCTTTCCCCGATGGCACCCTGTCCGTTCCTTCCCTCCCCAGGCCCGGGGATTGCCTCCGGACCGGACTTTTTCCTACCCGTCTCTTTTTCTTCGGGAACAACCCCCTCTTTTCCCCCAAACTAGGTTTCGACGATGCTGCTTTTCTTTCTTTTTCAAGGACATACCAGCTTTCGCTTGAACGTGGATTCCAGCTTCAGCGAAGCCCGCACCACCCGCAGATCCCAGCTTTTTTTTTCCCACCGTCTAGAACCCCCCCGGCACACTCCTCCTCCCTTCTTTCAAATATCTCTCTATGTTCCCTTCCCTTTGGTGGTGTGATTCTTTTCTACGGAGCGAGTCGTAGGATTCTTTTTCGTTACGAGAAGTTTCCCCTTTCTGTTGTGGTGAGTGGCGCGCGCCGTTCTTCCTTTTTGGAATTACCTTTGTAGGAGGTTCTTCCACAACTTTTTTCCAAAATAAAATAGTCGGCCCCCTTTTTGTCGAGGTTTTTGGGGCTAATTTGTCCTCCCCCAGAGTTCGTGAAGGGGTTTTTTTATCAGTTGCCCCCCCCGGGTTATGGGGGAAGTATCCCCTTCCTTCTTTTCTCATTCAGAGGAAAGTAGCGTCCCCTCTATATCCCGAGTAGACCTCATCGCCCATAATACATTTCCCCCCGCCGAAATCGTATCTTAAGATGGCGTTTGTTGCCGAATTACCTGCCTCACTGCCTAGCGAAATGCTGCTTTCCCGCGGCATCCCCTGGACTGGTTTCTGCGGCCCCATTACCACTAGCGATGCTGTTCCCCTTCTTTTTTCCCTGTTCGAACATCCAATGGGACAGCGCCAGTCCCCCCCTTCTTGCCTCGCAGAAACGTTTCCCCCCCCTATTTCTGTGAACCCTTTGATCTGATGAAGCGAGGGTTCGCCCTTCAACACCCTTGCCACAGGCAGGCATGCACACCTTTCTTCTCCGCCCCTCCCTTTTCGCCTACGGGTCACGACGGAGTTGTAAATCACTTTGCGAACGTTAGACTCTTGTAATCGCCCTTCCCCTTTGGTCGTTTCAACTTTTTTCTTGTCGTCTATTTCCAGGCAAATTTCCAGAGATTTAAAACGTTTTTCCCCTTTTTTTGTTCGCAATGAAGGCTTGATGGTCTTAAAACCCGCAGGTCCTCTGGAAGATAGCCAGCGCCCCCTTAAGAATTCAACGCGCTTCATGCTCCCCTCTGCCGGGCGTCCGTTCACTTTTCTCTTCTACAACGACTCCTCCTGATGTGGCCCCAACTGTCTGGGGATTGAGTTTTTTTTTCCTTTTTCCGGTCTGTGCCAGAGAATGTCAATCGCGACGCAGGGATCGCACCCTTTTCTCCGATAGCGACCCCAGTCGTGTGTTCCACCTTTTGACAAGTATGCGGCGCCTTTCTTTAGTCACACACGAACGTTCACAATCTCCTTTTTTTCCGGCGTCTTTTTAAAGAAGATCACCCTGGTTCTCCCCCCGCAGGTGAGATCTGGACTTGTGAATACTTTGTCTTGCGGCGCACAGGATTCCCCGCGGCGCTTGTCCAATGCGGGCGGTTGGATTCACAGGCCTTACTTCCTTATTTATGTGCTATTGTTCTTTCTCCCTCCCTCCTCAAGCTAAGTAATTAACAATTCCTTTTTGTGATAGAGCGACCCCCAAGTCCCGGATTTGCCCTCCGTACCTTTTTTCTCCGTTCTCCACCTGGGCCTGGGCTCCGCTTGGGTACAGATTTGGGTTTCCTGTACCCTATTCTTTCCGGTGTTGCTCTTGGTTCCTCTGCTGACCCGTGGCTGTTCCATGCACCCCCCCTTTTTCGAATCGCCTTGGATCGCATGTAGGCATCGCAACTCTTTTCTTATTGCCGCGCAGGCTCTTTTCCAAATGAATCCGGCCCTAAGGCTCGGCTTATTGAAGCCACGGTCTCCCCTTCGTGTCTGGGTACGAAGTTGCTTTTTCAAGAGTTTTTTGTTTTCGTGAACTCGTCCCACTTCCCTCCGCGCAAAGTAGGGTTCCCTTTTTTTTTCCTTTCCCGTTGTAACGGATGGAATTTTTAGTCCGTTCTCTTTTTCCCGCTTTCACGTCGTACCTGGTTCTCTTGAATCCTGTGACCAGAGTCGGTCCCCTTTTTTTCCGGCTGCAAGGTACCAGGTCTTTTTTCTTTGTCGGGATCGTGAGCCGCGCCGGGTTTCAAAGGTTCTAAGGCCCCCCCACCTAACACCGTCCCTCCACTGAGACCAAATGTAATTCACCCTTTTCTTTGCGAACTGGAAAATTCGCCTTTTTGCGCTCCTCCCTCCCTTTCACCAGCCTTGGGATATTTTAACGAGGTACGTAGTCTCCTTTTTCCTTTTACTTGAACCTAGTTTGCCCGTTTTTTTGCAGTGGTGGTGTTCACTAGTCGCGCGTGAAGCCCATTGGTGTCTTAACGACCGTTGGGTTGCCGTCCGGGGTTGGGTTAGATGCTTTGGACGTTAGGAAGCCAACCAACGCTGTCTCCGTCCCACAGGGGATGAGTTTTTTTTTGTTCCGATATGGCACTATCCCCAACCTTGTCTCTAAGAGGTCGCATGATCCCCTTCCTTTTTCTTCCGCCCGTGATGTATAAATTCAGTTTCCAATTCGGTCGTTTGGTAGTTGTTGTAGGCTTCAAGTGCCCGGAGGCCATCTGTGGAAGGCTTATCCTCTCTTTCTTTCTTTCCATTGACCTAACTAACCTTCTTCCATGTGGGTGGCTGCCTTCGTGTTCTGGTATGTTAGCCTTTCCCCCCCCTCAGTCTTTGCACTCCCCCGTCGATCAGCCGGGCGGCGCTTCTTCTCCCACAACGAACGCCAGCTCCGTGTTTTTTGGCCGGGTCAGGTCCAACTTCTTCCCCCGAACTCCCCATCCGTATCTTTTGAGAGAGATCTGCTTGGGAGTTTTCTTCACAGTTGGCTTTTTTTTTCCCCTCCCCCGGATCGGCGGTTCTGTTCGTGGTTTCCCAAGAGCGACCGGATGATCGAAGAGCTTTGTCTGCGTGGTTGTCATAAGTGGACTCTCAGAACACGAAAACACGCAACCAGCATGAATAGGGTTCCTTTCTTCCTCGTCTACCAATTGCCCCGCGTCCGCGAATACTGCCTTCCTGATGGCCTCTTTCCTGCCGCCGCCTCCCCTAACACAAACGGTTTCTCTTTTCTTCAGGGAAATCCAGGGGGCCCAGACCCCATTGCTCCTCACCCCCTACACGTTCTGGGGATCGCGCCCCCTTTTGAATGCCTGCTGTGCAATTCCTTGACCAACCTCCTCTTGGCCAGCAATACACCGCTCTTTTTTCTTTCTTCACCTGTATCATACTCGTCTAACCATCCCTTTCCTTCTAACCCAAACGTTCGTACTTCCCTTCGACAAAACAACCATTTTCTCACACCACCACGTTCCGGCGAGGTGGCGGGCCTCTTTTTTCCCTTTGGACCAGACTTTTTCCCTCTTCCGAAGTACACTCCTTCCCCACGATAGCCCAAGGCTTTTTTCTCTTTGTGGGCGACATCACAGCAGTTAGCACGCGATTCTCTTCCCTTGGTAGAAGTTAAGGTCGTTTTTTGCTTTTTTTTAAGAAGGATCCTTTTTTTTTGCGGATACCCCAGCCGCCCGCTCCCTTTCCTTGCAGCAGTCGACTTCCTTGCTGACGCTCTGTTCACATGCTCCCCTCCGACGACGTGAACTTATCGCGAGTCTAATATCACCTTTTCCAACGGCGACCATGGATGCCTTTTTCCCCCCCTATTTGCTTTAGGTTTCCCTCTTTAGAAGAGATTCACGGGACTTTTTTCACTTCGAGAGGAAGGGCTTTACCTACCTTGGGCCAAGCGAGCTTCGACAATGAAACCTTCCTTGCGCCCGACGGGACCCACCATGTTTCTCTTCCTGCGCGGCAATCTTTTTTTTGCCCGCAAGTAAGAGGCTTTCCCAATGGATCAAACAGTTCTCCCTAATCGGGTGAAGGCTCCTTGTCCGCCCACTGGTCCATCTACCCCCTGTTTTTTTCACCGAATTGAATCACCCCAATCCTCATCTCTTTTCTAGACGCGATGTCCAATTCCCTTCTGCTGCGACCGCGTACGGATTTCCTCCAAATTTGTTTGGTCCTTAACCCCCCTTTCGTTTTCAATTAATTTTTTTGATGAGGACGTAATGACCAGAGCACATCCCCCCCGATCTAAGGAAGGAGGCTGTTCCCCCCACTGTCCCGCATGGCCTCGCCCTCTTTCTTTTGCCTCGGCCTTTTGCCTTTTTCTGGCAAGCCCCCTGACTCTCACTGCAACCGTTTTACCACAAAGAACAGCCCCTTCTCTCATTTTGTTTCATCTCCCTACTACGGTTTGATTTGAAGAACGGTTTTTTTACTCCGACGGCGCCGCCATGTCAACGGCTTTTTTTCCCCGGGACTGTTGTGAAGAGGCATTTCTCTTTCGTTCTGATCCCTGCGTTCGACATGCCCTTTTTTCTGGTTCACACAGGCCTACAATCCCGTGACAGCTTTTCCCCTTTTTTTTTTTTTTTGGGCTCCAAATCGGTGTTTCCAAAGATAAGGAACGGACGCCCGGCCGGATTTGAACTTGAATTCGGGCGTCCGTGGGCGCGGGCTATCCTTTTCCCTCTTCCCCATTCAAGGTGAAGCCCCCGCCTGGCCTTCATTTCCCCCAACCAACACCTCCTCGAAGGTCGTGAGCACTCGCCTGTCTAAGGTTGACGATCCTTCCTTCCAGTCAGTGATACCCTCCGTACGGACGGAATGATTCAACTTCCTCGTGAATTCTGGATCGCTGGCGCTTTTCCTTCAGCTTGGCAATGCACGGCCTGGTGGTTTTCTCTTTCCCAGTTGCAACGCGCTTCATTCTCAATTTCCTGACTCTCCCCAGATATACTCTTTCGCCTGCAAGGGACCCCAACCCCTCCCCAGTTGAAAAATGGCGAAATTCTTTTCTGCTATCCAGCAAGCTTGGCTTTTCCATAGCCGCACCTCGCGATTAACAGAGGCTTCCTGGCCGCAGCAGTCTCTTTCGTGCGGAGTGCTTTTTTTCTTCCTTCGCAACAACACGAAACTGATCGGCGTCCTCTTTGGTCGAAAATCGTTACTCCTTTTTCGAGTTCGCAGGGAGAATCTCTGGACTACGCCGTCCCACTCAGGAAGGGGATCTTCCCCCCAGACAGGACTTTCTTTTTTCCCCCCGGAATCTGGGGTTAATCTTTCCCTAGAACACCCTAGATGTGAGTTTGGTGGCTTCTTTTCCCTACACGCGTTCCGCCCCCTTTCCAGTCGAAGCAAGTCAGCTCGCACTTCCACACCCCCTCCTTCCGGGGAACACCGTCTCGAACTTTTTTCCCACCGTGCAAAATCGGCGCCGACGTCCTCTCTCTTCCTCCTCCTACCGTTGTTGTTTTTTTTTCTCTTTCTCTTCGGAGAAGAGTGGTAGTTCGTCGGATGTTTCTTCGAGAAGGTGGTCACGGAGACGTTTGATGCTGCTCCAGTTGTGGTGTGCCGGTTTTGCTCGACGGGCGCTTCAGATGGGAATCACTGTTTTCCTCGTCCTTTTTTGGAAAAAGAAAGCCCCCAACCCCCCCCTTTCAACTTTGCGAGTTTGGTTCCGACCTTCACCCCCCATAGTTTACGGGTTTTCTCCCCTTTCTGGAAACTGTAAGGTCTGTTTGCCTTCCCCCCTGACGAGTGGGTCGTCATTACCGTAACAGTCGATGCAAATCGTTTCTTGGACATCCTCAGCGTCCCCCGATTTGCGACCAGAAGAACTCCCCCCCCCGCTGGAGGGTTGTTTTCTTTTCATTAACGACGCTTTCTGCCCAGGGAAAGAGAATTCATAGCGGCCCCACCCTTTTTTGTAATCGCGCCGATTCTTTTCTTTCCTCGACCAAACCACTACTTGAGTTCTTTCGTATTTCTTTGGTTTCAGGTCACCCCCCGTTCTTCCCCATATGGGCCCGTGGGACTTTTTTGGGGGAGGTAAATCTTTTTTCCTTTCCCCATCCGGAGTTCCCCCCATTCGGTCCCGTCGAGTGACCTGTTTCGCCCCACCCATGGCCTCCCAGGCAGCCCAAGCTTTGGACGAAGCAGAAGGCTATCCTTCGGTGTAGCCCAAATTCTTCCCTCCCTTTGTACAATCTACGGTCTTTCGTGTAATCCGCCCTTTTGTTGGGCTCGTTCAAACGTTTTCCTAGCGAAGTGCCCCTTACTTCATCTTTTTTTGGGACGTCGGGGTTGGTGTGTTCGCAATGGCCGTGCCCTTGAGGGCCGCCGTTCCTTCTTCCCAGCGCCCAACTCCCCCCGACCGAACTCCCTCTCTTGGGAAAATATGGGCGGTCTTTTTTCCGATAGCGTTCCCTGTTGGGAGCGATGTTTTGCTGCAGAGGTCTAGGGTTTACAGGTATTTCACGAATTTCACCCCCCCTACAAGCAGGGATCGCACCTCCGTTCCGTTGAAAAGGTGGGCCCCCCGTTGACCGTCTGCTTTCCCCGTAGTCGTTTCCCAACCCGGCCGTTCCAAATCAAACGTTTTTTTCTCGGCGAGGCTCCACATTTTGCAAAATTTTTAACATCTTGGGCAGTGTTCTTTTTTCCCCGGTGGGTTTCTTGGCATCCCCTTTGTCTGAAAAAAAAAACCCCTTTTTTTTTTTTGGGCACGCCCCCGCCGCTTTGCCTCCCCCTCATTTTTTTTTTGTCCAATGCGGGCGGTTTGGTGATTCTCATCTTGATTGATGTGCTCCCTCTGAAGTTCTCCTCCTTTCCACGAAATCCACTTTGTTAGAGACCCAACCTTTATTGACGTGTTGCGAGCCGCCGTCTCAGCCGTGGAACATCTCGTCTCCTTTTTGGGCCTTCTTGAGGATTGTCAGGAACCCCCCGTATTCTTGACTTCTTTTTTTGGTCAGTTCTGTTTTTTTGTCTGAAAGTCCGTCGCCTTCACCCCCCCCCATGTCGAACATGTTCATAAGGTTTGATCTTTTTAAATTGAATTGCGGGCTGCCAGATTTTTGCTTTTTCTTTGTTCCCGGCATTGTGGGGTACCGCCCGAATACGGACTTTCCTTTCCAAGCTCGGTTATTAGTCCCCTTTTTTTCAGCCCCGATGTTTGTCCTTGCAGAGTTCCTCTCCCGCTGACCACGCTGCCCAGCTCTTTTTCCCCCCAACTTACCGCGCAATTTTTTCCCAAGCGCCCGGTCCGTTAACGTTCCCCGGTATCGGATATTCGCGCTTTCAAGTCGTACCTTTTGAACGACTTTTCGTTTCCGAAAATTCGTTTTTTTTCCCCTGTCCAGGGAGGCGTTGTGGGATCGAGTTTTAGAGACGAGACGTTACGTAGGCCCTCCACACGGCCGACTTCACCCCTGTAAGTCACCCTTTTTAAAATCGCCCTATGTCGCGCGCAAAGCTTTCCTTTTTCACAGCTTGTTGAGTATAGTTATTTCAAGCCCTGCGGCTTGCCCTAGTAGACACGGCCTTCAACCCGTCGGAGACACCTTGGTGGTGTTCAATTAGTCGAGCGTGAACCCTTTTTTCTTTTCCAGTAAAGAACGTTGGTTGGGTTCCCTTTCCTGGGGTCTGGGTTAGCTGCATTCTTTTTCCACAACTGACAAGTTTTTTTTGATGTGGCCCCCCTTTTGGTCCAGGTGGCCGCCCCTTCCAGTATGGCACAGAAGTCAGTGCTTTCCAGAAACGTGTTCGAACCCCGCTTGGTTCTCTGATACCGAGTTCGGGCGCCCTTCTGGATTCCATTCAGCATCCAATTTTTTTTTTTTTGTCGGCGGGCCCCCCCTCCCCCTCGGAGGCCATCTGGTTTTTTTCGGGACAGACGATTTTCCATGATTAGACTCCCCCGTCGCGAACCGATTTTTTGGTGCTCGCCTTTGTTAAACATTCGTCCACTATCGGATCCTCCAGCTCGTCGATCAGTCTGCCCGTTTTAGTAGTTCCCCAACGCGATCCGGGGCGGGGAGGCCCTTCCAACTTCCGTTTTT
>Ga0179593_1477835_pt1 | contig 10409 bp, 8 predicted proteins | sample CZODoug2_1_08_16_FD_185931 | JGI IMG/M metagenome (GOLD analysis project Ga0179593, IMG submission 185931) | Vadose zone soil fungal communities from Angelo Coast Range Reserve, California, USA - CZODoug2_1_08_16fungal (PacBio error correction) | ecosystem: Environmental > Terrestrial > Soil >... | reverse complement strand
ACCCCCCCGCTCCTCCCCTAGACTCCCTCGTCGGACACGTGTCTGTTTTTCTTATGCCCCCCCTTCGTCGGTCACAATCTTCGGCACGGGATTATTACTCTCCTCCTCTAGCCCCGACATCACTTGACTTTGTCCTCATGACAGCTCTGTCTTTTACCTTGAGGGCGTCTTTTTGGACTGACTCCCCGCTTGATCTTTCCCCACCGGACCTTTCTCCGGCTGCTCGGTCGTTACTGGAGGTTTTCACAAATCTTCCGGTTTTTGGACGGACCGAGTCTTTTTCTCTCACCTCCAAGTTTTCCCCTCCGGTTCTTTTCGACCCAGGTCTGACTAGCCTCCAGCTTTGGTCACGTAGTGATTAGTCTTTTCTTAGAAACCCTCTCTCTTTTCCTCCTCGTGTTTTTTTCTTTTTTTTGAGATGGGACCCGTAGTGAACGCGTTTCCTCTTCGCCCTTTCCCGACGTTGCCTCTTTTTGGTCCTTGTCTCCCCCTTGTCTCTGTCCGTTGACCTGGGACCGTTTTTTTTTTGAGATTGACTTTCTTGATTTTTTTCCTTTTGCGGTCTCCGCCAGGTCCTCTTGGCTTTCCAATCCTCCCAAGTTACCAGGGCTCCTCTCCTCGGCAGTTCGGTTTTTCAGAGGTGCCGGTTTGTTGATTTTCCGCGTCACCTTTTTCGATTCTTCCCCCCCCCCCCCCCCCCCACTTTTTCAGATCACAAAGCAATTTTGTTTCCCCTGCGGAGCTTTTCAGTCCCCCCCCGTACAAAACATCTTTTTGTCCAAATGCGTTGTGGTGAGTGTCTCCTTCTCGAGTGTTCTTATCTGTTCTATGTCGCGATGTGGACCGACGAATCAACTGCTGACCGCATGTCCTCAGTTCGTTTTTTTTTGTGCGTTCGGAGACTAAACGATTATTTAGGGATTACCTTCCTGATCCAGGCGACCCCCCCACCCCCCCCCTTTCGGTGGGACCTTATGATTTTAGGCGCGGCCTTTCCCCCCCTGCTCATTAACCCGCGCGTAGGGGACTGGCTTCCTTGGCCTGTTGCGTCCTCAGTTGAGGCGGTCCTCCCCAACCCAATCTTTGATACGATTTGCGTCCTTCCTTTCCCCTGTCTTCGGAGTCTGCCTGGGTCGTAGATCAAGACCTGGGAGGAACCCTTGACCTTTGGCACTCGTTATGCTGATATCCAGTCCCCTCTTTGCCCTGATGCGAGCACGGGTTGAGTTTTGAACCCCCAGTGGTCCTTTTAATACTTTTGCGTACAGGCGGGTTGTTTCCCACCCCGGCCCGAAATGTTTCCCCCTCTTCTCCCGGTTTTCGGTTGTTTTTTCGACATGGCTGTCCTGCGGTCTGTCCCGGAATCAGGTTTGCCCTTTTAAGTCACCGTCCTCCCCCACGTCACAGATCTGTGGCAGAACATCACGTTTGCTCGAAGGGTGGACGTTCGTTTGTTAGTTTTTCGGGCCGACCCTCTGCTTTTTTTTTTTTTCCAATTAGGGTATTTTAGTGTGACACTTGGAGAGTCCGTCGCTCTGCGGCCTGATCGCCCCTTGCACGTTCGCTGGCGATGTGATGGTTTCGCCCTCCCCTTGCAGCTCTGTCGATCGAGGGGTGGCGAGCCGTCTTCGTCGGCTCCGTCACCTTTTTTTTGGGGACGGAGGACGCGACTTTAGAAGTGCCTTACTCGGCTGGCCAACGGTGATTTCTTTTTCCTTGCCGTTTTTTTCCGGTTGGTGTGGTCTTAGCCTTGCACCTAAGATGTTTCGCTCCCACCGAGACGATTGACGTTGTCAGTCCAGGGCATGGAGCTTCCATCACCCTTTCACCACTTCACACCCCCCCCCAACGGTTAATTCTCTACAGTATACCCAACCGGAATTGCAGGCTCGATATTGCCCACCTTCCCTCCTACGCCGCTTGGCTTTTACGTGGAGGACCTGCACCTCCTTTGTTTCACCCTTCTCATTGGTCTACTCCGTTATCCCCAGGAGTCCCCCCTTGCGATCCCCTCCGCCGTCGCCCTGGCCGACGTGCACGACGAACACTGGCGACCCGTTCCCCCCTCAGGTTTTCCCCTTTTTCCTCTCCTGACCCGCAAATCCCGTTCACTCAGGGGCGAAAAAAAACCCCGCCCCCCCCCTTCTTTCCACCCTGGACAGCGCGTCGTTTTTTTGACCTCTTCCCCCCTCCCTCCACTTATGACGACGGAGGTTTTTTGACTTGGACTGGTTCCGGTGTCACCGACAGCCCACGGCAACCCCTCTTCGCCATTTAGATTGGCCCCTTTTTCGCTCCTTTCCAAAGTTTGCGCTAATTGCAACCTGTCCAACACAACATCTTTTCTGCCGAACCCCCCCCCACGTGCACGTCTGCTACTTTTTTTTTTTCTCTCTCTTTCTCTTGTTGTTGAGAACTTCGTGTTCTTCTTTCTGGTCCCGTGAACCCCCCCAATTTGAAGGAGCGTTGTGTGCCGGTTCCCCTTTCTCCTGTTGGACCGACCTAAACCTTTCCGGTATCTCCGACCTTGCGCAGTCGGGCCCGTGTGCTGACCAGGTCTGTTCGGGCCTGTCACCCTTCCCCCCTTAGAACTGGCCACTCCGTTCCCGAGGAGGCGTTGTGCATCTGTTTGAAGCAGGGCGCGTCTGTCGTCGAGACCTCCCTGCTGTGCATGACGTCTTGCGTCGTTTTTGCAGTCTGTAGCCCCACCCCCCCCCCGTCATTCCAAAGTCTGAGTGGACCCCGCTGTGTTGCCTCTGGTTTTTACCGTTGCTCTGCGACTTTTTTTCTCGACGGCTGGGAATTTTTATGGTTTTGCACCCCCCGGAGTACTATTTCCACGTTCTTTCCCTGCTTTCCCCGCCGTGGTTCCCCCGCTTTCCACGCGCGTTTACGCTCGGTGGATTCTCGCCCACTCTTTACTTTTGGAGATGAGTTCCTTGCCTGTGGACACGTTTTTCCTCCTCTTTTTTTCCTGCAAGATGGGATCGGCCATGGCGACGACGTGTCAGTTCATCGTTTTTTTTTCCCCCCGGAAAACAGTTTCGTTTTTCCCGAACGAAACTTTCCATCCCCGCAGGTTACTGTCCCTCCTTTCAATTGGGCCCACGCCGTTTTTTTTCGAAGAACGGCTCGCCTCCATCTCGGTCCAGGGCGAGTTACCTCGCGGACGCGCGCGCTCGCCCCGCCCTCGTCGCTTTGTTCTCCCCCCCCCAACCCAATCGGAGGCACCGGGCTTATTTTGGTACTGACTTTTTCCCCCGCCACTGACGACCTCGCCCACTGTTTCCCCCCCACCCCCCGCGGTTCTAGTTTCAACCCTTTGCCCGTTCGCCCTAAGAGCGTAACCTCCCCCGCGTTTCGGACCCCTTCGACGGACGGCAGTGACGTTGAAGTTGGCGGCGACTTAGGACACGAGCTTCAATATAGCCCCCGCAATTTATTTGAACCCTCAACCTTCGTGACACGTTGACCATTAGCCCAGTTTTTTTTTTTTTTTTTTGATTTGATTCCCCCCCCCCGCCGCAGACCCCCCTGTTTTCCCCTGAGTTTTCCGGACCCCTCAAACTCCACCCACCCGTGTCTCCCTGCGGTGACCTCGTTTTGATCGTCCGTTCCAGGGATTCTTTTTTTGAGGCGTCACTCGCTAACCCTAGGTCGGTGATTCCCCATTTTGTGATGACATTGCCTCCCCGTCAGCGACACCCCTCTCTTACGAAGCGTGGTTAGGTAGACCCCCCTCCCCTGAGGGTTGAAGGACGGACTTACTTCATAAGTTACGCTGGTGGCTCTCCTCACTATTGAGATACCTTGGCCCGGCCTGGTGGAGTTTATCATCCGTTTATTCAATCCAACTGCCCGTTCGCGTTGTACGCTTCCTCCACCAAGCCCCCCCCCGGCCCTCGGTCCCGGCTGTGAGCTGATTACGGTTGTCTCCTTGGCGATTTTCAGCATACGCTTCTCTTACCTTTTTCATGCCTGTTTTGTGTACAAAGGGTCTTTAGGTCTCTGGACTGCGGCTTGTTCCTCCGTGATTGAGTTGTTTAATGACTCCTGCCGTCGGTGGCTGCGACCCTCTTCCGGCCGGCCTTTGGCGGTGTTCTTGATTTACTTTTGAGGGTACGCCAGGCTTTTCCTTTGAATTCCGGACGATACAAAGCCCAGCATCTTCCATTCTCCCCAACCCAGCCCGCTTTTGACTAGAGACCGGTCTGACCAGTAAGAGTCGAGCAGGCAGTAAGTGATGAGGCCCCCTGTCTAGCCTATTTCGATTTTCCATACCCGACCCCGGTGGTGGGTGGCCCCATGTCAGAGAAGCCCATCACTTTTTTTCTGGATGGGCTTCTTCGAATAATCTTTATGAATGCCTGCTGCGCTAATGCGTTCCGGCGTTATACTGACACTTTCCCTGCTGTCGTTGGAAGAGGCTGGCTTGGTCTTTCCGCCAGGGGTACCGTGATGGCCCTGTTGTTAACTCCCAAGTACCAATGGGACCGACTCAGTTTCAATCAGCTTTCCCAGGTGTAGCTCACGTTCGCTCGGGACGTTCCCCCCCCCAGTCCCGTCCAAGACCTTCAGCAGCTCAGCTTTTGAGTCTTCAATTACACCCTTTTCCGGTTTTAACAAAGTGAACTGTCCCCCCCCCGACGTATATTTCTCCTTATAAAGCTCGAATGTGACTATTTCCTCTCAATGTTTTGCATGTTCCTGCTCTTCTGTTCTGGTTGCCGTAGACAGAGAAGGCCACTCGAAGTTTGGGTCGTTCCGGTGCTTGAACCCTGCTGATCCGAATTTTCCCCAAGGCCCCTGGTGGTGGATCTACTGAGAGGCATTGGCCCATTGCCTCAACAGCGATTCCGCCGAGAGTTTTTTTCTCCATCGCTGGGCATGTCGTCTATAGGTTTCCCCTTCCACCCACGCTTCCCCAGATCCTTACTCGATTGACTGCGTCGCCCTGGAACGATTTTTTTTCCCCACCGTCCACAGCCAGTTTGATTGTAGGACTTGTATCCAGGAACCCGTCAGGACATGGACGGACGATGTCTCTGGAAACGCGCGGCTCTAATTTTTCTTTCTGTTCCATGTCACTAGATCTTTCTTTTCTTATATGGGGCGGGGTTTGTCGGGGGGGTCCCTCTTTTGGTGAGACGAATGTTCGATGACCTTCAACGATTGCCAGGTTTTCCCGTGATGACCCTGAGGAGAGAGGTCCCCCCCCGACGCCCGCCATTTTTTTTTTTGGTTTTTTGTTTTCGTTTTTTTTTTTTTTTTTTTTTTTTTCTTTTCTTTTTTTGTCGTCGGTCCGTCAGCGTCACGTTCTACCACAACGTCCCCGAATTGTGGCAGACTCCGGCCCTTTTTCCCCCGACCCTTATGGACAATGAATGTTGCGCCGTTTTTTTAAGGGCCGAACCGGTATGGCTTCACTGCGTTTGCTCCCCCTCTAGTTCTACGGTGGTGTTTCGGTTTGGGGGCGATTTCTCGTGGCTGGATGATTTCAACTGTACGCCTTTTACTCTTCTTTCTCCCGATTGCGCGATTGGTTGGCCGAAAGGCAAAGGTTTTCGGGATTCGAGCGTTCAGATGTTTTCGATCGTTTTTATTTCAGTCTATCTTTTCCCAATTTTTCGCCCAGTTCGAGATTGGAGGACGGGAGATACTCCTCCCCCGGCCGGCCGCCAAACGGTGGCCCGTTCCCCCGCTGCGTAGCGGTATTGAGGGTGGCTCATCCGAAACCACGACGAGTTTTTCCGACAAATGCCGCGGCTTTTTTCTTCGTCGGCATGGTCCCTTTAATCACCTCCTTGTTACTGCGAAGATGCAGTAACAAAACTTACGATCCTTACTCCCCCCCTCCGAAGTTTTTTTTCTCCTTCTCTGCACCCCGAGCCGTAATCTTTGGCGTTTTCCGTAGGGAGGCACAAGGTATTATTGCCGTTTCCCCCCTCCTTTTTTCCCCTTCCCCCTGTGAGTTATTTCTGGCGGCAATTTTACACGCGGACACGGCCAGCCGGCCCTTTCGATCCCATCCATCTCAGCCACGGGGCCGTGCCACATTTGTTTTTTGAATTTGGTGCGAACTGGCCTCAGTGGGTGGCATGCCTCAGCTGCGACCAGTCCTTTCTCCATGCGGATTAGGGTCCCCCGTCCCAGTCCCTGTTTCGTCATGAATTTTTTTTTTCTGATGAACCAAGGCCCGACCTAGCTTTTTCCCCCCTTTTTTATGAGATGTCTCCCCCCCCATGTTTTTTACAGAACTTAGCCTCCCCCCGATTTTCGCCCATTGTCGGAGGACCGTTTAGAGTCGTCCTGTTTGAATTTAACACTTGTCCAACTCCCTTCTTTTTAACCGGCTGCCCCGGACCACCAAGTTTTTTCCCCCCCCCCTCCGCTTTACCCCAGGTTGCCTGTTATCCCTCCTACTGTTTTTAAGCCGGCCTTTGTTTCTTCCCCCCTCCCGTGAATGCTTTTGCACAGACCTGAGGTTGTTGACAGTGACCCCCCCCCCTTTTTTTTACCGAACGCTAACCCTGGCTCCTTTTCCTTTACAATGCAGGGAGCCGGTGGAATTTAGCCCTTTTTTCCCCCCCCGTCCCAAAACCGTCGAAGGCCGCTTTTTTCCGAGGAGGCGTGTGGTCTTTTTCCCCCTCCCTTGATGACGAAAGGGCGTCTTTTTTTTTCTTTTGTCAGTCCTGGTTTTGAGTTTACGGTCTTGGGTTCCTTTCTTTTTGTTTTTTTCTTTTCCCCCAAGGCCAGGCACCTTGCACCCCCAAGGTCGGCGGATGCTTTTTTTTTGTCCCCGTGATTGCGAGGCGGTTGTTGGGTGATCGTTTTTCGGGCCGCGTGTTCGATGGGCCCTCGAAAGGGATTCCTACCATTCTTGACGGAATTTGAGGGTGGACCGCTTGACGTCCGTGGTGTTCACGGTCGTGCGTCTTACGTTTAGTGGCATCGATCAGCCTGCCACTCCGGGTTTGTTTGGACTTTGTGACCCTTTTTTTTCCTGAACACTTTCACGCCTTCGTGCACTCGTACACCCCCCAGAGGTGATTCAAAGGACCCTTTGTCCGCTCGGCTAGGTGGCCCAACCCAGCTTTCGGTTCGGTTAGCTTCCGACCCTCATACCGCCCCCTTGCCTCTCCCCCCCCCAGCAAGACAGAGCTCCCGCGACGGCTTCGACCCTCTCCAGGCGAGGTAGCCCATTCCCCCAATAATTTGCATCGATCCGACTCTCATTGACTTTTCCCCTTTTCCAAACAAAACTCGGCGACGTTTTTTTCAACCCCAGGCGAACGTGATGCGACGCGCACGACGACTGTTCACCTGTTGTGGGCACCCGATCCCCGTCGCCAGGCAACGCTTTTTTGCAGTCTTTTTCTCCCCTGACATGAAAGGCTCCTCACCGACCGTCCTTGTTAGACTCTTATTTTCCGGATTTTCTGCCACCGGCTTTGTTTTTTACGTTTCGACGTTTCTGACCTGGCCCCCTGATTGGCTTCACCCTCGGAAGCAATTAGCACACTTTTTTGCCAGCCACCCGGGTGTGCCCAGCGGGTTCAACCATTTCTCCTGTTAGATTCAAAACCCACCGCATTGACCTCCTTTTTTCCGGTTCCCACTGGTCCTTCGAACTAAAAACACGTGTTCCCCGAGCGGACGGCGTTTTTGGTTTTTCCGACAGGTCTTGTGAGTGCTTTTCCAAATGTTTTTTTGATCAAACGTCACAGTGGATGGAACCAGATATTCAAGTCGTTTTTCAAGATCGTTGTCCTTGTTTTGCTTCCCTTTCTTTTTTCTACCCCCTAAGGGTCCGTTTCGTTTTCCCTCGGCCATCGACGGTCTGGGTTGAGGCTTAGAACCTCAAGATGGTGCAGGTGAATTGGTGTTTTTCATTTGACGGTCTCAGAAGGGTCACCACCTTCCCTTTTCAAACCCCCGCGTATAGCGGGGCCACAATTTGCCGGCACGAGCTCCTGAGTTTTTCGTCGGCAGGGGATATGTCGTTCCCTATTCGACGGTTCCTTCTATATTCGGTCATTTCCTACCCTTTTTCTGACCATTGGTTTTTCCCCCTTGGGGCTGACTCCACTCCAAATTCTTTCCTTGAAGTCTGCTGCGGTCCCCCTCGATGCTTTCTTCACTTCCTGAAAGGGGCATGTGCTGCCGGTACTTGGGAGGTTTCCCCTCCCATGCCCCTCTGTGGGCTGGTACGACTCCCCGTCTGTTCTCTATCACCGCACCAAATTCGAGGAACCGGCTGCCGTCCGCCCTCTTGGCTGGCTGAAGGTCAGGGCCGTTTTCTTACGCAGAAATCTCGCTTGTTCATAAGTTGTTGTGTTCGATACCTTCGGAAACAACATCGACAACCCGGTCTTATGACTGTTTTTATTAGCAGAGGACTCCCCCCCATACGGTATAGAAAGTTTTTTTCAACCTTTGCGGGCGCAGGCCTTTTTGTCCATCTGCTCGTGATCTTTCCCACCCCCCCCACTTCCCCAGGTGCGCCGTTAGTGTAAGGATTCCGAATGCGGGTTCACCTCCTCCCTCCCAGGTTCACCCCCCCCCCCTGGCGTCCACCGGGTGAATTTTGGCCTTTGAAACGCGTTTTCCGCGCGGGTGTCCCCACGCAGGATCCACCTTCCTTACTTGCGTCCGGCTGTTTTGAGCTGATTTAACGGTTCTACGTTTTTTTTCGGCACTGAGCCTATATAACGCCTATTTCCCGGCGGGTTAAGAATCATCCCTCCTTGGTCTTTCCCCTCCCCTCCGCTCGTGGCGGGCTTTTTCTTTTTGCGGAGGATACCTCAGTGGGGGGCGTGGTTTTTTTATGGAAGTTTCAATACCTTTTATTCCTCAGGCGTGACAACCACCCCCGGTTGGCAAAGTTTCAGATTGAGGGTGTCGCCAATTTTGCCTCCCGCGGGCCCACTCTCCACGATCCTGGACGTGCGTCTCCATCGGCTTCTCCTGCAAGTCCGGAGGGCCTAACCAGCTCCGATCTTTTAGTCCTCTTTACGTTGGGTAGGCCATCCCCCTTCAAACGATGTTTTTCAAAGGTATGGGGACCGTCCGCCGTCCCCCCCCTCTGAAGTCCTGGGGCCTGGGATTTACTTCCCCCCCCCACCAATAAAACGCGCGGGCGGGCCGACCCCGGGTTGTCGTCCACCAGTCCTAAACTCTGTGCTTCCCCCGGCATGTAATCAGAAAATGACCTCTTTCTTTCTTTTTTCTTTTGCCCTCCCGGTGGACTTATCTTATTCCGAATTCTTCCCAGAGGTTTGTGTTTGTCCTTCTTGTCCTATCCAAGTCTTAACTTAACGCAAAAAGACCGTTTTGGAAAAAATACTGGGCAGTACTTTCCGGTGACAGACGGCTTTGTTTTTTTCCCTTCTTACTTCTTTTCGTGTGATGCCTAGGGCAAGGATTTCATTCTATCCCGTTCTTTTTGTTGTTTTTCCCACTTTTTTTTTCGAGGAGTGTATTTTTTTTCTCGGATCGTCCCCCGCCACGTCCTCCGTAGCCCCCCTTTTGATGGGTTTCCCCCCACTTGCAGGAGCGGGAGATCGTCGGGTTTTCCCCCCCCCGCTTGGGAAGTTATCTAGCTCCGTCCATCGCGGCTGGCCTTTCCTCTTCTTTTGGACCTGTGGAAGATCGGACCCTGGACTGGGGGCAACAAGGCTTTGGTTCCCCCTTACCAACTTTTGATTCCCTTTCTGGGTCCGTGGCCGGTCGCCGGGACTGTTGCGTCCGGAGACACCCCCGTTCTTGACAAATTCCCGATGTTGGCCCCCACGTCGTCGTGTTTTGTCTGGATCTTCGTCGGCCTGGTCGTACCCAATCCTGGGTTAAAGGATCTCAAGTAACCTTTTCGGTGTGACTTTTGAATTCTCTTGACCCACCCGTTAGTGCAGTAAGGCCTTTTTTGGGAGCTCGGCTTTTGAAACCCCTCTTGCATTCAGGTCCCTTCGTATCAGGGAGTACTTCCGTGCTTTTTTATTTGCCGGTTCAGCAGTTCCCCCCCAATACCCTGCTGCTTTGGCCCAAGGGAAGATGTTTCAGCTGTCGAGACCTTGCAGCATTTTCCCATTGGACTTCCCCTTCCCCGCCCAATTCCAACGCCTTATGACTTATCGGGGCCTTTCCCCCCAGTTTTTTTTTCCCACCGCGCCCTATGTTCGTAATTCCCCTACGATGCAACGCCTCCTTTCCGCCTAACGAGCGTTGCTCTTTTCCCCCGGTGCCGTGACATGGCGACCTTCCACCCCCATTTGCGACTGCTAGACCGGATTCTGGCCGGCAGGTTTTTTCTTCGTCCCCAGGGCGTTTCCCATTCCCAACCCCCCCACAAAAACCCCTCTGTTCCCATGGCTGCCTCCACCCAAGTGAACGTCTGCCCCCCAGTTGCCGTT